>Ga0182024_10020543_pt1 | contig 12063 bp, 10 predicted proteins | sample P32metaG_FD_120480 | JGI IMG/M metagenome (GOLD analysis project Ga0182024, IMG submission 120480) | Permafrost microbial communities from Stordalen Mire, Sweden - P3-2 metaG (Illumina Assembly) | ecosystem: Environmental > Terrestrial > Soil > Wetlands > Permafrost | place: Sweden: Stordalen... | reverse complement strand
CCCTCGCCGGTAGTGGACGGCCGGAGCGGAGTCCACAAGTCCGTCTTGGTGTCGGAGCGGAACCCGGCCGGCATCACCCCGACCACGGTGAACGGCTCACCTCGCAAGATTACGCCCCGCCCAATCACACTCGTATCGTCATGAAAATACCTGTGCCAAAGAGCATGGCTGAGGATGACAGCGGCAGCACCACCAGCGCGGTCTTCATCAGGACCAAACTCCCGGCCGATCATCGGCACAACGCCCAGCACACGAAAAAATCCCGTCGAAACGCGCTGCTGCCTCACATAGATGCCATTGCCGGCGACCCCAAGGTTGACACCAGTGATCCAGTCCGAGTAAACGGCCGTATCGAGACTCGGCACCCCGTCCCGCACTGCAAACCAAGTGCGGCCGTCGTGGGAATCGTAGGCGGCGGACGCACCCTCATGCCGCCAGATAGCGACAACCTGCATCAACCGCTCAGGCTCAGGGTAAGGAAGCGGCCGCAGAATCGCGCTATTAACCACGGCAAGAACCGCCGTATTTGCGCCGATACAGAGGGCTAGGATCGCGATCACAGTCAGCGAAAAGCCCCAATTCTGGCGGATCAGGCGGAAGGCATAACGCAGGTCGTGCATATTAAACACCTCGGGTAACAGTAAGACGCAAGATTAGGGATTCTGTTCCTCGAGTTTTTCGTTACCACATAATCGGACAGGTAGCTAGCGAGTGGCGCGCGCAAGCCGCGACCGCAGGGAGCGATCCATTCTCTCAGAGTGCCTCACAAACCGCATTGGTAATCTGCGCCGTAGTAGCCGACCCTCCCAAATCCGCCGGCAGCTCGCAGTTCGCCGTGACCCGCTCGATCGCCGACATCAACCTCTCCGCCGCTACCACCTCCCCGAGATGTTCGAGCATCATCACCGCCGTCCAGAAACTCCCAATCGGATTCGCGATCCCCTTCCCCATGATGTCGAATGCCGACCCGTGGATCGGCTCGAACATCGACGGATATTTCCGCGACGGATTCAAGTTCGCCGTGGGCGCGATCCCCATGCTCCCCGCCAGCGCGGCGGCCAGGTCGCTCAAAATATCCGCATGCAGATTCGTCGCGACGATCACGTCCATGCTGCGCGGCTTTGCGACCATCCGTGTAGTCGCCGCGTCAACCAGCATCTTGTCGACCGCGACCGCGGGAAACTCCCGCCCGACCTCCGCCGCGATCTCATCCCACAGAACCATCCCGTGCCGTTGCGCGTTCGATTTGGTGACAACTGTCAGCCTGCGCCGCGGACGCGAAAGCGCCAGCTCATAGGCGAACCGCATAATCCGCGTAACGCCCGCGCGCGTAAAGATCGCGGTCTCCGTCGCGACCTCTTCCGGAAACCCCCGATGCGCGCGCCCGCCGTGCCCCGCGTACTCGCCTTCACTGTTCTCCCGAACGATCACCCAATCGATATCGCCCTCCCCCACATTGCGCAGAGGCGAAACGATTCCCGGCAGAATGCGCGTCGGCCGAACATTGGCGTACTGATCGAAGCCCTGGCAAATCCTCAGCCGAAGGCCCCACAGCGTCAGATCGTCGGGAAGTTTCGGATCCCCGACAGCCCCAAAGTAAATCGCGTCATACTTGCGCAATACTTCGAGCCCGTCCTCCGCCATCATCAGGCCGGTCGAGCGATAGTAGTCGCTGCCCCACGGGAATTCTTGAAGCGTCAGCTCGAAATCGCCGCACCGCTTCTCCAGTGCGCGCAGCATCGTCAGCCCCGCCGGAATCACTTCCTTCCCGATTCCATCTCCCGGTATGACCGCAATCTTATGTTGTCGCAATCGGCGATTATATCGCGACTTTACTTCTCTCCACTCCCGTTGAGACTCGAGCCCCAAGCCGTCGAGCTCCCCCATGCCGTCGACGTGCCGCTTAACGATTGAATAACGCTGCCGCCCCAAACATTATTAAGACTCCAAGCCCCGTTGTTCCACCCGGCACCCACCCCCTCCCGTCAGCCGCGCAATGCCCGCACCCTTCCTCCTCGTACACCGCACAACCCCGAACTACCGGAGCCGCGACCACAGGGAGTGCCCATCGGCCCGCAGTGGATGAAGACCAATGGTGGCACGAGCTTCAGCTTGCAGCGTCGGCTTCAGCCGGGGGTCTTCGCGCAGAGTTCCGATGGCGAATGTGCGGCGAATTTTGGCCTGTTCTTCAACGGAGCGGTACCCCCTCCCCCACAATCCAACTTCTCACCCACCCTCAAGTCCGAAGCCCGATTTGCCGATCATCAGTCTAAGGCCCATATGACGCCTCGCAGAGCCACCGTCTACATCGGGCTGATCGTGCTGGCAGGGACCGCAATTCTGTGCCAGGGCCTTTTCCACTGGAAATCTCACGATTGGCACCGCTATCTCGCCTACTGCGCCATCGCCCTGTTCGCCTCCGGCATGAAGGTCACTCTGCCCGCGATCTCCGCGACCATGTCGCTCAACTTTCTGTTCGTGCTCATCGGCATCTCCGAATTCAGCCTTGCCGAAACGCTGACCATGGGATGCCTCGGTATCCTGGTGCAAACTGTCTTTCAAGCCAAGAACCGACTGCGCGCGGTGCAGGTTTTTTTCAACGTCGCCAGCATGGCCTGTTCGATCGAGGTCTCTTATGACGTTTATCACGCGCCGTTTTTCGCCAGTGGCGCACTGGAAACGCCCATAAGGCTGCTGCTCGCCGCGGCAACTTTCTTTCTCACGAATACGTTTTCCGTCGCCACCGTGATCGCGTTAACGGAGGGCAAACACGCGTTCCACGTATGGCGCGAATCCTACCTGTGGTCCTTTCCGAATTACCTCGTCGGCGCCGCGGTCGCCTGGATCGTCAACGCAGCCAGTGTCCTGCTCGGTTGGCAGAGCTCTTTGCTGCTGCTTCCGATCCTCTATCTCATTTACCGCTCCCACAGCCTGTATGTGAAGCGCCTTGAAGACGAAAAAAAGCAGGCCGAGCAGTTGCGCCACCACGCCGAAGAAGTGGCCGCCCTCCATCGCCGGACCATCGAGGTACTCGCGCTGGCGATCGAAGCAAAGGATCAGACCACGCACGATCACCTGGAGCGAGTAGAAGTATATGCGGTCGCCGTCGGCCGGGAACTTGGCCTCGATGAAGGCCAGATCGAGGCTTTGCGCGCGTCAGCGCTCCTTCATGACATCGGGAAGCTGGCCGTGCCCGAGTACATCATCTCGAAACCCGGCAAACTGACTCCGGACGAGTTCGAGAAAATGAAAACTCACACCGTAGTCGGCGCCGAAATTGTCGAGCAGATCCGGTTCCCCTATCCGGTCGCTCCCATCGTCCGCTCCCACCATGAGAAGTGGGACGGCAGCGGTTATCCCGACGGTTTGTCGGGTGAGCAGATTCCTATCGGCGCCCGCATTCTCTCGGCCGTCGATTGTCTCGATGCGCTCGCCTCCGACCGTCAATATCGCCGCGCATTGCCTTTGCACGAAGCCATCAAAATCATCGAATCGGAAGCGGGAAAGTCCTTCGACCCGAAAGTCGTATCGATCCTTGCCAGCCGCTACATCGAGTTGGAACAAAGGGCGACCTCCGGCAAGTCGCACGAAAAGACCAAGCTCTCAACGGATCTGAAAATCGTCCGTGGAGCCGCCCCCGGCGCCGGTTTCGAATCGACCGGCCGCGACCTCCTGAACTTTCACGCATCCCTTAGCTGGGAAGACCGGGGAACCCCATTTTCGACCTTGCGTAAAGCAGTTCGCGAGGTCGTCCCCTACGAGGTCCTGGTGCTCTACCGAAAGTCCGGCGAGCATCTGATTCCTCAGGATCTCGACGGCGAAGACTACAAAATGTTCGGCTCGATCGAAATTCCGTTAGGCATGGGGCTATCGGGATGGGTCGCGGAGAACGCAAAATCGATCGTTAACGGAAACCCGTCGGTAGAGCCAGGCTACCTGCACAATCCCGCCAAATTCAGCGCCCTGCGCTCAGCCTTAGCCGTCCCTCTCGAAGCGGACGGCGCGATAGTAGGAGTGCTCTCGCTCTACCGCCTCCAGCGCGACGCCTTCACACACCAGGACCTGACCAAAATCCTAGCTCTCGCCCCCACCGCTGCCCGCGCCCTGACAAAAGAAGCCCCCGCAATAGCCTAAACCCTCGCCCCGTCCACACACTCGCCGTTCTCTTGTGGGGCAGGTTGGCAACCTGCGGACCGATTGTTAATCGGTCCATCCGGGCGCAGCCCGGACGCTTGCGGCTGCGATCTAAACCGTCGCTCCGTTACCGGGCCGCGACCGCAGGAAGCGGTGCTAGAATGCCAGGCACCCGAGGTATCGCCGAAATCAACCGCTCCGTGTACTCACTCCCCGGATTCAGAAACACCTCATCCACCGAACCGCACTCCACAATCTCCCCACCATGCAATATCGCGACCCGATGACAAAGCGAAGCCACCGAAGCCAGATCATGCGAAATGTACAACACAGCAATCCCCCGCTCCCGGTTCAACCTGTTAAACAACCCCAGTATCTCCGCCTGAGTAATCGTATCGAGCGCGCTGGTAGACTCATCCGCCAGCAACAGACTGGGGTTATGCAAAAGCGCCATGGCAATCAGAAATCGCTGCGCCAATCCCACGCTCAACGCCCGGGGATACTGCCGGAGAAAACTCTCCTCCGCCGGCAGGCTCACGCTTTCAAGCAAAGGCTTCCAATCGGGCTTGCCCTTTTCATGCGCCCTCCAGGCTTCTTCGAGTTGCGAGCCGAGCCTCACATTAGGATTCAAAGCCGCCAGAGGACTCTGCGGCACCAGCGCAATTTCTTTCCCTCGCAGCCGCCTCATCTCGCGCGGATTCAGCTTCAGCAGATCCCTCCCCTGAAACAGAATCTCTCCTGAACACCGTCCGCCCTTCAACCCCAGCAGCCCGAGAATTGAAAGCGCGATGGTGCTCTTCCCTTCTCCGCTGCGTCCCACCAGTCCCAGAATTTCGCCCTCCGCGACATCGAGCGCGACCTCATGGAGCACGCGCTTGTTCCCATATTCGACCGACAGGCGGAGCTTGAGAAGCATCAGGGCTTCACCGTGAGATGTTCCGCATCCCAATACGTGTGGGGAAAGAAAGTGGTCGGCTTCACTCCGATCACTTGCTTCGATACCGCCGAGAGCGAGTTCGGATGCAATAGGTAAATGACCGGCTCCTGCTCGCGCAAAATCTCCTGCACCCGGTCGAAGTTCTTTTTCCTGGTGGGATAATCCGCGGTCGCCGCCTGCGCCAGCATCAACCGGTCGATCTCCGCTTCCCACGCAGTTTCGGGCGTCTTTTCCGAGGGATTCCAAGGATGATTGCTCGCCGAGCTGAGCAGAATATTCATCAGCTCGCTAGGGTCCGGATCGACATTCACAAATCCCAGCAGGCACGCCTCATAATTCAACGTGCGCGTCATTCGTTCGATCAACGACGGAAAATCGAGGGTGACAATATTGACCTTGATCCCCAGCTTCCCAAGATCCTCCTGGATCATCGCCGCCATTCGCTCTCGTGTTTTGCTGCCGGAATTAGTAACGATGGAAAATTCGACAGAGTGACCGCTTCGATCTCGCAGTGTACCTTTCTCCAACCGGAATCCATCGCTCGCCAGAAGCTTCGCCGCCGCGGCCGGATCGAAAACTTCCGGAGTGAGCCCTTGTTTAAACCACAATTTGTTCGAAGGCGCGACCGGCCCCAAGGCCGGTGTTGCATGGCCTCGATACACCACCCGGCACAGGTCTGCTCTCTGAATCCCCTGTGAAACCGCGCGCCGGAACGCAGTGGAGCGAAACCATTCTTTCGTATACTCCGGAATCGGAGCGCGTTGCGCTTGATTGAACCACAGAAATTCAGAGTCGAGCGTCGGCCCGGCATCAATCGCTTCCGGAACGCGTTCAAAAAGATCGGGCGTCAGCTTGTCGATCAACTGGATTTCGCCGCGCTTGAACCTTAGGAGCTCAAGATCTCTGTTCTGTTCAATATCGATTCGTATCGTATCGATCAGGGGAAGAGGCTTTTTCCAGTAGGCCGGATTTCTTTTTAAGATTATAGAAACGCCCGGCTTACGTTCCGCGACCAGAAACGGTCCGAGCCCCGAACCGATCGCGACCTGATCGAACATGATCTCCAGGCTGGCCGTTGGCGAGGGAAATTCCGCGATCACTGTAGACGGGCCTTGCGCGCTTACTTTGACGGTGCCCTTCTCGGTTTTGAAAGTATCGGCAATCGGCGAATGCAGTGCGGGATCCAACAGACGGCGGAATGTTTTTACTACTTCGTCCGAAGTCACGTTTTCGCGCAATTGAAAAGTGATTTTGGTGCTATCCTTCGAAATTTTCCATGACGTTGCGAGTTCCGGCTCTGGTTTTTGGGTCAGACGATTAATGCGGATCAGCACGCCTTCGGTTAAGTAACGGATCGCCTCCGCGGACTCGTCGGCCATCATGAGAGGGTCCGTTGTTTTCGGCTCTTCATGAAGCGCGAAGCGCAATTCTCCGGCTAGGAAAATCAATAACATCAGCATCATACCGAATAATCCTCGCGCTCGAAAATCACTTGAAAACTGCCGATCACCGCCGCCAGCAGCAGCACCGGCGCGAACAGCCAGGGGTGGTTTGCGATTCCTCCGCCTTCGAGTTCACGCAGTAAATTGCCCCACGACGGCAGAGGCTCCATCACTCCCAACCCCAACATTCCAAGAGTCGTTTCGGCCAGGACATAGGCGGGAATTGTGATCCAGAGTTGGGCCCATAAAATCGGCATTACGTTCGGAATCAGATGTTTTGAGAGCAATCTTGAAGATCCTGTCGCGCGGGCTTGCAGCATGAAATCCGAGGCGTTGAGTTTTCGCACCGCGGCCCGGACAACCTTGGCGGGCGTTGCCCACCCGAGTAGCCCGAGCATTAAGAATGTGATGGTTACCGATATAAGCGGCGAGACATTCAGCGGCAAAAAGGCCCTCACCATCAGCAACAAAAACAGCCAGGGAAGCGACAAGAACAGGTCAGCGGCGCCGAGGATTAATTTGTCCGCGATGCCAGATCCGGCAAGCCCCCCGAGTGCTGCTGCCGCGAGGCAGGACAGGATTGCGGCAGATGTTGCGAGCAAAAGAGATACTCGCGTTCCGTAAATCAGGCGCGACAAGCGGTCGCGGCCCAGATCGTCGGTGCCTAACAGGAATTGCCGGGACGGACCGGCATTTGGTGAATCGCGAAATTGGTGCTCATAGCGCATGGGCAACAGCGCCGTGAGAGCGACAACGATAAGAAAACAAATGGCGATCCTACGAATCATTTTGGTACAAATCATTCGGGATTCGCCATTTCCGCAACGGCAGTTGCAACCGTCGTCGCGACGGCAACCAGCATGGTCAGATTGACGAGTAGCGGAAGATCGCGCGCCATCGCTGCGTTCCAGGCTAATCTTCCCAGGCCGGGAACATCGCAGATTGCTTCAATGGGGATGATTGCTCCAATCGCCATGCTCGCCGAGGCTGCTCCAAGTGCTAGTAATTGCGGGGAAATCGCCGGCAAAACGTGGGAGAGAAGGATCTTTGTTTCGGTGACGCCGCGGGCTCGCGCCATTTCGACGTTAGGGGCGGTGTAGGCCTGGTTGAGAAGATTTCGAGCAAAGCGGAAGATTCTGGGCGTCAGGACGATCACCAAAACCAGGAAAGATTTCGCGCCTGCCAGCAGACAAAGATAGGCGATCAGAGCGGTCGGAAGGCTGAGAAGCAGGCCTGCCAGGACGGAAAAGCCTCGTTTCGGGATCGCCAGAGCCAATCCCAGGACCCATCCGCCGGCCAAACCGACGGCAATTTCGCGCAGCGTTTCGGGAGCTCGATCGGCGATCAAAGCGGCTATGGGGGAGTGGTTGGACTCCGAATAACCCAGATCACCCTTCGTTAAGCCCACCATAAAACGCCTTAAATTGCCAAATACATCGCTGTGGGAGGCCTTATTTGACCTTAATTCGCGTATGCTCGTTTCATTCAATCTACGGTCGAGTTCGCGCTCATCGACCATCGTGCCGGGGGCATAACTCACGAGGAATGCGCTCACCAGACCGGCAGCGAAGACCAGCACTCCGATTCGCGTAAGTTGCTTGAGCACATATACCTATCGGCAGAAATGCGCCGGCCGCTATCAGGCGTTCTCACCCGGCAACTGGGGCGAACGCCCTATGGCTTATTGGGTGAGCATTACTGAATACTGGGTGTTCATGCTCGCTCGCGAATTTATCGGTGTGCCCGTGGTCTTCGCCAGCGAAGTCATGCAACGACTGCTGGGGCTGATCGAGAAGGTCGCGGCTACCAACGCGACGATTCTCATCACGGGCGAAAGCGGCGTTGGGAAAGAGATCGTCGCACGCGCGATTCATCACTACTCGATGCGGTCTTCAAAATCCTGGGTGGACTTGAATTGCGCGGCGCTTCCTGAAAATCTGCTCGAAAGCGAATTGTTCGGCCATGAGAAGGGCGCCTTCAGCGGAGCGGACGCGTGCAAGCAGGGTTTGTTCGAGATTGCCGATCGGGGAACGCTCTTTCTTGACGAGATCGGCGATCTGGATCCTCGCATGCAGGTGAAATTGCTGCGAGTGCTGGATGGAGCGAGCTATTACCGGGTTGGTGGAGTGAAAAAAGTTTCTGTGGACGTTCGCCTGGTTGCGGCGACGAATCAGGACTTAAAGCTGGCTGTGCGCGAAGGGCGATTTCGATCCGATCTTTACCACCGGCTCTCACAGATTCCAATTTGCGTTCCTCCGCTTCGGGAGAGGCGGGAAGATATTGTGCCGCTCGCGCTGCATTACCTGGCGCTGCAAGGAACAAGCATGGGGTTCTCTCAGGAAGCTCTCGACAAGCTGTCCGCTTACGACTGGCCGGGGAATGTCCGGGAGCTGCGGAACGTGGTGATGCGAGGGTCGGTGCTTGCGCCTGGTCCTGAAATCACGATCGCGGATTTACCGGACGAGTTTCGCGACGACGCGTTTTCTTTGGGCCTGCAACAATTGGCGGGGCTTCCGGATATGGAGAAAAGGGCGATCCTCGCGACGCTGGAAGAGACGGGCGGACATCAGCAGAGGGCGGCGGACAAGTTGAACATATCCAAACGAACGTTACAGCGTAAGATCAGATCGTACGGGATGGCGACGGAGCGAGTAGTGGTGGCGGGATAATCTGCAATGGACTCTAATGGCAAATCCGAGCGAAGAAGTGAAGAGCGATCGCCGCAGTCCGGCGCGATCGAGATTTCTTTCGCGGATCCGAATCCGATGACGGTGAGAGCGGAGTTGATCGAGGCCAGCGAAAGGGGATTTCGCGCGTCGCACGACTCTCGATTGCTCACGGTGGGGCTCGAGGTTCGGTACTCGCGGAGTGGATCGTCGGGAAGGGCCCGGGTGATCTGGACGCATGTGTTGGATGGGAGATGTGTTAGCGGGTTTTTGATTTTGGCTGTTGGGTAGTTGGGAGTATCCCCTCCCTACCGAGGCGCCGAGCGTCCGGGCTGCGCCCGGATGGACCGATTAACAATCGGTCCGCAGGTTGGCAACCTGCCCCACAATCGGACACACATGTTCCATTCTGAGGTAGGTCAGGGACCCGTTAGCCAGCGGCGGGCTAGGGATGTGGAGTCGTCTTTTTGGGGATCTATTGTTGTTCGCGCGGTCTCTTCGCCGTCCACCGATAAGATTGCTGTGATGCCTTCGGGTGACGGGATCAATTCCATGCGCCTGGCTTTCGCGTTCAGACGCAGAGTCTCGCCGATCCAGACGAATTGCACCAGAACACGCTGGCCGTGGCCTATGGTGCGGCACTCGGTTAGCAGTTGCGATGTGAAGGCTGAATTTTTTAGCGCTTCGACGTGGGGCGCCCGTAGTAAAGCGGCGTTCCTTTCCGCGTCGCGACGCTCATAGTCACGCTTCACTTTCTCGGGGTCCTTCTCCTCCTGGCTCTCTAGCGCTTTCAGGTTGTTTTCCAGATTGTCTGAGTAGCTCATATTAATATTGGTCCAGTTTGGTGGGATCGATGTCGGGCTGGAGCAGCCAGATTTTGCGGCCTTTATAGTATTCGAGCAGACGGGCGTTTTCGACTGCTCCGAGGTCGTGTGCCCAGATTACATCCTGCGCGTCGATATCCGCACCATTGTAGACCCATTCCTCGTGGGGACTCTGGGCGCCGGTGTAGCGCACGATGATTACGTGCTTTTCGATGAAGTTGTTTAATAGCGATGCGACTTGGTCGCGGCGCGCATTTCTCGGTTGCGAGTCTTCGGGCGGTTTCTGGCGGGCGATCACTACTGCTTGCGCTCCCAGGGCCATGCCGATCAGCAGGATCGGAAGGGTGCGGGAAAGAAATGGCTGCCAGTGGCGCAGATGGCGGAACGTCTGCACGGCCAGAATCAGCAGTGCGACTGTGGCGGGGCCCGCATAGTGCATGTAATAACGAACCTCAATCAGCGAGCCGGCCAGCGCGGCGATCACGCAGACGAAGGGCAGACGGATTCGGCGGTCGCGCCATAGATTGGGTAGAAAGATTACGATCAGCACTCCGGTCAGCGAGCTTGCCAGGATGGTGGCGGCGACGCCCTTCCAGTCTTCTATTCGAATCTGAATCAGTTGCAGACTGCGCGCTTTTCTCCACTCGGCGGGCTCCCAATTCTGGTGCAAATCGTAGAGAGAAACCGGGAGGACGGCGGTGGTGGAGGGAAGAGGTTGAAAGTTGAACAGAGGAATGCGGGCGTATTGGCGGGCATATTCGGTGAAGGGCAGCTCAAAAGCGTTGCCGGTTACGGCGCGGTTATAGTATGCGGTGGCTGCGAAGGCCGGAACGAGGACAGCTACGATCAGCGCGACAGGGGTCCAGAGGGGGCGCGAGAGGAGAAACGCGATGGCAATGGGGATACTGAACACCAGACCTTCATAGGGCCGCGTGTTGGCGAGGATCGCGATTCCGATTCCCATTGCAAGGGCGTACCAGAGTTGCTTCCGCTTGACCACTCGCGCATATCCGCCAAGCAGGAGTGCGCCGCCGATGGCGGAAACGGCGCCGCCCCAATAGCTGTTCATCCAATAACTATCGATCGACAATGGGAGCGCGAGCACTCCTCCGAAGAGAGCCCAGGAGGGAGGGAGCCAGGCTTGCATCGCCCATACAAGTGCGGCCGCCATTACGCCGCAGCTTAACCAAACTCCGAACCAGGGATCGCCGAAGAGCACTTGTCCCGCGGCCATGGCCAACGATTGCGCGGGCGGATATTTTGAGGCGTAGGTGGGATGTTCGAGCACGTAGGCGCTTTCGAAGAAGGGCCAGAGTGGGTGCGTGGGGTTGGTCAGGCGGCCGTGCGAAAAAGTGTCGGCTTGGAGGATGTAACTGAACTCGTCGAAGATTACTGGCTTGGGGATGGGCCAGAGTGGCAGGAGCGCGGCTCTTGTGACGAGAACCAGGAGGGCGAAGGCCACGCAGGTTAGGGCGCGGTGTCGGGCTACGCTCGCTGTCATCGTTTCTATTCGTCGGAAGAACGATTCTCCGGTTGAGGGTCGCAGAGCGGCGGTTGCTCCCGCCGCGGACCAGAGAAGGATTTTTGCGGCGAGGGGGAGGTTCATTTTGCGGGGGAGATTTCATTTTAGCGGATGTCGCATTGTATTCTTTTAGATCTGGCGAAGAGCCGCGGCTGCGGCCAGGATTCGCCGCCCTACAAGACGGACGGGATTCCACGTCTGTCCGCATGCTGACGCATGGCGGTTCGGTTGGAGAGCGGGAAAGGGCTGATTGTGGGTGGGGGAATTGTTTTCAGATGCGCCTGGCCGGCTATGGCGCTTGCGGCGGTGGTGTTGATACCGTTTCTCAACACGCCGTTCACTATTGACGATCCGCTGTTTTTGCGCGAGGGTCAACACGTCCTTGTGGATCCCGACGGGGGTGCAGGTGGCAGCGTTGGTCGGCGCGTCGGTGGTGTCGGTTCGGTTGGGATGGGTCGCGTTCGCGGCAGGAGCGACGTTTATTGTGCTCGCGGATATTGCGTGGGATGCGATTCAGAGGCGCGACCGGGTCCAGTTG
>Ga0182024_10020542_pt1 | contig 12063 bp, 10 predicted proteins | sample P32metaG_FD_120480 | JGI IMG/M metagenome (GOLD analysis project Ga0182024, IMG submission 120480) | Permafrost microbial communities from Stordalen Mire, Sweden - P3-2 metaG (Illumina Assembly) | ecosystem: Environmental > Terrestrial > Soil > Wetlands > Permafrost | place: Sweden: Stordalen... | reverse complement strand
TTGCCAATGTGAAACCACTTTTGCTCGTCGTCCGGATAGATGGTACGAACGCGCACTCCGTCTCCGGCTTGCTGCACGTCGATCTGTACCTTCTGCGCGTAGGTTTCGGCTTCCTCGCGCGATCGGGCCTGCACCCGGATGGTCGCGGAGATTTTAACCTCGCGGCCCGATTCGCCGTGAATACGGACTTCGCCAAATTTGTTTTCGATCTGGAACGATGCGCCGGGGCCGAGAGGCAGCGTTTTCTGAAAATCGCGCGAGACTTGCTCCTGGCCGGGATTCGCGGGGGCCGCTGGTGTCACGGCGAACGAGGACAGAAGAGCGGCGCCGGCGAGTGCGATTAGAGGGCGACACCAATGCGTTCGCTGCGTGCTGGGCCCGATTTCGGTCATCGCTTGGTCTCCAAAATCTCTTCAAGCGTACGCTGCTTTTCCTGATACATCGCGAGCAATTGATAACGCAAGTGGGCGTTCGACGGATTCAGGCCGGTCTGCGCGCGCAAGTCCTCGATCGCGGAATCGAGCACCTGGAGTTTCTCACGATAGTTTGCGAGCAGCGGTGTTTCGGGATTGTCGAGTTGCGGCTTGGCGTCAACGGCCAGCTTGTCGATAGCCTGCACGTAGGCGGCTTCGGCGTGCTCGACTTCGCCCAGGGCTTTGGTCTTCAGAAGCGGGTTTTGACTGGCGGTTGAGGATGATTGTCTTGTTTGACTTCGATACAGCCAGCCGCCGGAAGCGAGCAGGAGCAGAGCAAAAGCGCCAGCGGCTGCGAACTGCCACGACAGCCGGAAACCTAACCATGCAGAAGACCGATCCCACCACGATAGGTGGTTGTTTGAGGTTGTGACTCCGGCTGCAAGCGCGGCTTCAATGCGTGGCCAGAGAGAAGGGCCTGGGTCATAGTCGCGGAGTTGCGCGGCGGCGACGCTCAGCGATTTCCAGGCGCGGAGTTCTTCAGCGCAGCCAGCGCAGGTGGCGGCGTGGGCTTCCAGCGCGGCCCATTGTGCGGGCGTGCCGTCTTCAAAAATACTGTCGCGATCGTTACACGTTACGTTCATCTGCGTCACCGAGTATCTGCCTTACACACTTCTTTGGTTGCCAAGATGGGGCGCAGCAGTGCTGCGCCCCTACAACTTTATGCTTGCACTGAATCCTCATCGCAATTACATCTCATCAGGCTCCGGGAGCGTCCCCACGCCGAGGAGCTTCCAGCATTCCGCGAAGATTTTTCTTCGCCTGAAACAGCGTGTTCTTCGAGGCGGTCTCGGTAATTTCCAGCATGGCAGCGATTTCCGCATGGTGGAAGCCTTCGACCTCGTACAGCAGAAAAATGTCGCGCTGATGGCGCGTGAGTTCGGCCAGAGCGCGTTCCAGCGCAAGACGGAGCGCAGGATGGGAACTCGGGGCGCGCGGTTCGGGGCGCAGCGGTTCGCCGGTATCGTCTTCGCTGGCAACTTCCTTCTTGCGCAAGCGCTTGCGACGGGCATCGTGGCAGGTGTTGACCAGGATGCGAAAGGTCCAAGTGATGAAACGCGATTGGCCGCGAAAGCTTGCGATGCCGCGCTGGATTTTGACGAAGGTGTCCTGCACGGCGTCTTCGGCATCGAGCGAGTTGCCGAGAAGATTCCGGGCGAGGTTCTTCATGCGCGCGCCTTGTAACGCGTAAAGACGCTCGTAGGCGCGCAGGTCTCCGGACTGGCAGGCAGCGGCCAGTGCGGAGTCTTCGGCCCTCGCCGCTTCCGCCGCCGAGTCAATGCCGGTGGGGGTAGCGGGTTCACGGAAAGGTTCCACTCGCCTCTCCCGGTCGCGCGGTACGGGAGGGATTCTATGCTCCCAGGGCAGTGCAAGTCCCATTGTTCCCATGCCATGCTCCTGAGGTATAGACGATGGGAGGGCGCGAAAGGTCAGGGGTGGACGTGCGGTAGGGTACGAAGCTGCTCATTCTTGGCTGGTTAGCTCCGGATCGGGGCCAAGAACACTGGCAACCGAGAGGTCGACGGTTTTGACGCAGGCAGATGGGACCATCCGTGCTACCGCGGTTATCCGGCGATGGCGTCGGGAAGTGCACCGCGGGTACGCTCGCGGTGGCTGAATTCGTGGACGGCGGCTTGGAGGTCATCGACGGTGAAATCGGGCCAGCGCTTGGATAGGAAGACGAATTCGGCGAAGGCGCACTCCCATAGCAGGAAGTCGGACAGGCGCTGCTCGCCGCCGGTGCGGATGAGCAGGTCGACGTCGGTGGACCCACCACGGAGGACTTCGGAAAGAACGGCGCTGAAAGACTCCTGAGAGAGTTCGGTGACTTTGTAGAAACGGCAGGCGGCGTTGTAGATGGCATTGCGGGCGGAATAGTCGACGGCGAGGCGCAGGTGCAGGCGAGTTCCGTGGGCGGTGGCGGCTTCGGAGTCGAGTATGGCCTGACGGAGGGTGGCGGGAATGCGGTCGCGACGGCCGATGATGCTGAGGCGGATGCCTTGGCCGATGCAGTGCGAGGTTTCGGTCAGAAGGTATTCGTGAAGGATGCGCAGAATTCCGGTGACCTCCGCGGGCGGACGTTTCCAATTGGCGGAAGACAATGCGAAGAGGGTGAGCGTGTGAATGCCGAGACGCGGCGCGGCTTCAATTACGGCGCGGGCGGCCTGGGCACCGGCGCGGTGGCCAGCCGAGCGGGTGAGGCCGCGGGAGGTGGCCCAGCGGCCGTTGCCGTCGGAGATGATGGCGACGTGGATGGCGCGCGAAGACGGAATGACGGATTGGAGATCGGGCTGGATTACCGGAACGGGCTGCTGGGTAAAGATAGGTGACATGAGCATGGTCTTTTCTCCGCCGCGGACGCTGAGATCTTCCGGCTACCCTTGTCGGGTAGCCTCAGGATGACAGGTGCTTGTTTGGTTTAAAGTACTCTGCATGACAAAGTATCATGGCAAAAAAATTTGCCTCTAGCCTTCGCGGGTTGCGCGAATCAGGGCTTCCATGTGGTTCAAGTAGCGCTCCAGAGCTTTACGGCCCGACGCCGCCAGACGATATTCGGTTTTTGGCAGGCGCCCATCGAAGGATTTCGTGCAGACGATGTAGTCGGCTTCTTCCAGCTTGCGCGCGTGCACGCTCAGATTGCCGTCGGTGGTCTTCAGCATGGCTTTCAGCTCGTTGAAGGTGAGTGAGCGATTGACGGCCAAAGCGCTGACGATGCCGAGGCGCACGCGCTCGTGGATCAGGCGGTCGAGATCGGCCGGAACGGTTTCTCTCGACGAGCCTGGGGCGGCAGGCAGCGAGGCGTCGCGCTCTCTGGCGCGCTGGTAACGCTCGTCTCTGGCTGTGGATGACTTCGCCATGCAATTTCCTTTCCTGGAGTGTTTGCAAGGATAGATCGTCTTATCCTTGAGGCAACCCCCAAAGCCGGCTGGAAGCCGGCGCTACTAGGGCGCCGCTTTATCCTCCGTGATGCCGCGCGATCCAAAGTCCGAATCCTACCTGCAGGACGCCGAAACCAGCGGCCATGAAGGCATCGCCCCAAGATGCGGGAACAAATAGGGCTGTCGTTCCCAGGGCCATCAGGCAAAGACCCATCACCGGAACCACCCGTACGGAGAAAGCGCCGCCGGTAACGATCGCGGTGCCATACAGCAGAAGCCAGACCGGGGGAAGCAGGGTGAATGCACCGGCGTGGAACAAAGCGAATGTCAGTAGGCCGCCTACGATGATGGGCGGAGCGAAGCTGAGCAGAAATCTACGGCCTGGACCGGACAACAGAGCCGCGTTGGCACGATGAGCCTTGGTGGCTGCGGTCGCCCCGGCGATGGCCACGGCGACGAAGGCTTCGGCCAGCCAGACGGCAAGCCAGGCGCGCGGAGATGCTTGCCGGGATGCGACAAATGCAGCGGCAATGGCGGTGATGCCCATGGCGACTCCGCCCCAGCCCGGGACGGCGGTGAACTCGGCGGCGCACTCCATAGTTTCGCGGATATAGCGAAGGTGGTCGGCGGCGCGAGCGTCGATGGGAATGGGCTCGTTGCGAGGAGAGCGGAGAGGGCTAACGGTCGCCATGGGAGGAGGCTAACAAGGGCGGGGGATGGTGTCAAGTACTTTGTGATGCAAAGTACAGGGAATCCCTAATACCGGGGGCGGAGGCTGGGGCGGGTTGGGGTAGCAACGGCATAGACCGTGCCAAGCTGGGGCCCCGCGGTGCGGTGCCCCTACAAGTGGGTGTTGGTGTTTAGTTGATGGTTATTTGTGGCGGCGGGGGTATTTGCCGGTGAGGGAATTCCAGCGAATGACGAAGACATCGATGAACATCTGGATGCTGTCTCGCATCATGTTCACCTTGGTGGCGGGCGAGTGGCCCCAGCGAACGGAGATTTCCACGGAGTGCAAACCGTGATGCCGGGCGAGATACAGTAACTCGGGATCGAAACCGAAACGCTCGATGGTCTGCTGCTCGAAAATAATTTTGCAAGGGACACGGCGAAAGGCTTTGAAGCCGCACTGCGTGTCGACGAAGGGCAGGCGGAGGATCAGGCGAACGATCTTGTTGAAGATGATGCCGGCGAACTCACGAAACGGCGACTCGTGGACGGTGATCTGGCTTCGATCCATGGCGCGCGACCCGATGGCGACGTCATTGGTCTTCATTGCGGGAAGCAGCTTTTCGACTTCCTCGATGGGAGCGGAAAGATCAGCGTCGGTAAACAAGACGATGTCTCCGCGGGCTATCTGCATGCCATGACGGACGCTGTAACCTTTGCCACGATTTTCCGGGTTGGAAACCACGCGGAGGTAGGGAATTTCGCTTCGAAACCTTTCGGCGATGGCGAGGGTGTTGTCGCGGGAGCCGTCATCCACAACGACCACTTCGATGGTGCGATTCGATGAACGGGTGTACTCGGCAATGCGCGTAAGCGTCGCCGGGAGCCGCAGCTCTTCGTTGTACGCGGGAATGATGATGGAAAGCTGGGGGGCGGCCTCAGGGCTCATCGAAGCGAGGATTCCTTCCAACCGTGCGCGCCGATCAGCGGGACAAAACGGCAGGGTTCGAGCACGGTGGTCCGAAACGTATCACGGCTCCGCTCGATAAGCTGCAACTCCTGATTCTCCAAGGTGCCCACCGGTACAACCATCCTGCCGCCTTCGGCGAGTTGGGCGACCAGAGGAACGGGCAGTGCGGGCGCGCCGGCCGCTACCAAAATAGCGTTGAAGGGTACAAGCTCTGGCAAGCCTAGCGTGCCGTCGCCGCAGTGGACATGGACGTTCGGGTATCCGAGTCGAGAGAGGCGACCGGCGGCTGCGGTAGCCAGCTCCGCCCGGCATTCGATGGTGATGATTTCTTTGGCGAGCGACGAAAGAACCGCGGCTTGGTAGCCGCAACCCGCGCCGATCTCGAGCACATGCTCACTTCCGTTGAGATGGAGCGCGGCGGTCATGGCAGCAACCATATAGGGCTGTGAAATCGTCTGGCCATCGCCGATGGGCAGCGGGGCATCTTCGTAGGCGCGCTTGCGGAATTCGGCCGGCACGAATTCGTGGCGCGGAACCGAACTCATCGCTGCGAGGACCCGCGCATCGCCGATGCCTCGGCGGCGGAGTTGCGTTTCGATCATGGACCGGCGAGCCGCTTCATATTCAGCGGGTGAGAGATCACCGGCGGAATCGCACGCGTCCTTCCATGGTTTCAGGCGGAAATCCTTGAGGTAGCTCATCGAATCACGCCGGCGTCTCGGAAGCCACGGAATGCCTCTCCCATGCTTGAGTGCGAAGAATCTCGCCGATCTGCTCCAGCGCAAAGTCGCATTCCTCCTCGCGATTATAGAAGTGGGGAGAAATGCGAACGCCGGCCTTCGGACGATAGTCGACCAGGATATCGCGCGCCAGGAGCTCGCGGCAGACTTCAGAGGCGTGGGGGCAGTCGATCGAAACGGTTCCGGCGCGCTCGGCAGGATTGTCCGGAGTGTTGACGCGCCAGCCGCGCGATTGTGCGCCTTCCAAAAGCCGCGTCGTCAGGGCCACAGATTTGGAGCGGATCGCAGCGATTCCGGCCTTGTTGACGATGTCCAAGCCAGGCTGGCATGCGTAGAGTGCTGGAATGTGGGGAGTGCCATTCAAATAGCGGAATGAATCGTCGCGCGAATCGATGCTGCCGGTTTCGAAAGCGAAAGGCCGGCGGTGCGCGATCCAGCCGGTCAGTGCGGGCTTCAGCTTGGCTCGCAAATCGTCGCGCACGTAGAGATACGCGACGCCCGGACCGCCGCAGAGCCATTTCAGCACGCCGCCGACCGCGAAATCGGCGCCGAAAGCGCGGACATCGACGGGAATTGTGCCGGCAGCCTGGAAAACATCGAGAATGACGAGCGCGCCGACCCGGTGAGCGCGTTCGATGATGGCGCGGGCGTCGACGATGTAAGAGCTGCGGAAGAGGACGAGCGAGATCGGAACGAGAAGAGTGGTTTCGTCGATGGCGGCGAGAAATTTGTCGAGATCGAACCGCACGGTACTGGAGCTCGGCACTAACTCGACCCGCGCACCGTGGCGCTGCTGCTCGTGGTAGAAGTATTGGATCGAGGGAAATTCCAGCTCGGTCATTACCACTTTGTTGCGGGGTCCGCGAAAATCGAAGCACGAAGAGATGACTGCTTGCGTCAAGGTCACGTTCTGGTGGAGCGAAATTTCACCTGGGGCCGCGCCGAGCAGCGGAGCGATTTGGTCGCCCACGCCGACGGCCATGTCCCACCAGCCTTCTTCCCAAGCGCGAACGCCGCGTTCCGCCCAGGAATCCGCGTAACTGCGGAGGCTGTCATAGACGGCATGCGGCATGGCGCCGAGAGAATTGTTGATCAGATAGGTGGAGCGCTCCAGAATCGGAAACTCACCGCGCCATTTGAGCAGTTGGTCCATTTTCAGCGGCTGCACCTGGAAGAAAGACTGCAGACAAAGTAACACACCAAAACCCGGTCACAACAGGAGGCTCGGCGTATCGATGACGCAAGAGGTGATCGGACCGCCTGAACCAGCGTACAGTGCCCGCGAGTACCTGCAACAAAGCCCTAAAACTGGCCCTGCGTACCGCTGCGGGGAATTGCCGCATTTCCTAAGATGGTTGGCGTGGCGGAGTAGCGAAGAAACCGCCCTGGAGGATGGGAAAGTCATGAAGGCTTTTTTGGTGCTCGCGGCGGTCTATGTAGGGGTGTTTCTTATCGCAATTCAAGGCGCATCGCAGACTTCAGCGGAAGGGGTTGCGCCCAAGACGGGAATCTCGCACATCGATCCCGCGAAGGAAGCTGATATTCGCTCTTTGATGGAGTTGATCGGAGCCCGGAGCGTGGTTAAGGACGACGCCGCAAAGAACGCGGTGCAAATTCGCGAGAATTTGGTGGCGACCATGCCAGCGAGCGATCGCGGACAGCAATTCGTGGACGCCTTCGTTGCCGACTATCAAAAGAAGTTCCATACGGAAGAAGTGACCAGCCAATTGGTGGGCATCTACGACAAACATTTCACCGATGACGAGGTCAAGGGTTTGCTGCAGTTCTACGGTTCGCCTCTCGGCCGTAAGTACGCCGTCGAAATGCCGAAGATCTCTTCGGAGATTCAGGCGGCCAATCATGCGGTCAGCACGCGAGTGGCGAAGAACGTCCTGCAGGACTTGCCGAACGAATATCTTGGCATCGGCACGCCGGCAACTTCGCTGAAGCCGCAAGCGGGTGTACAGACCACGGGCGCACCGGGGAAACAAACGGCGCAAACTTCAGCGCACGCACAACCCGAGAGCATGGCTAGCGCGTCTCAACCCTGACCGAGTCGGCAGAGCCATCCAGAATGTTTTCAGGCGGGTGAAGCCGGTCATACGGCTTCTCCCGTCGCTCCATTTGTGCTCGGACGGGCCGGCCCACATGGAGGCAGTAGATGCGAAAACTCATCACCGCATGCGGGCTTGTGGCCGGAGCGTTTGTAGTGATCGCTCAAGCACCGTCGGTTCGCGTCAATGCGCAGGAACAACCCTCCGAAGACGTGGCGCGCCGACCCCGCGCGCCAGCGGCGTCGCAATCGACCGGCAGCCCTGCCAAGATCGATCCGGTGAAAGAAGCGGACATTCGCCAGTTAATGGACGTGACCGGAGCGAAAGATCTCGGCCAACAGCTGATGAGCGCCGGGATCGCCCAGTTTCGTTCCAGCGTAACCGAGTCCCAGCCGGACAATCCCCGCGCCAACCAGTTCGCGGATGCGTTCGCCCTGCGATTCGAAAAACACTTCGACCCTCACAGCCTGACGGAAACGGTAATCCCCATCTACGACAAGCACCTTTCGAGCGAAGATTTGAAGCAGCTTCTTGCGTACTATCAATCGCCGTTTGGGCAGCGCATGCTCAAAGTCCTGCCGGAAGTGGCGCACGAATCGCAAGTGGCAGGTTTCAAGCTGGGGCAAAAAGCGGCACAGCAAGCAATGGAAGAGTTGAAGGCGGACTATCCGGAACTCGTTCCGAACTCGAACGATTAGGCAAGACCTTTGGGGATGAACATAGGAAAAGAGCGGTCTCGCAAGCCGCTAAATACGCACCTATAAACGCGACTTTAGGGGAAGCGTTTCTTGATCTTGACGTCGATGCCGAAGGTGCCGTTGTAATCGCGCAACGCCACAATGGAAATATTGCGATTGACGTTGTACTCGACTTGAATTACTTGCTCTTGCGTTGATCCCACGTTCGAAATATAGGTGATGGTGATGTCCCGCGTTACCTGCTGCTGCACGGTCACGCGCGCGGCGGCGCTCTGCGAGCCTTCCGTCGAGCCTACGGTGGTGAGGGCGGGATCAACGCGGAAGTTGGTGATGCCGAACAATTTCTCCAGGCGTCCCCCCACCTGGCTGGAGACCGCCTCCGAGAGGAGGGTCGAGGCCCCAGAGCTTCCGCTTTGTGTGTTACCTGCGCTCCGCGCGGTGCCCTCGGAGCTGGTTTGCCCGAGCGCCAGCAGGGTGACGATATCGTTGCCCGGCAGCGGCGGGTCCGAGCGGTAGGCCAATGTCAGCTTACTGGCGGGGCCGTTAAAGTTCAGCGTAATCTCGTACTGCTGGATCGTCGTGCTGGCTTCCACGTTGATCACCGGATCCAGACGGAACGGATTCGCGAAGTTGATGTCGCCGCGCGCCACTTTGTAACGGTTTCCGTGAAAAAGCAGATCTCCGGACAGTACGTGAATGTGGCCCAGCATGATGGGATGCTCCCAGGTGCCGCGCAGGCGCAAGTCCGCTTCTGCTTCGAGCTCCGCGCCCGGCCATTGCATGCGCGCATCCGGCGTGGACACCGCTTGAATTTCGAATTGAAGATTGCGCAAAAACGTTGAACCCGTGGATGGACCGGAAACTTCTTTGGCGGAAAACAGAGAGCCGGCAACTTCCAGACCTTGCGTGAGCGTTACGCGCTCCACGGTCACGCGACCCGAGAGCATGCCACCGTCCGTCGTCCCGGCCAGACGAAGAGTACCGGCCGTCAACCAGCTCATGCCTTCCGGATAGCGGATGCGAGTACTGTCGCTGCGCGCGGTGATGTCGTAGCGCACCGGCCGCTCGGTATAGTTCACGCTCCCCGATAACCGCAGGGTGCCGCCGCCCGCCTGGGCGGTCAAATTATCGAAAGAAAGCCGGGTCGCGTCGAAGATCAAATCGCCCTTGATGGCGCTAAGCCCCGTCGGGAAATCCACGACGCGAGCGGAGGCGTTTTCGATGTGAATGCGTCCAGTGATACTCGGGTTGTCGAGTGTCCCCTCGAAGACAGCGTTGATCTGCGCGGAACCTCCGCTGGTGACGCCTGGGGCAAGCGTGGACACCACTCGCAAGTCGAGAGCGCCATTCAGCCGCAGGTTGACCGCGCGGCTTCCCGAGAATTGCACGCTTCCATCGATTTGAATATTCGTATCCGATCCGCGAAAGCTCGCTGATTCGATCTCCAAATTGTCTCGCGACGACCGGAAACGAATCGGACCTGCATTTTCGAATTGCACGTTCGCGTAATTGAAGACCAAATGCGAAAAGTCGGCGCTGACCACCAAGCTTTCTGGATGCTTGAGCGACCCTTTGACGGCAATCTCGCCATCGGCGCTGCCGTGTCCCCCGAATTTGTCTACGTGCAGAGCGGTCACCAGGAACGGATCGAGGTCGATATTGCGGATGGTCACTTTTCCATCGAGAGAAAAGGGGTCGGTAAGCCCGAGGGTTACGTTGCCGGAAATTTCTCCAGTGCTCATCGAAGAGCCGAGCTTCAGCTTGGCAACGCTCCCGTCCGAGCTCAACTCTCCGTCGAAACTTCCGATAACCTCTTGCCCGACTCGCAGGTCGACAACGCGGAAGGTTCCCTCCGCTCCCGGAGAAGTCAACGGCCCGCTAGCCTTTATTCGGAAGGAGACTTGCCCGTCCACCGGAAAACGCGCCGTCTGCAACTTTTCGAAATTCGCAAGGGGAATGGATGCACCCACCAGATCGACAGAAATGTTGCGATCCGCGAGTCTGTATTCGGCGGTTCCTGTAACGATGCCCGCTCCCCGGCCGGCCTCTTTCCCCGGCGCAAACAAGCGCAGCTCGGCATTTGCGATGCGAAACTCGTCGGGCGTGAAGGTAAGCTGCCCGCGTAACCGGTTGAACAGGACGTCGTAGACATCGCCGTCCGCCAGATCGAACAACCCGGTGATGCTGGGCTCCTTGCGCGTTCCGTGGCCGTGAAATTGTCCGCTTAGCTTTCCGCGGATCGGATAAGCCGTGCCCACCAACTCTTGCAGGGCTTCCACAGGCGTCGCATCGAAGCTGACGTCTGCTGACCATTCGTTGCCCGGCAGAAAGCTCCAGTCGGTCTGGGACATCGTGCCATCGATCAGGGCATCGATATTTCCGCGGCGCACGTGGCCCCGCGCAATCGACAATTGGTCGGGCGAATAAACCAGATCGCCTTCGATCAAATCAAACGTAGCGCTTTCATAGCGTGCGCGTTCGCCGCGAATGTGACCCGTAAAGACAGTGTTGGCCGACGGGCCGGCGATTTTGCCGTCCCAGGTCGCGCTTCCAGCGATGATCTTGATGGCATCCGGCGAATTCGGCGCCGCACCTTGAATCGCATTGATGAAATCGCGATAACTCTCGAGCGCTCCGGTTTCAAATTTAACATCCAGCGCCGTGTTTAGCGGCGAATAGACCCCGACAAATGAGCCGCGCGAGGAGGGCGTTTCGAATTCGCCGTAAGTGACGTCGAGCGCCTGCGGATCATACCGGTAGCGAATCTGCCATTGGCCATCGACGGGAATGTGTCCGGCAGCGATGTCCTCCGGAGAAGACCATTGCATTTTCGCGGAGATAACAAAGTGCTCGAAGCCGCCGCTCCACGTTTCGACCGAGTCGGCGGTGAGCACGGAGTCCCAGTGGAGTTCATTCACTGGAAACCCGGTCTCTTCAATCGATGGAAATACTTGCGCGAGCCGCATCCCGTCGATGTGCGTGTCTCCGCGGAAGAGCAGCCCGTCAAAACGCAGCGTAACTTTACCTTTCACCGTGCCGCCAAACGCTTCGGCCAGGAAATCGGGGACCACCAGTCCTTTGTTGTCCATCCGAAAGCTGCCGCGGCTGGCAACACCCGAGGCGTGGAAGTAGGGGAGGTACGTCAGCGTAATGTCCGTTCCGGAATAATTCCCGGTGCCGTTGAACTGTCCCGCAGCGTACGTGGCTTCGCCGCGAACGTCGGCGCGTCCCGTTGGCGTCTGTTCCGAACGCAGCGCCTCGCGCAAATCCAACAGGTTCACCCAGCCGCGATAGCGAAAGCTCCATTTGGGATCCGCAAAATCCTTCATCTCCGCCTGCGCGTCCAAGTGCGATCGCATCGCGTTCAGGACGCCTTGCTCCAAGGTAAACCCGTCCCGCGATAGAGTGAATTTCGCAGAAAGATTCGCGGGTATCGGGAAAAAGCTGTTCGCCGTGAACTGAAATGCCTTCCAATCGAACGCTCCCAAATACACCGGACGCTCGGCCGTGCCGCTGCCCTCCAGAACAAACTGCAAGTCACCACCTTCCACGGCCAGCGGCTTGCCCACATCGTTGTACA
>Ga0182024_10020541_pt1 | contig 12063 bp, 10 predicted proteins | sample P32metaG_FD_120480 | JGI IMG/M metagenome (GOLD analysis project Ga0182024, IMG submission 120480) | Permafrost microbial communities from Stordalen Mire, Sweden - P3-2 metaG (Illumina Assembly) | ecosystem: Environmental > Terrestrial > Soil > Wetlands > Permafrost | place: Sweden: Stordalen... | reverse complement strand
GAGCCGGTTACCGCCGCCAACGCCGCCGCGTATCACTTCAACTGGTCGCGGATCTTGTCGAGCCCGGCATGGGCGCAGCCGTCGTCGAGCTTGGCCCCGGGCGCGCCGGAGGCGCCGATCGAGCCGATGACCTCGTCGCCGAGCTTGATGACCACGCCGCCGCCAAAGAACATGACGTGGGGCAGCTTGGCCAGCGGCGCGATGGAGTCCTCGCCTTTGGCGCGCTCGGCCAAGGCCAGCGTGTCATTCTTGAACGATACGCTGGTATAGGCCTTGTCGTGCGCGCTATCGAGGGTGTGGATGCCGGCGCCGTCGCCGCGCAGCGCCACGATGGTGGCGCCGTCGGCGTCAAGCACCACTGCGGTTTCGTGGTAGCCCTGCCTGGCGCAGGCTGCGACTGTCTCGTTGGCGGCGTCGACCGCGAGCGCCGCGGGAATGCGATGGGTCGCGAGCGTATCCGCCCAGGACGCCGACGCACCCGCGAATGTACCGGCCGCCACGATCGCTATCTTGCACAGGTGTTTCATGATCTGCCTCGCTTGACCGACGTTTCCTCATTTGACCCGGCTTGGCGCGAATGGTTGCAGCTTTCCGGATGCGCCGCAACGCAATGTCCGATCGGACTGGTGTCTCAGTCTGAATTGACGGGGGCAGAGACTCCCACTTTCCCCGATAGTCTTCAGGCGCGTTGAATGCGAATCCGTCCCATCGGGGCTGCCGACGCGCCAGGGCCTCGCGTCTTAGTCCATCGTGATGTTGGCCTCGCGGATCACCTTGGCCCATTTGTCGGTCTCGGCGGCGATGAGCTTGGCAAATTCCGCGGGCGCCATCGGCATCGGCGCGGCGCCCAGGTCGGCAAACCGCGCCTGCATTGTCGGATCGGCCAGCGCTGCTTGGACCTCGTTGCTCAGCATGTCGATGATCGGCTGCGGCGTGTTCTTGGGCGCGCCGAGGCCGAACCAGCCGGTCGCCGCGTAACCCGGCACGAATTCGCCGATGGTCGGAATATCCGGCAGCACGGCCAGGCGCGCGGCGGAGGTGACCGCGAGCGGGCGCAGCTTGCCGGCCCTGATGTAGCCGATCGATGACGTCACGCCCTCGAACATGACCTGCAATTGTCCGCCCAGCAGATCGACCAGCGCCGGCCCGCCGCCGCGATAGCCGACGACGGTCATGGGGACGCCGGTCATCGTCTTGAACAATTCGCCGAACATATGCGGCGGGCTGCCGTTGCCGGCGGTGCCCATGTTGATTTTGCCCGGATTGGCCTTGGCGTAAGCGATGAACTCGGCAACGCTATTGACGGGAAGCGACGGATTGACCTCCATCACCGAGGGCGCCTGCATGATGCCGGCGATCGGCACCATGTCGCGCATAAAATCGAAATTCAGGTGCGGATAGAGCGTGGCGTTGATGGCGTTCGACGTCGTGACCAGAAGCAGCGTGTAGCCGTCCGGGGCCGCCTGCACCGCCGCCTCGGTGGCGATATTGCCGCCGGCACCGGATCGGTTCTCGACGACGAATTGCTGGCCGAGCCGCTTCGACAGCCAGTCGCTGATCAGACGCGCGGAGATGTCGGTTGGGCCGCCGGCCGCATAGCCGACCAGCAAAAGCACTGACCGTGTCGGATAGGTTTGTGCCGTTGCGATCCGCGGCAACACCGGCAGCGCGGCGACGCTTGCGGCCAGGCTTAGGATTTCCCTGCGAGAAGGCTTTGCCATGCGCATTCCCCGGTTCCGGTTGCGGCACGCCTTGCGCGATGAGCATATCGCGATTCAAGCTTGCGGTGGAAGTGAGTCATGCGGTCGATCGCGCCGGGCAAACGGAGCCGGAGGCTGCGCGCCGATCGCCGAAGATGATTGCCCGATCGGCTATTCGACTGCCGCGGCGGCGGCTTCGCGTCGGGCCTCGCCCTGGCCGTTGGGCGATATCGACGGCGCGTGCAGCGGCCCCCGCAGCAGCGCTTTGCGCGCCGTCCACTCCGTCGCCGCGTCGAACGTTTGCAGAAACTGGACGTCGTCGCCAGCCAGCACGGCCGCCGGAATGCCGTCGCGGTACAACAGCCGGTTGCCGGCGAGCGCCGGCAGCCGCGGTCCCGGGGTGAGGATTCCGACCAGATTGAGCGGGTCCGCGCCCGATACCGAGACCCATTGCTCGGCCGGCGGCTGCCGCCGCGTCGCGCGCAGCAGGCCGACCGCCTCGGGCAGCGCGAACTGCTCGCCCGAGAAGCCGGCGACGAAGCGGCCGCCGCGGACCTCGCCGCGACTTTCCAGCCGGCGATAGACGCGGAGCAGTTCGCGCCACGGCGGCAGCCACGCCGCTTCGCGCTCCAACAGCCGCCAGAACACGACGCCGTAGCGGGCCAGCAGCGTGCGCGCGACGTGCTCGACGGCCGAATCCTTGCGTTCGGCCTCCTTGCGTTCGGCCGCGGCGGCGCGCCGGACAAAAGCCCAGCGGCCGGCATCGTCCATGCCGAACGCCGCCTGGCGCCGCCGCCGTCGTCCATGGGTCCCGGTCCGGCGCTCGCTGGACGGCACCAAGAGCGCGCGCAGTCCGCCGAAGCTGTCGGAGGTGACGAGACCGAGCGCCACCAGTTCGGCGAGCGCTTCCTCGACCTGGGAGCGCAACAGCCCGCTCGCCTCCAGCAGTTCGTCGAAGAACGACGCGCCGTGCTCGTTGATGCAGTCGGCCAGCAATTGCGCGCGGGGGCTCGGATGCGCCGCGGCGTCGCGCGGGGTCAGCGAGGTCCAGACGCCGGCGTGGCGCCGGGGCAATAGCGTAATCGGCGTGGTGCGCACCGGCGCCGGCCGCCCGCCGCCGTTGGTCCGGCCGTTGCGGGGCCGCAAGCGCATCCAGGCGATGTGGCCGGCGAGACAGCGCTCGTCGAGCCAGCCCGGCTCGTAGTCGGCGAGCCGTGCCGGGAGAATCTCGCTCTCCCAGGCGGCCGCGGCAGCCTCGAAGCCTTCGAGTTGCGCCACCACGCCGTCGAGCGCCTTCGGTCCGCCCATCCGGGCGTCGGCCGAGACGTGCTGCCAATCGAACAGAAAGCGCAGCAAGTCGCGCGCCGCGACCGGCTCGATCTCCGCGCGCAGCCGCTTGAGCGTGTAATGGTGGATGCGCGCCAACAGCCGCCGCTCGCACCATTCCTCGGCGGCCGCTTCCGGCGTGAAGCGCCCGCGCATCGCGAAGCCTTCCGCCTCGAGCGCGGCGAGCGGGACTTCGACGTCGCTCGTGGCAAGACCAAGCGGCCGCGCCAGCGCGTCGGTGGTGGCCGGCCCCAGCCCTTCCAGCCGACCGCGCACGATCTCGACCAGCGCTTCGTCGCGCCGCCACACCTGCTCGTCATAGGGCGGCGGCACGGCGAGCGCCGGCGCCGTTTTCAGCTTCGGCCACAGCGCGCGAAACTGCGGCAGCCGCTCCGCCGACACCCACAGTGTCGCGCCTGCACCATCGCTGGCGACATCGCAGCGCGCGGCGCGCTTGTGTGCAGCGAGCTCGGCAAGCCAGCCGCTCCAGCGCGGCGCGGCTTCGACCTCCGCGCCGGTCAAAAAGCCGAGCCACACCAGGGCGTCGTGCAACTCGTCGGCGTTTTCCGCCTCGGGCCACGCTTCAGACCGCACCCGCGCCACGGCATCGGCATCGAGACGGCCGAGATCGGCGGCGTCCTGCGGCGACATCCAGCGCCGCGCCATCACCGCCTGGGTGCGGCGCTCCTCCAGCGGCGCGTCGTCCAGATACGCATAGGGCCGCGCCGACAGCACTTCGAGCGCGAGCGGCGACGGCTGCGTCAGGTCGCGCACGGTGACCCGGATCGCGCCCGCCTCGATGCCGCGGAGCAGGCGCTCGAGGCCCGCGACGTCCATCGCTTCGGTGAGACTGTCGCCGATGGCCTGGCGGACCAGCGGATGGTCCGGGATCTCGCGCTCGCCGGAGAGATTCTCCGCGCAGGCGATCTGGTCGGGGAATACCGCCCCGATCAGATCCTCGGCGCCCATGCGGGCCAGCTGCGGCGGCACCTTCCGGCCGCCGCGAAAGCGCGGCAAAGCGAGCGCCACGCCGATCACCCAGCGCCAGCGCGTCGTGAACATCGGCGAGTCGAGCAGCGCCTGGGTCAACACCGTGCGCACCGACGCGGAATGCAGATAGCGGGCGACCTCCTCGAGCGCAAAACTGTGCGCCTGGGTGAGCGAGATCACGATATTGTCCTCGGTCGCGGCGGCCTGCAGCTCGAAATTGAACTTGCGGCAGAACCGTTTGCGCAGCGCCAGCCCCCAGGCGCGGTTGATGCGGCTGCCGTAGGGCGAATGCACGACGAGCTGCATGCCGCCGGCCTCGTCGAAGAAGCGCTCCAGCACAATGTTGTCTTTGGTCGGCAGGCAGCCCAGCGCGGCGCGGCCGGCGGCCAGATAGTCGACCAGCTGCTCGGCCGCGGCCGGAACGATCGCGCGCTCGTCGAGCTGCCAGCGCAGCGCCGCCTTGCCGGAGGCATCGCTCCGCAGCTGCGCGGCGACGTCGGCGCGCAGCCGCGACACCGATTCGGACAGCTCATCGCTCCGCCCCGGCGCTTCGCCGAGCCAGAACGGAATCGTCGGCGCCATGCCGTGCGCATCCTCGACGCGCACTACGCCGCGCTCGATGCGCTGGATGCGGTAGCTCTTGTTGCCGAGCTGGAAGATATCGCCGGCGAGGCTCTCGACCGCGAAATCCTCGTTGACGGTGCCGACGACATGATTCTCGGGTTCGAGCAGCACCTGATAGTCGGCATTGTCCGGGATGGTGCCGCCGGAGGTGAGCGCGGTGAGCCGCGCGCCGCGCCGGCCGCGCAAGCGCCGGTTGACGCCGTCATGATGGATCAGCGCCCCGCGGCGGCCGCGCCGGGTGGAAAAACCCTCGGCCAGCATCGCCACGCTCGCGGCAAAATCCTCGCGCGCCAGGTTTCGGTACGGCCATGCCCGCCGCATCAGCGCGTAAAGCTCGTCCTCGCCGTATTCGCGCGCGGCGACCTCGGCGACGATCTGCTGCGCCAGCACGTCGAGCGGCTCATGTGGTATGGCGACGCGGTCGAGCTCGCCGCGGCGCACGCTGTCAAGGAGCGCCGCGCACTCGACCAGTTCGTCGCGCGACAGCGGGAACAGCCGGCCCTTCGGCGTGCCCTCGACCGCATGGCCGGAGCGGCCGACGCGCTGCAGGAAGCTCGCGATCGAGCGCGGCGAGCCGAGCTGGCAGACCAGGTCGACGTCGCCGATATCGATGCCGAGCTCGAGCGAGGCGGTGGCGACCAGGGCTTTGAGCCGGCCATGCTTGAGCCGCTGCTCGGCATCGAGCCGCTGCTCCTTGGCCAGGCTGCCGTGATGCGCTGCCACGTTGTCCTCGCCAAGGAGCGCCGAGAGCTTGCGGGTGGCGCGCTCGGCCATGCGGCGGGTGTTGACGAAAATGAGCGTCGTCCGGTGTTCGGCAACCAGGTCGGCGAGCTGCCGGTAGACCTGATCCCAGACCTCTGCCGACATCACCGCTTCGAGCGGCGAATCGGGGACCTCCAGCGCCAGGTCGCGGGCGCGGCGGTGGCCGCAATCGATGATCACCGGGGCATCGTCCGCCGCGGCTGCGGCGCCGGCGGCGCCGACCAGGAACCGCGCCACCTCCTCGATCGGCTTCTGCGTCGCCGACAGGCCGATGCGCTGCAGGCGCTCGCCGCACAGCGCGGCCAGCCGCTCCAGGGAGAGCGCCAGATGGCTGCCGCGCTTGTTCGGCGCCAGCGCGTGAATCTCGTCGACGATCACGGTCCGGGTGGTTGCCAGCATGCGGCGGCCGGACTCGGAGCCGAGCAGCACATAAAGCGATTCCGGCGTGGTGACGACGATATGGGGCGGCCGGCGTCCCATGCGCTGGCGCTCGCCCGAAGGCGTATCGCCGGTGCGCACGAAGCTGCGGATCTCGACGTCGCCGAGGCCCTGCTCGCGGAGCGCCGCGGTGATGCCGGACAGCGGCGCCGCAAGATTTTTTTTGATGTCGTTGGAGAGCGCCTTGAGCGGCGAGACGTAGACCACCTGGGTCTCGTCCCGCAGCGTCCCGTCCAGGCCTTGCCGCACCAGATCGTCGATCGCCGCCATGAAGGCGGCGAGCGTCTTGCCGGACCCGGTCGGGGCGGCGATCAGCACATGGCGGCGGGCCTTGATGGCCGGCCAGGCCTGCAGCTGCGCGGCGGTCGGCGCGCGGAAGGCGCGCTCGAACCAGGCGGCGACGGCAGGATGGAACAACGGCATCATTGACGGACAACGCTCCGGCGCAGCTTGCCGGCGCACGCTTTGAGAACGCGGCAGGGGCCAACTCTGATTGTTGCGATCGCTTGCCAAAATATGGCGATCAATCCGCCCCGGAGCAACGGCCGACCCTGCAGCAAGAGCATTTTAGCTCACATCCGGCTTATCGAAAATCCGTTGCCTGGCCGCAAGGCTTCGATAATCTGCCGCGCCATGGCATTCGACGTATTCATTTCCTATTCCACCAAAGACAAAGTGACGGCGGACGCCACGTGCGCGGCGCTGGAATCCGCTGGCATTCGCTCTTGGATCGCTCCGCGCGATGTTCGCCCCGGGGACGAGTATGCGGCCGCCATCATTGCGGCCATCGATTCCTGCCACCTCATGGTGCTCATATTCTCGTCGAATGCCAATGCGTCGCGCCAAGTTCATCGGGAGATCGAGCGTGCCGCAAACAAGGGCGTGCCGATCGTGCCCATCCGCATCGAGGAGATCATTCCGACCAAGTCGATGGAGTACTTTCTTGGCGAGATTCACTGGCTGGACGCCCTGACCCCGCCACTTGCCGCGCATCTCCAGAAGCTTATCGAAACGGTAAAAGCCATCCTGCAGGTCGATGCGACAGGTCACGCTCCGTCAGCCGCCGGCAGTCATGGGCAGCAAGAATCGGTTCTCAATTCGGCTGCGCCCGTGGCGTTCGGGAACCATCGCAACAAATCGGATCCCTCCCGCTTTGAGCGCCTCTCCGGCAACATCGCGCAGCTCGGCCTCGTCACCATAGTGGGGATACTGAGCGCTGCGGTGTTCCTGCTCTGGCAGCAGCGCTTTTCGCCGCCTGCCCCCATCGTCCCGGACCGTCCGACGTCATCCGGAACTGCCGCCCCTCCAGTCGCTGTTCCGGCATCGCCCCCGCAGCCGGCTTTCGTTCCAGGAGCGGAGTTCGTCATCAGAAAGAGCGCTGCGTTCGGAGGCACCGGCGGCAGCGCATTCGATGATTCGGATGAGAATGCAAATCATCGGCCGATAGCGGCGGTCAAAGTCATCGAGAACCTGAACCCTGCCGATACAACTCAGCGAATAATCGGCAGCTTGCAAGAGCAGTGGGGCGACAAGTTCGGACCTTTGCACGGTGGCAAGGGACCCTATGCCCAACCTGCAGAGCTGGTCCAATTTGCGAAAGACGAAAAAATCGGCAGGGTCGACGTGAATTGGATGTCGTATAACTACCCGACTTCCAATAACACGCCGCCGCAATGGATAGCCGGCCTGGCGATATGGACGGATACAAGAGTCTATACATTCGGCAACATGGCATTCGGTGCTACCAACCAATGCATCTTGGCCTATGGAGAAATTCTCCTTGGCTTTTTTGGACGGTCGGGCAGCTACATCGACCAGATAGGCTGCATCATAGGAGAGAAAAAATGATTACGAATGATCCCCCATTGGATCTGGCTGCTGAGCGGCGGTAATCAATCTCGAGCTGCGACCGCTCGTCGGTTAGGGGCATCGATGGACCCTGCAGCAACGGCCGCTTCCGTCGGAGCGGATCAGCGCGCACAGCGCCGGCTAGGTGCGGCGGCGGTCCGGCCGGCGCATCGCCAGCGGTCATTTCGAAACATTGTCCTTCATGAGCTTGCGCGCCAGCAGTCCGGCGGCGATGAAACAAATGGTGCCAGCCGCGGCAAGAATAAGCGGGATCGTCATGCTCGCATCGCCGCCGGGCGGCGGCGGCAGCACCGCGACCTCATGGGCGCCGATCAAGCCGGCGAAGCCGAGCCCAATCAGCACGTAGACGATGGTCTTCTTGCGTGCGGACGTCATCGCGGGCCGATCGTCAGGAATCGCCGAGGCCTAAGACGTCCGCCATCGTATAGAGCCCGGGCACCTTGCCGCGCGCCCACAGCGCGGCGTGCAGCGCGCCGCGGGCGAAGATCAGGCGATCCTCGGCGCGGTGGGTGAGCTCGACGCGCTCGGCCGGGCCGGCGAAAATCACGCTGTGCTCGCCCACCACGGTGCCGCCGCGCAGCGAGGCGAAGCCGATGTCGCCTAAGCGGCGCGCGCCGGTCATGCCGTCGCGGCCGCGCGCCGAACGTTGCGCCAGATCGATGCCGCGGCCGGCGGCGGCGGCGCGCCCGAGCATCAGCGCGGTGCCGGACGGCGCGTCGATCTTCTTGTTGTGGTGCATTTCGACAATCTCGATGTCGTACGCGTCGTCGAGCGTCGCCGCGACGCGCTTGACCAAGGCCGCCAGCAGGTTGACGCCGAGGCTCATATTGCCGGACTTGACGATGATGGCGCGGCGCGCCGCCGCGGCGATGACGGCCTCTTCCTCGGCCGAATGGCCGGTGGTGCCGATGACATGGACGATGCCGGCGGCCGCCGTCAGCTCGGCGAAGGCGAGCGTCGCCGCCGGAATGGTGAATTCGATCAGCCCGTCGGCGTCTTTGAGAAGCGGCGCAACGTCGCTGACGACCTTGACGCCGTTTCGACCGAGCCCGGCAAGCTCGCCGGCGTCACGGCCGATCACCGCGGAGTCCGGGGCATCGACCGCGCCGACCAGCGTCAGGCCCTTGGTCTGAGCGACGGCATGGATCAGCGTGCGCCCCATGCGTCCGCCGGCGCCGGCGATCACCAGGCGCATGGCGGAATTCGCAGCCGGTGAATTTGCAGCGGGCGAATTTGCAGCGGGTGACTTTGCAGCGGCCATTGGGGCTCGTCTCCGATCAGTCGGGGAAACACCGCCTATAGGGACGCTGGTGTAACACGGCAACGCCGCGCGTTCTGCAGCCGCCGCCCCCCGCCCCGCCCCGCTTAAGGCGGAAGCGTTACGGCTGCGGGCCGTCGTAGCCCTCGACGATGATGAGATCGACCGTCGAATGCGGCTGCCGCACCTTGATGTTGGCCTGATAGTCGTCCGAGCGATAGCAGGCCAGCGCGCTCGCATAATCGGGGAATTCGATGACGACGTGGCGCGAACGCGATTGGCCTTCCGGGGTTTCGGATTTGCCGGCGCGGACCACGAAGCGGCCGCCGAATTTCTTGAAGATCCCGGGGTTGGCCGCCGCGTACGGCTTGTAGCTCTCGTCATTGCTCACATCGACGTGAGCGATCCAGTAGCCTTTCGCCATTTGCGGTCTCCCTTCAGCCGTTGGCTTGTGAAATCTCGTCGACGATCGCCTGCGCCGCGGCCTTCGGGTCGGCCGCGGCGATGATCGGCCGGCCGACCACGAGGTAATCGGCGCCCGCGGCGATGGCCGCGCCCGGCGTGGCGATGCGTTTCTGCTCGCCCGGATCCGATCCGGTCGGGCGGATGCCTGGCGTCACCAGCGTTAGCCTCGAGCCTACGATCGCGCGCAGGTTCTTGACCTCCGCTCCGGAGCACACCAGGCCGTCGACGCCGATTTCGCGGGCCTGGGCGGCGCGCCGGGCGACCAGTTGCGGCACCGTGAACGAATAGCCCGCAGCCACCAGATCGGCATCGTCGAACGACGTCAGCACGGTGACGGCGAGAATGCGCAAGTCGCCCTCGCGGGCGTCGACCGCGGCCTGCATGGTCGCCGGATAAGCGTGCACGGTGAGAAACGTGGCGCCGAGGCGGCTGACGCTTTTGACGCCCTGCGCAACGGTGTTGCCGATGTCGTGGAGCTTGAGATCGACGAACACCTGCTTGCCGGCGTCGGTCAGCGTGCGCGCCAACGTCATGCCGCCGGCGAAAGCGAGCTGATAGCCGATCTTGTAGAACGACACGGTGTCGGAAAGCCGCGCCACCAGCGCCTGCGCCGCCTCGACCGATGACACATCGAGGGCGACGATCAGGCGTTGGCGCGGCGCAAGCGGCATCCGTTGGTTCCCCTAGAGCCCAATTGGCGCTCTAGCATTTTGATCGAGCATGATCTTTTCGGAAAACCGGTTTTCCACTTTTCCGGATCATGCTTTAATCGACCACGCCCGCCAGTTCGACCAGCCGGCGCGCCGCCGCCTTCAGCGCCGCGGCCTGCGTCTCATCCTTCAGATTGTCCATGTCGTCAAATGCCTGCTCGGCGCGCGGCACCGCGACCTGCTCGGGAATGACCAGCGCGCCGCAGCCTAATTCCAGGATCTGCCGCAGCGCCATGAGCGAACGCAAGCCGCCGCTGGCGCCGCTCGACGCCGCGCCGAGCGCGAACACGCGCCGCCGGAAGGCCGCATAGGTCGGCTCGCCGCGGTCGCGCACCCGGGAAATCCAGTCGATGGCGTTCTTGAGCAACGGTGCCACCGAGGCGCTGTATTCGGGGCTGGTGATGAATATGCCGCGGTGCGCCTCCAGCATGCGCTTGAGCTGCACGGCGTTGCGCGGCATGCCGGAATCGGTCGCGAGGTCGGCATCGAACAGCGGCAGCGGATAATCCGCCAGCGAGATTCGCGTCACCTCCGCGTCGGCCAGCATCAGTTCCTTGCTCGCCAGCGCGGCGAGGCGCGCATTATGCGAGCCGGTGCGCAGCGAGCCGGGAATGACGAGGATTTTCGGAGCGGGCATGGATCGGACGACAGAGGACGGATGTCGGAGGACGGACGACAGAGGACAGAGGACGGACCAGAAAATAGCTATCCATCTGTCGTCCGTCATCTGACATCCGACCTCCGGTAAACCCACACCCGCGCCGGCGGAATGTTCATCCAGATGCGTTCGGAAGCCTCGGCCGAGAAGCCGCCCAGCCGCCGCGGCAGCGGCGACGCCACCGAGTAGGTGAACTGCACGAAGGGCGCGCCCGGGACCATCAGGTCGAAGGCGTCGCGGATCAGCCGCAAGCGCATCCTGATCGGCTTGGTCACCAGCGGCAGGCCGGAGACGACCGCGGCGGCCGGTTGCAGGAGCAGCGTCTCCAGCAGGCGCCGCATGCTGTAGGCGTCGCCCTGCACCAGGGTGGCGTCGGGATAGCGCGAGCGTAAGAGCCGGCAAAACGTCGGATTGAACTCGACCAGCACCAGCCGCGAGGGAGCGACGCCGGCGGCGACCAGCGCGGCGGTGACCGGACCGGTCCCCGGGCCGAGCTCGACCACCGGCCCGGTGCTGTCGGGGTCGACATAGCTCGCCATGGTGCGGGCCAGGAGCTTGCCGGACGGCGTCACCGCACCGGTGCTCAACGGCCGTTCGATCCAGGAGCGGATGAAGCGCACCTCGTCGTCGAGCCGGATGCCCTTCTTGCGCTCGAACTGGCGGACTTTCTCTTCGATCTTGCGGCCGATGTCGTCGCGGCGTTCCTCGAACAGCCGGAATTGCCGTTCGATCTTGCGCTCGATGAGGTGCTTGCTGACCTCCAGGAGGCGAATGTGCCGTTCGATCTTACGTTCGAATTTTTGCAGGGCCGGCAGCGGCATGACATCCACGCGACAAAATCTTGCCGTTTTTAAAACATCCGGGGAGCAAAGGCCAGCGGCCGGCAGGCCGACGCTGGGCGACGGGCTTCGTTCACGCGGTGCCGGCGCGGGAGCCGAAACCGTCGAGGAATTCCTTGACCTTGCCGAGGAAGCCCGACGATTCGGGCTGCGTCGCGGTCGACGACAGGCGATCGAATTCGGCCAGCAGCTCGCGCTGCTTCTTGGTCAGATTTTGCGGGGTCTCGACGACAACCTGCACGTACATGTCGCCGCTCTGGCGCGTGCGCAGCACCGGCATGCCCTTGCCCTGCAGCCGGAAACGGCCGCCGGACTGGGTGCCTTCGGGGACTTTGACCCGAGTCTTGCCGCCGTCGATGGTCGGCACCTCGAACTCGCCGCCCATCGCCGCCGTCACCATGGAGACCGGCACCCGGCAATGCAG
>Ga0182024_10020540_pt1 | contig 12063 bp, 10 predicted proteins | sample P32metaG_FD_120480 | JGI IMG/M metagenome (GOLD analysis project Ga0182024, IMG submission 120480) | Permafrost microbial communities from Stordalen Mire, Sweden - P3-2 metaG (Illumina Assembly) | ecosystem: Environmental > Terrestrial > Soil > Wetlands > Permafrost | place: Sweden: Stordalen... | reverse complement strand
CCGACTTCGGTGGTGACGTAGACGTCGCGGTCACGGGTCAGGGCGTAGAGCCGCTCGATCGCGTACTGCGGCTTGATCACGCTGGCCGAAGGCCGGTAGGCCAGGCAGCGGCGGGCGCGCCAGTGCTCGATCTGGTCCCACCAGGGTTTCAGATCCGGGCTCCCGCGCCCGGCGTCGCGAAGCTTCCAGCCGTCGGCCATCGCCGTCAGCACATGGCCGGCGTCGCCGACGATGGCCACATCCGCCCGCACCACCTTGCCGATCGAGGAGGGGTCGATGTCGATGTGGATCTTCTTCGATCCCGGCGAGAAGGCGTCCAGGCGTCCGGTGACCCGATCGTCGAACCGCGCCCCGACCGCGACCATCACGTCGCAGTCGTGCATGGCGTGGTTGGCTTCGAAGGTCCCGTGCATGCCGACCATGCCGAGCCAGGCCGGGTCGTCGGCGGGAAAGGCCCCCAGCCCCATCAGGGTCGAGGTCACCGGTGCGCCGGTGAGGGCGGCGAGGCGCCGCAGGGCCTGGCTGGCGGCGGGTCCGGCGTTGATCACCCCGCCGCCGGTGTAGAACAGCGGCCGGCGGGCGCCGGCGATCAGGGCCATGGCCTCGGCGATCCGCGCGGGGTCGCCCTCGACGCGGGGCTGGTAGTTGTGCCCGGCGCGGGCCTTGGCCGGCGGCACATAGAGGCCGCTGGCGAACTGGACGTCTTTGGGAATATCGACGACCACCGGGCCCGGCCGGCCCCGGGTGGCGATCCGGAAGGCCTCGTGCAGGACGTGGGGCAGGTCGGCGACGTCCTTCACCAGATAGTTGTGCTTGGTGCACGAGCGGGTGATGCCCACCGTGTCGCACTCCTGGAAGGCGTCGGTGCCGATCAGGTGGGTGGGCACCTGGCCGGTGATCACCACCAGGGGGATGGAATCCATCAGGGCGTCGACGATGCCAGTGACCGCGTTGGTCGCCCCGGGCCCCGAGGTGACCAGGACCACCCCCGGCCTGCCGGTCGAGCGGGCGTAGCCCTCGGCGGCGTGGGTCGCCCCCTGTTCGTGGCGGACGAGGACATGGTGCAGGCGCGGCTCGTGGAAGAGGGCGTCGTAGATCGGCAGCACCGCGCCGCCCGGATAGCCGAAGAGGTCGGTCACCCCCTGATCGACAAGGGCTCGCACGACCATCTCGGCGCCGGTCATGATCTCGGCGGCGTCGGCGGCCTGGGCGGGGTCTAGGGCGGGGAGGGCGGTCATGGGAGGGTGTCGTTTTCAGTGGGAGCGAAGGGGCAAGAAAAAAGGCCCGCTCGAGGGGCCTTGCATAGCACGCGACCGACGAGGGACGGGAGGCTCTCTAAGCCCCCGCCCGGATCGGCCGCTCGCTAAGTACGATTCGCGCCGTGCGCACGCTCGTGGCTCCCATTGCGTCGTTCAGGTGATCGCATTGTCGCCGGCAAGCGTCAAGGAGGGGTTGATGGCGAGGAATTGCCGCCACTGCCCGGCGCCGTCTTCGCCTGTGATCCGGGGCCAAACGGCGTTCTGGTGGCGGAGCCAGGTCGTCTGGCGCTTGACATAGCGGCGGGTCGCCTGCGCGGCCAAGGCGAGCGCCTCGGCCAGGGTGGCGCGGCCGGCGAGGTGCTCGGCCAGCTCGCGAACACCCAGGGCCTTCATGACCGGACGATCGGCGGGAAGGTCGCGTTCGGTTAGGGCGCGGACCTCTTCCAAGGCGCCGGCTTCCACCATCGCCGCGAGGCGCGCCTCGCAGCGGGTGTAGAGCGCCCCGCGCGGCGGTTCGAGCACCGCGCCGCGCCAGCTACCGGGCGGAAGCGGTGGGACGTCGCGACCGCGGAAAGCGCCGATCGGGGCCCCGGCGGCCAGGGCGACCTCCAGAGCGCGGGTGAGCCGCTGCCGGTCGCCCGGCGCGATGCGATCGGCTGAGGCTGGGTCGACCTCTGAGAGGCGCTCCCGGAAGGCGGCCTCGCCCAGGGCGTCGAACTCGGCCTGGACCTCCGCCCTCAGGGCGGGCGGCACCGCGGGGATGGCGGAGAGGCCACGGGTCAGGGCCCTGAAATAAAGCCCCGTCCCGCCGACGACGACGGCGACCTTTCCTCTCGCCGCTACGTCGGCGAGCACCGCGGTAGCCGCCTCCAGCCAACGGCCCACCGACCAAATATCGGCGCCATCGGCGACGGCGTATAGGTGGTGCGTCGCCAAGGCTTCGTCGGCCGCCGAGGGCCGGGCGGTGAGGATGCGCAGATCGCGGTAGAGCTGCATGGAATCGGCATTGACGATCTCGCCGCCCGTCGCCTCGGCCAGCCGCAGCGCAAGGGTCGACTTGCCGCTCGCCGTCGGACCGCCGATCAGCCAGACGCGGGGTTCGGCGCCCATGTCCCCGGTCTCGACGGGCGACATCCCGCCCAGCTGGCCCCGATCCCATACCCTGACCCGTTATGGCCGGGCGTTCGTCCCGGCCATCCAGGATCGCTGGAGCCTGCAATGGCCGTGCGACCGCACGGCCACCCCGGACGACGGTGTTTTTGGATCGCCGGGACAAACGCCCGGCGATGACGGAATGAGAAGAGGTTGACGCCGTTAACTGGGGCGGGCTCGGTCCAGACGAAGTGCTGCAAGCGCAATCGCCGACTAGGTACCGACTGGCGGCGGCGGAAGTTCTTCCACTCCGCCCCAGGACCCGACCCAGCGCATCACGGCCTCGTGGCTGATCACGCGGCCGTCCGCGTAGTCAGTCTCCGCCTCTTCCAGCGCGCGCTCTTCGACCGCGGCGTCGATGTCGTCGAAAAGGGCGGGTTCAGCTTCGACCACGGAGGAAAACTACCACGAACCGGCTGGATAGGCTATCGGACCGTCAGCGACATCGGACCGTCAGGCGACGGCGGGGCGATCGAGTGGGCGAAATCCCTTTGTACGTTGTGGCCAAGAGCAGAAGAACCCGACCAGGAACACCACAGCGCAAACGACGGCCCGAAGGCGTCCAAATCACAGCAACGCCTCCCTCATTCGCCTTCCGCTGTCAAAAGCGGTAGACCGAGATCGAAGAGGTCGGGGGTGGGTTGAAATAGGCTCCGGGCGGCAGTTCGCCACGTTCGAGGTGCACGACCAGGGGATTGGGGCCGAGGTCCAAGGGCGCGCCGGTAATCACGTCCACCACGGCTCCAGGCACGCCACCCACGAGGCCATTGCCCAGGAAGGCCGCCGCCCCTGAACCCTCGACATGCGGCGCGACGTGAGATTGGGCTGTCTTGTACCCGACCTTGTCGACGCTGACGTCGAAGTGCGCCGATCGACGCATCCAGAACGTGCAAGGCGTCCTCTCGCAGTAATATCCGTTGGACATTGTGACGCTCGCTGAAGGCGGCACGGACGCTACCGTCCAATTCTCGTGCGAGCCGCGAGTGACGGTGGCGCAGGCAGCGGTGAGGCTGGTCAGCGCAACGCTGGCGATCAGGCGTCTGAAACGATAGGCGTCCATATTAATATTTCCCCGGTGCGCCCAAGACCAAGACGGCTGATCGTAACAGCGACCCGCCGCGCCGATTGGGCAGTATTGGTGCGAGCGAAAGTAGGGGGGGGTTAATTTAAGGTTCGCGGGCGCGGATGAGGGCTTCAGCATCCTTCTGGCCGAAATAGACGTCGCCGCGCGGACGCTCTATCTGCCCCCCATGCACCTCGTCCTCACCCTCGTCGCCGGCGGCTTCGACGCCTTGCAGGAAGCGCTGCCGCTGGGGGCCGGAGGCGGTCGCGGCGGCCGGGGCGCCGGTGCCGGACGCCGATATCCTGGAAGAGGGGCAGCCGATCTCGACGCCGAATGTTGGTCCGCCCCCGCACCGACGAGGGCCGCGCCTGGGCCAAGGTTCGAGATGTTAAGCTGGCGTGGCGTCCGAAGCTCACAATCGATCAGAGGCAGTTTATCACCTGCGAGCGCGCCAGGGTTGAAAGTGTCAGCCACCCGGCACGGGTTCCGGGCGTCAGCAAGGCCACGACCGGCCCTAGGCGGCCAATCGGGATGACAGGCCAGGAAGAGCGGATTCGACGTCTGCGGGATCGCCTGCGAGAGCTTGAGCGGGAGCGGGCGACGATCGAAGCGGAGATCGCCGAAGTCGTCGCGGGCAGTCTCGGCGACGCCTCGGGTCGCAGATCGTCTGTCCGGCTGTTGTCGAAGGATGAGACCTTGGACAACCGCGCCAAGGTCGATCTCTTTCGGAACCTGTTTCGAGGCCGCGTCGACGTTTTTCCGCTGCGTTGGGAAAACCTCACAACCGACAAGAGCGGCTATGCGCCGGCCTGCGCCAACGAGTGGAAGCGCGGCGTCTGCGACAAGCCGCGCGTGAAATGCTCAGCCTGCCCAAACCAGGCCTTCATCCCCGTCACGAACCAGATGATTGGGCGCCACCTCAGGGGACATGGTTCGGACGGCGCGCCATTCGTCGCTGGCGTCTATCCCGTTCTGCCGGACGACACCTGTTGGTTCCTGGTGGCCGATTTCGACCGAGCGGAGTGGCGCCGAGACGTCAGAGCCTTTGCCGACACCTGCCGGTCCTGGGATGTGCCCGTCGCGGTCGAGCGATCACGTTCGGGCAATGGCGGCCATGCCTGGCTCTTCTTCGAGGAGCCGGTTTCCGCCGCGCTCGCGCGGCGTCTGGGATCGGCCCTGATCACCGAAACCCTGGACCGAATTCCCGACATCGGCTTCGCGTCCTACGACCGCCTGTTTCCCAGTCAGGACACAGTCCCGGACGGCGGCTTCGGCAACCTGATCGCCCTACCCTTGCAGGGTCTTGCACGGCGGTCGGGCAACAGCTTGTTCCTGGATGAAAATCTCACGCCTCATGAAGACCAATGGGCCTACCTGGCCGGCGTCGACCGACTGAAAAGGCAAACCCTGGCGGACCTGGTGGATGCCGCCAGTTCGGCGGGTCGCATCCTTGCGGTCCGGATTCCGGTCGATGAGGATGACGAGGAGCCGTGGTTGGCGCCGCCTTCGCGCCGCCGCACCCCGCCGGTCATCTCCGGTCTGCTCCCGAGCCATCTGACGATCGTCACGGCGGATCAAATCTATGTGCCCCGAAAGGATCTGCCCGCCGGCCTCGTGGCGCGCCTGATGCGCTTGGCGGCGTTCCAAAATCCCGAATTCTACGCCGCCCAGGCGATGCGGCTTGCGACGCACGACAAGCCGCGGATCGTCTCCTGCGCCGAATTGACGGCGAACCATATCGGCCTGCCGAGAGGCTGCCGGGACGTAACGATCGACCTGTTCAGGTCTCTCGGGATCGACGTCGGCATTGATGACCGGCGATTCGGCGGCGCGCCGATCGACGTTTCCTTCAACGGCGTGTTGCGGCCAGGCCAGGTGGAGGCCGTTGCTGCGCTGGCGCCACACGACATCGGCGTGCTTGCGGCCACGACCGCCTTCGGAAAGACCGTCGTGGCGGCGCGAATGATCGCCGAGCGCGGCGTCAACGTGCTCGTTCTAGTCCATCGTCGCCAGCTCATGGATCAGTGGGTGCAACGCCTCGGCGCGTTTCTCGACGTCGCGCCCGGGATGATCGGGACCATCGGCGGCGGCAAACGCAAGCCGTCGGGTGCCATCGACATCGCCCTCATCCAGAGCCTGGTCCGAAAGGGCGACGTGGACGACATCGTGGGTGACTACGGCCACGTCGTTGTAGATGAATGCCATCACCTTTCGGCCGTGAGCTTCGAACGCGTCGCGAGGCGGACAAAGGCGCGCTATGTCCTCGGGCTATCGGCGACGGTGACCCGGAAGGACGGTCACCACCCCATCATCTTCATGCAATGCGGGCCCATCCGCAAACGCGTCGATGCGCGCGCCGAGGCGGCGAGACGACCGTTCGATCATCGAGTTCGGATCCGGCACACGACGTTTCACTGGGCCGAGGGAGAACCGAGCGCGGGCCCGCCACGAATTCAGGACGTCTATCGCGCACTCGCCGGCGACGAGGGTCGAAATGAGATGATTTTCAACGATGTGCTGACGGCGCTAGAGGCCGGGCGCTCGCCGGTCGTCCTCACCGAGCGGACAGATCACCTCGAAGCGCTGGCGGATCGGCTGTCGCGGTTCGCCAAGAACGTCATCGTTCTGCGCGGGGGCCAGAGTGAGCGAAAACGGCGGGAGGCCAGGGAGCGACTCATGGCGATCCCGGCGCAAGACGAACGGGTGATCGTGGCGACCGGGCGCTACCTCGGGGAGGGCTTCGATGATCAGCGCTTGGACACGCTTTTCCTCACGATGCCGGTCGCCTGGAGGGGAACCCTCGCGCAGTACTCGGGACGTCTTCACAGGCTTCACGACTCCAAACGGGAGGTCGTCATCTACGACTATGTCGACCGCGACGTGCCGGTGCTCGCCCGGATGGCGGCCAGGCGCGCGGCGGGCTATTCGGCGATCGGCTACACGATTGGGGACGGCGCCGGGTTGTTCGACCAGCAGCTCAGTGGCCCCGGCCTTTGAATCAGCGCCGCGATTAGCCAGGCGACCACTGGCCAAATTCGCACTATGCATTTGACATCATATTCATTCAGCACCATATATCGCCATGATTTGGAGGGTTGAGTTCCACGCCGACTTCGCTGGCGAGGCCGAAGGTCTGACGGAGGCAGTGCGCATCGAGTTGATCGCGGGGATCAGGTTGCTCGAGCATTTTGGGCCCAGCCTCGGTCGGCCGTCTGTCGATACCCTGAGCGGCTCCCGGCACGCGAACATGAAGGAATTGCGGTTTTGCGCCGATGGCGGTGTGTGGCGGATCGCCTTCGCTTTCGACCCCCGACGCGCCGCCATCCTGCTTGTCGGGGGTGACAAGTCGGGCGTCGGTTCGGGCCGTTTCTACAAGGGGCTCATCAAGCGAGCCGACGCACGTTTCGATCAACATCTGGAGGCGCTGAAATGACCCATCGCACTGTCGAGGCCAGGGACTGGATCGCGCGCCAACCCAAGACCGTCCGGGAGGCCGGCGAAGCCCGCGGGCGGGAACTGATCGGCGAAGTCACGCTTCGGGAGGTTCGGGAAGCGGTGAAGCGCACCCAGGTCGAGGTCGCCGCCGCCATGGGGACATCGCAGGATCGAGTGTCAAAGCTGGAACACAGCGACGACACGCTGGTTTCGACACTGCGCCGGCATGTTCGCGCCCTTGGCGGCGAGCTGCGACTGATGGTCGAGTTTCCGGATCGGCCGTCGATGACCATCGACCTGCACGGCGACAAGCCGGTGGCGAAAAGCGTTCGGACGATCGGATCGGTCTGAGGAGGCTGGCGGGGTTGGTCGCAGCCTGCCGGCACAAACCGGCGCGCTTCGCCCGGATTGGACGCCGCCGGCCCGGCGCTCTATCTGGCCTGCCATGCGCCTCGCCCTCACCCTCGTCGCCGCCGATCCGGGCGCCCTGCAGGACGCCCTCTCGCTCGGCATCGAAGCCGTTGCGGCGGCGGGGCGGCCGGTGGAGGACACCGAGATCCTGGGGGAGGGGGCGGCCGATCTCTTCGCCGAGAGGGACGGTCCGGTTCTCCTGCGCACCCACGTCGAGCGGGCGTTCGCCGGCGCGGAGGTGGATTTCTGCGTGCAGCCGGCGGCGGGGCGGCGGAAGCGACTGCTGGTGGCGGACATGGATTCGACCATCATCGGCTGCGAGTGCCTGGACGAACTGGCCGATTTCGCCGGCCTCAAGGCGGAGATCGCGGGGATCACCAGCGCGGCCATGGCCGGCGAGATCGATTTCGAGGCGGCTCTGCGCCAGCGGGTGGCGATGCTCCGTGGACTGAAGATCGAGGCGCTGCGGCGGACCTACGACGAGCGGGTGCGGCTCAATCCGGGCGCGGCGACGCTCGTCCGCACCATGACCGCCCATGGCGCGCGCTGCGTGCTGGTTTCCGGGGGATTCGACTTCTTCACCGGACGGGTGGCCGCCGCGGCCGGATTCGCGGCCCATCGGGCCAACCGGCTGCTGGACGACGGCGCGGCGCTCACCGGCGCCGTCGGCGAACCGATCCTGGGGCGCGAGGCCAAGCTCGCGGCCCTTTCCGAGGAGGCCGGGGCGCTGGGCCTGGATATGTCCCAGACCCTGGCCGTGGGCGACGGGGCCAACGATCTGGCGATGATCGAGGCGGCCGGTCTCGGCGTCGCCTGGCGGGCCAAGCCGATCGTCGCGGCCCGGGCCGACGCGCGGATCGACCACGGCGACCTGACCGCCCTGCTCTATTTCCAGGGCTACGGCGCCGAGGCGTTCGTGCGATGAGCCGTCCGCCGCCATCCATCCGCCCTCGCCACGAACGTCGCGCCCAGGAGATCGACGCGATCGAGGACCGGCTTTATGAATTCAATCGACGCGCGGTGGGGCGCGACGACGGCATGGGCCTGGGCTTTACTGCGCTCGACGACGCCGGCGGCGAGATCGGCGCCCTGGCCGGCTACAGCTGGGCCGGGGTCGCCGAGATCAAGCAGCTGTGGGTGGCGGAGGATCGACGCGGCGGGGGACTTGGACGAGCGCTGGTGGAAGCGGCCGTCGCCGAGGCTGAGATGCGCGGCTGCGCGGTGATCTGGGTGATGAGTTATGACTTCCAGGCCCCGGATTTCTATGAGCTATGCGGCTTCGATCGCGTCGCCGAACTGGCCGATTGGCCCCCTGGCCATCGCCAAGTCATCCTGCGCCGCCGCCTGTCCTCCCCCGGCGAGGCATGAGCTTTCCGAGGCCCGTCGCGGCCGTGGTCTTCGACATGGACGGCTTGCTGATCGACAGCGAGCGGGTGGTGCGCGACGCGATGATCGCGGTGGCGCGGGAAAGCGGCCGCGACCTGCCGCTGGAGGTCTTCGCCCGTATGGTCGGTCTGCCCGACCATGCCAGCCGGGCGGTCGCGGTGGAGCACTTCGGGGAGGCGTTCGACCACGACGCCTTCGATACCGAGGTCTGGCGGCGGGTGCATGACGAACTGGCGGCCGAGGTGGTGCTCAAGGCCGGCGTCGTCGAACTCCTCGACCATCTCGACGCGGCCGGCCTGCCCTATGCGGTGGCGACATCGTCCGGCCGGGGCAGCGTCGAGCGCCATCTGAACGACATCCTGACTAGGTTCGCCGCCGTGGTGGCCGCCGGCGACTATCGGCGCGGCAAGCCCCTTCCCGATCCGTTCCTGGTCGCCGCGCGCCGGCTGGGCGTCGATCCGGCCAGCTGTCTCGCGCTCGAGGATTCCCACAACGGCGTCCGCGCCGCCCACGCGGCGGGAATGATGACGATCATGGTTCCCGATTTGCTGGAGGCGACGGAAGAGATGCGGACGCTGTGCATCGCCATCGCCGGGTCCCTGCATGTGGTGCGGGAGATGTTTGTGCGAGCCGATCCCTCGAAATGCCAGCTTCGGCGCACGACTTGATTCACCTCACCTTCTACCGTCATCCCCGGGCGTAAGTCCCGGGAAACCATGAACACCGGCGTCCGTCGTGGCCGTGCGCGCACGGCCATTGCAGACTTTCGCGATCCTGGATGGCCGCGACTGACGCCCGGCCATGACGGTCTTTTTTGTGGGTGGGGCCGGTCGCTCGTGATGCGGCCACGAGCCGCCCCTACGATCCGCCCTTCCCCCGCCCCCGCCGCGTTTCGAGCCAGAGGGCGATTTCGTCGAAGGCGGCGCGGCGGCCGCGCAGCTCCCAGGCGTTGCGCACGCGGCGGGTGAACTTCAGGCTGGCCAGCTCGACGTCGAGTTCGTCCACCGACTGGCCGAGGAAGGCGGCGAGGTCGGCGACCAGGCCGGCCGCGGGATCGGCGACCGGCCCGACGCGCCGCGCCCGCAGAGCCAGGAGGTTCAGCACGGCGCTGGCGCAATCGGCGGCCTGGATGCGGATGTCGGGCACCGAGGTGATCTCGAACAGATGGCCCCGGGCGATCGGCCCGATCGCGAACAGCGCGTCGTTGGCCAGACCCTCGGCGCCGATCACCCGCGACCTGGCGTCGACGTCGAGGCCGAGACGGCAGTCGTCGGGCCTGGCGAGGCCGGCGTCGGCGAGGCTCTGGATCAGGGCGTCGCCGGAGCGGGAGAGATCGGCTCTGGGGCCGCCGCAGTTGATGACGGCGGCGAACCGACGCTCGATCGGGGGTCCGCCGCCCCTGGGCGCCCAGGTCGCCCAGACCCCCTGGGCGTCGGCGCGCAGGCGGCGCAGGCGCCCGGCCGCGACCTCGAAGAGACCCCGCGCGCGCAGATCGGCGATCCGGGCGGCGACCGGCGGCGCGAGCCGATGGCGATAGACGTCCCACCACGGGCGAAGGTGGCGCAGGAACCTTTGCTTTTCGGCCAGGCTCCAGCCTCGCCACAGCGTATGGACGTGTGGCCGCAGGGCGTCGATCACCCGGCGCCAGTCGGTCTGCGCGGCGGCCCGCACCTGGCGCAGCACCCTCGCCGGAGTCCCCGAAGGCGCGAAGTCCGCCGGCCCGGCGGCGGGAATCGCGTCGATGTGCGGGCGGGGCGACAGTCCGTGCCGCGAAAGCGCCAGGACCCTGGCCCCCGCCCGCGCCTCCTGGATCGAGAGGGTGACGTCGACCGCGGTGAGGCCGGCGCCGAGCAGGAGGAAGTCTCCGTCGGCCGGCGCGCTGGCCGGATCCCAGGCCCAGGGGTCGGCGGCGTATCGCGGCGAGGAGAGCACGTCCTCGTCCACACCATCTTGCGGCGGCGGCGGCAGATTGCCCAGGGCCAGTATGACGATGTCGGCGAACAGCGATCGGCCGACGCCCAGTTCGAGGCGCCAGCCTTCGCCGTCGCGGGCGAGGGTGCGCACCTCGTCGTGCTCCAGCACCAGGCGCGCCGCGCCCGTCTCCTGGCCGGCCGCCCGGCGCAGGATGGACTGAAGGTATTGGCCATAGCGGTCGCGGGTGACGAAGGCCTGGCCCTGGTCGGGCGAACCGGTTCGGCCCAGCCATTCGATGAAATGCGAAGGCTGTTCGACGAAGGCGCTCATGTTGGTGGCGCGGACATTGAGCAGGTGGTGCGGACTGGCGCTGGAATAGGCGGCCCCGCGGCCGAAGCGCGGCCCGCGCTCGATCAGCAGCACCCGCGGCCCCATCGGCTCCAGAAGCAGGCGGACGCTGGTCAGCACGCCGCTGAAGCCGGCCCCGATCACCGCGACGGTGGGTCTGTCGGCCATGGAAACCCTTCGACCTCCCCGGCGCCGGGGCCTGGCGCGGAGCGATGAACGGACGCGCCGCGGGGCACAATCGAAAGAATCTTGGCGGCGCGATCGGATACCCGAAATCCTAATCATCCTGCCCAGAAAAACTGACAATAGGCCCCATGATCTTCACCTGAGAAAAGGCGCCTTTGCCCAATGGCGCCTGGCGCCTAGCATCGTCGTCGCACCCGAGGGCCGCCCGATCCGGCGCGCTCGCCGGGGATTTATGATGCGTCGGGGCGTCGTCGATGAATGCATTCACCAGACGGAGCCTGCTGGCGGTCGGAGGCGCGTCGGCGCTCGCGGCGCCTTTCAGCGCCTTGGCGGCCGGGTCGACCACCCTGCTCAACGCCAGCTATGATCCCACCCGGGAATTCTACAAGGACTTCAACGCCCTCTTCGCCGCCGACTGGAGGAAGCGAACGGGGCAGGGCGTGACGATCAACCAGTCGCACGACGGCTCCGGCAAACAGGCGCGAGCGGTGGTCGACGGGCTGGAGGCCGACGTCGTCACCCTGGCGCTGGCCTACGACATAGATTCCATAGCCGCCCGCGGACTGATCGCGCCGAACTGGCAGTCGCGGCTGGCCTTCAACAGCGCGCCTTACACCTCGACCATCGTCTTCCTGGTCCGGGGCGGAAACCCCAAGCGGATCGGCGACTGGCTCGATCTGGTGCGCCCCGACGTCAAGGTGATCACGCCCAATCCGAAGACCTCCGGCGGGGCGCGCTGGGCCTATCTGGCGGCCCTCGGTTTCGCGACCCGGCGCAACGGCGGCGACGCCAAGCGGGCTCTGGGCTTCGTGCGCGGCGTCTACGCCAATCTGCCGGTGCTGGACACCGGTTCGCGCGGCGCGACGACGACCTTCGTCCAGCGCGGCATCGGCGACGTTCTGCTCGGCT
>Ga0182024_10020539_pt1 | contig 12064 bp, 7 predicted proteins | sample P32metaG_FD_120480 | JGI IMG/M metagenome (GOLD analysis project Ga0182024, IMG submission 120480) | Permafrost microbial communities from Stordalen Mire, Sweden - P3-2 metaG (Illumina Assembly) | ecosystem: Environmental > Terrestrial > Soil > Wetlands > Permafrost | place: Sweden: Stordalen... | reverse complement strand
TTCAGCCCAGTGTGCAGCTAAGCAGCCGGACGCTGATGGTTGCGAAGTTCGACGAAATTTTTCACTACGATGGTCGCGCCTACGAGTTGGGAGCCAATCGATGGAAAAGTGGCGACCCCGTCCCGGCTGTCGCTCCCGAAGGCTTTCGCTACATCGAGCGATTTTGCCTCCAGGGCACGACGCCCGTCTGGACTTTTGCATGCGCCGACGCGCTGGTCGAAAAACGTGTTTGGATGCAGGACGGCGCGAACACAACCTATGTCCGTTATGACCTGGCGCGTTCCTCCGCTGGACCGGCAGAAATCGAAGTCAAAGCGCTGGTGAATTATCGCGACTTTCACTCTACGACACAGGCGGGGAATTTCAACCGCCACGGGAGCATGGAAATCGCGGCCGTGCCGCATGGCCTGCGCGCGGTCGCACGGGCGGACGCGATGCCTTTTTATCTGCTGAGCGACGCGGCCGCAGCGGAACCTCGTCATGAGTGGTACTTGAATTTCGATTTGGCCCAAGAGCGGCTTCGAGGGCTCGACGATCGCGAAGACCATCTGCTGGCAGGGATCTTCCGTGCGCAATTGGCGCCGGGGAAACCGCTGACATTCGTGCTAAGCACCGATCCTGCCGCGTCCCTCGATGGGCAGGCCGCGCTCGCAGCGCACGTTGTTCTGGAAGAGCAACTCGTCGAGTACTGGGTAGCGGCGCAGCCGCAAGCTTCGCTCGACGCGCCGCCATGGATACGCCAGCTGGTTCTGGCCGCAGCGCAGTTTCCGATTCGTTCGCCGGCCGTGCACGCCGTGCGGCCGCCCGAATCCCCACAGCCTCCGAACGCGACCACTGTTCCCGACAACGGCGAAAAAGTGCAGACACGCCAAGCGCGCTCAGCCGGCACATCTGCGAACCTGCATGGAGCAGTGAACGCGGGCGAAGCTGCGGCGCGTGCGGTAATCGCCGGCTATCCGTGGTTTGGGGCGTGGGGCCGCGACACCATGATTGCGCTGCCAGGCCTCGCGCTTGAGACGGGCCGGCGCAAATTGGCGCGCGCGATTCTGCGGAACGCCGCACGTTTTGTCGATGGCGGCATGCTTCCGAACCTGTTTCCGGAGGTGGGCCAGCCCGCGCAATACAATTCCGTTGACGCCACGCTGTGGTACTGCGATGCCCTCCGGCAATACTACGACGCAACGTCGGATCGTGCGTTGATCGAGGAGCTTTTTGGAGTGCTCGCCGGCATCGTGGACCATTACGCTCGCGGCACGCGCTATTCCATACATTTCGACGAAGCTGACGGATTGCTGTTCGCTGGTGAACCTGGTGTGCAACTCACCTGGATGGACGCCAAAGTGGGCAGTGAAGTAATTACGCCGCGAATCGGTAAGCCGGTTGAAGTGAATGCGCTTTGGTATAACGCGCTGCGCACCATGGCACGTTTCGCATTCGCGCTCGACAAGCCCACGTGGGACTACAACCGCATGGCGGAACGCGCGCAAGCGGGTTTTGCGCGGTTCTGGAATGTGCAGAAAAACTGCTGCTTCGACGTGCTAGACGCGCCCGGCGGTCAAGATGGGCCAGGCGGTAATGACGCAGCCCTCCGGCCCAACCAGATATTCGCGGTGTCGCTGGCGGAGAGCCCGCTCAGCGCCGACCAGCGTGCCGCTGTTGTGGAGATTTGCATGCGTCGGCTGCTCACTCCTTACGGCTTGCGCACACTCGATCCAGCTGACCCGCAATATCACGGGCACTATAGAGGCGCGCCCGCGGAACGCGACGCCGCATACCACCAGGGGACCGTGTGGCCGTGGCTGCTGGGTCCCTTCGTTCTGGCACACCTGCGCGTCCATCGGGACCCGCAAGTCGCCCTAACGTTTATCGAGCCCATGGCGCATCATATTCTTGCCCAGGGCCTGGGTACGGTGAACGAAATCTGTGAGGGAGATCCACCGTTCGCACCTTGCGGAGCAATCTCCCAGGCGTGGAGCGTGGCGGAAGTGCTGCGTGCTTGGCACGCGTGCTATGAAGCAGATCGCGCGGCAAAACGATCCCTGCCACGCCGCTGAAGTTATTTGCGTGATTTTCGCGCGGGCAATTCAACGAGTTCGATGAGAACTTTCTCTCCTTCCGGCAGCGGCACACGAAATAAATTTACACGTGTATGGCCAGCTCCGGTACAAGCTTCAGGGTAGACAGGCTCCAGCGCAAATTGCTCACGCAGGATTTCTGTTGCGCGGCCGGCGTCGCGCACATCGCACTCGACTTGCTGGAGGCCATCTCCAAAACGTGCGAGGAAGCGGGCCAGCGCGCCATCTCCCGATGGATCGCCCGGCGTCAGAATATCCAGGCGCACACCATGTGCAAACTCAATCTCGAATTCCCGCGCATCTTGATCTAGCGGAACTGCCGCCAGGGTTGGCTGCCCGCACGCCGCACGAATTTTCTCAAAACGCACGGGTGTGACCGCTATCCCCACAGTAAGTAGCGGACCGCCGGCGCGAGCCAGCGCGCGAAACGCCGGATTCGCGAACCAGCTTCGCAGTACCGGTTCAGCGAGCGCGCAACCACGGCGGAATAGTTCGCGGCCGGCTTGTTCGCGCTCGCCCGGATCGGGGCGAGAGAGTTGAGCGATTAATGCAGCGATTGAGTCACTCTGGTGCAAGCGGGTCTCGATGCAAATCGTCTCTTGGTCGGACGAATTTATTATAGGCGGGACTTCGCGCGCAGAACGTAGAAATCCGGCAGTTCCGGATTTCCGCTGCCGATGCATTGGTTGTGACGGTGGGTTATTGCGATGCGCGTTCGGATTGGTCGACCGCATTTACATTCGAGAGCTCCAGGTGCACTGTCTCTCCAGCTCGAATGCTGACCGGCCGGTCCCACAGCAGTCGGGTGTCGCCCGCCAGGGCCGGTGTATCGAGCGTCGTGATCCAGTAGACGCCGGGAGCAATGCCCGTGAGCGTGCCTCGGCCTGCGAGGTCGGAATCGGTTGTCGCTGCCAGGTATTGGGTCTGCGCGAGTTCCACGGTGCGGCGATCGACGTACCGCTGCTGCTCGCCTCGTACTTTCGCCCAGCGCGGCGCGGGATTTTTGTCGCCAAGTTCCGCGTCCAGTCCATCGAGCGTATCCGGGTTGCCGTCGATATACCGATGCATGGCCAGTTCGTATTGTTCCTTCGCATGGGCAAACTTTTCCGGATTCTTCTTGCGATCTGCTTCCTTTACCTTGCTATCCGGCACGCCCACGTTCAACGCAGCGCCGTTAATATTCTTGTAGGCGTCGAGGAACTCGGGAACCTTGATCACATCGGTCGACGTGAGGTGCTTGGTGAAGTCTTTACCCGTTAAATCAACGGTATGGTGTTTTTTCAGCCAAATTTTAAGCTCTGGCGAAACGTCTAAACCGTCAATAAAGTGGTCCATGTCGGGTGCAGGATGGACCTGTTCCACGTCCGCGCGAATGCCGGCCATGCTCTTGCGCAACAAGTAAAATGACATTTGGCGGGCTGGCTCTGGATGTCCGTCCGTAGGCGCCACGCGTGCAACAAATTCAAGCGTGCCGGTGCCGGCGGTACCTTCCTGCGCAGCGCATTTCGGAACGGCTAGAACCGCCAAACTGCAACCCAGCGCACAAAGAAGCCAAAAAGATCTCATGCGGGCATGCTAGCAGATTCTCGACACGTCAAAAGAGGTTGCCGACCGTGGTGTTTCGCGTAAGACACACCCCCAATACGCAACCCGCCACACAAAATCTTTCGTTGAGAATCTAAACTGTCGGCGAGAATCTAGGATCGATGGCGCGCGAGAATCGCGCCATTGAGTTAGAGCAGACGGAAGGTTACTTCGATCGTGGTGATGGTTGCGACCGGCGTTCCATTAGGCCCCAGCGCCGGCTTGAAACGCCAGGTGTGCACCGCCTCGATCGCTTTGTCTTCCAGACCAAGCCCCGGGCCTTTCACGATTTCGATATTTGTAGCGTGCCCGTCCGGCTGAATAACAATTTGCAAAAATACCGTTCCCTGGTATTTGGCCTTGCGCGCATCTTCGGAATATTGTGGTGCTGGACAATACAGGCACGTCGGATATCCCACTCCTCCGGTGCCAGGACGGAAAGCTCCCCCGCCGGTCCCGCCGCCAGAGCCCGGTCCAAGTCCGCCGCCTGTGCCACTACCAATACCGCCGCCTTCACCCGTCCCAATGCCTCCGCCGCCTCCAGGGCCGCCTGACCCAGTCATCATCTTGGCGAGCGGATCACCGAAATTCGCGTCGTTCGGACTCGGAATCTTGAGGTCCGGCGGTCCCAACAGAGTCGGCTCGGCCGGCAGCTTGGGGTCGAGGTTCCGCGGCGTGGCCATCGGCGGAGCGATCTGCGTCATGCTCCAGCGAGGAAGCTTTCCGCGTGACGGAGGCGTGGGCATGCGTTCACCACCGCCACCACCGCCGCCTGCTTTGTCCTTACCGGCCGGAAGCTTTGCCAAGTATGGCGAAATATCATCGACGAGCACCACCGGTTGCACCCGTAGCTGCGATTGCACGACTTTGCGCGCAAACGGCACAATGATCAGGAGCGCGACCACTACGTGCAGACCAATCGAAATGCCCTGTGCGAGATTGAATTCTTTCCTCTTCTCCCACAGAGGCCGAACGGGAACAGGTTTGCTGCTGACGTTCAGCGGCGGAAGCTTCGGTGGTGAAATCAGATCATGCAGGTTGCGCCAGAAAACGCGGTATCCCGGCTCCAAATCCACCACCATGCCGGATGGAGATGCACCCGAGGTGGGGTCGCCTTTGGGCGGGGCTGGGCTGAAAAACGCTCGGAAGCTTTCGGCAAAACTGGTGTCTAGACCATCGTTGCGGAACACGTCCTGGCGAGCGTTACGCGGCACCCGCACGGAGCGCTCGGTCAGAAAATCCTTGAGGTTGGTCCAGAAACTGGGTGGCCGCAGCTGGCTGTCCGCGGCGAATCTGGGCGCCGACGATCCGGCCGGAAGCTGCACAGGCGCAGCATGAGGATCGCGAGCGTTCGGGCTGATATTAAATGTTTGCATACCCACTCGGCGCGGCTACTCGCCTCACGAATTAGATTCGGTGGTGTCTAAAAGGATGCCCGGGCTCCAAAAGCTGACTTGCTTAGCAATCCATTGTACCATGTCATCTTTATTGTCAAAAACGCGTTTCCATCACCATGTGAACCGCAGAAACGCCGCGATGGCTGATCGCGGCCCGGCGAGCGGTTGACGACCAGTTGATGATCGGTTGACGATCACGCCATCATGCGATTTTCTCGGGGGCCCGGAGCGAATGCCCAAAATTGTCGATCTGAAGAGCACGCTGAATCTGCCGCGTACCTCTTTTCCCATGAAGGCCGGTCTGCCGCAACACGAGCCGGCGATGCTGGCGAAATGGGATCGGGATGGCCTCTACCGGCGTATACAGCAGGCGCGTGCTGGCGCTGCAACCTATATTCTGCACGACGGACCACCTTATCCCACGGGCACCATACACCTCGGCACGGCCTTGAACAAGATCCTCAAGGATATGGTGGTGAAATCCAAAACCATGGCCGGCTTTCGCGCCCCCTACGTACCTGGCTGGGATTGCCATGGCCTGCCCATCGAGACGCAAGTCGAGAAGGAGCTCGGCGGCAAAAAGGGCAGCATCCCGCCAGTGGAGTTCCGCCGCATGTGCCGGGAGTTCGCACTGCGTTATGTCGATCAGCATCGTCGTGATTTCAAGCGCCTGGGAGTGCTCGGACGCTGGGACGATCCTTATCTAACGATGAGCAATGCGTATGAAGCCACTATCGCCGGCGCCTTTGTGACCTTCCTCGAACGCGGCTACATCTCGCGCGGTTTGAAACCAGTGTACTGGTGCATTCACGATCGCACCGCTCTCGCGGAAGCAGAAGTTGAGTACGAGGACCACACCAGCCCTTCGATTTGGGTGAAGTTCCCGGTGGTTGCGGGGGAGGCTTCGGCAAAGCTGGAAGCAGGTGCGGATAATGCTGCGGAGGTCGATGCGTTAATCTGGACCACCACTCCGTGGACGCTGCCCCACAATCGCGCGCTCGCTTTTCATCCTGACTTCGAGTACGTGGTGGCGGAGACTCCGGCAGGGAACTTGCTCGTCGCTGCGGAACGCCTTGCTGCCTTACCCGAACATTTTGGCGCCGCACAAGCGCACGTACGTGGACCGTGGAAAGGACGCGAGCTCGCTGGCCTGAAATTCCATCATCCCTTTCTCGAACTTCGCGTGCCCGCAGTGCTTGCCGATTATGTGACGCTCGATCAGGGCACGGGCATCGTGCATACGGCTCCGGGTCACGGTGCCGACGACTTTCAGACGGGTCAAAAATATGGTCTCGAGACGTATGCGCCAATCGACGACCAGGGTCGTTACACCGAGGGTTTGCCGGAATACAAAAGTAAGACCGTCTTCGAGGCCAATCCCGTCGTTATAGCGCTTCTGCGCGACCGGGGCATGCTCGCCCACGAAAGCAAGTTGATGCATAGCTACCCGCATTGCTGGCGCTGCCATAACCCGGTGATCTTTCGAGCTACCGAGCAGTGGTTTATTAACTTGGACGAACCGGGGCACGATTCCTCCGGACAACAAACCGGTGCGTTGCGGCCGCGCGCTCTTGCGGCGATCGACGACGTGAACTGGACGCCGCAGTGGGGGCGCGAACGCATTTACTCGATGATTGAGACGCGCCCGGATTGGTGTATCTCCCGCCAACGCGTTTGGGGCGTGCCGCTCGTGATTTTTTATTGCGATCGGTGCGGGCAAATTCTCGAAGATTTCGCCGCGCTACGCCACGTGGTCGGCTGGTTCGAGCGCGAGGGTGCCGATGCCTGGTACGAACACTCCTCCGACGAACTGCTGCCGCCTGGAACGCGTTGCACATGCGGCGGAACCCACTGGCGCAAGGAAACGGACATTCTCGATGTCTGGTTCGACTCGGGCTCCTCGCATCTGGCGGTGCTCGATCCTCCCGAAACGCCGGCCGCCGACTTACCGTGGCCTGCGGACATGTATCTCGAAGGGCCCGATCAGTACCGCGGCTGGTTTCACAGTTCGCTGCTGATTGGCGTGGCGGTGCGCGGCGGCGCTCCCTATCGCCAGGTGCTAACGCACGGCTGGACGCTCGACGAGCGTGGCCGCCCCATGTCCAAGTCGCTGGGCAACACGGTGCTGCCAACCGAGATCTGCGAAAAATGGGGCGCCGACCTTTTGCGTCTTTGGGTCGCTTCGCAGGATTACCAGAGCGACGTGCGCATGTCGGACAACGTCATGACGCAACTCTCCGAGGCTTATCGAAAAGTTCGCAATACCTTCCGCTTTGCCATCAGCAACTTGTTTGACTTCGATCCCGCTCGCGACGCCATGCCCGAAAGCGAACTCGAGGAAATCGATCGGTTCATGCTGCAGCGCACCAGCCGCCTCGTTTCTGAAGCGGAAGCGTTCTACCAGGCCTTCGATTTTCACCGCGTATATCACGCGCTGCACGACTTTTGCGTGGTGGAACTGAGCGCCTTCTACTTCGATATTCTGAAGGACCGGCTCTACACCTTCGCTCCTCGCGGGCCCGCGCGGAGGTCGGCGCAAACGGCCGTCTATCGCATCGCCACCGCACTCGTGCGCTTGCTGGCCCCCATCCTGGCATTCACCGCCGAGGAAATCTGGCAGTATTTGCCGCGAACCGCCAGCGAACCAGACAGCGTGCACCTCGCGCTATTCCCTAAGCCGATGGAGTGCCGCGCGTTTCCAGACGAGGCACTCGACGCTCGCTGGGAGCATCTGCGCGAGGTGCGCACCGAAACGCTGAAAGCGCTCGAGCAGGCACGTGCGGAAAAGCGCATCTCGAGCGCTCTGGAAGCTCGTGTCGTGCTCGGGGCCGAAGGCACGCTGGCCGAATTGCTGGAACAGTACGCGGCCTGGCTGCCGGCGCTGTTCATCGTTTCTCAGGTGCAGTTCGCGTCAACTGCCGTCGATGCCATTTCCGGCAGCGCCCTGCGCTCGGCAACGCTCCCTGGCCTCACGATCGCGGTTGTCCGCGCTAGTGGCACCAAATGCGAGCGCTGCTGGAACTATTCAACCCGCGTTGGCGAGAATCTCGACTATCCGACCATCTGCGAGCGTTGCGTGGCTGCGCTGCGAGAGATTGAGGCGAGCGACGCCGTTTCGGCAGGTTCGGGACCGGCTGTGGCCACTCCGCCCGCTGGCGACGGTGCCAACGCCTGATGGTGGCGGAGCCGAACTCCGCCTGGCGTGGCCGTTGGTTATGGGTGATTCTCGGTGTAGTCTTTGCCGACCGCGCAATTAAATACACTATTGAACGGTTCACCTCTGAAGGGTTTCGCAGAGAGTTGGTGCCGAATGCGGTGGTGTTGGTGCATAGCGTGAATGCCGGCATAGCTTTCGGCTTGCTCTCCGATTCCGCGTCGCGCGTCGTTTCCTTGCTGTTGATCGGAAGTTCCGTCGCGGTCGTCTCGCTCCTGGCCTGGCTCTTGATAAAAGGGCGCGCCGGCAATTTCCTGAGTCAGGCGGGTCTGGCTCTGATTGCCGGAGGCGCGGCGGGGAATGTGCTCGATCGTGTGCTCCATGGTGGCGTAACCGATTTTCTGGAGCTGCGCGCCGGTTCGTTTGTATGGCCGGCATTCAACCTGGCGGATGCAGCGATCACGATTGGCGCGCTTCTGGTCATTCTCGAACTGCTCCGTGCCGGGCAGCACCCGAGCCGCGAACACGTGTAGGCCCGCTTGCCTCGCACACCCAAGCAAGTCTCCAAGGACATTCCCCAGAGAATTTCGCAACCCTCTGCCGCCGTGGTCCGGCGCGTCACTGCTTCCGCAGACGACGCGGGACAGCGCCTCGATCTCTATTTAGCTACCCACCTTCCGGAGCTGAGCCGCACGCGAATCCAGGAATTGATCGACACGGGTCACGTGCACGTGGGGCAGCAGCTGCCCCGACGTGCTCAGCGTGTGGCCATCGGCGACGTTATCGACGTCGAGGTGTTGCCGCGCGGGCCGCTCGCCGCCGCGCCGGAAGAAATCCCGATCGATCTGCTGTACGAGGACGATGACTTCGTGGTGGTGAACAAGCCCGCCGGTATGGTGGTGCATGCCGGGGCCGGTGTGGCCAGCGGCACGCTGGTGAACGCTTTGCTGTATCGCCTCGGAACATTGTCGGGCGCTGGAGGCGAACTGCGTCCGGGAATCGTACATCGCCTGGATCGCGGCACTTCAGGCGCATTGATTGTTGCGCGCAACGACGCCGCACACCGCGCGCTCGCTGAACAATTCCGCGCACGCACGGTACACAAGACCTACATCGCGCTGCTCATCGGGCGCATGTCCCGCGACGCCGGGTCGATCGATCTGCCGATTTCGCGCGACCCGCGGCGCCGCACGTGCATGACGGCGCGGCTGCCCGGTGGACGTGCATCCCGCACCGACTGGCGCGTGCTGCTGGCCCTGGGGAATTTCACTTTGATTGCCGCCGAGCCCCGCACCGGCCGCACCCACCAGATACGCGCTCATTTTGCTGCGTCGGGCCATCCTCTCGTGGGCGACACCCTTTACGGCGCGCCTGCCCGGCCGCAAGCCCAGACGCCAGTCCAAACACGAACCCCCACACAAACCCGGCCGCAAGCCCAGACGCCGGCCCGAACGACGTCGCTCCCGGCGCTCGATCGCGTTTTCCTTCATGCCGCCCGGCTCGCCTTTGCCCACCCGCGCAGCGGCCACCCTATCGAAGTGCGCGCGCCGCTCGCACCCGCGCTCCGGATTTATTTGGGCGAGGTGGCGGATGCTGTTGGGATGGACCCGAGACTTGTTGACTCCGCTCTTCGCGGGTACCTATAATCGCCAGAATGCGCTTTCCCCGTATTCCCGTCGGTTCTTTGTCGCTTATCTTTTGCGCCTGCCTGTGCGCCTGCCTGACGCTCGGTGAGCCCGGCGCGAGAGGGCAGAACTCTGGTCAGGCCCCCGCGTCTTCCGGTCAGCCTTCCGGTCAGGCTTCCGATCAGGGCGCCTCCATCCGGCAAAACGTGAACCTGGTGGATGTGTTATTCACTGTCTTCAACGGGAAAAACAAAATCGTTTCTAACCTTGAGAAAGAAAATTTCAAGGTCTACGACGACAACGCACAGCAGGAAATACGCTTCTTCAGCCGCCAGACCGATCTGCCTTTGCGCGTGGGATTGCTGCTGGATACTTCAAACAGTATTCGCCAGCGTTTGCAGTTCGAGCAGCAGGCGGCCACCGATTTTCTGTTCAACGTCATCCGGCCGGACAAAGACCAGGCGTTCCTCATGGACGTTGACGATAGCCCCGAGGTGATCCAGCCGTTTACCGCCGACGTCCAGCACCTGCGCGATGTCATCGTGCGGCAGCGCGCCGGTGGCGGCACGGCCTTGTATGATGCCGTCTATCAAGGTTGCCAGGAACTTCTGCTTGCCCCGGTCCCGGCACCGGGCCGCGATCCCGACGTGCGACGCGTGCTCGTAGTGATCAGCGACGGCGACGATAACCTGAGCCGCCATTCCCGAGGCGAGGCGCTGGATATGGCGCAGCGCGCCGGAATCGTCATCTATACCATCAGCACCAGCATCGATTGGATCGTCACCGATCAGGAAGCGAACGCCTCGAAGAGTGCTAATCGCAAGTATCAGAAGAATGAGGGCGACCGCGTGCTCGACCAATTTTCCAGCGACAGTGGCGGCCGCGCCTTTTTTCCCTATCATGTAGACGATTTAGCGCAATCATTCCACGATATCGGAGAGGAGTTGCGTAACCAGTATTCGCTCGCTTATGTACCGGCGGGTCGCACGTCCGACAGGAAATTCCACTCCATCCGCGTCGCCGTGGACGAGAAAGGTTTGCAGGTCCACGCACGCAAAGGCTATTACGCGACCGCGCCGGCCAGTCCCAAGCCAGCAGATCCCAGTCCGGTCTCTGCCGTGCCTCCGAACGCACCGCATTCCTGAATTCCTAAAATCTGTTTACCCGGCATCCGAATCATTGCAGGATTGGCAGTGGTTTAACGGGTCGCCAGGAGCGGGATCAATCTTTCGGCGCGTAATAGCCGCGACGCGTGAGGACGTCCAGGTCCTTGTGCGTCGTGTCCACTTTCACCTTGCGATAGCTGCCGTCGCGTGCCGCGTTGGTCGAATAGTAGCCAATGGTGTACTGGCTGCGAAGTTCGTCGCTGATCTGATCGAAAGCCTGCTCCAGGTTCTTCTCGCCTCGTACCACGATCGTGCGCCCGCCGGTCTCATCCGTCAGCTTTTTCGCTACGCCTTCGTTGACATTGAAGTGAAAAGAATCGCCGATCAGCAGGATGTGCACCACGGTATCGGTGCGTTGCGCCGCCTCAATGGCATCCTGCACGCGCAACTGGCTGCCTTCGTCTTGGGCATCGGTCAGAATAATCAGCGCCTTGCGCCCGGCTTCGCTCGCTAGCTTGTCGTGGCACGCCAGGTAGACAGCGTCGTAGAAAACCGTGCCCGGCCCCTGCTGCGCCAGCGGGCCTTGTCCGCTCGGCGCGTTGATGCGTGCGCGGCGGATGGCTCGGTCCAGGACTCCAACGTCATCGGTAAAATCGGCGAGCAAATCGGTGTCCGTATCGAAGCTGAATACCGCGGTGAGATCGCCTTTGCGCATGACGCGCATCAGGAACCGTGTCGCCGCTTCCTGCTCGGCCCCGAGCGTGTTTTGTTCGCTGCCGCTCGTGTCCACCAAAAGTCCCAGCGTAACAGGCAGCTTGCTATCCTTCGAAAAAAATGAAATCTGTTGCGGCGCGCCGTCTTCGCTTACATTGAAGTCGTTCTGCTCGAGGCTCGAGATGATCTGCTTCGAGCGCTTGTCGCGAACCGTGGCGAACAGGTTCACGAGATTCACCTGCACACGAATGGGTCCCTGCGCCTGCTGCGGTTCCTTCGCTTGCGTGTTCTGCGCCGCGCCAGCCGAAGCCGCCACGTGAGCCGCTAGAAACACCGCCATCGCGCCAAGAACCGTCTCGCAAACTATCAACCCGAAGTTGTGACTTCGCATCGTATAATCTCCGGTGGC
>Ga0182024_10020538_pt1 | contig 12064 bp, 14 predicted proteins | sample P32metaG_FD_120480 | JGI IMG/M metagenome (GOLD analysis project Ga0182024, IMG submission 120480) | Permafrost microbial communities from Stordalen Mire, Sweden - P3-2 metaG (Illumina Assembly) | ecosystem: Environmental > Terrestrial > Soil > Wetlands > Permafrost | place: Sweden: Stordalen... | reverse complement strand
CCCCGAACATCTCCAGCGCATCATCGAAGCCACCAGGCAGTATCAGGCAGCCCATCCCAAGCAGACAAAGCAACGGAAAGACCGCCAGCATAATGCAAAGAACTAACTGTACGATGTACTAGAGGCGGATTCATATCTTGTCTGTGAGAGTTTGGATAATTGAATTCGCAAGTGATCCTGGACGCGCCCTGCCTGGTGCAGAATGCTGAGCCCGAGCTTAATGTCCGCAGCCCCGCCCCCGCAGAGGGATTCGAGAGCGGCAAGAGGTTGGACGCTGAAAAGTATCTGCAACAGATCACGGTGGTAAAAAACAGATGTCTCGGATTTCGAGACGGCATCCTTCAGGTTCCTGCAGATCTCTCGGACAGTTGCGGCACCCGTTTCTCCCACCAGGCAGTGCCTTCCAACCATTTCTAGTCTGTAGCCTACGCCGGGGTCTGCTCTTTGGGCCAATTTGACTCTACCTAATAACTCACATCCGATTTCGACGATTTCTGAAGTCGAGCTCTGACTCCGGGCAAAAGAAAGCCTCATGGACAGAATATCCAGCGCAATGTCGACATCCCCAAGCTTGTCTGCAATCTTTCGCAACAAATCATTGAAATCCCGTCCGCTAAGTGCGTTAGTTACGCCGCCGCCCATCAGATTGCGGTAGAGGCCTACCCACGCCTTGCCAAGCTCAAGCGAACGTATAAGGCGGTTGAGGCCTTTTTTGTCGATCCCTACGGAACTCTTGCATCTTGCCGGTCATGGGGTCCAGGCGACCCAGGGTGTTCGATCCCTGGCCGGTGTACCAGAGTGTGCCGTCGGGGGCTAGCGCCGGATCGTGCGGGTGGGAGTTGGGAGTGGGCACATCCCACTCTTTGATGATGACTTTTATCGATGAAGCGGCCCCTGATGCGCCCTGGGCGATTGCCGCCTGATTGGCGGCAAACCGTGCGACTTGGGGATTGTGGTTGAAGAGTGCTCCGAGAAAGACGATCAAAGCGACAACGAGAACTGCCATCGTGGTTCGACGCATGGGGAACCTCCCTGGCGTACTCAGGCACTCTTCTTCGAAGTGATGGCGGTGAAGGCGGACCAGCTCTGCTCGACTCTCTTGCTGCCGCAGTGCGGGCAGATGACTTTGCCTTTCTCATATTGGGCAAGCGTCAGCACCTTCGAGAATGTTTTCTTGCAGGCGTCGCAGAAGAACTCGTAGTGAGGCATTGGGAATTCCGCGTGGTTGTGAAGGGTAGTGACTGAATTGTAGGCCTCTGGGTGGGGCGGGTTCAACATGGGGCTGGGTCGCGTGGGGCTGGGTCGCGGATTGCGTATTTGGGTCGCGGGGTTCTTCAGGAGATTCAGGTCGCCGATTTTGCGTGGTTTTGCGAGGCAAAGGCGCGCGGGAGCGCGCCTTTGCCTTCCTTCGGGTGTTCGCGGTCCTTACCTACGCCGCTTTGGCTGTGGCGGCACCTTCATCCTGAAGCATGGAGCGGATCTGCTCGCGGAGTTCAGGGGTGTCCTGGTGGCCATGTACGGTCTTGGCGTGCACGACGGCGAGGTCCAGAACGTCGTCTTCTGTGCCTGAAATGACGATGGAGCAGGGCTTCTCCCCAGGGAAACGGCGGCAATCGATTACTTTGCGGTTTTCGGCCATTGTGCCTCCTTTGGAACCGCCCAGATTATGGGCCCGTCCTGACGCGGGTTCAACCAAACAGGCCACGAATTCTGCGTGGTTAGGTCCCGAGTTTTTCCTGAGAAGCGGGTCTCGGATTTTGCGTGGTTTTGCGAGGCAAAGGCGCGTGGGAGCGCGCCTTTTTGTGCTTGGTATGGTGTTTAGGCGGCTTCGGGGCTGGAGATCAGACATCGGTCTGGAGACTAGTCGGACAGTTGTGATTCTCGAAGTCCTTTTGCGCAACACGATTGAAGGCGAGCGCGGCAACGGTGTTGTCACAACGTGGAGCGGTGATGCCCCAGGGGCAATGGGAGCAGGACCAACCGGTGAAGTCGTCCCCTTCGAGCCAGATCAAGCGTTTACTCATGCATCTCCTGCCTTTTGCGTGCGTTTTGGATTTAAGCTCGGCGGCGACGGGCGGAACACATCGAGAGAGCGAGCGCGGAACGTGATCTCCTGCCCGTCGCTGGAGACTATTCTCCACGGAATTGCGAACGAGGAAAGTGACTAAAGTGTTTCGTCCGACAGGACAATGGGTTTCAAAGAAAAAGGACCGCGGGTTAGCGGTCTTGGTGGCGTGTCGTTCTTTGCCTTCGGGTCTCCTCTTCAGCGATGTGCTGTTCGAGCACCCTTCGCGCCTTGGGCGCGATCATGTGCTGCAAGAAGAAGTCCTTCAGTTGTTTCTTGTCGGCCTCTGTCAGCTTCTCATCGTCATTGATCTCGCGAAAGCGGAAGCGCAGAAGCGCAGGTCGATGAGTAAGAATCCAATGTCTGTGCTGTAGGACACGATGCCTCCTCGGTGGGCTGGAGTGATCCGCAAAGGTTCTACGGACCCCAGTAAGACCGCCGGGAGGGTTGGAAGTGGATGCGTTGAAAATGTCTCCTCATGAGAGTAGCGTCCCCTCAGATGGGTGATATGAAGCGAGGAGGTGGCTCCATGAGCAACGAAATTGCGGCAGCTCTGATAGGCGTAGGAGGAGCCGTCATCGGGGCGGTCATCACATACGTAGCGACGATGCGATCGGTGAGAAAGGGCGAGCTGATCTTGATGTTATTGACAAAGCGTGAGCGTATGCTTGGAGAAAGAAGCGTCGGACTGTATGGCACCTCGGTCGCACTCGTGGCCGATGACTGTTGGGGAGCACCGGTTGAGCGCGCCTTCGTGACCATCGCGGCAGGCGCAAGAACGGCGACGAGACCTTTTATCAGTCGACGGCGTGTAAGCACGCTACCGCCAAGCGATGCAACCAGATCATCTGTTGACTCGCGCAAAGCCCCCCCTCTTCCGTTGGCCGGTGAACGTTGGGAAGTCGTGTCCACGCCTTGGATCCCTACACCTTAGGAGTGGTTGGCTGAAATCAATAATCCATTATGCCGGATATCGGCCGGAGTCTAGCACCGGGGGTGCACAGTCGCAATCCGTCTGGAAGTCCCATGCAACGATGTCCTTTCCCGACGAAATGGCGATCAGTATTCGTTCAGACGCTGCCGCTTCAAGTCGCCAACGCCCTTGGTTCTGCAAGAAGCGAACCCGTACTCGAACCGGGCGGTAGCGACCTGTTCGATCACACGAGCTAGTTCTATGCGCTCCGAGTGGGCAAGACGATTCTCCCTTCAGAACCTTCGCCCCCTGGCGAGTTTGTTTTCTGAGGATCTCGCGATTGACTTGGGCACAGTCAACACACGTGTCTATGCCCGCGGTCGGGGCATTGTTGTCAACGAACCCTCAGCGGTGGCTCTTGACGACAGCACCGGTGAAGTGCAGGCGGTCGGCAAGGAAGCGAGGGAGATGCTCGGCCGCACGCCCAGCAAAATCAGAGTTGTGAAACCTTTGAAGGATGGTGTGATTGCTGACTTCAGAGTGACCGAGAAGATGCTCAGCTACTTTATCCAGAAAGCGCATCAGCGCAGGACGCTTGTGCACCCGCGCGTTATCATCAGCATCCCTTCCGAGGTCACGCAAGTGGAAAAGCGCGCCGTGACAGATTCGGCCTATCGAGCCAAAGCCGCTGAAGTTCACCTGCTCGAGCAGGCCATGATGGCCGCGATTGGGGCCGGCTTGCCTGTCACCCAGCCTGGCGGCAATTTGGTTGTGGACATCGGAGGTGGAACCACTGACGTCGCCCTCATCTCCATGTCCGGCATAGTCTATTCGCGCTCACTACGAGTCGCCGGCAACCACATGGATGAAGCCATCATGAACTACCTGAAACGGAAATATAACCTGCTGATCGGGGAGCGTACGGCTGAGCAGATCAAGATCGAGATTGGATCGGCATTCGCTCTTGAGAAACCCATCACCATGGAGATCAAAGGGAGAAGTCTCATCGAGGGTGTGCCCAAGACGATCACCGTGGATGACAGCGAGATTCGCGAGGCATTGAGCGAATCCGTTTCAGCGGTTGTGAGCGCTATCCGGGTAGTCTTGGAGCGCACTCCGCCGGAACTCTCCGGCGATATTAGTGACCGCGGCCTCGTGCTCGCCGGAGGAGGTGCTCTACTGAAAAACCTGGACAAGAGGATCCGGGAAGAAACTGGCCTGCCGGTATGCATTGCCGACGACCCGTTATGCAGCGTGGTGTTGGGCACAGCGAAGCTTCTCAATGACTTCAGGCTTTTGCGTCGCATCGCGGTCGATTAACTCTGGGCTTTCGCTTCGTCAACCTGAGAGGCATCGAGCGGCAAGTTCTGGTGGCACGGGATTGTAGAAGAACCAGGAGGCCCGCTCAAAACCGGTCATACCAATGACTTGCGGCAAGATTTCCAAATGCCAATGAAAATCCTCTTCGATCGTCTTCCAGTAGCCCTCTCGCGGACCCAAAAACGGCCGTTCCGACCATTCCGTGACGAACTTGGGCTAGCAATCCCGCTATGCCCTTGGAATCAGTTGACACCCGACGGTGTGGCGACTTGCTTGGACACCGTGAGGTTGAAGTCTGGGTGAAAAGTCGGAGCGTCGTCGTCCGGGGCCGGATTCCATTCAAATGATTCCCCAGCGGGAAGCATGTCAATCCCCGCGCGGCGTTCAACGTCGAGTTCATCGTTCGACATATGGACTCCTTTCCATAATTAAAGCTTCACCTTACACATGTGCTTCGCAAGATGCTTGGAAGGGCCGATCAGTTCACACGTGGCCTCGCCGAGAGTCTTGATTTCTTCTTCGATATGATCGAGAAGCGTGTCCAACTCCCGCAATCAGGCGTTAATTAATTTCGAATAATTGGTAGGCCTGGGCGGTGGACGCGATGGGAACCTTCCCTCAAATGCGAAAAAACCGCCAGGAGCTGGGATGAGTGAATGCTGAAAGCTGGTGTTCAGAGAATTCGTGCCTCAGGCTCACGACAACCATCGCGTTCCACCAGCAAGCGTCGACTCATAACCGAACATCAGCGCGAAGCCGCAATCAGACGAAAGATATGCGCCCCATACTTCTTAACAATGCCGGCCCCAATGCCCTGCACAGCCAGCAATTCCGCTTCATTTCTCGGTGCGGTCGTAGCGATACTTAGCAGCGCTCGATCGCCAAAGATCAGAAATGCCGGAACCCTCCTGCGCTTGGCCTCACTTAAACGCCATGCGCGCAACGCTTGCTCTATGCGGTGCTGATCTGACCCTGATACGGACGCTGCGCTTTCTTTCGTCCCAGATTGCGTTCGAGCGGCGACTGCTCGAGACCCCTTAGATTTCCCGGATTTCTTCAAGAGCTTGCGTTTGGAACCTGGGCTTGCCGCATCCTTCATGACGAAGAGCACCGGCGTGGTCTCATTGATCGCTCGCCCGGCTGGAGTCAGGCTGACGGTATGGTAGGGAATCTGTTTGCCTTCCTTTTCGAAGACGGCATCAGCAAAGCTCAAAAGTTCTGCCCGGGCCATTGCCCCCAAAATCTCCTCGAAGTTGTCGCGGCTGATTTCGTTACCCGGGTACAGCTCCGCATACAGCTTGCCCGTCGATCTGGTGCGGATCGATCGCATCGCGCTCAACACTCGATAGAGAGCCGCTCGTTCAACATCCGTTGCGGTTCGAAATCTCTGGGCGACGCACTTCGCCGGAGCACAGAAATCGCACACACCACAGCCGGTAGCGCCGTCCAAGTTATCGCCAAAGTGACGGACCAGCGACAGCATGCGACACTGATTGCTTTCCGCAAAGCGAATCATCTGATCGATCTGCGACCGCTTTTGCTCCCCCTGGGTCATATAGGAAGGTCGCCATGATCCCTCTCCTTGGCTCACATTCTCCGCGAAGTCCAGCACAGCACCTTTATGGATCCAGAGCTTCTCGATGATCTTGTCGAAGAGTTCTTCCTCAATGGCCAGGGTTTTACGGAGCCTCTCCTTAGGTTGAGGTTCTGCCCGAAGATTTGTGAACACTCGATCCATTAACGAAATATCCGGGTAATCCCGACTGAAGAAAAAGTCGTGTGTATGCCGGTCTCCGTAGGAATGCATAAGAATGGCGCGACTCGGATTTCCGTCGCGTCCGGCGCGCCCGATCTCCTGGTAATACCCTTCCACACTGCCCGGCAACGCGGTGTGGATCACGGTGCGAACATCCGGCTTATCGATTCCCATCCCGAATGCTATGGTTGCCACCATGACATCCAGCTTGCCTGCCATGAATCCTTCTTGGACTCGCTGCCGCCGCTCGGCATCCAGCCCGGCATGGTAGCTGGCCACTTTCAACTGACCGGCCCATTCTTCCGCCAAAGTTTCCGCTTGCTTGCGGGTCGGAGCGTACACGATCGCCGGCCGGTGTTTGGCTTCGATCAATATCTCCCTCGCCAGCGAAGGGCGGTGTGATGGCAGAGCTTCCACAATCTCGACACCAATGTTTTCGCGGCGAAAACCATGGATGAAGTGCGTGGGCTCGATTAGGCCGAGCTGAGTTGCAATGTCTCTCTGAACCAGAGGCGTTGCTGTGGCTGTGAGTGCCAACACCGGAGCAGGGCGAAGGCTTGGCAGATACTGGCCGAGCATTCGATAGTCGGGGCGAAAATCGTGTCCCCATTGTGAAATACAGTGCGCCTCGTCGATCGCAATCAGCGATGGTTTGCGCTTGGCTAACATTTCGGGGAAGCCTGCCACCCGAAGTCGTTCTGGCGCAATGAAGAGGAACTGCAGCTTGCGACTCAGATACTCGGAACAGACACGGCGGGATGTTTCGCGATCGCGGCCTGAATGGATGCACTCGACAGTGAATCCTCGCTCCTTGAGTTTATGAACCTGATCGTCCATCAATGCGATGAGTGGACTAATCACAAGAGTCGTTCCACCTCGTGCCAATCCTGGCAATTGGTAGCAAAGCGACTTGCCCGAGCCGGTCGGCATGACGAGCAGTGCGTCGTGCCCCGCCGTGACCGCTTCGCAGACGGCTTCCTGGTTGGGCCGGAACTTGGAGAAGCCGAATGCATTCTGCAGAAGCTCGGTGAGAGTTGTGAAGGTTTGAATCTTCGCTAAGCTTGTGAGATCAGGAGAATCGGACTTCATGGAGGTTTCGGGGACCGAGGCTCGCCGCACCGGTGACGTTTGGCCAACCTTGCTGACTACGGAGCGGACGTATTGACTGATGCCATCCAGAAATGGTTCCAGCCGGGATTCGCCGAGTTGAATCTTCTTGAGAAATGCTTCCCACTGGCCGGTCATTGCGGGACTCTTCACCTCGGGATGAACCACTTCAATGAGATGGATACCCTTTTCTGTTGCCTCCAGGTTCTTTCCCGTACGGACAATGAAGCCTCGCTTCAACAACACTTCGATCGTAGCTGCCCGTGTGGCGGGCGTGCCCAGCCCCGTCTCTTTCATCGCTTCGGATAGTTCTCTCTCATCCAGGCTCTGGCCCGCCGTCTGCATTGCAGTCAGGAGTGTGCCCTCGGTGAATCGTTTCGGCGGCCGGGTCTTCTTCTTCTTGGCTTCAATATCAATGACGTCCTGGAACTGCCCCTTGGCGAGCGTTAGAGGAAGGACCTGCTCGGGACTTTCCTCCCCACCACCGCCTCTTGTATCTCGCCGTCGCTCTCCTGCTCCAATATCGAGGACCTTCCAACCCATCTGTTGCACAAGGTTTCCCGTGGTTCGATAGCGGTCCACAATCTCTCCATTCGTGATTGCCGTAATCACCGTCGTCACCGCTTGGAGGTAATCGTCATGCCACATCATGAGGAAGCGCCGGCAGATGAGGTCGTAAATCTTGTGCTCGTCCTCCGCAAGGTGGGCCTTCTCAGGAGAGACTGCTGTGGGGATGATGGCGTGATGGTCGCTCACCTTGCTGTCGTCTACATACCTCTTGCTCAAGGGGCGCGCTCCCGTACCGGAAGCCAGTTGCAGCTTGTAGCTCGTCGAAATGGCAGCAACAATCCCTGGACCTGTAGTGGCAACATCGGCAGACAGATGGCGGCTATCGGTCCTCGGATAAGAAATTAATTTATGCCGCTCATAGAGAGCCTGGGCGAGGTCAAGGGTCTGCTGTGCGCTAAAGCCGAACAAACGATTGGCATGCCGCTGAAGTTCTGTAAGGTCGTACAGCAGAGGCGGCTGCATCCGCTTCGTCTCGGAAGAGAGCGACTCGATGACCGCTTTCCCCGTTCGACCGCGCAGGACGATGCGGTTGGCTTCATCGCCATCGGCTGGCAATCGAGATGCCTTTGTCAGGGAGTCGTTGTCATTGCCCGGCTTTGCTTGGGAACGGAACCAGGTCCCTTGATAGCTTTCCTTGTTCGGATTATTCCGTCCCTGAAATGTTGCAACCACCTCCACGTAGTCCTCGGGGACGAAGTTGCGGAGAGCAATTTCCCGATCAACGATCATGGCCAGGGTCGGCGTCTGCACCCGCCCGACCGAAAGCTCCTCATTGTAGACAATCGAATAGGCACGCGAAAGATTCATGCCGACAAGCCAATCAGCTCTGCTTCGGCCGCAGGCGGCGTCCGCCAATCGATCGTATTCGCTCCCCGGACGAAGCTTGTCGAACCCGTTGCGGATGGCGTCCGGAGTCAATGAAGAAATCCAGAGTCGGCTGACGGGCTTTCTGCACCCCGCCGCCTCATAGATGTAGCGGAAGATCAGTTCGCCCTCTCGCCCGGCGTCTGTCGCACAGACGATCCGCGACACCCGTCCGGACGTCAGGATTTTTCGCACCACTTCGAACTGGTCTTTGGTTTTCTCGTAGACAACCAGTGGCCATTCGATGGGCAGGATCGGCAGCTGATCGAAGCGCCATTGCCGCCATTCAGGTTTGATCTCGTGAGGTTGAGCCAGGGAAACCAGATGCCCAATCGCCCAGGTGACAACGTAGCCGTTCCCCTGGAGATAGCCTTTGCCTCGCTTGTCGGCTCCGAGGACACGGGCAATGTCCTGCGCGACTGAGGGCTTTTCGGCAAGGATCGCAATGGTTCTGGATTCGCTTGCTTCCATCGGTAACCTCAGTCTACAGCGGCCCTCTGTTTGAATTGCCTTACACGGAGACCGCAAGTGCTGCGGAACCTCGGTGGTCACCCTGGACCTGCCACTTTGCAGGGCCGAAGACGTGAACGTTTCACCCGGCGCCATCTGTTTGTCAGATGCGTTTGGAAAATCGGAAGCGGATTTGATTTTTGAGGTTTGCCGGTGGTGCGAAACAGGCATGCACCAGTAAACTTTCCTTGTTCTCATGCGCGCATTGCGACTCCCGCCTTCGACGAGATAACAATATCAATGACCACGGAACAAGAACTCCGCCAGAAGTTGCGTAAGATTTCCGCGCTGTTCGAGGGAGCCACTACCGCAGGAGAGCGTGACGCGGCGGCGGCGGCAATCGACCGGGTGCGGAGGGCACTGGCTACCGCAGAGCAGATCGAAAAGCCGGTAGAAACGTACTTCAAGCTCGTCGATCAGTGGAACCGGCGCCTGTTCACCGCGCTCTGCCGCCGCTACGGGCTCAAACCGTATCGGTACCCGCGCCAGCGCCGCACGACGGTTGTAGTTCGGGCGCCGAAGTCGTTCATCGACAAGACACTCTGGCCCGAATACCTTCAGATTGAGAAGGTATTGGATGAGTATTTGAATGAGGCAACTGAACGGATCATTCGAGAAGAAGTCTTTGGCAATTCTGATGAGGCAGAAGAGCGAATGGGATGACACACGGCTTCGGAGCTTCCTTCTGTTAGGGACCGTTTGGATCTTGGGGGTGAGTCATCGGTGGCCAATCCCATCCAGGTAGGACTGGGCTGCGGCAGGTCTTTCACATCAACTATGTGTTCGAATTCGTGGTGCGCGATGCTCACACGAACTATGTCGAGTCCGCTACTGAAATCCTCTACGTACACATATTTTCCGTCGTGCGACCAATTCAGGTAACCAAATGCTCCTCGAGTTACGACTCCCAATTCCATCCATTGTCCCGTCTTGAACTCATACAACATGAGTTTCATCCAATCTTGGGAAAGAGCCGCGAGATAGCGACCGTCTGGCGACACACGCGGACTAGTGAGCCCTTCAGAACCAGGGATTTTCGATATTTGGTGCATTTTAACTTCCACACGATAGAGGGCTAACGTAAGATCCTGATGCGACCGCCCGAAGACTATCGAACTACCGTCGGGCGACCATGTGGGGTCGATTTCGGTGAGATTGTCCTCGGGTACGACTTCCCAAGGTGCGCCGCCGCCATCGCGAGAAACCATGTAAATCTTCGCAGTTTTTCCGGGCTGCAAATCCGTGAAGACGATCTGCGTTCCGTCGGGCGACCATCGCGGAAGAAAAGATTCCACCGGAGGAAAGGCCAGCTGCATGCGCTCGCTTCCGTCGACCTTGCTACGCCATAGGGTCAGTTCCGGGTAAGTGACGTACGTCACCCACTGTCCATCGCGCGAGATGTCTAGGTCGCTAGCCGAAATGCCCGAAAGGTAGGGCAGAAATTGTCTTGCCTTCACGTCGTAGCGTACCAGCTCGGCTCGCGCCAGTGTACCCCCGCACGAAGAGTTTCCTGCCGTCGGCGCCAGGCGCAGGCGACCCAAAGAAGAGGGGTCCGCTCGTCAAGCGCACCGGTTCGGTCGACTTTTTGAAAATAGAGCTAGTGGAGTTTATCTTAAATAGCTTTACAGATTATTCTTTCTTTTTTCTGCCTCGGGGCAGGGTGGATCCCGGCTTGATCTGCTCCATCTTGACCCGCGCCCGCTCGATTTTCTTGATGATGCCCTCGACCGTGGCCGTCCAGATGAAGGGCTTCGGATTTTCGTTCCAGCTGCGCATAAATTCCTCGATCGCCTGTTTTAAATCCGGCACACTTACGAAGCTGGCGCGCTTGATCGCTTTGTCACTCAATTCTCTAAACCAGCGCTCCACCAAGTTCAGCCAACTGGAACTGGTGGGAATGAAGTGGCTCACAAACCGTGGATGCTTCTTCAGCCACGCTTGCACCTGCGGCTCTTTGTGTGTGCCGTAGTTGTCCATCACCAAGTGCAATTCAATCTGCGGGGGAAACTCCCCGTCCAAGCGGCGCAGAAATCTCAGCCACTCCTGATGGCGATGGCGGGCGTGACATTCACCGATCACCTTGCCGTCCAATACGTTGAGCGCCGCAAACAGCGTCGCTCCGCCAAAGGAATGACCAAATACTCCCACCCGCGTCATGTCAAGCCGTCCCGTGACCTTGCCGGTCGGGTCCGAAACGTTCAACCGCTCCAGCTGATCGAGTACGAACGCAATATCGGCGGTCCACGCAGTCAGCACTTTGTTCACACAACGGGCTTGCTGGGCTTGCTCCTGGTCCTCACAGAGTTCCGGGTTATTCTCCGGCGTCCTTCTCATCACCCGGCCGTCAGGGAAAACTACGGAATACGTGCGATAGGGGGCATCGAAGCCGACGACGACGTAACCGTGACTGGCCAGATCCTCGGCGAGTGTCGAGTAATTCCACACCTCGACGGAAGCCCCCGCTCTCATGATCACCAGAGGATACGATCGCGGCTGAGGTGAGACATCCGAGTCGCGACTACTGTGCCCGTGAACCTTCGCCAGATCGCGCGTCAGAAGTCTCAACAGGCCGCCATTGGGCTTGGCCGCCGCCTGCATCTGAGCGGGCAGGTAGTCGTCCATCGCAACCGATTGCCCAGCCGCCGACGGGTACCAGATCCAGACAAGGAGTTCGCGCTTGGTTCCCGGCACGGGCGCCAGCGTGTCCAGTGTCTCATCGTCGGCCCAATCGTACAGCGCGCGGCCGACCGCGAATGTTCCCGTTGGTGTCGGCAATGTTGCCGCAGTCCGGTGCTCCAACCAGCAAGCCGCACAATTCTGCTCCCTGGATTCCAGGTCAGTCCTGTCCGGTTAAAACTCGAACAGAATCAGCTGGTTAGGGTTATCGAGTAACTTAGAATGGGAGTCGAAGGCTTCAAGTACGCATGAAATGGGCATTTTCTCAAACAGGGTGATGCTG
>Ga0182024_10020537_pt1 | contig 12064 bp, 8 predicted proteins | sample P32metaG_FD_120480 | JGI IMG/M metagenome (GOLD analysis project Ga0182024, IMG submission 120480) | Permafrost microbial communities from Stordalen Mire, Sweden - P3-2 metaG (Illumina Assembly) | ecosystem: Environmental > Terrestrial > Soil > Wetlands > Permafrost | place: Sweden: Stordalen... | reverse complement strand
TCCAACATATCGGCCGGTTTGCCGTTCCTCGACCACGAACATGCCAACACCATGCAGCACCCAGTGCCCGGCCATGATCGCCGCGTTCCGCCATCCGGCAAAGGCATCGGTGATGGGCTTGCCGTCGACGGTGATGAACCGACCCGAAGCGGGATCGGCCAGCATCGCCGTGTTCGGCTCAATGTCGGTGCCGCGCCACGGTCGCAATGTCAGGCGCTCGGTTTCGATCACGGGCGAGTCCAGTCGGACGGGCGTGACGTCGGGTTTCAGTGGAGCGATCATCGGCTTCGATTCCTCCTAAAACACTGGACCGTCAAAGCTGCTTACCGCCGTCATTGCGTGGAGCGCAAGCGCACGAAGCCATCGCGGCCCGTCTTGCCTCCCTCCGGCCAGCCCGAGGAGCCTGTGGTCGGCCGTCTGGCGCGGCCCCCTGGCTTGGCCTCGGACGACGTTGTACTTGGACGCCACTCCGCAATATCGCTATGATCGTCACAGCGTCGATGGAGACCTCATGAGCTGGCTTCCTTCCAACGATCCCGTGCTCGGCGATGCCCGCTCCTGCGACGCGCTCGAACTCGTCATCGTGCCGCGCACCCGCGACCTCGGCGACGGCTTCGAAGTGCGCCGGGCGCTGCCGCATGGCAAGCGCCAGATGGTTGGCCCGTTTATCTTTTTTGACCATTTCGGCCCGGTACAGTTCATGTCCGGCAAGGGCATGGACGTGCGCCCACATCCGCATATCGGGCTTGCCACCGTCACCTATCTGTTCGACGGCAGCATCATGCACCGCGACAGCGAGGGAAATATCCAGGAAATCCAGCCCGGTGCGATGAACCTGATGACCGCGGGACGCGGCATCGCCCATTCGGAGCGGACTCCCGACCTGCAACGCCACGACGGCCAGAAGATGCTGGGCCTGCAGAGCTGGATCGCGCTGCCGGCCGGATCCGAAGAGATCGCGCCATCCTTTCAGCATTACGCCGCCGGCGATCTGCCGATGATCGCGGAACACGGCTTCACCGCCCGCGTCATTGCCGGCAGTTCCTTCGGCATCTCCTCGCCGGTGACGATGGTGTCGCCGTGGTTCTATACCGAGGTGAGCGCCACCCAGGGCACCAGCGTGCCGCTCGATCCCGACCATGAAGAACGCGCCATTTACCTGGTCGAGGGCGAAATCGAAATCGCACAGGAGCGTTACGAGGGTCCCAAACTGCTGATCTTCCGGCCCGGCGACCGCATCACGGTGCGGGCGATCAAGCCGACGCGGATGATGTTCCTCGGTGGCGACGCGCTGGAAGGCCCGCGCCATATCTGGTGGAATTTCGTCTCCTCCAGCAAGGAGCGGATCGAGCAGGCCAAAGCCGACTGGAAGAGCGGCCGCTTCGCGCACGTCCCCAACGAGCACGAGTTCATTCCGCTGCCGGAGTGAGTCTTCCCGCTGCCTCCTCTGCCTGTTGTCCTCCGCCGCCGCGAGGATGGCGCTGCCTGTGAAAGTTGTGATCGATGAACACCATGCTCGCCAGCGACCTGCCCTTGCCGCGGATCGGACGCGGCAAGGTCCGCGATATCTACGCCGTCGGCGACGACCGCGTGCTGCTGCTCGCCACCGACCGTATCAGCGCCTTCGACGTGGTGATGGCCGAGACCATCCCGATGAAGGGCGCGGTGCTGACCCAGATCAGCGCATGGTGGTTCGCGCAGCTCGAAGGCGTGGTGCCGCATCACCTGATCAGTGCCGATGCCGACGCCATCGTCGGCGAGGTCCCGGCGCTGCACGCCCATCGCACCCAGCTCGCCGGACGCGCCATGCTGTGCCGGCGCACCACGGTATTTCCGATCGAATGCGTCATCCGCGGCTACCTCTCGGGCTCGGCCTGGAAGGAATATGCCGCGCAGGGCACGCTGGCCGGCGAGAAACTGCCAGCCTGCCTGCTTGAAAGCGCAAAGCTCGAGCCCGCGATCTTCAGCCCGGCGACCAAGTCAGAGAGCGGTCATGACGAGAACATCACGATCGGTCGCATGCGCGAAATCCTCGGCGACGAGGTGACCTACCAGCTCGAGAGCATGACCCGTGCGGTCTATACGCTCGGCGAGAAAATCAGCCGCGACCAGGGCATCATCATCGCCGACACCAAGTTCGAATTCGGCAGGGATCGCGACGGCCGGATCATCCTGATCGACGAGGTGATGACCCCCGACAGTTCAAGGTTCTGGGCGATGGACGGCTATGCGCCGGGCCGGCCGCAGCCAAGTTTCGACAAGCAGCCGCTGCGCGACTATCTCGACGCCGAGCGCCGCGCCGGCCGCTGGAACGGCGAAGCCCCGCCGCCGCCGCTGCCGGCAAGCGTGGTCGAGGCCACCAGCAAGCGCTATCTCGACGCCTATCGCCGCGTCACCGGCTCTGCGCTCAATATTTTGTAATCATCGCGTCCGGCGCCACCGTCATTCCGGGGCGATGCGACGCATCGAACCCGGAATCTCGAGATTCCCCGATGCGCAATTGCGCATCTGAGGTCTGGTGCTACGCACCATCCCGGAATGACGGCAGCAGTCAAATCCCCGCCATCATCACGTATTTGATCTCGAGATATTCTTCCATGCCGTGATGCGAGCCTTCGCGTCCCAGGCCGCTTTCCTTGACGCCGCCGAACGGGGCGACCTCGGTGGTGATCAGCCCGGTATTGACGCCGACCATGCCGGACTCCAGTGCTTCGGCGACCCGCCAGACCCGGCCGAGATCGCGTGAATAGAAGTACGAAGCAAGCCCGAACGGCGAATCGTTGCACATCGCGATCACCTCGGCCTCGTCCTTGAAGCGAAACACCGGTGCCAGCGGCCCGAAGGTTTCCTCCCGCGATACCAGCGCGTCCGGCTTGACGTTCGCAAGCACGGTCGGCTCGAAGAACGTGCCGCCGAGCGCGTGGCGCTTGCCGCCGGTGACGATGCGGGCGCCATGCTTGACCGCGTCCGCGATATGCTTTTCGACCTTGTCGACCGCATCCATGTTGATCAGCGGCCCCTGCGTGACGCCGCTTTCGGTGCCGTCGCCGATCTTCATCGCGGCGACTTTCTTCGAGAGCTTCTCGACGAACGCATCGTAGACCTTGTCCTGGGCGTAGATGCGGTTGGCGCACACGCAGGTCTGGCCCATGTTGCGGTATTTCGAGACCATGGCGCCTTCCACCGCCGCATCGATATCGGCGTCGTCAAACACCACGAACGGCGCGTTGCCGCCGAGCTCGAGCCCGAGCTTTTTCACGCCGACGGAAGCCTGCTGAAACAGAATCTTGCCGACCTCGGTCGATCCGGTGAAACCGACGAAGCGCACGGCGGGATGTTCGCAGAGCACCTTGCCGATCGCCGACGAATTGCCGGTCAGGATGTTGAACACGCCCTTGGGCACGCCCGCCTTCTCGGCCAGCACCGCCAGCGCCAGCGCGCTCAACGGCGTCTGGTTGGCGGGCTTCAGCACCACGGTGCAGCCGGCGGCCAGCGCCGGCGACACCTTGCGGGTGATCATCGAGTTCGGAAAATTCCACGGCGTGATCGCGCCGCAGACGCCGATCGGCTGGCGGATCGCCAATAGCCGCGCGTCCGGCCGCTGGGCCGGAATGGTCTCGCCATACACCCGTCTCGCCTCCTCGGCGAAAAACTCGACATAGGCGCCGCCGATGTCGACCTCGCCGAGCGACTCCGCCAACGGCTTGCCCTGCTCCGAGGTCAGGATCAGTGCGAGGTCTTCGCGGTTGGCGACAATCAGCTCGAACCATTTGCGCAAGATGTTGGAGCGCTGCTTGGCGGTGAGCTTGGCCCAGGCCGGAAACGCCCGCTGGGCGGCCTCCACCGCCTGCGTGGCTTCCGCCGTGCTCATCTTCGGCACCTTGGCCAGTTCGACGCCATTGGCCGGGTTGGTCACCGAAATCGCCGGCGTGCCGACCCAGGCGCCGTCGATGTAGCAGCGGTCGCGCAGCAGCGAGGGGTCCTTCAAACGGTCGCGCAGCGACGGCGCGGAGGCTTGCGAAGTACGGGCGGCAGCGGTCGGGGACATGGCGTTACTCCTCGGATTTTCCCGGGATGAGTTTCCCTCGGGGAAGTTTTCTTGGGGCTGATAGCAACTATAGGCCGAAACCGGCCGCAATGCATCGGCGCCGCCAGGCGCCGCTTCAAGCAAATTTGAAGCAAGGCTGCCGGGGACGCAGCTCAGGCCGCGCCGCTCATATAGGTTTCGCGGCGGCCGATCATGCGCTCCGCCGCGGCCTTGGCGTCGGCCTTGGAAGATGTCGCGCAGGTTCGGTATTCGAGATCGGGCGTGGCGGCCGGTTCGCGACGCCCGAACCATGATTTGGAACCGACCGTGAGCAGCGCCAGCGCCTGGGCGACATTATCGACGGCGCCGAAGGAGTGCAGGGCTCCGGAGCCGGCATAACGGACTTCATAGATGCCGGGGCTGATCGGCGCTTGGAGATTTTCGCCGCGCTCCGCCCGCGGATACCGCTTCCATTCACTCCAGGTCGAAATCATTGTCTAAACCCCGGGCGGCGCCAGGCCGCAATCACTTTAGTTAAATTGACAGTTTGAATGCAGCTTTTATCCTGCGATCTGAATATCTTACTACAAAAATCGGTGCCGGGTACAGCACCGATTGAAGATACCCCTAATAACTGGATATGCCAGCTTCATGGCAGGTGAATCCACCGTAAAAACGGGCTATTGCGGTTCGGCCGCCCTGCCACCCTAGCCCGGCCCGGGATCCCGAAATCATCACGAGAACGCGACCCGCGCTTCAATTTGCCGCTGCTGCTTGCGGGAAAACGGAACCGGGAGGAAGATCGCCAGCTTCGAAAAATGAACGGGAGGTGCCCCATGCAAAGTCGAGCTCAGATTGACCAGGTGCTGCGTCAGAAAAGCGACGCCAAGGAGATCCCCGGCGTAGTCGCCATGGCCGCCACGTCGAAGGAAGTGATCTATCAGGGCGCGTTCGGCAAACGCGACCTTTCCAAAGGCGACGCGATGACGCCTGACAGCGTGTTCTGGATCGCCTCGATGACCAAGGCGATCACCGCCGCCGGCGCCATGCAGCTGGTCGAGCAGGGCAAACTCTCGCTGGAGGCGCCGATCGGCAAGGTGCTGCCCGACCTCGCCGCGCCGCAGGTGCTGGAAGGCTTCGATGCCAAGGGCGCACCCAAACTGCGGCCGGCGAAGCAGCCGATCACGCTGCGCCACCTACTGACCCACACCGCCGGCTTCGCCTACGACATGTGGAACGCCGACATGGTGCAATATCTCGAGAAGACCGGGGTACCGGGCATCATCAGCTGCAAGAACGACGCGCTGAAGACGCCGCTGATGACAGACCCCGGCACGCGCTGGGAATACGGCACCAATATCGATTTCGTCGGCAAGGCGGTCGAGGCCGTCAGCGGCAAGCGGCTCGACGCCTATCTGCGCGATCAGCTGTTCACGCCGCTCGGCATGAGCGACACCGGCTTCAAGATCGGCGAGGCCCAGCGCAAGCGTCTTGTCGCCATGCATGGACGCGGCGAGGACGGTTCGCTGGCGCCGATCCCGTTCGAACTCGAACAGGATCCGGAATTCCACATGGGCGGCGGTGGCCTTTACTGCACCGCGGGCGACTACATCAAGTTCACCCAGATGATCCTCAACAGGGGCCGCGGCAACGGCAACCAGGTGCTGAAGCCGGAGACGGTCGCATTGATGGGTCAGAACCACATCGGCGAACTCAACATGACCAAGATGAGTTCGGCGGTGGCGTTCGCCACCAACGATGTCGACCTCTATCCGGGCATGGAGAAAAAATGGGGGTTGAGCTTCCTGATCAATACCGCCAAGACCCCGGAGGGCCGCAGTCCCGGCAGCCTCGCCTGGGCGGGCCTTGCCAACACCTATTACTGGATCGATCCGTCGCGCGACGTCTGCGGTGTGATCCTGATGCAGGTGCTGCCATTAGCCGACCCAAAATGCCTGGAAGCGTTCGCAGGCTTCGAGCGCGGCGTCTATGCCGGGCTTGATGCGGCGCAGAAGGCGGCATAAAGCGCTCTGGCTTTCCCGGCGCATCCGAACGGATCGCGCCGGGAAGGGCCGCTCCGAACCACGCCGGCCACAACCCTTGGAGACGCGGACTTGACCAACATCGCGGACAGTTACGTTTGCGGCGTCGCCGACGCGCCGCTGCTCGGTGAAACCATCGGGCGCAGCCTCGACCAGGTCGCCCAGCGCTGGGGTGATCGCGAGGCGCTGGTGTCGCCCAGCCACGACGTCCGCTGGACATGGAAGGAATTCGCCCAGCGGGTCGATGCGCTGGCCGCCGGATTGCTCGCGCTCGGCCTCGAGCCCGGCGCCCGCATCGGCATCTGGTCGCTGAACCGGCCGGAATGGACGCTGACGCAGTTCGCCGCCGCCAAGGCCGGGCTAATTCTCGTCACCATCAATCCGGCCTACCGCCTGAGCGAGCTCGAATTCGCCCTTGCCAAGGTCGGATGCGCGGCGATCGTCACGGCGACCGCGTTCAAGACCAGCAACTACATGGAGATGCTGAATACGCTGCTGCCAGAACTCGCCAAGGCCGCTCCGGGCAGCCTGCAGGCGGCCCGGCTGCCGCAGTTGCGCGCGGTGATCCAGATCGGCGGTCCGGCCTGTCCCGGCACCATTCCATTCGAGGACGTGACGCGGATGGGCGGCGCGCGCCACCGCGATGCGCTGGTCGCGCTGGGCAAGACGCTGCAGTTCGACGATGCCGTCAACATCCAGTTTACCAGCGGCACCACCGGATCGCCCAAGGGCGTGACGTTGACGCACCACAACATTCTCAACAACGGCTATTTCGTCGGGCGCGCGATGCGCCTGACCGAACAGGACCGCATCTGCATTCCGGTTCCGCTCTATCATTGCTTCGGCATGGTGATGGGCAATCTCGCCTCGGTCACGCTCGGCGCAACCATGGTCTATCCCGGCGAAGGCTTCGATCCGCTGGCGACGCTGCAGACCATCGAGCGGGAAAAATGCACGACGCTGTATGGCGTGCCGACCATGTTCATCGCCGAACTCGACCATCCGGAATTTGCCAGGTTCGACCTGTCCTCGCTGCGAACCGGGATCATGGCCGGCGCGCCGTGCCCGATCGAGGTGATGCGGCGCGTCAACGAACTGATGAACATGCGCGACATCACCATCGCCTATGGCATGACTGAAACCAGCCCGGTCAGCTTCCAGAGCGCCACCGACGATCCGCTGGAACGCCGGGTCTCCACCGTCGGCCGCATTCATCCCCATGTCGAGGTCAAGGTCGTCGACCTCGAAGGACGCGTCGTTCCCCGCGGCGAACGCGGCGAGCTGTGCACCCGCGGCTACAGCATCATGCTCGGCTATTGGGACGAAGCGGAAAGGACCGCCGACGTGCTCGATGCCAATGGCTGGATGCATACCGGCGATATCGCCATCATCGACCAGGAAGGCTATTGCAACATCGTCGGCCGCATCAAGGACATGGTGATCCGCGGCGGCGAAAATCTCTACCCACGCGAGATCGAGGAATTCCTCTATCGCCATCCCAAGATCCAGGACGTCCAGATCTTCGGCGTCGCCGACGATCGCTACGGCGAGGAACTCTGCGCCTGGATCCGGACGCGATCCGGCGAAACCCTCACCGCCGACGAAATCCGCGCATTCTGCGACGGTCAGATCGCGCACAACAAAATCCCGCGCTATGTCGAATTCGTCGACGAGTTTCCGATGACCGTCACCGGCAAGATCCAGAAATTTCTGATGCGCGACGCCGTCGAGGCCCGGCTCGGATTGAAGGCGGCGAAGACCGCGTGATTGCTCCTGTTTCCGTTCCCTCCCCCCTTGTGGGGGAGGATTAGGGAGAGGGTAAGCCGCAGACACCGGAGTTTGTGATACCCCCCTCTCTACTTCTCCCCCACAAGGGGGGAGAGAGCCGATTTGAGTTCGACGAGAGCGATATATCACTCGCGCCAGCATGTGCACTTACACCGGCAATCCATTCATCTTCGCCAATTCCTTCAGCGAGACCTGCGGCCGGGCGCCGATATGCTGGATGATTTCGGCCGCCGCCAGCGCCCCGAGGCGCCCGGCGTTTTCGTAGCCGGCATCGCGCACCAGCCCGAACAGGAACCCGGCGGCAAACAGGTCCCCTGCCCCGGTGGTATCCACCACCCTTTGAACCGGAAAGGCCGGCACCGCGACGACGCCGTCCTTCGACGCCACCACGCAGCCCTTCTCGCTGCGGGTGACCACCCCAAGCGCGGTATCGCCGCGAAATTGCTTCAGCGCGGTGTCGAAATCCGAGGTCTGATAGAGCGAATGCAGTTCGGCTTCGTTGGCGAAAACCAGGTCCACGGTGCCGTTGCGCATCAGATCGAGAAACTCGCCGCGATAGCGGTCGACGCAAAACGCATCGGAAAGCGTCAACGCCACCTGGCGACCCGCATCATGGGCGATGGTCGCGGCCTTCACAAAGGCTTCCTTGGCGCTCTTCGGATCCCAGAGATAGCCCTCGAGATAGAGCATCCGCGAGGCCGCGACCTGCGCGGCGTCGATATCGTCAGGCATCAGTTGCTGGGCGGCGCCGAGATAGGTGTTCATGGTGCGCTCGCCATCCGGCGTCACCAGGATATAGGAGCAGCCGGTGGCGGGCCCACCCAGCGCCGGCCTGGTCTCGAACGCGACCTGTGCCGCGCGGATGTCATGGCTGTAGAGGCGGCCGATCTGGTCATCCCGGACCTTGCCGACATAAGCGGCTCGCGCGCCCAGATTGGCAATGCCGACAATGGTGTTTGCCGCCGAGCCGCCGGACATCTCGGTCGCCGGGCCCATGTCCCGGTAGATCGAGGCCGCGCGGGCTTCGTCGATCAGCGCCATGCCGCCCTTGGTCATGCCATGCGCGGCGAGGAAGCTCTCGTCGGTCTGCACCAAAACATCGAAAATCGCATTGCCGATGCCGAGAACGTCGTATTTCGCTGTTGTCATTCATCGGTCCTGTTGCGGCATTTGCGATGGCGCGGAAAATCCGCTCCAAATCGGTGCAAGAAAGTGCTGCGACCTATCACGATCGACCCTGCGCCAGCAAGCGACGCCTGAAGCCTGTTCGGTTCTGATTGAAGCAGAACCGGGCTTTAGCTTCTTGCTTTGACGCGCTTTCTTCATGCGAACCGGTACCCACTTCGCTCGAAAGCGCTATGGTATAGAAGCCCTCATGATCCGTTCGTTCCTGACCGTATCCTCCGGCACGCTGGTTTCGCGGTTGCTGGGATTCGTGCGCGATTCGATGATCGCGGCGCTGCTCGGCGCCGGCCCCGTCGCCGACGCCTTCCTGATGGCGTTTCAGCTGGTCAATGTGGTCCGGCGGTTGCTGACCGAGGGCGCGCTGAATGCGGCGCTGGTGCCGGCCTGGCTGCGCGTGCGCGAAGCCGGCGGCGCAGCCGCGGCGGCGGCCTTCGCCGGCCGCCTGCTCGGCACCGTCAGCGCGACGCTGGTCATCATGGCGGCGCTGATCGGCCTGTTGATGCCGCTGATCATTGCCGTGCTGGCGCCGGGATTCGCCGGGCATGCGACGTTGCGGCTCGCCGTCGAGGATGCGCGCCTGATGCTGCCTTATCTCGCTTTCGCAGGCCCGGTCACGGTCATGATGGCGCTATTGAATGCGCAAGGGCGTTTCGCGCTGACGGCATTCTCGCCGCTTTTGTTCAACGTCGCGCTGATTGCCGTGACGGCCGTGCTGCTGTTCCGGCGAACCGATGCCGCCGATGCCGCGCTCGCGATCGCGGCCACGGTCGGCATCGCCGGGCTGTTGCAATTGCTGACCCTCGTGCTGCGCCGCGGCGGGGCGCTCGCGACGCCGCTGCGTGCCGCGTTCGACGCGGAAATGCGCGGCTTTTTCGCCAAGGCGATCCCGGGCATGATCGCCAGCGCCGGGCCGCAATGGCTGGTCGTCGCCGGCGCGATCATCGCATCGTCGTCGCCGTCGGCGGTGTCGTGGCTGTATTTCGCCAATCGCCTGATCGAACTGCCGCTCGGCATTGTCGGCGCCGCCATGGGCACCGTGCTGGTACCCGAGCTGACCCGGGCGCTGCGCGGCGACGATCCGACCGCGATGATCGAGGCAGGTTCGCGCGGGCTCGAGCTCGCATTTGGGCTCGCCTTGCCGGCGACGCTGGGATTGATCGTACTGCGCGAACCGATCGTGCGCACGCTGTTCCAGCACGGCGCGTTCACCGCCGTCGATACCGCGGCCACCGCGCAGGCGCTGATGTGGCTGGCGCTTGCCTTGCCCGCTTACGTGCTGGTTAAGGCATTGTCGCCGGCCTTCTTCGCGCGCGAGGACACACGCACGCCGTTGCTCGCGACGCTGACTGGATTTGCGGTCGCGATCGTCTCCGCGCTGCTGTTCGGCCGGTTGTTTGGCGCCGACGGGATCGCGGCCAGTATTGCGCTTGGCGCGTGGAGCAGCGCGCTGGCCTTGATCCGGCACGGCACGGCGACGTTCGGATTTGTCGTCGATGCCGCGGCGCGCCGGCGGCTGCCGCGGATCGCCGCGGCCGCAATCGCCATGGGCGGGCTGCTGTGGCTGAAGGCGAGGTTTGTGCTGCCGTGGGCTACGGACGCGCACGGCGCCGCGCAAATCGCCGTTCTTGGCCTTCTCATTGCCGGCGGAATCGCGATTTACGGCCTGTTGCTGGCCCTGCTCGGGGTGATCGACTGGCGCGGCGCGGCAGACCGCGTCCGGCGAACCGCGGCGCGCGACTTGCGCGACTGAGGCGCTCATGGCAATTGACGGCGCATGGCGTCGGCCGGCAACTCACCGCGCCGCGTCGCCGGCATTGATGGCGCGAACAGCACCGCGCGGGAAGCGGACCATGGCAATCGTTGAACGGGTTTTTTCGGGCGTCCAGCCGACGGGCAATCTGCACCTCGGCAACTACCTCGGCGCGATCGTCAACTTCGTGAAGCTGCAGCAGACCCACAACTGCCTGTATTGCGTCGTCGACATGCATGCGCTGACGCAGCCGGTGTCGGTGTGGGGCGGCCCGACCGAACTCGCGCGCAATACCAGGGAAGTGACCGCGGCCTTCATCGCCAGCGGCATCGACCCCAGCAAGCAAATCGTCTTCAACCAAAGCCAGGTCTCCGGGCACGCCGAACTGGCGTGGATCTTCAATTGCGTGGCGCGGGTCGGCTGGCTCAACCGAATGACGCAGTTCAAGGAAAAGGCCGGCAAGGATCGCGAGAACGCCTCGGTCGGTCTGTACGATTATCCGGTGCTGATGGCGGCCGACATCCTGCTCTATCGTGCGACCCATGTCCCGGTCGGCGAGGACCAGAAGCAGCACCTCGAACTGTCGCGCGACATCGCCCAGAAATTCAACAATGATTTCGGCGATTCGATCCGCAGCCATGGCTTTGCCGACGGATGGTTCTTTCCGCAGCCGGAGCCGCTGATCACCGGCCCTGCGACCCGGGTGATGTCGCTGCGCGACGGCACCAAGAAAATGTCGAAATCGGATTCCTCCGACAATTCGCGCATCAACCTGACCGACGATGCCGACACCATCGCGCAGAAGATCCGCAAGGCGAAGACCGATCCGGAGCCGTTGCCGTCGGAGGAAAAGGGCCTCGAAACCCGCCCCGAGGCCGACAATCTGGTCGGCATCTACGCTGCGCTGGCGGGCCGCAGCAAAGCCGAGGTGCTGCGCGAATTCGGCGGCGGCCAGTTCTCCAGCTTCAAGAATGCGCTGGTCGAGCTTTGCGTCACCAAGCTGTCGCCGGTCGCCTCCGAAATGAAGCGGCTGGTCGCCGACCCCGGCCATGTCGATTCGATCCTGGTCGAGGGTGCCGACCGCGCACGCGCGATCGCGGCCGAAACCATGCGCGCGACCAAGGATATCGTCGGGTTTGTCCGCAAGCACTAGCACTACTTTGGCAGATTTTGCGCGATTGATAGGCGAAACTGGATTCCCGAATCAGATTTTCAATGATTCATGGGTGGTCGGCTTTTGGAGGGCCGACCATGGTGGACATGAGGTCGAAG
>Ga0182024_10020536_pt1 | contig 12065 bp, 9 predicted proteins | sample P32metaG_FD_120480 | JGI IMG/M metagenome (GOLD analysis project Ga0182024, IMG submission 120480) | Permafrost microbial communities from Stordalen Mire, Sweden - P3-2 metaG (Illumina Assembly) | ecosystem: Environmental > Terrestrial > Soil > Wetlands > Permafrost | place: Sweden: Stordalen... | reverse complement strand
ATCCGCGCCACTGCAAGTCGCCGAAACTCCTCCGTGTAAAACCGCTTCCTTCGCATTTGCAGCCCCCCCCATTCGCTGCAAACTGTGTCCTTCTAAACTGTCTCACTTTTGGGGGTCAGTCCAGCATGTTGTTCGGCGCACCTCCCCGCTCCCCGCCCTCGCCCCCTTTGCAGAGAATTACTGTCGCCCGGCGCATGATAAGAAATGGCGGAGATTGACCCGGCTCCTCTACGCCGCGCAGCTCGCCACTCTCCACGGCCAGCCGCGGGAGATCAGGCCGCATGGAAGACCAAAATGTTTACCAAATAAATAATCCCCCCCACCCCCCTCTATTTATTTTCAAAACCTTGCAGATTATTTCGCGGGGTTCTCCACCCTCGCCCCGTCTTTGTTTTGGGTTGAGTGTGGGATTCCGCGAATCCGCGTAGAATGGAAGCTATTGGTACCACGTATGAATCGCCCCCGAGCACGATGATCCTTCTCGACCCAGATATGGACCCCGACCCCGCACCCAAGGCAACGAAGACGAAGCGAGCGGCTGTCGCAAATGCCCCAGCCCCGCAGAAAAGTCTCCGTCTGCCCTCCGCTCGCACGCTGGCCCTCTTTTTGAGCAAGGCGCAGGCTGCTGTGCGACTCAAGGGCCAGGTTACGGTGCTGCTGACCACCGACGCGGCCATCCGCAAGCTCAATCGCCAGTTCCGGGGCAAGGATAAGGCCACGGATGTGTTGTCGTTTCCGGCCGAGGGTGTGGGCGCCGAGGGAATTGCCGGGGATCTGGCCATCAGCGTGACCACGGCGCTGCGCCAGGGCACTGCGTGCGGCCACTCCCTTGGAACCGAGCTAAAGGTTTTAATGCTGCATGGACTGCTGCACCTGGCAGGCTACGACCACGAAACCGATGCGGGAGAGATGGCTCGCCGCGAACGGCTGTTGCGCGCCAAGCTGGGATTGCCTCAAGGACTCATTGAGCGCGCTAACGAGGCTACAGTCCCTCAGGGGCTAAAGCCCCGGGTTCGTTCTGCTACGTCTTCGGCACGGCTGAAGTCGTGCCCTGACACCATGCCGCGCTCTTCTGCGGCAAAGGCGAGACGGCCATGAGCACGCTGGCCATTTCAATGGTTTTGCTGCTGGCCTTGGTAGAGACGCTGGCCTCTTACATCAGCCGCGTCTACGCCGAGTTCGGCAAGATCCTCACGCACGAGATCGAGGAGAACCTGGATGCCTGGGAGGAGCTGATCGAGCCGCAACTTGGCCTGACCCGCGAGCACGCTGCCATCTGCGCGGCCGTCTTGCAGCAACTGGCGCTGGGCATCATCGCGCTGGAGTTCGGCGCAGTCCTCTTTGATCGCGCTCCCTATCTGGCCCGGCCCACCTACGCGGAGATCGCGCAAGCGGTGATCGGGGTGGTGCTGGTGGTGATCCTGTGCAATCAGCTTTTGCCTTCCCTGCTCTTCAACCGTACGCGTGGCAAGTGGGTAGCGTGGCTGGTGTGGCCCATCCGTCTGCTGCTGTGGCTGATGACGCCCATCACTGTCTTTGTGCGCTTCTTTTTCTCCGTGGCGGCGCTGGCCGAGGAACAGGCCAGCCCCGAGGAAGAGTCCGCCGTCGATGTCGAGGCGCTGCTGGAAGCTGGCGAAGAAGAGGGCATTCTGGAGGAGAGCGACATCGATCTGGTGCGCTCAGCGGTCGAGTTTGGCGACAAGCTGGTTCGCGAGGTCATGACCCCGCGCCCAGAGGTCTTTGCCGTGCGCGATTCGATTACTCTCGAAAACTTTCTGAACCAATTGCGCGAGAATAATTTCTCCAGGGTTCCAGTGTTTGCCGGTTCGCTGGACAACGTGACCGGCATCGCCTTCGTACATGACCTGTTGCAGATCACCGACGAAGAAGCCCGCACCCGCACAGTGGCCAGCATCCAGCGGCCGGCGGTCTTTGTGCCAGAAACTAAGCGCGGCTACGAGCTGCTGCGCGAGATGCAGCGGGAAAAGCAGCACATGCGCATCGTCATCGACGAGTACGGCGGCGTCGCGGGGCTGGTGACGATTGAGGATCTGCTTGAGCAGATTGTGGGCAACATTCGCGACGAGCACGAAGAAGACGCGCCAATTGAAGAACCGCAGCGCGAACCCGGCGGCGTTTGGGTGGTTCCCGGCACTTTTCCCGTCGATCAGTTGGCGGACCTCTTCGGTGAGTCTGACGGGCTTGGAGATTTGGACGACGCCTACGAAGCCACAACGCTCGGCGGACTGGTGAGCGAGATCGAGGGCCGCATTCCGCTGGCCGGCGAGGTGGTGCTGCTTGAGGCTATCGGCTTGCGCATGGAAGTCGTCGCCTCGACCGACCGACGCGTTGAGCGGCTGCGGGTCTTTCCACCGGAAGTTGCCGCGCCTCAGTCCGCCTAAATCTCCTTGTGGCTTCCAGCGAGCGCAGGATGAGGCGCTCGGTCGTGCCTTCGTGGATCATGGCCAAATGATAGCAACGCTTAATGTCGCGATCCGCGATAATAGAAGATGAGGAGCAAGAAAACCCCTTGAATTCTGGATTTGTCGCCATTCTCGGCCGGCCCAACGCCGGCAAAAGCACTCTGCTGAACGCCTTGATAGGTGAAAAAGTGGCCATCGTCTCCGCCAAGCCGCAGACGACCCGTAACCGCATCGCCGGGGTGGTGGAGGTGGCGGCGCGCAAAGGGGCACACCCGGCTGCGCAGATCGTTTTTGTGGATACCCCCGGCGTGCACAAACCCGGCTCGCACCTGGACCGCCGCATGTTGCAGGAGGTCTATGAGGCGCTGGAGACGCGCGACCTGGTTCTGGTGCTGATGGACGCAACGCGCAGGGTGCAACTGGAAGCGGTTGCAGCACCGAGTGTTGAGTTAGCGCTTGGCGACGTTGACGAAGAGCAGGCCTCAGGGGCTAAAGCCCTGGATGATTCTGCCGGCGTGAGCGTCAGGGCTGAAGCCCTGACCTACCAATCCGGCTCTCAGTCCGTGACTCCCAAGCGCGAGCGTACTAATTGGGCCAGCGAGGACGAGTTTCTCTTTGGCCTCATTCGCAAGCTCGACTGCCCGGTCTTCTTGCTGCTCACCAAGATCGATCTGGTTTCAAAAGACCACCTGCTACCGCTAATCGACACGCTCACTCGCCAGTTCAACTTTGCGCAGATCATTCCGGTGAGCGCACGCAAGCGCGACGGACTCGACATCCTGGTTCGCAAGATTGTCGAAGTTCTGCCCACCGGCGAGCGGTATTACCCCAAGGATCAATACACCGATCAGCCCCAGCGCTTTATGGTGGCTGAGCTGATTCGCGAGAGCATTCTGGTGGAGACAGGCGAAGAGGTTCCCTATGCATCGGCGGTGGTCATCGAGCAATTCGAGGAGCCGCCACCCGCGCCGCCCCGCAAGAAAAATGCGGCTCCTCCCGCACGCCTCCCGCTCACCCGCATTGCAGCTGCCATCTATTGCGAGCGCGGCGGGCAAAAGGCGATTCTGATCGGTAAGGGTGGCGCGAAGCTGAAGGAGATTGGCATCGGCGCCCGGCGGCAGATTGAGTCGTTGCTCGGCACGCGGGTCTATCTTGAACTGCATGTGATTGTTGAGCCGAACTGGCGCGAGTCGAAAGCCTTTGTCGAGTCACTCGACTGGCGGAATCAGTTGGAACGGCTGGCCGGGACACAGATTACCGAAAACACCGGCGAGGAGAAGTAGCCCTATGATATTGTGATTCTCGGTTCGTACAACATAGAAGGTGTGTGAATATGACGATTGCAGCGATTGCTTCTCCCGCTCTGAAGTTCCTGGACGACCGTTGGGATCCCGCGGTAGCCGAAACGCTGGACGAACCCGAGTTGCTGCGCTACCGCTCGAACCTGCTGGGCTCCGACCTGCGCATCACCAATTTTGCGGGCGGCAATACCAGCTCGAAGATCGATGAAGTCGATCCGCTCAGCGGCCAGACGGTGAAGACGCTCTGGGTGAAGGGCAGTGGGGGCGATCTGGGCAGCATCAAGCGCGAGGGCTTTGCCGCGCTCTATCAGGACAAGCTGCTGGCGCTTGAGAAACTCTACCGGGGCCCGGACACAGAAGATTCGATGGTGGAGATGTATGCGCTGTGCGCGTTCCGCGGCAATCCCGTCGCGGCGTCGATCGACACGCCATTGCATGGCTTTCTGCCGTTCGCGCATGTCGATCACCTGCATCCGGACTGGGGCATCGCGCTGGCCGCCTCGGCCAACGGCAAGGCGAAGATGGAGGAGTTCAATCGGGAGTTTCATCACCGGCTGGTGTGGATTCCCTGGCAGCGTCCGGGCTTTGAGCTGGCAATGATGATGAAGCACGCCGTGGAGAAGAATCCAACGTGCGACGGCATTGTGCTGGGTGGACACGGCCTATTTACATGGGGCGAGACGCAGCGCGAGTGCTATGTCAACACGCTGACAGTCATCGATCAGCTTGGGCAGTTTATCGAGAAGCACGGCCTGAGAAGGGGAGACTCTCGTTTTGGCGGAGTTCAAGTGAAGGGGCGGCCCGACCGCCAGAATCTGGCCATCGAAATTTTACCCTTCCTGCGTGGGCGAATAAGCAGCCAGCGGCGTTGGATCGCGAACTTCAGCGACTCAAACGATGTGCTCACTTTTGTGAACTCAAAACACGGAAGAGACCTTGCATACCTCGGAACCAGCTGCCCTGACCATTTTATTCGCACCAAGATTCGCCCCCTGTTTGTGCCGTGGGCGGAAGGAGAGGATGTAGAGGCACTCAAGAAGCGGATTGACGAGTTGCTGACTGAATATCGCGCGCAGTATCGGAGCTACTATGAGGCGCACGCGCTCGCCGATTCGCCGGCGCTGCGCGATACCAGTCCTGCTGTTGTGCTGATTCCCGGGCTTGGCATGTTCAGCTTCGGCAAGAACAAGACGGAAGCGCGCATCAGCGGAGAGTTCTATACCAACGCGATTCACGTGATGGAAGGCGCGAGCCTGCTGAGCGAAGAGGATGGGTCGGATGTAAAGGCGGCCTCTGTTCTGCCGCAATGCGGCGAAGGCATGGACCCGGCCAGTTTCAAAGTTCATACGAACTATGTGGCTCTGCCGCTCAGCGAAGCGTTCCGCATCGAATACTGGGCGCTTGAAGACGCCAAGATTCGGCGCCAGCCCGCGGAGAAGGAGTTAAGCCGCAACATCGTGCTGGTGGCTGGCGGAGGCAGCGGCATCGGGCGCGAAGTGGCGCTGCTGGCCGCCTCACGGGGGGCTCACGTGATGATTGCCGACCGCGACACGAATGCCGCCGCAAGCGTGGTCAGCGAAGTTGCGAAGATTACCTCAAAAGAGTTCGTGGCGGCGACATCAGTGGACATTCAAAGCCGCGACGCCGTCGGCCATGCGATCAAGGCAACGATCGCGGCCTTCGGCGGAATCGATATCCTGATCAACACAGCGGCAAAGTTTCCGTCGTCGCAGGATGGTGTGATCTCCGAGTCAATGTGGGCCACTACTCTCGATGTAAACGTCACGGCGAATTATTTGCTCTGCGACGAGGCGGCCAAAGTATTCGCGGCGCAAGGACTGGAGGCCTCGATCGTGCTGACCAGTTCGGCAAACGCAGTGGTGCCCAAGCGCGGCAGCGAGGCTTACGACGTGAGCAAGGCGGCGTTGAGCCATCTTGTTCGAGAGCTTGCAGTGGGCCTGGCGCCTAAGGTGCGCGTGAACGGCATCTGCCCAGCGACAGTAGTAAAGGGTTCAACGATGTTCCCCAGGGATCGGGTGAGGGCGTCGCTGACCAAATATGGCATTGCGTTTGAGGAGTCGATGACAGACGACGAGCTACGCAATTTGCTGGCGGCTTTCTATGCCAAGCGGACACTGACGCATCAGCCCATCGATCCCGCGGATTGCGCGGAAGCGATTCTGTTTCTCGCAAGTGCTCGCTCCCAGTGCACCTCGGGACATTTATTTCCTGTGGACGGCGGCCTGCCGGAGGCATTTCTGCGGTGACGTTGTCCAATGGTCAACCCGCGCGGCAATTGGAATCGCTGATTGATGCGCGGGCACGCGTTGCCATCGACCTGGGTGCGGAGAGTTGCCGGGTCTCGCTGCTGCGATGGCGTGAGGGCCGACCGGTTATTGAACTGATCCATCGCATTCCCAACGCACCCGTGCATATCGATGGGACTCTCTGCTGGCCGCTCAATGCAATCCTGGCCAAACTGGATGAAGGCCTGCGCAAGGCGGCGCAGGTTGCGGCGGAAGGCGTGGCCTCCATTGCTGTGGACGGCTGGGCGGTGGATTACGTGCGGCTGAACGAGCAAGGCCAGCCCATTCGCGCGCCGTTCTGTTATCGCGATGAGCGCACGATCGCCGCGAAGGATGCTGCCGATCGGCTTATATCTCCACACAGTATGTTTGCGCGGACGAGCGCGCAGCCGCTGCGCATTAACACTGTTTACCAGTTGCTGGCGGACAAGGCATCGGGAGTCGATGAACACGCGTTATGGGTCTGTTTGCCGGAGTACGTGATGGTTTGCCTGGGCGGCCGGCACGTGGCGGAGTATACCAACGCCACGCACACTGGCCTGGTAGACATCGAGACCGGCGACTGGTCGGAGCCGTTGCTGAAGCTACTCGATATTCCAAAGGATGCGCTTCCCCCGATCGTGCCCGCAGGCACGGTGATCGGCAAGCTCAAGGGACCGCTGACGAAGCTCGCGGCCTTCCGTGATACTGAGTTGATCGTTCCCGCATGTCATGACACGGCATACGCAATCGCCGGCATCTGCACACCTCTCGATCGCACGGCATACATCTGTTCCGGAACATGGTCGCTGGTGGGCACACTCATCGATACTCCTTTTACGACGCAGGAAGCAATGGATGCCGGCTTCACTAACCAGGGAGCGGCCGGCGGAGGGTTTTGTTTCCACACCAATGTAAACGGCATGTGGATTCTGAAGCAGTGTCTTGAAAGCTGGCGTCGCGAGGGACGGGCGTGGGAGTTGCCAGCCCTCATCGCGCAGGCTGCCGCAGTTAACAAGATTCCGGGCATGGTTCCTGTCGACGCGCCCTCGCTCCTGCTGGATTGCGATATGCCTGCCCGCCTGAATGAGCAACTGCGCCTTGCCGGATGCGCGGAGATCGCAGACTGCGCAGGGAACGAACCGGTTTTTGCACGAGTTATCTTCGAAAGCCTGGCTAGCCGGTATGCTTCGGCTCTGCGGAGCCTTGAGAAGATGTTGGGATGCAGGCTGAAGCGCATCCATATTTTAGGCGGTGGCAGCTTGAACGCCCTGTTAACTCGGCTAACCGCCGAGCATACAGGGCTGCCCGTTGAGACGGGTCACGTGGAGAGCTCAACGGTAGGAAACTTCGCGATTCAACTAGCATCCAGCGAGGCCCAAGGCAGACCGCCGCAACGTGAGGCCGTGCAGCACTGGGCGCGGCGGCTTGGCGAGGGCGGAGCAATTCGTCAGGGGCTAAAGCCCGCGTCGATCTTGAAGAACTTGCGGCACGACTACAGTCGTGCCCTGTTACAAAGCCTCCGCAGCTATCTATTGCGACCAGTTCTTCCGCAGCCTGTGAAATCGTGCCATTTCAAAGCAGCGACTTGCTGTCAGCTTTACCAGCAGATTGCTCTTAGGGATGCAGGCCCAGGTAATTGCCATAGCCGACAATCACGGTTGAACCGACCAACGTAAGCAGTGTGAGGAAGACCAGCGTCTTGGTCCGGCTACTCACGCCGCGCCACTCGCTCAGGGCAATTCCCCAAAGGGTGCTGAAGATGATGATGCTGGCCATGTGCAGAGTCCAACTTGAGAACTTGTAGCGGCCCATCTGCGTCTCGCCCATGGTATAGAAGAAAAATTGCATATACCATGTGGCTCCCGCGAGCGCGGAGAACAAATAATTCCACAGGAGGGACGGGGGCGTGTGAGGATGCGCCGCGGCTTCAAGAGCCATTTCAGTGGATGGAGCATCGACGGCATTTTCAAGTCGCGAATCTTGACCGTGTGCGCTGTAGGCCGCTTCAGGAATGCGCAGGTATTCGCCATAGCTGCGGTTGCGCAGATTCAATGCCGCACACCACACGAAATTCGTTGTAAAGCCGCCAGCGAGAACCACTACAAGCACCAGCAATCCCTGCCACATGGTGCTGGTTCCATGCGCCAGCGTGAGCGCCTTGATGGGATTGCCGGCACGCAGCCCGAAAGCAAAGCAGGAGCTCATGACGCCACAGAAGGTGGCCACGCCCAAGCCGAGCTTCAGGTCAAACTCGCGAATGCCGGCAAGCTTCTGTTCGTGAGAAAGCTCCTTCTCCTTGGAGATGCCGGCCGCCCCGGCAAAGAGAATGCCCAGCACGCAGATGCCAACACCCACCAGGATCACTACGCCCGAACGCTGGGTGAGCAGTTGCGCAAACTGACGGTCGAAGATGGGCGGAACAAGAGTGCCGAAGACGGCCGTATAGCCAAGCGCAACCGCCATGCCCAGCGAAAGGCCCAGGTAACGCATGGTCAGGCCAAAGGTCAGCCCGCCGAGTCCCCACAAGACGCCGGAAAAATATGCCCAGAAGATCGTCGAAGCCGACGCGCTATGCAGGACGAGAATCAAATTGCGCGTCAACAGCCCCGCCATCAGCCACGGCGCAACGATCCAACTAACTACGCCGCCAGCCAGCCAATATGTCTCCCAGGACCAGCCGCGTACCTTGCGGTAGGGCACATAAAAGCTGGCCGAAGCCAGGCCACCCAGCCAGTGCAGAAACACACCCAAGATCGGATTGGCACCCACAATTTACTCTCCCTCATTCAAATTTGCGGCTGTGCTTCGGCGTGTCATTACATCATGCGTCTCGTACCAGAACGACGGCCATGAATCGCGGCCCGTGAACGCCTTTAATACGCGTCATTTCGATATCTGCCGTGGCGCCGGGGCCAGAGATATACGTCGCCAGAGATGGCGGCTGCTGGCAGCGGTCAAAGTACTCAGGCAGAGTTTCAACGACCTGGCTGGCGCGAAGGACGCAGAGATGCCAATCGGGCAGTAGCGAGAGCAGCCGGCGACCTTCTGTCCCCGAGTGATGGAGGACGATGGTCCCCGAGTCCGCAATCCCACAGGATGCGGCAGTGAGGACGCCTTCAGACTTTTCGATTTCGCCAGCCGAAAGTTGTCGATCAATCACCCAGTTGACGCCGGGCGCGAGCCATGCGGCGGGAATCTCCGGAGGGGCGACCATGGTGTGCTTTCCGCTGGCATGAAGCTGCGCGGCGATCGTGGCGGGCAGATCAGTTTGCGTACACTCCACCACTTCAGCTTCATAATCGCGGAGGCGTTCGATCATCTGCCTGATAAGCGCATCATTGCCAAGTTGCCTGCGCCGGATATAGTTGCGGGGCAGCGCGGCATAGGCTTCCGCGAGTTGAGCTGGATCCGCTGCCACTTCGCGCGTGGCAGCGCGAATGCGGGACAGAATCTTTTCGCGAAATTGGGCAGAGCCGGTCATTGGGGTTCCTTCGCTCGCATGGGATCCTTTGCTCGCTTGGGCTGCTGGGCTCGCGCCGCCCACCATTCGTGAAAAGTCTGGTTGGGAAGGCCGCGCAAATCGCGTGTCTGCGTCCACTTGGCACCGAGGCCAGGCAGGGAGTGAATCCATCCATCGCTGCGGGTGAACACGCGCGCCGCTGTTCGCCCCAGGCGCTGGGCAAGATGGAAACGCCATGGAACTTGAAAGACAAAATTGGCAATTTTCATGCCAACGAACATGGGATCGAAGAGGCGCTTAACGCGGCGGCGATCCTGATCGACAACCTGGGCGCGCAGTTCGATGAGCACTTCGGGAATGTTGATCTTGACCGGACAAACCTCGTAGCACGCGCTGCACAGCGAAGAGGCGTAAGGCAGCGATTGCGCATGCCGCATCTGCTCGAGCTGCGGGGTCAGGATGGCTCCAATAGGACCCGGATAGATGGAACCGTATGCGTGTCCGCCGGTCTGACGATACACAGGGCATGCATTGATGCAGGCGGCGCAGCGGATGCACTTGAGGGTCTGGCGCTCGGTGGGCCGGGAGAGAATGGACGAGCGGCCGTTGTCGAGCAGAACGACATGAAAGCGCCGCGGGCCATCGTTCGGCGTAACGCCCGTCCAGAGCGATGTATACGGGTTCATGCGCTCGCCGGTGGCCGAGCGCGCAAGCACCTGGAGCATCACTTCGAGGTCGCTATAGCGAGGCAGAATTTTTTCGATACCGGCCAGCGTGATCATGGCGCGAGGCAAGGTGAGACACATCCGGCCGTTGCCCTCCGACTCGACCACCACAACCGCGCCTGTTTCAGCGATGAGAAAGTTAGCGCCGCTGATCGCGGTTGGAATGGTGAGAAACTTCTGGCGGAGATAAGAACGCGCTGCTGCCGTAAGGGCGTGAGGATCGTCGGAGAGATCGTCCAGATGCATACTGCGGGCAAAGATGTCGCGGACCTGGGAGCGATTGATGTGCAGAGCGGGCACAACGATGTGGGAAGGCTCCTCGTTGCCCAATTGGAGGATGATCTCGGCCAGATCCGTTTCAAAGACATTGACGCCGGCAGTTTGCAGGAAGGGATTCAACTGAATCTCCGCTGACGTCATGGTCTTGATCTTGATGACCTCAGGTGCGTTCTCCTCGTGCAGCAGATTGAGAATGATCTGTCGCGCCTCTGCCGCATCGGAAGCCCAGTGGACGACGCCTCCCGCGGCGGTGCAGCGTGTCTCGAACTGTTCGAGATAAGCCGCCATATTTTCGAGTGCATGATTGCGGATAGCCGACGCTGCATCGCGCAGTTGCAGCCAATCCGTCTTCTCCGCTACCCGCTTGGCACGATTGGCCTGAATGACATCGGTGGCGTGGGCGACATTCCTGCGCAGTTGGGTGTCTTGGAGAATGGACAGCGCGGCTTGCGGAAATGGAGGCGCTGTCGCGGGATCGAGGTTGGGGTGGGGCGAAGCGGAACGAGATTGAGCGGCGAGACTCACCGCACCGTCTCCATGGGAGAGGATTCTGTGCTGGCGAGAATCTCGGCCAGATGAATGGTTTTCATTCCGAGAGATTGGCGATGCATGGCGCCGCCCAGATGCATGAGGCAGCTATTGTCGAGCGCGGCGCAATAGTCGGCGCCGGTGGACACGATGTCTTGAAGCTTGGTGGCCAGCATCGCGGACGAGACATCGGCATTCTTAATGGAGAAGGTGCCACCGAAGCCGCAACAGCGATCCAGGTTCGGAAGCGGGAGTTGCGTAAGCCCCCGAACCTTCGACAACAAGCGGTACGGCCGGTCATCCAGGCGCAGAGCGCGCAGTCCGTGGCAACTGGCGTGGTAGACGACACGGTGGGGGAACCAGGCGCCGACGTCCTCGACTTTGAGGCGGTCGATGAGGAACTCGCTTAGCTCGTAGATCCTGGGCAGGAGCGCAGCAAACTCATTGCGCAACGAATCATTGCCGAGATCTTCAAAGAGGCCATAATATTGATCGCGAATCATGGCAACACAGGAGGCGGAAGGGATGACAACGTTCTCCGCATCCCGGTAGAGGTGAACGAAGCGCTTAGCCTGAGAGAAGGCCTCGCCGCGGAACCCTGTGTTGGCATGCATCTGGCCGCAGCAGGTCTGTTGAGGCTGGAAGTCGAGATCAACTCCAAGCCGTTCCAGGAGTTTGACCACGGCACGGCCAGTCTCAGGGAAGAGCGTGTCGTTATAGCAAGTGATGAACAGAGAAGCATGCATGATTGGGGCAGTCAGTTCCGGTTCGATCGGATGAATGGAAAGTCTATTCTATGCGCGCGCAAAACGTCTATTGCGAGATGACCGGATTGAGGGATACACGGCGTCGCCCGGTCTATTTGCAACTTGATGATTCTGTGGTGATTCCAGGGTAAATGGCGTTGTTTCGTGGGCATTTCGCCCCAATATTCTGTGTGCTAGGAGTCTGTCGGGCATAGATCAGCGACAGCTGTCAGTTCCAGTTTTCGAATCCGATTCTGGTTTAGATTCGAAGTATGGGCCAGAACTTCTTTCCTGACGAGATCAACCAGGCACTTT
>Ga0182024_10020535_pt1 | contig 12065 bp, 14 predicted proteins | sample P32metaG_FD_120480 | JGI IMG/M metagenome (GOLD analysis project Ga0182024, IMG submission 120480) | Permafrost microbial communities from Stordalen Mire, Sweden - P3-2 metaG (Illumina Assembly) | ecosystem: Environmental > Terrestrial > Soil > Wetlands > Permafrost | place: Sweden: Stordalen... | reverse complement strand
CGGAATTGAGAGGAAGCGATTCAATGCCCCAGACCATCCATCGCGGCATCAAGGCCCTGATCGACGAAGCCAATGCAGAGATCGAGACGGTCAGTGCTGTCGATTCCATCAAGGCCGCGCAACGCGACGACGTTGTGATCGTCGATATCCGCGATCCCCGCGAGATCGAGCGCGAGGGGCGAATTCCCGGCGCGTTCTCCTGCACCCGCGGCATGCTGGAATTCTGGATCGATCCGGCCAGCCCCTATGCGAAGCCGATCTTTCAGAGCGACAAGAAGTTCATCTTTCATTGCGCCGGTGGAATGCGCTCGGCGCTGGCGGCCAAAACCGCGCAGGACATGGGCCTGAAGCCGGTCGCGCATATGGGCGGTGGCTTTGCCGCCTGGCGTGACGCCGGCGGTCCGGTCGAGAAGGTCGAGCCGAAGAAGCCGAAGGGATAAAGTTTTCTTCGTCATTCCGGGGGCGCGAGAAGCGCGAAACCGGAATCTCAAAATAAATGCATCCAGATTCCGGGTCTGCGCCTAGGCGTATCCCGAAATGACGCGGAGGAGTGTTGCAGGTATGGTCTCATCCACCGACGATCCGCTGGTCACGACCGACTGGCTCGCCGCGCACATCGACGATCCGAAGGTCAAGGTCATCGACGCGTCCTACAAGATGCCCGGCGTGCTGCCGCTGCCATCGGACGATTATCTCGGCGCGCATATTCCGGGCGCGGTGTTTTTCGATGTCGGCGCCATCGCCGATCCCAACGACTCGCGGCCGCATATGTATCCGGACGCTGCACAGTTTGCGCGCGACGTATCGGCGCTCGGCATTTCCAGCGGCGACACCGTGGTTGCCTATGATTCCGGCGCCTGGGTCGCAGCCCCCCGGGCATGGTGGATGTTCCTGTCTTTCGGCCATCGCAAGGTGAATGTGCTGGACGGCGGGTTGCAGAAATGGCTTCGCGAAGGCCGTCCGACGCATTCCGGCAAGGTCATGCTGAAGCCCGGAAAATTCCAGGCCAGGCTCGATCCGAACTATGTTCGCAGCCAGCAGCAATTGCTCGGCAATCTCGAAACGCATCGCGAGCAACTGGTCGATGCGCGCCCGCGTCCGCGTTTCGAAGGCACCGTCGCCGAGCCGTGGCCGGGCCGCCGCTCCGGCCATATCCCCGGCAGCCGCAACGTGCCCTATGCCGAATTGTTCGATGCGAAAACCGGAGCAATGAAGCCGCTGGAGGATTTGCGGCAGGCATTCGTGACGGCCGGCGTCGATATGGCGAAACCGATCGTGACGACCTGTGGTTCCGGCGTCTCCGCGCTGGTTTTGACGCTCGCGCTCTATCGGCTCGGCGTGCGCGACACCGCGCTTTATGACGGCTCATGGGCGGAATGGGGTTTGCCGGACGGGCCGCCGGTCGCAACCGGCCCTGCCTGAGGCTTTAACGACGTCGCGCAGCGGCAAACGACTGACCGAACGGGTCGCTCTGCTGCTGAGGTAACTGCTGCACGACGCGTGCCCGCAACGCCGTCCGGCGATGTCTGGCCTTCCGCCGTGCTTCCACGCGCTTCTTGATGACGCTCTTGACGTGGCTTGCGACGGTGGTTTTCACCGGCGGCGCTGCTTCGATCGTGACGGCTGGGCCGCCCAGCGTGGCGATTTTGGTCGAGGCGCTGTCGGCGTCCGTTGAAGCGGGCGGGCCCGCTTGTTCAGGCGCTGCCGGGGCAGCTTCGCTCGCCGGCGCGGAGATTTCTTCCGATGCCGATGCCGGCGTCGATATCGGCGTTGATGTCGCTATCCTTGTCTCGTCCGTGGCGGCGGGCGCAACGGCTTGCGCCGGCGCGGTTTCTTGCTGGGCCGGACTTTCCGCAACCGGCATTTCGGGTTTGGCGGCTTCAGGCGGTGTTGAATTTTCCGGCTGCGGCGCTGCGGTTCTTTCGGGTTCGGCCGGTACCGCGGTGACTTCGGGCTCGGCCGGTGTCGCGGTGGCTTCCGTTTCAGCCGGCTTCGCGGTCACTTCGGGTTCAGCCGGTAAGGCGCTGGCCGCGGGTTGCTCCGCCGGCGTCGTCGCCGCGGCAACCTGGTCCGGCGCTTTCTCCTCCGCGGCCGGTGGCTCGACCTGCAGCATCGCCAGAACGGGTCCTTGAGTAACGGGTCCTTGGGTTTCGGTTCGCTGCGCAAAAATCGGCTCGGGGCTCGCATGCCACGACGGAGTGCTGGCAAACTCCTCGTGAGCGGCACGCAGCAACGCCGCTGCGCCGAGTCCGAACACCAGTATCGACATCGACAACACGATCGCGGCGAACAGAAAACGAAAGCCCGGGAGCATGAACGCCAGTTCCGCCTTCGCGGGATCGTTTGCGAAGGCCTTGAGTCAAAGGGAACGCGGTGACGACAGAATTGCCGCGTTCCCAACGCGGCGGGCACCGCCAGCGCGCAGCGAATCAGGCTGATTCGAGGATACCGCAACGTATTCGTGGTGTTTGTTAAAAATCAGCGCGATCAATGCCCCGTTCATATTCGAAAGTGCGTTTCCGAAACCGGTGAGGCTTCGCTGCAACGGCATTCCGGAACTTCACAAATGCCGGAACCTGGCGCGAATTAGCCGGATTTGTCTTGAATGCGCCGCTATCTTCGGCCATGTGCCATTAACGATCCGGTGTCGGCTTGGGGACTATACAAGAGCGATGATGATCAAACGCATTCTGACGATTGGTGCTGCGGTTGGTGCCGTCTTGGCGGCCGGCGCGGCAGGAACCTCGCCCGCGCTGGCGCAGCAGGGTTACCCCGCTTATTCGAACGCGCCGGAGCCCTATACGCAGGGCGATTATCGCCGCGGTTCCGGCGTGCCGGATTTCGATGGGCTGGACGATCAAGACGGGCCGAACGCGCAGAGCTCCACGGCGCTGCCGCCGCCCGGTCCGGTGCTTTCGCCAGACGATCCGCGCTATGGCCGGCCCATGAACGCCCCCCCGGTTTATTCCGACCGCGCCACGCCGACCGGTCCGGTGCTTTCGCCTGATGATCCCCGTTATGGCCGGCCGATGGGCGCTCCTCCGGTCTATTCCGACCGCGCCATGCCGACCGGTCCAATCCTTTCGCCGGACGATCCCCGTTATGGCCGCCCCGCCGGACCGCCGCCGCAGACCTATTCGGATCGCAACATCCGTCCGCCGGAGGGTGTCGGGGCGCCGGGTGGCGTCACCGGAACGGTGCAGCCGCCTTTGGGACCCGATGGCCGGCCGGTGGTGTTGTCCGCGCTGCCGGTCGATGAACAGCCAGAGATCGCGCCGGCGCAGCTCGCGCCGAATCTGCGCCGGCAGGAAGTCGCTCTTGCGACCAAGGAGCCCCCGGGAACTCTGATTGTCGATACACCGAATACCTATCTCTATTATGTGCTGGGTGGCGGGCGCGCGATCCGTTACGGCGTGCGCGTCGGCCGCGATGGCTTCACCTGGACCGGCGTGCAGAAAATCTCGCGCAAGGCCGAATGGCCGGATTGGCATCCGCCGCCGGAAATGATTGACCGCCAGCCTTATCTGCCGCGCTTCATGGCCGGCGGCCCGGGCAATCCGCTTGGCGCACGCGCGATGTACCTCGGTTCCACCGTGTACCGGATCCACGGCACCAACCAGCCCTCGACGATCGGCAAGTTCGTCTCGTCGGGCTGCATCGGAATGCTGAACGAGGACGTCTCGGACTTGTTCGATCGCGTCAAGGTCGGCACCCGTGTGGTCGTGCTTCCCGGCGGCGCGCCGCCGCCGTCAACCGCCACCGCCTCGGCGGCACCGATGCCGAGCCCGAATGCCGGGCCGCCCTCGCGTGCTCCGGCGAGTGTTCCCGGTGCGTCGCCGACCGTGGTGCCGCCGCTACCGGCGCCGGTGACGGTGCGATAGTTCCCGCTGCTTGAGCATCCCGCGCGCGGGTGCATCGCCTGTTGGGCGATGCATGCGCTGGCTTGCATTGATCCTTGCGGTCATCGCAAATGACGACGGGGCACGGCTAGGCCAGTCGTCGCAGCGGTTCGCCCCTGAGCCACGCCTCGATGCCCTCGACCATCTGGCCATAATGAGCACGAAAGCCTTCCTCGGTGACGTAGCCGAGATGCGGCGTCAGCACGATGTTGTCGAGCCTGCGAAACGGATGATCGACCGGCAGCGGCTCGACCGAGAACACGTCGATGGCGGCGCCGGCTATTCGGCGCTGCTGCAGGGCCTCCAGCAACGCGGCTTCGTCGATGATCGGCCCGCGCGCGGTGTTGACGAGGTAGCTCGTCGGCTTCATGCGCGCCAGATCCGCTTGCCCAATTAGTCCGTGCGAGCGCTGGCTCAGCACCATATGAACGGTGACGATATCGGCGGCGGCGAATAATTCCTCCTTCGAGGCGTAGCCGACGCCGACCTCCTTGCATCGTTCCGGCGTCAAATTCGGACTCCATGCGATCACGTTCATGCCGAAGGCTTTTGCCAGCCCCGAAACCCTGGCTCCGAGCTTGCCGAGACCGACGACGCCAAGCGACCGGCCCTCGATCTCAAGGCCGATGAATTTCTGCAAGCGCTCGCCGGCATGCATGCGCGCGTTCTCGCGGCCGATATGGCGGGTCAGTTCCAGGATCAGGCCCATCGTCAGCGCCGCGGTGGGATCACGGCCCCATTGCGTGCCGCACAGCACCACCCGATGCTCTTTCGCCGCCTCCAGATCGATCGCGGCATTGCGCATGCCGGAGGTGATCAGGAGTTTCAGCTTGGGCAAGGCCGCAAACAGCGTGGGCGGAAACGGCGTGCGCTCGCGCATCGCGCAGATGATCTCGAAATCCTTCAGCGCGCCGGCGGCGGTCTCGGAGGAAGCGAACGGCTCGTTGAACACCGTGATATCGACGCGATCCTTGATCTTCGACCAGTCGGCGAGCTGCAACGCCATATTGAAATAGTCGTCGAGAATTGCACAGCGCAGCCGCGTCATGGGAAGGTCCGTTCATGGCGATGAGGACGGCAGGAGACCGGCCATCCTGGAAGCACCATGGTCGCGCGCTATCTTCGCGCGCACAAGCGCCTGCACCTGAAAAGGCACGCAGGCCTCAGATGTCTGTCATGTTCAGGTGGAATGCAGGTGCGACGATGCCACGTGCTTGGCGCGCCAGGCGGGGCCAGGCCCGCGCATATAATGCAGTTCCGGCCGGTAGGGGTCGAACGCCCTGGTATAGAACTGGTGCCAGAAAGCGCCGATGTCGGCGAGCAAACCGGGTTCGCGAACTCGTCCCTCTGCCGGGGAGGAGTGAGGTTCTGACGTGATGACTGCCATGACGCGGCCCTGCCATTTTCGCTCGCAACTTCTGCCGCGGCGAGCGCCTTTTTGAGACGCCATCGGCAGTTTTGGCCTGATTTATTAAAACAAGGTTTCAATTGTCAGGATCTGCCGCGCATGGTGTCGATCCGGTAACAGTCTGTGGTGAACGGACTGAAAACAGGGATGTCCCGATTCCGGCGTCCGCCTGCTCGCGCAGGTTGCTTCTTGAACCGGCTTCGCAGCCGAAGGAGCGCTCGAAACCCGGATTCCGGTGCGATGCGCGGTTGCCCTTTGGGAGCGGCGCCGCTACATCAGCGGCAGCAAATTTCCACAAATGCAACGGTTTCAGGGATCGCGATGGCTCGCCAGTTCGTCTATTTCATGCAGGGTTTGACCAAGAGCTACCCGACCCGCAAGGTGCTCGATAACGTGAACCTGTCGTTTTATCCCGACGCCAAGATTGGCGTGCTCGGCGTCAACGGCTCCGGCAAATCGACGCTGCTGCGGATCATGGCCGGCCTCGACAAGGAATACAACGGCGAGGCCTGGGTCGCCGAGGGCGCGCGGGTCGGTTACCTCGAACAGGAACCGCAACTCGACGCCACCAAGAGCGTGCGCGAGAACGTCATGCTGGGCGTTGCCAAGCAGAAGGCGATCCTTGATCGTTACAACGAACTGGCGATGAATTATTCCGACGAGACTGCCGACGAGATGACCAGGCTGCAGGACGAGATCGAGGCCGCCGGCCTCTGGGATCTCGACAGCAAGGTCGATCAGGCGATGGATGCGCTGCGCTGCCCGCCCGATGATTCCGATGTCACCAAGCTTTCCGGCGGCGAGCGCCGCCGCGTCGCGCTGTGCAAGCTGTTGCTCGACCAGCCCGATCTGCTGCTGCTCGACGAGCCCACCAACCATCTCGACGCCGAGTCGGTGTCATGGCTGGAAGGCCATCTGCGCAACTATCCCGGCGCGATCCTGATCGTCACCCATGACCGCTATTTCCTCGACAATGTGACAGGGTGGATTCTCGAACTCGATCGCGGCAAGGGCATTCCCTATGAGGGCAACTACACCGCCTGGCTGTCGCAAAAGCAGAAGCGCCTGGCGCAGGAAGGCCGCGAGGACGCCGCGCACCAACGCACGCTGGAGCGTGAGAAGGAATGGATCGCGGCCTCGCCCAAGGCGCGCCAGGCCAAATCCAAGGCGCGTTACCAGCGCTATGAGGACCTGCTGAAACAGGCCAGCGAGAAGCAGTCCCAGACCGCGCAGATCACGATTCCGGTGGCCGAACGCCTCGGTCAGAACGTGGTCGATTTCGAGGGCCTGAGCAAAGCCTTCGGCGACCGGGTGCTGATCGATGACCTCACATTCAAGTTGCCGCCCGGCGGCATCGTCGGCGTGATCGGACCCAACGGCGCCGGCAAGACCACGCTGTTCCGGATGATCACCAAGCAGGAGAAGCCGGACAAGGGCACTATCACCATAGGCGAATCCGTGCATCTCGGCTATGTCGACCAGTCGCGCGACAGCCTCGACGGCAAGAAGAGCGTGTGGGAGGAAATCTCCGGCGGCAACGAACTTATTCTTCTCGGCAAGCGCGAGGTGAATTCGCGCGGCTATTGCTCCTCATTCAATTTCAAGGGCGCCGATCAGCAGAAGAAGGTCGGCTCGCTGTCAGGCGGCGAACGCAACCGGGTGCATCTGGCGAAGATGCTCAAGTCCGGCGCCAATGTGTTGCTGCTCGACGAACCCACCAACGATCTCGACATCGATACGTTGCGCGCGCTGGAAGAGGCGCTGGAGGATTTCGCCGGCTGCGCCGTGATCATCAGCCATGACCGCTGGTTCCTCGACCGCATCGCCACCCATATCCTGGCCTTCGAAGGCGACAGCCATGTCGAGTGGTTCGAGGGCAATTTCCAGGATTACGAGAAGGACAAGATGCGGCGGCTCGGCCAGGACTCCATCACTCCACATCGGATGAAGTACAAGAAGCTGACACGGTAACTGACATGGCGGACTGGAGCGCGGAGCAGTACCTCAAATTCGAGGATGAGCGGACCCGGCCGGCGCGGGACCTGCTGGCGCAAATCCGGCTGGCCGATGCGCGCAAGGTGGTCGATATCGGGTGCGGGCCGGGAAATTCCACCGAGCTTTTGGTCAAGCGCTGGCCGCAGGCGGCGGTCACCGGCATCGATACGTCAGCCGACATGCTGCGGCAGGCCCGCGAACGGTTGCCGGGACACAGTTTCATTGAGGCCAATGTCGCGCACTGGGTGCCGACCGAAAACACCGACGTTCTGTTTGCCAATGCGATATTCCAATGGGTGCCCGGCCATCTCAAGCAGTTGCAGCGGCTTCTCGGTGCGTTGCCGCCGGGCGGCATACTTGCGGTGCAAATGCCCGACAATCTCGATGAACCGACCCATGTGCTGATGCGCGAAGTCGCGCACCTTGCGCCGTGGCGCGAGCAGCTCGCAGAGGCCGCTCGGGTACGCGACGATCTTCCGAAGCCCGGCGGTTATTATGACGCGCTGGGCCCGCTCAGCACCCGGCTGCAGATTTGGCACACGATCTACAATCATGTGCTCGAGGATGCCGCCGCCATTGTGGAGTGGGTCAAGGGAACCGGTCTGCGGCCGTTCGTCGATCCGCTGGAGCCGCCGGAACGCAAGCAATATCTCGCCGAATACACTGCGCGCGTCGCGGCCAGTTATTTGCCACAAGCGGATGGCAAGGTGCTGTTGCGGTTTCCGCGGATTTTCATCGTGGCTGTGAAGTAGGTACTGCGGCGCCCTCGGCGTTCGCGAAGCAGGGACCACATGCGACATGTCGGCTTTATGAAGTTTTTGGACCGAGTGCCGGTTATCGCTGCCGTGCTGGCGGTCATGGCAAGCGTTGCCCCCGCTTGTGCCGCCGACGCCGGTTTTATGCAGTTCATCGCCTCGTTATGGCCGGAAGCGCAGGCGGCGGGTGTGTCGCGCGCGACCTTCGATGCCGAGACCCGCGGCCTTGAGCCAGATTACAAATTGCCCGATCTGATATTGCCCGGGCGACCGGCGACCGGCGCGCCGTCGCAGGCCGAATTCGTGCAGGTGCCGGCCGATTATGTGAAGGAAGCCAGCATTGCGGCGCTGGCGGCGGAAGGGCAGCGGTTGATGGCGAAATATCGCGCCCCGCTTGCGGCGATCGAAGCGCGCTTCGGCGTGCCCGCCACCATCATGCTGGCGATCTGGGGCCGCGAAACCGATTATGGCCGCTACACGCTGCCCTATGATGCGGTCCGTGTGCTGGCGACGCAGGCCTATGTCGGCCGGCGCAAGGATACCTATCGCAACGAGTTCATCCTGGCGCTCAAGATCATCGGCGACGGCGATGTGGCGCGCAAGGACATGCGCTCGTCCTGGGCCGGCGCCACCGGCCTGACGCAATTCCTGCCGTCGGAATTCTACAAGCACGGCGTTGATTTCGACGGCGACGGCCATCGCGACATCTGGCATTCGGTGCCGGATGCGCTCGCCTCCGCCGCGCAACAACTCGTCAACAAGGGATGGCAGCCCGGCGTGCGCTGGGCCTATGAGGTCAAGGCGCCGGCGAACGCCGATTGCACCTTGGGGGTGCCCGAGGTGACCAGGCCGATCGGCGAATGGCTGCGCGCGGGGTTTGTGCCGGTCCGCGGACAGCAACTCAGCGCCGCCGAGCAGGCCCAGCCGGCATCATTGCTGCAGCCGGAGGGCATCTATGGCCCGGCGTTTCTGACCACGAAGAACTACTTCGTGATCAAGGAATATAATTTTTCGGATTTATACGTGCTGTACGTCGGGCATCTCAGCGATCGCATGATCAGCCCGCAACCTTTCGCGACGCCGTGGTCGGCATCAACCCAACTGCGCACCGCCGATGTCGAAGCCATGCAGCGTCATCTCACGCGCCTTAGTCTGTATTCCGACAAGCTCGACGGCAAGGCGGGGATGCAGACGCGCGCAGCACTTGGCGCCTATCAGAAATCGGCCGGGCTCAAGGTGGATTGCTGGCCGAGCGAAGCAGTGTTGCGTTCGATGAGCGCGGCACGCTGAAAAAGAAAAACCCGGCCGATGGTTCGGCCGGGATGAAAATCGAAGCGTGGCGAGCGGGCGCCGTTCCAGTCAGATCAGTAGCAGACCTCGACGCGGCGGAAGCGCCAGTCATAACCATCCCAGAAGCGCTCGCGAACGAAACGGCAGCCGGGGGGAGGACCTTCCACATACACCGGCGGAGCGCCATAATAATAGGCCGGAGGAGGGCTGGCCGCGATGGCTCCGCCGACAATGGCGCCACCAATCAGTCCGCCAGCAATGGCAGCACCGAGGCCGCGCTGCGCGCTCGCGGGTGTAGCGGCGAACGAAGCTGCGATCGCTGCAACCGCGACGAAGGCAACAAATGACTTCTTCATGTCTTGGGCTCCTGAAGATGCGCCTTAGGGTGGCGCAGGGTTTAAGGTAACTCACACGCCGTATTCGAAAATGACCGTTTCGCTAAAAAAGCGCACAACGGTCAATGCCAAGTAAACGTTCGGCAGCTATTGGCCCGAAAAAAGGATTTTTTCGGGCCAATGCCAGCTACGCATCTGAAAACGTGTTGTTTCGGAAAACGCCGGATCTGTTCAGGAGCCGGATCTGTTCATGAACGGGAATTAGCCGCAGACCCGCACGTTACGGAATCGCCAGCCATAGCCGTCCCAGAAACGCTGCCGCTGCCAGACGCATCCGTCATCATAGCCAGGCCCGGCAACATAGGCTGGACCGCCGTAGCCGTAACCGGGTCCGTAGTAGCCGGGTCCGGGTCCGTAGTAGCCGGGTCCGGGTCCGTAGTAGCCGGGTCCGTAGTAGCCCGGGCCGGCAAGCGCACCGCCGACGATGGCGCCACCGATCAGTCCGCCAGCAATGGCAGCGCCAAGTCCGCGTTGTGCGTGGGCGGGAGCAGGAGCCGCCACGGCCGAAATGGCCAGGGTGGCGACGGCAGCGAGTGCCATCAATGTTTTCCTCATGGCTTCACCTTTCTCATTGGGCAAGTCTGATCTCGTTGAGCAAGTCTGATTGGGCATCGGACAGCGGATCAAGCATTCTGTGGTTCCGAAATTTTCACATCCCGCTTGAATGTTCAATGAACGGACCAAGTCGTATTTAGCAACGAATCGTGGCCGGGGCATGGCGTTTTTGCAATGCACAATTCAAGGTTCCGGCACGAGAGGAAACGATGACGGCTGCGATAATGGCGTTCGGAATTGCGGTCGGCATTGCAACGTTGACTTGCTACCTGCTGATGACGCGATTGCAGAACCGCCGTGTCATTAGCGGATTTTCGCGCGATGGTTTCGGATGGGTCGGTGGCGCTGATATCGGCGACGGCAGAAGCCATTTCGTCTGGAGCGGCAATGATAGCACCGCAGCCGGTCATTCGGGCGCTGCAAACGATTGTGGCGGAGGTGATAGCGGGGCAGGCGATGGTGGGGGAGGCGACGGCGGGGTAGGCGACGGCGGGGGGAACCGGCGGAGGCGATTAACAAGCCGCCGTAACGACCTGCATTCCGAGCTGCTCAGGCTGTTGCCATGAACATTTTAGATTCATTCCAGTCTGTATCAGGCATCAGTTTGGAATTACTTGAAAAGACGGTTTTTCCTTTTGCATCACGCGGCGCTCTTGAATATCTCATGGGCCTCACTTCGCAAATAGGCCCGCCGTCTTTATGATTGTTTGTTCCTGCCACGTCCTCAGCGACGACGATGTCCGCAACGCCGTCAGCGCTGCGGATGATCTTCCCCGTAGCGCCAAGCAGATCTATGGCTGTCTCGGTTGTAGCGCCGAATGCGGCCGCTGCGCGCGCACCCTCAAGACCATAATCGACGAGGCTTTGGGGGCTTGCGCCAAGGCCTGCTGTTCCGGCTGCCCGCATAGTCAGATCGCGGAAGATGCCCACGCCCATGGCGAGTTCTCGCTCGCAGCGGCAGTCTGAAGTTCCCAAAATTCAGTGAATTTCTGCCATTTCGCCATTTTGGCGGGTGGGTTGCTCTTGTCTGCAATCTGATTTAGAAGCGTTCTAAATTAAGGCCGACCCTTGGCCTCAACCAGCGGAGTGCACCATGCAGGGCGACCCAAAAGTCATTGATTATCTCAACAAGGGCCTGCGCAGCGAACTTACCGCCATCAACCAGTACTGGCTGCACTACCGGCTGCTCAACAATTGGGGCCTGCTGGAGATGGCCAAGACCTGGCGCAAGGAATCCATCGAAGAGATGGAGCACGCCGACAAGTTCACGGATCGGATCCTGTTCCTCGACGGCTTTCCGAACATGCAGGTGCTCGATCCCTTGCGCATCGGCCAGAACGTCAAGGAAATCATCGAATGCGATCTGGCCTCCGAGATCGCCGCGCGCACGCTCTACCAGGAAGGCGCCACCTATTGCCACGGCGTCAAGGACTACGTCTCGCGCGACCTGTTCGAGAGCCTGATGAAGGACGAGGAGCATCACATCGATTTCCTCGAAACCCAGCTCGATCTGATTCAGCGGATCGGCCTTGAACTCTACACCCAGAAGCATGTCGGCGGACTCGAAAGCGAGCATTAGGACGCGCCGTCGACGTTATCGCATGCGTCATGGTCAGGACGAAGCCCGGCTATGACGCAGGACAAACTACAACTGGGTCTTGTTGCGGGCCTCGACTTCGGCCTGGCTTTCCGGCTCGCCCAGTTTGGTCTGGTCGTGGATCACCTGGCTGATGCTTGGAAATACCGCGCGCTCGACCCGCGCATCCGG
>Ga0182024_10020534_pt1 | contig 12066 bp, 10 predicted proteins | sample P32metaG_FD_120480 | JGI IMG/M metagenome (GOLD analysis project Ga0182024, IMG submission 120480) | Permafrost microbial communities from Stordalen Mire, Sweden - P3-2 metaG (Illumina Assembly) | ecosystem: Environmental > Terrestrial > Soil > Wetlands > Permafrost | place: Sweden: Stordalen... | reverse complement strand
TACGATGCGGTGCGCGAGACGTGGAAGTCGACCATCAAGGGCGATTTCGAAACCGGCTGGCGCAAGACGCTGCACCAGGGCTGGATCGACGGCGCGGCTCCGGCTGCCGCGGCAGGCAAGAGCGCGCCGGCTGCGGTGGCCGCCAAGGTTCCCGCGCCTTCCAGCAAAGACGCCATCGAAATCATCTTCCGCCCCGACCCCAATATCTACGACGGGCGCTGGTCCAACGTCGGCTGGCTGCAGGAGCTGCCCAAGCCCGTGACCAACCTGAGCTGGGACAACGCCGCGCTGGTCTCGGGCGCGACCCTGACCAAACTCGATCTCGAAGAAGACGACATTGTCGAGCTGACCGTCGACGGCCGCACGGTGAAGGCGCCGGTGATCGCCGTTCCCGGCCATCCCGACAACTCGGTCACCGTCTATCTCGGCTACGGCCGCCAGTTTGCCGGCCGCGCCGGTTCAGGCGCCGGCTTTAACGCTTATTCGATTCGTACGACGGCTGCCCCGTTCTACGCACCAGGGTCCATCAAGAAGGTTGAAGGCAAGTGGGGCATCGCAATCACCAAGAGCCACTTCCAGGATCATCGCGGCGAGCGCTTCGGCCAGCCCAAGGGCCACGACAACAACTCGCTTGAGGCCGATGAGGCTCTCGGCCCGCGCGGCATCGTCCGCTACGCCACGCTCGAGGAGTTCAAGGCCAACCCAAACTTCGCCCACGAGGGAGAGAACCACTCGAATACCGACATGGACAACTCGATGTTCCCCAACTGGACCTATAAGGACAACGCCTGGGGCATGTCGATCGATATGAACAGTTGCACCGGCTGCAACGCCTGCATCGTGGCCTGTTATGCCGAGAACAACATTGCCGTCGTCGGCAAGCAGCAGGTGCGCATCGGCCGCAACATGCAGTGGCTGCGCATTGACACTTACTTCGAGGGCGACCTGGCCGCGCCGCGCGCTCACTTTCAGCCCATGACCTGCCAGCACTGCGAAAACGCGCCCTGCGAGCAGGTGTGCCCGGTGGGCGCCACCGTGCACACGCCCGAAGGCCTCAACACCATGGTCTACAACCGCTGCGTGGGCACCCGCTACTGCTCCAACAACTGCCCCTACAAGGTGCGGCGCTTCAACTTCCTGCTCTTCTCCGACTTCGAGACCGACAGCCTCAAGCTGCTGCGCAATCCCGACGTCTCGGTCCGCTCGCGCGGCGTGATGGAGAAGTGCAGCTACTGCGTGCAGCGCATCACCGCGGCCCGCATCGAGGCCGACAAGGAGAACCGGGCCATCGCCGACGGCGAGATCGTGACCGCCTGCCAGCAGGCCTGCCCGGCCACGGCCATCACCTTCGGCAACATCAACGATCCGGCGAGCCGCGTGGCCAAGCTGCACGGCGACCAGCGGACTTATCAGGTATTAGCCGACCAGAACACCCGTCCGCGGACGCGTTATGTGGCCGCGGTCCTGAATCCGAACTTGGAACTAGAAGCAGCGCCGGTGGAGCACACGCCGGCACAGGGTTGAGAGGCTCGATCCGCTCATGGCAACAGGCGAAGTGAAACCCGACCCCAAGCTCGACCCGCGGATCGACTCCGCCACCGGCGAGTACCGCGTCGTCGCGCCGGGGCAGACCTTCAAGTCGATCACCGACAAGATCTCGCGCATCGTGCTCACCCAGCACACGCCGCTGGGCTGGTTCGCCTTCTTCGCCGTGGCCGGCTCGGGAGCCACCATGCTGCTGGTGGCGGTGACCTGGCTGTTCCTCAAGGGCGTGGGCATCTGGGCCGTCACCCAGCCGGTGGCCTGGGGCTTTGCCATCATCAACTTCGTCTGGTGGATCGGCATCGGCCACGCCGGCACGCTCATCTCCGCCATCCTCATGCTGTTCAAGCAGCAGTGGCGCAACTCCATCAGCCGCTTCGCCGAGGCCATGACCATCTTCGCCGTGGTCTGCGCGGCGCTGTTCCCGGTCATCCACGTGGGCCGTCCGTGGCTCGGCTACTGGCTGCTGCCCTACCCCAGCACCATGACGGTGTGGCCGCAGTTCCGCTCGCCGCTCTTGTGGGACGTCTTCGCGGTCTCCACCTACGCCACCATCTCCGTGGTCTTCTGGTACATCGGCATGGTGCCCGACTTCGGAACCATGCGCGACCGCTCCCAGTCCAAGCTGGGCCAGTACTTCTACGGCATGCTGTCGCTCGGCTGGCGCGGCTCGGTGCGCCACTGGATGCGCTACGAGACGGCCTCGCTGCTGCTCTCCGGCCTGGCCACGCCGCTGGTGCTCTCCGTCCATACCGTCATCAGCTTCGATTTCGCCGTGGCCGTGCTGCCGGGCTGGCACACCACTATCTTCCCGCCCTACTTCGTGGCCGGCGCCATCTACTCCGGCTTCGCCATGGTGCTCACCCTGGCCATTCCGCTGCGCAAGTTCTACCATCTCGAGGGCTTGGTCACCGACCGCCACATCGACAACATGGGCAAGGTGATGCTGGTGACCGGCTTCATCGTGTGCTACGGATACGGCATGGAAGTCTTCATGGCCTGGTACTCGGCCTCGCACTGGGAAGCCTTCATGATGTGGAACCGCATGTTCGGGCCCATGGGCTGGTCCTACTGGGTGCTGGTCACCTGCAACCTGCTCATCCCGCTGACCACGCTCTGGGTCCGCAAGTGGCGCACCAACATGGCGTTCATGTTTGCCATCTCGATCGTCGTCAACACCGGCATGTGGTTTGAGCGCTTCGTGATTGTCGTCACCAGCCTCTACCGCGACTTTCTGCCGTCGTCGTGGGGCACCTACCGCGCCACCAAATGGGATTACATGATCTTTGTGGGCACGCTGGGGCTGTTCACCACCCTGTTCCTGCTCTTTGTGCGCTTCCTGCCCATGATTCCCATGTCCGAGATTCGTATTTTGCTGCCCGGCGCCAAGATCAAGCCCAAGGCAGTTGCGGAGGCTGGCGACTGATATGCCCCCACGCGAAGGAACCTACGGCCTCTTGGCCGAATTCGATACGCCGGGCGACCTGATCCGCGCCGCCACTCAGGCGCGCCAGGACGGCTGGCGGCGCATGGATTGCTACACGCCCTACCCGGTCGAGGAAGTGGCGGAGGCCATCGGCTTCCACCGCAACAAGGTGCCGCTGGTGACACTGGTGGGCGGCCTGATGGGTCTGGCTGCCATGTTCTCGCTCGAGACCTGGATCTCGGTGCTCGCGTATCCCCTGAACATTGCCGGACGGCCGCTCTACTCCTGGCCGGCCTTCATCATTCCGGCCTACGAGTGGACCATCCTCTGGGCCGGCCTCTCCGCGGCCTTCGGCATGGTGGCGCTCAACGGGCTGCCGCAGCTTTATCATCCGCTGTTCAACGCGCCCAACTTCCGCTCCGGCGCCACGGTGGACAAGTTCTTTCTCTGCCTTGAGGCTCTCGACCCCAAGTTCGACCTGGTCGAGGGGCGCGCGTATCTTGAGAGCTTTCAGCCGGTCTCGATCGTGGAGGTGGAGTACTGATGGCCGCCAGGGAACAGGGAACAGGGAACAGGGAACAGCCGCGGGTGCCCCCGGTCTCGATTCTGAGACCGGGGAAAGCACGCAATCTCGCCGTCCGGGTTGTCTCCGCCTCCAGCCTCGCCGCCGTCCTGCTTCTCGCCGGTTGCCGGCAGGATATGCAGAACCAGCCCAAGCTGATTCCCCAGCGCGGCTCCGACATGTTTGCCGACCACCGTGGCGCGCGTCCCCAGGTCGAGAACACCGTGGCCCGCGGCCAGTTGCGCGAGGACAGCTACTTCTATACCGGCGTGGTTCAGGGCGCCAACGGCTACCGCGAGGAGCGCAACGAGCTGCCGTTCCCGGTCTCGATCGACGTGCTCCGGCGCGGGCAGGAGCGGTTCAACATCTATTGCACGCCCTGCCACTCGCGGGTGGGCAACGGCCTGGGCGAGATTGTGGCGCGCGGCTACAAGCCGGCCGGCAACCTGCACGACCAGGTGCGCGTGGCCCAGCCGCTCTCGCACTACTTCTACGTGATGACGCACGGTTACGGCGCCATGCCCGACTATTCCGAGCAGTTGACGCCCGCCGACCGCTGGGCCGTTGCGGCCTACATCCGCGCCCTGCAACTGAGTCAGGCGGCCACTCCGGCCGACGTGCCCGCGGGCGCGCAGGTCGAGGACCTCAAGGACATCGCCGAGCGGAAGAATCTGCCCGCCAGCTATGCCCAGCCGTGGACGCTCCCGTCAACCTACATCCAGGCATATCCGAGCATTCAAAAAGAGGGAACGCCAGGCATGGCTCCGGCCAATCCGGCGGACCCCGAGATCAAGATCCCGCTCAGCGGCAAACCGGCCCCAGCGGCCCAGAAGTAAAAAGGACTCAGGACGAACCGAATGGCTCACGAATCTCACGCCAAAACGCTGCCCGCCGACCTGAGCGCCCCGGCGTTTGTCGACGCCTGGAAATCGAAGGCGCTGCTCGTCGGGCTGGTGTTCTCCGTCATCGCGGCGGTGCTGGCGCTGCTCGATCGCTCCATCGAACACGTGCTGCGCGCCTGGCTGCTCGGCACCGTGCTCACCTTCGGCTGGGCGGTGGGCGGCCTGGCCCTGCTCATGGTCCAATACTGCTCTGGCGGCAAGTGGGGACTGCTCCTGCGCCGCCCGCTCGAGGCCATGAGCCGGACTCTTCCGCTGGTTTTTATCTACTGGCTGGTGGTGGTCGTCTTCATGAAGCGGCTTTTCCTCTGGGCGCAGGTCACCGACGTGGACCAGGCGCTCAAGGACAAGATCATCAACGAGGTCCAGGCGCACGCCATCGAGTTCAAGCGGCCCATGCTCAATCCCGAGATGTTCATGCTGGTGGGCCTGATGTGTTTCGTCATCTGGACCTTTTACATGTGGCGGCTCAACAAGCTCGCTCTGCAGCGCGACGCCGATTCGCTGGCCAGCACTCCCTACTGGATCAAGAAATTCGAGAACATCTCCGGGCCCGGCATTCTGCTCTATTCGGTCACCATGTCGGCGGCGGTCATTTACTGGGTCATGTCGCTCGACCCCACCTGGTACTCCTCGGTCTACGGCCTCCTGTTCCTGGTCGGGCAGGGCTACTCGGTGCTGGCGTTCGCGATCATCGTGGCCGTCTCGCTTTCCAAAGCCGAGCCCTTCAAGACCATCCTGCGCCAGACCGAGCAGCACGACCTGGGCAAGCTCGCCTTCGCCTTCGTCATGCTCAACATCTATCTTGCCTTCGGCCAGTTCCTCATCATCTGGTCCGGCAACCTGCCCGAGGAGATTCCCTGGTATCTCGACCGCATTCGCGGCCACTGGGGCATTATCATCACGCTCGACTTCATCTTTCACTGGCTGATTCCCTTCACGCTTCTGCTCTCGCGCGACCTGAAGCGCAACAAGAAGCGCCTGGTCATGGTGTGCCAGTGGATGGTCTTTGCCAAGGCGTTCGACCTCTTCTGGCTGATCGAGCCCAACTTCAAGGATGCGGCGCGCAACCTGCACTTCAGCTGGGGGATTCTCGAATACGCGGCGGTCCCGGTGGCCATGGCGTCGTTCTGGGTGGCCTACTTCTGCATCCAGTTGAAGACCCGGCCGCTGGTCGCCACCAACGATCCGCATTTGGCGGAAATTCTCGAGCCGGAGCATGCCCATGCATAACGATCGCGAAAAGCTTCCCGGCGAGCACGAGCCCGACAAGCACGAGCCCGAAGAGATCGACATCACGCAGGGCTTTGAGCAGAGCGACGTCCGCGTCACGGGCATCGTGGTCTTCCTCAGCTCGCTGATGATCTTCGTGGTGGTCACGGCGGTGCTCTGCTACGGCATCGGCAAGTTCATCAACGCGCACTTGGACCGCGAGGACGGGCCCGACACGAAGTGGACGAAGTCCATGGATAAGGACGTACGCCAGCTGGGCAACCTGCCCACCAATCCGGAGTTGCAGAAGAAGGTCGATGAGCTGACGCAGACCTTCCCCACGCCGCGCCTGCTCATCGACGACGGCAACGACGACGTGGCTCAATTGCATCAGCGCGAAGACCTGCTGCTTGAGAACTACAGTTGGGCAGACCCGTCGCACGCCAAGGTCAGGATTCCGATCGAGCGGGCCATGGAGCTGATTGCCGAGCGCGGGCTGCCGGTGGCGAAGACTGCCGAGCAGGAGAAGCCGATGACGGCCGACGCAGAGCCCCAGGTGACCGTCCCGTTGACCGATGGGTTTGCGCGCACCGGTTACGAGCAGGATTTGGCAAGGACGCAGGCAGAGGAAGCGAAGCATCCGCAGTAGGGCGGAGCGAATTGAGAATTGTGGGGCGCCCGAATGTTGTGGGAATGCTTGGTTGGGAGCCTCTCATTGAGCCGAAGTTTTGAAAGGGCACGACTTCAGTCGCGCCGCAAGTGCTGAAAAATCAACCGGGCTTTAGCCCCTGAGGGATGTCTTCCTCAAAAAGGAACCTTGTTCAGAGGTTCACCAGGGAAAGCGGGAGCGATGCGGGGAACGGGCACAATTCGATGCGGAGTTCTGAGTGCCGCTTTGGCGCTCGTTTGTGCGCTGCCTGTTCCGGTCTTGACCGCGCAGGTGTCGAGCTACGGCGACAAGCAGGCTGGCCTGCCCAACGACAAGCCGCCGGCGCTGCTCAACAAGGTCGGCATCGCGCAGAACCTCAACCGCCAGCTTCCGCTTAACCTGACCTTTACCGACGACCAGGGCAAGCAGGTTCAGCTCGCCAGCTACTTTGGCGGGCGTCCGGCCATCCTGGCGCTGGTCTACTACCAGTGCCCCATGCTTTGCTCTGAGGAGCTGAACGGCCTGACCAGCTCGCTCGAGATGGTGAACTTCGTTCCCGGCCGCGACTTCGACGTCATTGTCGTCAGCATCGATCCCAGCGAGGGCACCGACCTGGCCGCGGCCAAGAAGCGCAGCTATGTGAAGCGCTACGGGCATCCGGAGTCGGCGGCGGGCTGGCACTTTCTTACCGGCACGCAGCCGAATATCGACGCGCTCACCCAGGCGGTCGGCTTCGGCTATGTGAAGATTCCCGGCCCGGACGGGCGGCCGACGCAGTTCGCGCACGCCAGTTCCATTCAGATTGTCACGCCGCAGGGCAAGCTCGCGCAGTACTACATGGGCGTCGAATATTCGCCCAAGGATTTGCGTCTTGGCCTGGTCGAGGCCTCCAACAATCGCATCGGCTCGCCGGTCGACAACATTCTCACGTACTGCTACCACTACGATCCGGGGACCAACAAGCATTCGCTGATCGTGGCGCGGGTGGTGCAGCTGGGCGGCCTGATAACCGTGCTGACGCTGGGCAGCTTCATGCTGGTGATGTTCCGCCACGACGCGCGCCAGGGCCAGCCCACAGGAACCGGGACAACGGGGACAGGAACAAAGGTGAACGGATAACGGAATGAGCCACATCAGTCCAATACTCTGGCAGTTTCTCATCAAGTGGTTGACGAACTTCCAGCTCTATCCGCCGGAGGCGTCGAAGATCGCTCCGCAGATGGATGCCCTGTATTTTTTCATGGTGCTGGTGAGCCTGGTCGGGCTCACCATCGTGATCCTGCTCATCACCAGCTTCTCCATTCTCTATAGCCGCAATCGCCACCCCGTGGCGGTGCAGATCGAGGGCTCCACGCTGCTTGAGGCCACGTGGACCATCATTCCGCTGGGCCTGTTCCTGATCATGTTCGTGTGGGGATCGCTGCTCTATTTCCGCATCTACACGCCTCCGGCCAACGCCATGAACATCTACGTGGTGGGCAAGCAGTGGATGTGGAAGGCGGAACATCCGGGCGGGCAGCACGAGATCAACTCGCTCCATGTTCCTACAGGCCGCGCCGTGCAGCTCACGCTGATTTCGCAGGACGTGTTTCACAGCTTCTCGATTCCCGCCTTCCGCGTGAAGCGCGAGGCCATTCCCGGCCGATATACATCCGTGTGGTTCGAGGCCACCACGCCCGGGACCTACCATCTGTTCTGCACGCAATATTGCGGCACCAACCACTCGGCCATGATCGGCGACATTGTCGTGCTCACGCCGGACGACTTCAAGAAGTGGCTCGACTCGTCCACCAGCGGCATGTCGCTGGCGCAAAACGGCGAGCGGCTGTTCGCGAGCCTGAGCTGCAACGCCTGCCACAACGGCCGGCCGGACTCGCGCGGGCCCAGCCTGGCCAATGTCTACGGGTCGAAGCTCGCTCTGGCCGGCGGCGGCACGGCTACGGCCGATGAGGCCTATCTGCGCGAGTCGATCCTCAATCCCTCGCAGCACGTGACCGAGGGTTATGCGCCCATCATGCCCACTTACCAGGGGCAGATCAGCGAAGACGGCGTGATCTCGCTGGTTGAATACATCAAGAACCTCAATTCGAACTATCGCGTCGAGCAGACGCTGAACACAACCGATCTGCTGCCGGAGGGCGCGCCGTCGCCGGGCAAAGCAGCGCCCGCGGCGGCGCCCGCGGCAACGCCCGGCGGCAAGGGAATGGTGAAGCCATGAGCAGTACATTAGTCCTTTTACCCGACCAGGCCACGGCTCGCATTCCCAAGGTCAACTACCTGACCAAGGAGAACGGCATCCTGAGCTGGCTCTTGACCGGCGATCACAAGCGGATCGCCATGCTCTACCTGGTTTCGATCACGTTCTTCTTCTTCATCGGCGGAGCGCTGGCGGGGCTCATCCGCCTCGAGCTCCTGACGCCGCAGGCCGACCTGATGGCCAACGACACCTATAACAAGGTGTTCTCCATGCACGGCATCATCATGATCTTCCTGTTCCTGGTGCCGTCGGTGCCGGCCACCATCGGCAATTTTGTCATTCCCATCATGGTGGGCGCCAAGGATCTGGCCCTGCCCAAGATCAATCTGCTCAGCTGGTATCTGTATGTGGCCGGCGGATGCCTGGTGCTCTGGACCATGATGAACGGCGGCGTCGACACGGGCTGGACCTTCACCACGCCGCTGTCTACGCATTACCTCAACACCAACGTGCTCTCGACCGGCATCGCCGTCTTCATCGCCGGCTTCAGCTCCATCTTTACCGGGCTGAACTTCATCGTCACCATCCACAAGATGCGCGCGCCGGGCATGACCTGGTTCCGGCTGCCGCTGTTCGTGTGGTCAAACTACGCGGCCAGCATCCTCATGGTGCTGGGCACGCCGGTGCTGGCCATCACCCTGGTGCTGGTGGCGCTCGAGCGCACCATGGGCATCGGCGTCTTCGACCCCACCAAGGGCGGCGATCCGCTGCTGTTTCAGCACCTGTTCTGGTTCTACTCGCACCCCGCCGTCTACATCATGATTCTGCCCGGCATGGGCGTCATCTCCGAGGTCATCTCGACCTTCAGCCGCAAGCGGGTCTTCGGCTATACGGCGGTCGCGTTTTCCTCGGTCGCCATCGCCGTCTTCGGCTTCTTTGTCTGGGAACACCACATGTTCATCATGGGCGTTTCGAACTACTCGACGCTGGTGTTCTCGCTGCTGACCATGCTAGTCGCCGTGCCCTCCGCGATCAAGATCTTCAACTGGACGTTTACGCTCTACAAGGGCTCCATCACCTTTGAGACGCCGATGCTCTACGCCTTCGGCTTCATGGGCCTGTTCACCATCGGCGGGTTGACGGGCGTCTTTCTGGGCTCGACGGGCACCGACATCCACCTTACCGAGACCTACTTCATCGTGGCCCACTTCCACTTTGTCATGGTGGGCGGCATGCTGATGGCGTTCCTCTCCGGCATCCACTTCTGGTGGCCCAAGATGACGGGCCGCATGTATCCGGAAAAGATTTCGCAGTTGGCCGCGCTGATCACGTTCATCGGCTTCAACCTGACGTTCTTCCCGCAGTTCATCCTGGGCACGCTGGGCATGCCGCGGCGCTACGCGTCCTACCCGCCGGAGTTTCAGATCCTGAACGTCTTCTCGACCGCCGGCGCAACCGTGCTGGGCGTCGGATATCTGCTGCCCATCCTCTATCTCACCTGGTCGCTCAAGTACGGCGAGATCGCCGGCAACAATCCCTGGCAGGCCACCGGCCTGGAGTGGCAGACCCAATCGCCCCCGCTGACCGAGAATTTTGTCGAGACCCCGATCATGGACCACGAAGCCTACGACTACGAGTGGCTGGAGAAGCAGATGGCCAAGGAGGTCACCAGTGTCGGATAGCCCGGCCATTATTCACGACGCTCCCGAGGCGGACGCGCATCGCGCGCATCCCGCCTGGCAGCGCCACCACTTCGAGACCGTCGAGCAGCAGGCCGACACCACCAACTTTGCCATGTGGCTCTTCCTGCTGACGGAAATCATGTTCTTCGGCGGGCTGTTTACCGCCTACCTGATCTTCCGCAACTGGTACTATCCGGCGTTTGTGGCCGGCTCGCACCAGTTGAACATCTGGTGGGGCACCGCAAACACCGGCGTGCTCATCGTTTCCAGCTTTACCATGGCCATGGGCGTGTGGTGCGCCGAGACGCGCAAGAAAAACGGCCTGGTGCTGTGCCTGATTCTCACCTTCATCCTCGGCCTTGGCTTCCTCGGCATCAAGACCATCGAGTACTCGGAGAAGATCGAGAAGCATCACGTGCCCGGCTTTCACTATAGCCTGCAGTCGTTTCTCGACCCCGCCTCGGACCCCAAGATCTACAAGGAGTACCACGACAAGCCCCTGGGCCGCGACATGGCGGTGCACACCGAGCTTTACTTCTCGCTCTACTTCGCCATGACCGGCATGCACGCGCTGCACATGATCATCGGCATCGCCATCCTGAGCGTGATGATCTTCCGCGCCCGGGCCGGCGCTTACACCACGGGCCACGTCACGTTTGTCGAGAACTTCGGCCTCTATTGGCACTTTGTCGACATCGTCTGGATATTCCTGTTCCCACTGCTCTACCTGATCAGCCGGCACGCCAACCCTTAAAGGACTTTCGGCATGAGCCAACCCAATCCGCACGCGGCACGCGAGCCCGAACACGGCGAGCACGAGCATCACATTGTCAGCCCCTTGGTCTACCTGGTCATTGTGGGCGCGCTGCTGGTGTGCACGGCACTCACGGTCGTGGCCTCCTTCATCGAGATGGGAGTCTTCAACCCGATCGTCGCCATCGCCATCGCGGTGTTCAAGGCCACGCTGGTGGTGCTGTTTTTCATGCACGTCAAGTACTCAACCAAGCTGACCAAGCTCACCGTGGGCTGCGGCCTTTTCACCTTTATCGTGCTGATCGGCATGACGCTGGCCGACTACATCAGCCGCGCCTGGGGGCGGTGGTAGGAAGACAGCTGTCAGTTGTCAGCTATCAGCAGTCAGTTTTTCGCTGCCGGACCCTTATCGGTAGCGCCGGTCTCCAGACCGGCTGTCGTGTGGGCGTCATCGCCCGCACCACTGCCGAACTTCCCCTCGAAAGCCAAAACTCGTCCCCTTCGACGATTCAAATGCAATTGCCCAGCCCACCACCGCAATTTTCCCGCCTTGTCCCCTCGCCGGGTCTATAATTGGCTGCAATCTCGACCCCGGAATCTGCGCGTTTCGCATTTTTTCGATCCAAAGGCTTCAGGCCGCGCTCCCTCAGACGATAAATGAGAGGAGAGGGACTGAATCGGATTGCGGACGCGTGTGAACATTCTCACAATCGAGCGAAGCAGCGGTCTTCCCGCGCCCGGCGGCGGAGCCGGCAGTGCCAAGCGCCGCGTCCGGTGGGGCTGCCGGCGTGCTGCTGCCTCCTTGATGTCCATGGCAATGCTGTCTTTAGCTCTCATCGCCCCAGCGCAGGACTCTGCAACGAACCAGCCGCCGAATCACACGGCCCCTACAACACCCCGGCGCAATGAGCCTCCGAGAGTCGTCGAGGCGCGGCGATTCCTCGCCCAGCGCGGCCGCGCGGCCGATCGCCGCATCCTTCGCCCGCTCGGACCCCGAAGCCCCCTCAGACCGCGGCCGCTGACGGCGGCAACCGCCGCCTGGCAGGCCATCGGCCCCACCGCCGTTACCTCGCCGAGCTACGGGCTGGTGACGGGGCGGGTCTCGGCGCTGGCGCTCGATCCCTCCGACCCGACCGGCAACCTG
>Ga0182024_10020533_pt1 | contig 12067 bp, 10 predicted proteins | sample P32metaG_FD_120480 | JGI IMG/M metagenome (GOLD analysis project Ga0182024, IMG submission 120480) | Permafrost microbial communities from Stordalen Mire, Sweden - P3-2 metaG (Illumina Assembly) | ecosystem: Environmental > Terrestrial > Soil > Wetlands > Permafrost | place: Sweden: Stordalen... | reverse complement strand
GAAGATCGATTCGCCGCACAATTATCTCCACTGGGATTGCTCCGAGGCGGGCGGCGACCCCGACGTATGGCTCCGCTACTACGCGACCGACGAAGACCGCCAGGCCTGGTCGGAAGACGATCCGAACCCGCTTCCGCCGCGCGAAACGCCGCCGTATCCGCGCCAGATGCCGCACGAGCCGTTTTGAGGCGATTGCGCGCTTCACGCCCTGGCTGTGTGAGTTGCAAGCCCAGTCGGGTATGATGGGGGCATGACAGCCGCACGAAAGCTCGCATTTTGTCGCCCGGCCGGTACGGTCGCCTCACTTCTGCTGACATTCGTAGCGGGGAAAATGCTTTTCCTGTGGGCGGAAGCGCGGGGAGTGGTGTTCAATGGTGCCACGAGCGATCCTATTACGTGTGTTTTCGGATTTGTCATTCTCCTCGGGTATGCAGTTTGTTTCTGGTGGGTGAACTACCGTTGGAGGCCACTCTGTCCAGCGTGCCGGGAATCGCGGGCTAGGTTTATTTGCTCGGATAATAAGAACGAACACCTTGTGTGCCCGACGTGCGGTTACGATGAACCGACCGGATTCGTCAAGGGAGTCTTTTGAATTCAAGCTGGACGACTACCCGGCAAGAACGAAATTTGCCATCAGCGCGTTCTTCTGATATAAACATTTGTTGATCGGTCGGCCCGTTTTTCGGGCAATGGTCGATAGTGTTTGCCCACCTACACGGCCGCAACCCCATCCTGCCCCGCGGTTGAACCTTTGAGCGGAATCTGATTGCACGCGATAGGGGATCGTCGCGGCAGAAGTGTTCGATTTGTGCGTTGGCTATCGGTTGCGTTGAACGATTGGAGAATTCCGCGATGAGGCGTTGGTCGAAACTTCTTCTCGCCTCCGCGATAGGCGGCCTCTGGTTGTTTTTGCCGGACGCGGCCGTTTATGGCGACCAACCGGCAGTACCTTCGTTTGTCGAAGATATCGTGCCGTTACTTACTCGGCTCGGATGCAATCAAGGCTCGTGTCACGGCAAAGGCGAAGGGCGCAACGGCTTTCGCCTTTCGTTGCGTGGCTATGCGCCTGAATGGGACATCGATCGGCTGACGCGCGAATCTCGCGGACGGCGGCTCGATCTGGCGCTTCCGCAGAATAGTCTGCTGCTGCTCAAACCAACCGGCGCGATTCCGCACGGCGGCGGCACTCTGATCGAAACCGGAAGCCGCGAATACAACCTGCTGCTTGATTGGATTCGGGCCGGCGCTCCGGGTCCGCTGGCCGACGAACCGCATGTCACGCGAATCGAACTTTCGCCGGGCGACAAGATCATGCATCCGGGCGACAAGCAGCAGCTTGTCGTTCGAGCCCAGTATACCGACGGCCATTGGCGCGATGTCACCTGGCTGACGAAATTCGCGGTGAACGATGCCGGCGTTTTGGAAGTGTCGCCCGACGGGTTGGTTCATGCACTGAGAGAAGGCGAGACTGCCGTTCGGGCCCAGTTCCGCGGTCAGGTGGCGATCTCGATTTTCACGGTTCCCTTCCATCGCTCGCTCGATCCGGCCCGGCTGACAGCGCACAACAATTTCATCGACGAACGAGTGATGGCCAAGCTCGCGGCGCTGCACATCCCGCCTTCGGATTTGTGCGGCGATTCGGCGTTTCTCCGCCGGGCAAGCCTCGACACGATCGGCACGCTGCCGACTCCCGACGAAATTCGCGCCTTCACGGCCGACAAAAGTCCCGACAAACGAGCCCGGCTGATCGATCGATTGCTCGAGCGCTCGGAATTCGTCGACTACTGGACGCTGCAATGGGCCGACCTGCTGCAAAACCGCAAGGAGCGCGATCACGACGTTCGCGGGTCGAAGGGCGTGCGCGCGATGCACGAATGGCTGCGCGAGCAAGTGCAGGCGAATCGTCCGTGGGACGAATTGGTTCGCGATCTGCTGACGGCCTCGGGCTCGGCGGCCGATCGGCCGGAAATTGGCTTTTATCTGGTCAACGTCGGCGAGGAGCGCGAGGCGGAGAAATCGCAAATCGTCGCGTCGGTGGCGCAAGCCTTCTTGGGCACGCGGATCGGCTGCGCCAAGTGTCACAACCATCCGCTCGAGCGCTACACGCAAGACGACTACTACCATTTCGCCGCGTTCTTCTGCTCGCTGAAAATGGACCGCGGCACCGAGGTTCGCAAGAGCGCGTCGAGCTTGTCGATGCAGAAACTGCCGCCGGGTCAGAAGCTCGGGACGACGCAGCCGCGCACCGGCCAATTTCTCGCTCCGCAGCCGTTCGATGGCACGGGCTGCACGATTGCCGCCGGCGAAGATCCGCGAATCAAGCTGGCCGCCTGGATCACCGATCCAAAGAATGAGCTGTTTAGCGGCGCGATGGTGAATCGTCTCTGGAGCCATTTTCTCGGCACCGGGCTGGTCGAGCCGGTCGACGATTTGCGCAGCAGCAATCCGCCGTCGAATCCGGAACTCTGGCGGGCGATGAACCGCGAGTTCGTCGATCATCATTTCGATTTGAAATACATGATCCGTTTGATCCTCAATTCGCGCACCTATCAGCTCGGCTCCGCGACCGTCGAGGGAAACGAAACCGACACGCGATTCTATTCGCACTATTTGGCCCGGCGCTTGGGAGCGGAAGTTTTGGCCGACGCGATTTGCCAGGCGACGGCATTGCCCGAGCCGTATGCGGGATACCCGGTCGGCATTCGCGCGATTGAATTGCCGGATCCCAGCGTCGAATCGTATTTCCTCACGCAATTCGGCCGGCCTCTGCGAGTGACGCCCTGCCCCTGCGAGCGCGGCGGCGAAGTGACGATCACGCAGTTGCTCGAATTGCAAAACGGCGACCGCTTGCTGCAAAAGATCAACAGCGGCGACGGCCGGCTGGGCCTGCTGTTGAAGAATCAAAAAGACGATCGACCGCTCGCCACGGAATTGTTTCTGAGCACGCTTTGCCGCGAACCGACCGACGCGGAATGGTCGGCCGTGCAGGTGGCGCTGAAAGACGGCCCAAGGGATGAGGTGTTTCACGATTTGCTTTGGGCGCTGTTGAATTCGAAGGAGTTTGTTTTTAATCATTGAACGGACCAGGGTGCGAAATGTTGGACATTGCATTGGATCGACGGATCAATCGGCGCTGCGATGGGCTGGGGCGGCGCGATTTCTTGCGCGTCGGCGGACTGAGCGTGCTCGGGCTTTCGCTGCCGCAATTGCTCCGGAGCGAAGCCGCTGCCGATTCCGTTCGTCCCGCCGGGGCGCGGGCTCGGTCCGTCATATTAGTCTTCCTCGGCGGCGGAATATCGCATCACGATAGTTTCGACCTCAAGCCCGACGCTCCCTCTGAAATCCGCGGCAATTACCGCCCGATTGCCACGAACGTTCCCGGCACGATGATCTGCGAGCGTCTGCCGAAGATGGCCCGGACGATGGACAAAGTGGCGCTCGTCCGCAGCGGGCAACACCAAAACAACAATCACGAAATCGCCACGAATTGGGTGCTCTCGGGCCGCTTCGGTTCCGGGTTCGGCGATTTTCCGGCCATCGGGGCCGTCGTGTCGCATGAAAAAGGTTTCAGCGGCGTGCTGCCGCCGTATGTCGCAGTGCCGCAGAATCCGTCGTTCAGTTGGGAGCTGGGAAAGAGCGCCTTCCTGGGCGGGCGCTACGAATCGTTCAAGACGGGCGATCCGAACGCCGCCAACTTTAAGGTGCGCGACATCAGCCCGAGCGAACCGCTGACCTCTCGCCGGCTCGACCGCCGGCAATCGCTGTTGGCGGCCGTCGATGGTCTGGCCCGCGACGTTCACGGCAGCGATCAGATTGCCACATTCGACGAATTTCGCCAACGGGCCGCGTCGATGATCCTTTCGCCCGAAACGCAAAGGGCATTCGGAATCGACCAGGAGACGCCGCAGACGCGTGATCGCTACGGACACACCACATTCGGGCAGAGTTGCCTCTTGGCGCGCCGCTTGGTCGAGCACGACGTGCGCTTCGTGACGATCAATGCCGCCGGCTGGGACCATCATGCCAAGATTTTCGAAAACCTGGACAAGAAGCTGCCCGAGTTTGACCAGGGTTTTTCGGCACTGATTGAGGACATGGCGACACGCGGACTATTGAAAGACACGCTGGTGGTTTGTTTCGGCGAATTCGGCCGCACGCCGAAGATCAATAAAGACGCCGGCCGCGATCATTGGGAACAGGCCGCGTCGCTGCTGTTCGCCGGCGCCGGCGTACATGGCGGTAAGCTGATCGGCGCGACCGACAAGCAAGGAGCCCAGGTGACCACGAAGCCGATCGGCCCGGCCGACGTGGCCGCGACGATCTATGGCGTGCTCGGCATCGATCCGCAGAAGATGTTGGTCGAGCCCGACGGCCGACAGACACCGATTCTCGACAAGGGAGAGTTTGTCAACGAGTTGTTCGGATAGTTGGTTGAAAAAGGGGACAGGCACCGAGCGGCGGCGCACGGCCAAGGCAAAAATCGCTGGGCGCTCGGAGCCTGTCCCCTTTTTCAACGCGCCGCTATGTGTTTGCCGGCCGAATCGGTGCAGGCACTAGCACGAGATTCTGGCTTCCCGAGCGGAAACCTTCGAGATCAAGCGTTACATAGCGGAATCCCAGCCGCCGCAATTCGGCGACCAGTTGCGCGCGAATCTCCGGCGCGCAGAGTTGTTCCACGGCCGCCGGCGGCACTTCCAATCGGGCCATGTCGCCGCGGTGATATCGCACGCGGACTTCTCGCAGGCCCAAGCTGCGCAAATACTGTTCTGCTTCGTCGATCATCGCCAGCCGCTCGGGCGTGACCTCTTCGCCGTAGGCAATGCGGCTGGAGAGACACGGCGCTGCCGGCTTGTCCCAAATCGGCAGGCCCCATTCGGCCGCCATCGTCCGCACGGCCTCTTTGCCGAAGCCGCATTCGATGAGTGGACTGCGAACTTGATGCTCCGCGGCCGCCGTCATGCCGGGCCGATAGTCGTCCAGGTCGTCGATATTAGCCCCGTTGACGATCACCGCAAGACCGAGCCGCGTCGCCAACGGCTCGATCCGCTGATACAACTCCGTCTTGCAAAAGTAGCAGCGATCCGGGCCGTTCTTCAGATAGTCGGGGTCGGCCATTTCCTCAGTCACCAGCACTTCATGCCGGATGCCAATCAACCGGGCCAATTCGCGGGCCTGATCCAACTCGCCGGCCGCCAGACTATCGCTCGATCCGGTGACCGCCACGGCTCGATCGCCGAGCGCGACCTGCGCGGCCTTTGCAACGACCGTGCTGTCCACGCCAGCCGAAAACGCGACCGCGCAACTGCCACAGCCGCGGATCGCCTCGACCAACTTTTCAGTCATCAAAGACATTCGGTCGCCTCACCGCACTGTCAGCGCAACAAAAAAACGGCAGGTTCTCCACCGCAATGCCGTGGCGATGCGAAAGTAGAAGAGCCCGTTTACCCATTAAGGGGGGTGCCTCGGGTCCGGGTTGTGTGATCCGAAAGGAATCGGCTATACACGCGGCCAGACCTTTAAAATGGCCCCCAACGAGCTTGAATTAAGGGCTCAACACATAGTGGCATCGGCAGCACGGGCATGGCAGAAAACATGCCGTTGGCCGAGCGAGGCGATTGCCTCGCGGCGCCCGCTTCGCCCGGCCAACGATTTTCATCGTAGCAATCGGCTCGCGGACGGACAAGACAATTGCGGAAGAGGCGATTTCCACTGTTGCCAGATCGCGCGTAAGCCCAGGGAAGGCCGAGGAAGCTCTATGCAATCGGAAGACGCGATGGCGGCCTTCCCTGGGCTTGGGGGCACCGATTATCGCTCGCGACTTACTCGCCCGAATCGCGGGTCAGCGGTTCCATGACTTTCGTGTTCCGCTCGACGGCCAGCACGATCGTGCGCTGTTCGACGCCGTCTTTGGTGCTGGCAACTAGCGGAATCACCTGCCGGCGGTTGGGCAAATCGACACGGACGGAAAAGCTGCCGTCGGCTCGCAATTTCAGCGGCTCGCCTTGCAGCGTAACGCGGGCGTCCGATTGCGTTACGCCGTGGATGACCATTTCGGCGTCCACCTGGAATCGCAAATCGTGATGGTGAGGCGCCATGCACTCGGCTCCAGCGCCGAAACGGTTGCCGTTGCCGGACCCCATCGGGCGATGGAGCCGTTCTTCGAACAGCTCCTGCAATTCGGTGGCGCCCTCGCTGGCGAAGCCGCCGCTCATCGCATAAATCTTATCGCAATCGCCCAATACGTCGTTCCAATGGGCGTCCAAGGTGTCGCTCGATGAACCGGCCGGAGTGCTGACGACGTTGCTGCGGGCCAGGGAATGGAATTTACGGCTGGCGGTCAGATAGCCGATTTCCAACCGGTAGGTTCGCGGCGGCGCCTGCACGTCGACATACCAATTCTGCACGCCACCGTGGATCGGGATTTCGCGCAAAACTCGTTCGGAAGTCGTGGTCGCCGAACCGGAGGTGACCACCAAAACCCGCAGCATCGGCTGAGCGCCGTGCCACTCTTGGCCCAACGCGGCCTGGGCACGAACGATCCCTTGGGGCGTCAGTTCCCAATAGGCATGGAGCCAGAAAGGGCCGCGGACCATGACGATCAATCGATCCTTCACCGCCGCGCCTCCCTTGCCTTGCGCCTGGTCGAACGACAGATTCTTCGACCGGCTTAGGCGGAGCTTGGCTTGTTCGATCCGATGGGTCACCTGAGTGCGCTTGGCCAATCGGCGGGAATTGTCTCGACGGAGAGCAATGGCGCGATTTGCCGCCGCGCGGCTTGCAGCGGCGTTGCGGACTGTCGAACCATTTCGAGTTGCCGAGCCGTTGCGAATTGCCGAGCCATTTCGGACCAAAGTGACGGTCCGAACTCGCGCTCCATTGCGGCTTGGAACCACTCCATTCTTGGCCGACGAAACTCGCCGCACGGGCGCTGAAGCCTTCTTGACGGAGGCAGCTTTCGCCACCGCGGGCTTAGGCTTCTTGACTCGCAAGATGGCCCGCACCAACTGATCCTTGCGCATGGAGTGCCAACCATTCACTCCGCGTCGCTTGGCCAGTTGGGCGAGGTCTTTTAGGGTATAGCTTCGTAGAGTGGTGGCAGTCATAGGTCAGGGCTTCCTCCGCCGTGTCCCGCGCTGTCGGCGATGGGAGCCGCACACGCGGTAAGACAACAATCGCTTCGGGAGTCGTCCCTGACGTGGGATAATTTTTCACGCAAAACCGGCCAGGGCATTCCATGCCAAGGACGGGAATTCAGTCGAATTATACGAACAATCCCCCGCTCGGGGTAGTCTGGCAACGGGAAGGTTCGCCCTTACCACCCACTCGATCCAGTCTAACCATTTGTGTTGCAAAACACAACTCTCGGCAGTTGCGACTGATGTGGCAAACCGCCTATATGCAGTTGCAAAACATTAGTAAGACGAAAGTTGCGCTGCGCGAGAAATTTCCATCGCATCAAAATCGGCTGATTCGTGAAAAAAATCACAAATTCATCTCCCGCCTCGTTGACGCCGCCAAAATCGTCCGTTAGATTGGGCCCCACTTGGAGTTATCTGCTTGGCGGCTCCCCTTCCGGGATGTGCGCGATCTGATGCCGTGCGCCGGCATTAGGATGCGTGACCGGATGGGAAGGCTTGGGGAGCCTGTCTACATCACAACAGCAACCACCCGTGTCACCCCAGCCCGACCAACGCTCGCCGATTGCCTTGGCGATGGAGTGGGTCGCACGCATCACGCTGGTCGGAATCGAGATGGTGTTGTTGGGCTTGGGCGGGAGTTGGCTCGATAAACAGTTGCGAACGGAACCGCTGTTTACTTTGACGGGATTCGCGGTAGGAATTGGCGTCGGGATCTTCCAGCTTTTGGTGATGACTGCGCCGGGTCGAAAAAAAGACAAACGCGCGGGAGATTCCTCCCACGGCGAAAACACGCAACGCCACAGCGATCCGAGCGAAAAGGAAATTGACGAGTGAGCGACCGTGTGCCGTCCAATTCGTCTCGTGCGGTTCGGCACCGAGCCTTCGGGCTCGCATGGGCGTGCGCGGCGCTAAGCGGGTCGGTTGTCGTTGCCTGGCTGATCGTTGCGTCGGTGACGACGCACCTTGCGGGCCGCTCGACTTGGGAAGTCAGCGCTTTGGCGGCCGGCATCTGTTGGGCCGGCGCGATGCTTTCGCTCGTGCTTTTGCAAATGCTGCGGCTCCACGGATCGCCGGTTGCAGGAATGCTGCTCGGCATGTTGGTGCGAATGACGATCCCGCTGGCCATTATCGCAATGGCGACGATGCAGGGCGGGGCACTGGTCGAGGCAGGGCTGGTTGGCCAATTGGTGGCTTTCTATCTCATTACGCTTGCGATCGAAACGGGTCTCTCCGTGGCGTTGGTGAAATCGGCGGCGTTCGTCAAATCGGCCCCGCAAGGCGCCTCGGTCCGACCGGCCCCGTCGGAGGGGAGCTCTTCGCATGGCTGGTCCCCTGCTCCACATCAAGGACAGTTATTTCTTTCAAGTGCCGAAGTGGTGCTGCCACTACAACTGGCACACGCTCTCCGACGTTCCCGCATACGTGCGAGCCGAGCATTCCGACGTGACCAATGTCGACGTGTTCAATCAGGCGATGGCCGGCAAAGTGCTGATTCCTCAATGGTTCGGAACGCCGAGGACGCTCTATCAATCGGGCACTGGATTTTGCGTTTCGAAGTTCATGGTCCTCGAGCTGCTCGTTGCCATTATCATGGTGGTCGTGTTCAGCCGGCTTGCCTCACGCGCTCGAAATGGAGACCGCCCACGCGGATCGATTTGGAACTTGTTGGAAGCGATTTTGGTTTATCTGCGCGATGAAGTGATCCGGCCCTCGATCGGAGAGCACGATGCCGATCGCTTCGTGCCATTGTTGTGGACGCTGTTTTTCTTCATTCTCGGCTGTAATCTGGCCGGGCTCGTTCCCTGGGCGGGTTCACCGACCGCGTCGGCCAGCGTCACGTTGGCATTGGCGCTGGTGACATTCCTGACCGGCTTCATCATGGGCGTCTCTAAGCTTGGCCTGATCGGCTGGGTGGCCCATTTTGTTCCCCACATGGACATGTCGCTGCCGTTGAAGATCGTCCTCTGGCCGTTCATTTTCGCCTTGGAAGTTCTTGGCACATTGATTCGACACGCGGTATTGGGCATTCGTCTGTTGGCCAACATGGTTGCCGGGCACTTGGTTTTGCTTGGGATTCTTGGTCTGATTGCGATCGCGGCCGCTGGCAGCATGGGCCAGTGGACGACCGTGACCGTCATTGCGGTGATTGGTTCGGTGTTGTTGAGTTGTTTGGAGTTGTTTGTCGCGTTTTTGCAAGCATATGTGTTCGTGTTTTTGTCGGCGTTGTTTATTGGCGCTTCGATTCACAAGCATTAGTTGTTGACGCATGGCGGCGCTAAGCCCAGGGAAGGCCGCCCACGACCATTTTTATCGACAATCGTTGGCGGCCTTCCCTGGGCTTGGGGGGCCGACAAGCGAACTCCTACTACATACACACGTTTTCGAACAGGTTTTTGAAAAGGAGAGCATTCCCGTGACCAAGTGCATTCAGATCGTGTTGATCATGTTCGGACTGCTGATGATTGCCGCTCCGGCGTGGGCCGCTGGCGATACATCGTACGTTTTTACCGGTGCGATCGGCGCTGGGCTTGTCGCCATCGGCTCGGGTCTTGGCATCGGCAAGTTGGCGGGCAGCGGCTTGGAGAGTATGGCTCGGCAGCCGGAAGTTGCCGGCAATATTTTCACCGGCCTGTTGATTGCGGCGGCTTTGATCGAAGGCTACACGTTCTTCGCGTTGTATATCTGCTATACGCAGAATCCGTTTACGAAATAACGATCCGTTCTTCGACCTTTTGCCGGGAGCGACCGTGTTTGCTGCCAATTCATTTCGTTGCGGCGCTGTTTTGAGTTGTGCCGCCTTGTTCCTCGGAATTGCGGCGGCTTGGGGTGCGCCGGCCGCGCAAGCCGCGGCCGAACCGGTGGCGGAGGCGTCGGCGCATGAGAAACCGTCGGCCGAGGAAGCCGAGAGCGCCGTGGAGCCGAAGGTCACTCCCAGCCCGGCGGAATTCAAAACGGATCTGGCGATTTGGACGTTCGTCGTATTCCTCGTGTTGCTTGCGGTGCTGACGAAGTTCGCTTGGGGACCGATCGTCGCCGGGTTGCAGAAGCGCGAGCAAGGGATTGCCGACAATATCGCCGCCGCGCAACGGTCGCATGATGAGGCCAAGCAGCGTTTGGCCGAATACGAAAAGAAGCTCGCCGGCGCGGCCAACGAAGTGCGATTGATGCTTGACGAAGCCCGCCGCGATTCCGAATTGGCCAAGCAGGAAATAATCGCCGAGGCCAAGGCGGCGGCGCACTTGGAGCAACAGCGCGGCTTGCGCGAAGTGCGCACCGCGACCGATCAGGCATTGAAAGAGCTTTCCGAGCGAAGCACGAACCTGGCGGTCGAACTGGCCGGCAAGATCGTGCAAGCGCAACTCAAGCCGGCCGACCACAGCCGCCTCGTGCAAGAAGCCATGACCAAGTTTACGGTAAACGGACCGAGTGCGAATTAACCCGGTGCCGACGGAAGCTCGAATGACGAATGACGAATGTCTAAAGACTGACGAAGCACGAATGACGAATGAAAGTGATCCAATCGCAAGTCCCTATCCCCTCACCCTCACCCTACCCCCTTCCCCATGAAGCTCACCTCGAAGCGCGCTGTCGATGTTGCCGGCCTGCAAGTGGCGACGCTTTATGCGCAAGCCTTGCTGGATGCGACCGCCGCCTCCGGCAAGATCGAAGAGACGCTCGCGGAGTTGGATAGCTTCGTCACGGAAGTGCTCGACAAGCTGCCCCATTTGGAATCGCTGTTTACCTCCGCCTTGGTTGCCGACGACAAGAAAGCGGAGCTTGTGGACCGGCTGCTGAAGGGCCGGGCCAGTCCGATATTGTTGAATTTTCTCAAAGTGCTTGGCCGCCACGGCCGGCTCGATATCCTTCGCTCCGTCCATCAAGTGGCCCAAGGGCTGCTGGATGAGCAGCGGAAGATGGTGCGGGTCGAAGTGGCCACCGCCAGCCCGTTGAGCGACGAGCTGAAAAGCCGGCTGACGGAATCGGTCCGCCAGATGTTTGGCCGAACGCCGATTTTGGAAGTACAAGTGCGGTCCGAGTTGATCGGCGGCATCATGATGCGCGTCGGCGACACGGTTTACGACGGCTCGATCGCTACCCGCCTCGAACAATTTCGCCAGCAGATGATCGACAGGAGCGTCCATGAAATTCAAAGCCGACGAGATAGCTTCAGTTCTCCAGCAGGAAATTGAGCATTACGATTCCCAGATCGATGTCCGCGAAGTCGGGCAGGTCTTGGAGGTCGGTGACGGTATTGCGCGAGTCTACGGCTTGTCCGGCGTGATGTCGGGCGAAATGGTCGAATTCGCCAACGGCATCAACGGGTTGGCCTTCAACCTTGAAGAGAACTCCGTCGGCGTGATCATCCTTGGCGACTATCTGCAGATTGCCGAAGGGGAAGAAGTCAAAAGCACCGGCCGGCTGCTGAGCGTGCCGGTCGGCGATGCAGTCACAGGGCGCGTGGTCGATCCGCTGGGCAATCCGTTGGACGGCAAAGGGCCGATCGTCACCAGCGAGCGCCGGGCTGTCGAGTTCAATGCCCCGGGGATCGCCCAACGGCAACCGGTCCGCGAGCCGCTGCAAACCGGCATCAAGGCCATCGACTCGATGACGCCCATCGGCCGCGGCCAGCGCGAGCTTATCATCGGCGACCGCAAGACCGGCAAGACGGCCATTGGCGTCGACGCGATCATCAACCAGAAAGGCTCGGGCGTAAAATGCTTTTACGTCGCCATCGGGCAGAAGGAATCGACCGTCGCCACGGTCATCGAAGCCTTGCGAAACCACGGAGCGATGGACTTCACGACTGTCATCGTTGCCGGGGCGAGCGATCCGGCTCCGCTGCAATATGTCGCCCCGTATGCCGGCACGTCGATGGCCGAGTATTTCATGTATAAGGGTGGTCATGCCCTGATCATTTACGACGATCT
>Ga0182024_10020532_pt1 | contig 12067 bp, 10 predicted proteins | sample P32metaG_FD_120480 | JGI IMG/M metagenome (GOLD analysis project Ga0182024, IMG submission 120480) | Permafrost microbial communities from Stordalen Mire, Sweden - P3-2 metaG (Illumina Assembly) | ecosystem: Environmental > Terrestrial > Soil > Wetlands > Permafrost | place: Sweden: Stordalen... | reverse complement strand
CGGTGACGCAGGACATGGTCCGCGCGATGGCCGACAAGCCGATCATCTTCGCGATGGCCAATCCCGACCCCGAGATCACCCCCGAGGACGCGCGCGCGGTGCGCCCCGACGCGATCATCGCCACCGGGCGCTCGGATTATCCCAACCAGGTCAATAACGTCCTCGGCTTCCCGTTCATCTTCCGCGGCGCGCTCGACGTGCGCGCCACCGCGATCAACGAGGCGATGAAGATCGCCGCCGCCGAGGCGCTGGCGCGGCTGGCGCGCGAGGACGTGCCCGACGAGGTCGCCGCCGCCTATGCCGGGCAGCGCCCGCGCTACGGGTCCGACTACATCATCCCGGCGCCATTCGATCCGCGCCTGATCTGGGCGGTGCCGTCGGCGGTCGCGCAGGCGGCGATGGATTCGGGGGTCGCGCGCAAGCCGATACTCGACATGACGGCCTATAAGCGCACCCTGCGCTCGCGGCTCGACCCGACCGCGGCGAGCCTCGAATTGATCTTCGAGAAGGTGCAGCGCGAGCCGAAACGCGTCGTCTTCGCCGAGGGCGAGGAGGAGATGACGATCCGCGCCGCGCTGCAATACGCCGATAGCGGCTACGGCACGCCGGTGCTGATCGGCCGCGAGGACCGCATCCGCGCGACGATGGCGGCGATGGGGCTGACCTCGACGGCAGCGCTGGAAATCCACAACGCGCGGCTGTCGACCAGCAACCGGCGCTACACCGAGTTCCTCTATCAGCGCCAGCAACGGCACGGCATGCTCTATCGCGACTGCCAGCGCCAGGTGAACCTGGACCGCAACGTCTTCGCCGCCTGCATGGTGGTCTGCGGCGACGCCGACGCGATGGTCACCGGGGTTACCCGCAACTCGTTCGACGTGCTCGATGAGGTGACGCGCGTCATCGAAATGAAACCTGGCTGCGAGATGTTCGGCCTGACCGTGCTGCTGGCGCGCCAGCGCACGGTGCTGCTCGCCGATACGCTGGTGCATGAGACTCCAAGCCCCGCTCAACTCGCCAACATCGCCATCGAGGCTGCGGCAAAGGCGCGCGAGCTCGGCCTTGAGCCGCGCGTCGCGCTGCTGTCATATTCGAATTTCGGCAACCCGATGGGCGATGGCGGTGAACGCATCCGGGAGGCCGTGACCCTGCTCGACAAGCGCGGCGTCGATTTCGAGTATGACGGCGAGATGAGCGCCGACGTCGCGCTCGACGCCGGGCTGATGCGCCGGCTCTACCCGTTCTGCCGCCTGTCCGACGCGGCCAACATCCTCGTCATGCCCGATCTGCACAGCGCCAATATCAGCGCCAAGCTCATGGCGCATCTCGGCGGCGGCGCGGTGATCGGACCGCTATTGATGGGCCTCGCCCACCCGGTGCAGATCGTCAATATCGGCGCCACCGTCTCCGATCTCGTCAACCTCGCCGCGCTCGCTGCGCACGACGCGATAAGGTGAGCCAACCCTGACACGCCTCAAAAAACTCGCCTCCCCCGGGCTTGACCCGGGGGTCCACGAAAAGGCGGAAAATATTCGTGGATGGCCGGGTCAAGCCCGGCCAAGTCGATGGGAAGAAGCGGCGCGGGTTGGGCCGCAGGCGTCCACGCTCGACGAAATGCCATGAACTGGCGCGGCCTGCGAAGGATACCGCTTTTCGCGCTCGGCCTGACGCTGCCTTGCGCGGTGGTGCTGGGGGGATTGTTCGCGGCGGGGCGGGTCGATCTGGCGGCGGCGCTGGGAGCCGCGGCGGCGATCCTTGCGCTGCTGGCGCTGTCCCTCGTGCCCTTGGCGCTGTCGCTGTCGGCGGTGCGGGAGGCCATCGAGACGATCGGTCCGACAGCCGAGACGGGCGCCGAGGCCTTGGCGACGCGGCGCCTCGGCAATATCCGCGGCAGCGCCAAGGAAATCTGGCAGGCGGCGGTGCGGCTGGCGCGCGGCTGGCGCGAGCGCGCCGCGCGCGCCGAGGCAAGCCTTGCCGCGGCCGAAGCGGTGTTCGCCGCGATCCCCGACCCGCAGATCCTGCTCGACGCTCAGCGGCGCATCATTCGCGCCAACCCAGCGGCGACCGAGCTTATCGGCATTGTTCTGGAAGCAAGCGATCTCGCGGCGTCGCTGCGCAACCCCGCAATCCTGGCGGCGGCCGACGCGGTGTTGGCCGGCGGCCCGGCGCGGATTGTCGATTTCACCCTGTCGCTGCCGGTCGAGCGCGTCATGCAGGCGCGCATCGCCCGGGTCGAGGGGGTCTCACCCGAGGGCATCGCCGCGATCGTCACGCTGCACGACATCACCGCGCTGAAGCTCGCCGAGCAGATGCGCGCGGATTTTGTCGCCAATGCCGGGCACGAGCTGAAGACGCCGCTGGCGAGCCTTGTCGGCTTTATCGAGACGCTGCTCGGCGCGGCGCGCGACGATGCCGTCGCGCGCGAGCGCTTTCTTGGCATCATGCGCGGCGAGGCCGGACGCATGACGCGGCTGGTCGACGACCTCTTGTCGCTGTCGCGCATCGAACTGAACGAGCATGTCGCGCCGACCCGCCAGGTGGCGCTGGCGCCGCTCGTCGAGCAGGTCGCCGACGCGCTCGAATTGCGCGCCGCCGACCGCGGCATGCATCTGTCGCTGGAGCTTCCCGAGGATTTGCCCGCGGTTCACGGCGACGAGGACGAGTTGGCCCAGGTGTTCCAGAACCTGATCGACAACGCGATCAAATACGGCAAGCCGCACACCGAGATCACGATCGCGGCGTGCGCCGACGCGCCGGGGCCTGCGGCGAATTCGCTCGTCCGCATCGCCGTCACCGACCGCGGCGACGGCATCCCGAGCGAGCATCTGCCGCGGCTCACCGAGCGGTTTTATCGTGTGGACACGGCCCGCTCGCGGGAATTAGGCGGCACCGGGCTGGGTCTCGCGATCGTCAAGCACATCCTCAATCGGCACCGCGGCAGGCTCGAGATCGCGAGCACGCTGGGTGTCGGCTCGACCTTCACCGTGTCGTTTCAGGCGGCTCTTCCGGCGCGGCCGCGCCTGTCATCGAAGTGAAACAAAACTGCCATATAATCGTCGCGGCGCCCGCGTAGAACCCAGGCGGCCGAACTTCCCCGGCCGTTCCTGAACGCCATGACGGAGAGTGCCGTGCTCCTCAGCCGCACCTTGCTACCCATCGCTGTCGCCGCCGTTTTATGCGCGGCGATCCCCGCGCGCGCCGCCGAGATTTCCGGTGCCGGCGCCACGTTCCCCTACCCGATCTACGCCAAATGGGCCCAGACCTATAAGGACAAGACCGGGACGAGCATGAACTACCAGTCGATCGGGTCGGGTGGCGGCATCAAGCAGATCGAGGCCAAGACCGTCGATTTCGGCGCGTCCGACATGCCGCTGAAGCCCGACGTTCTCGACAAGGACGGCCTACAGCAATTCCCGATGGCGATGGGCGGCGTCGTGCCGGTGATCAATCTGGCGGGGATCGCGCCCGGGCAGTTGAAGCTCGACGGCAAGGTGCTGGCCGGCATGTATCTCGGCACGATCAGCAATTGGAACGATCCGGCGATCGCCGCGCTGAACCCCGGCCTCGCCCTGCCCGACAAGGCGATCGCCACGGTGCATCGCTCCGACGGATCGGGCACCAACTTCATCTTCACCCATTATTTGTCGAGCATGGACCCCGAGTTTGCCTCGAAGATCGGCGAGAACACCTCGGTCGAGTTCCCGGGCGGGCTCGGCGGCAAGGGCAATGAGGGCGTCGCCGCCATCGCCAGCCGTACCGACGGCGCGATCGGCTATGTCGAATACGCCTATGCGCTGCAGAACAAGATGACCTACGCCCAGCTCAAGAACCATGACGGCGCGTTCGTTTCGCCCAACGCCAGCACCTTCCAGGCGGCCGCCGCCAACGCCGACTGGTCAAAGGCGCCGGGCTTTTATCTGCTGCTGACCGACCAGCCGGGCAAGGAGAGCTGGCCGATCACCGGCGCCACCTTCATCCTGATGCACCACCAGCAGGACAAGCCCGACAGCGCCCGCGAGGTGCTGAGCTTCTTCGACTGGGCTTACCAAAACGGCGGACAACTCGCCCAGCAACTGGACTACGTACCGATGCCGGCGAGCGTCATCAGCGCGGTCGAGGCGAGCTGGAAGACGATCACCGGCGCCGACGGCAAGCCGGTGTGGACCGGGCACGCCTCGTAAACCATCTCCGCGGATCGAGCGGCGGGGGAATCCTTGGTTCCCCGCCGGTTCCCCAATCGCGTTCCGGAGCATAAGAATGGCCGCTGAGGTGGATAGGATCGCGATCCCTGAGACGGCGGCGCGGCGACGCCCGGCCGGCGGCGCGGGTGATACGATCTTCCACGGGCTGACGGCGCTGTTCGCGCTCCTGGTGCTGGTGATCCTCGGCGGCGTTCTCGTGTCGCTGCTCTACGGAGCCCTGCCGGCGCTCGAGAAATTCGGCTTCGGCTTTGTCTTCAACGGCGCCTGGAACCCGGTCACCGAGAATTTCGGCGCGTTGGCGCCGATCTACGGCACCTTGGTGACCTCGCTGATCGCGATGCTGATCGGCATTCCGGTCGCGTTCGGGGTGGCGCTGTTCATCACCGAGCTGTGCCCGAAATGGCTGAAGCGGCCGCTCGGCACGATGATCGAGCTGTTGGCGGCGATCCCGAGCATCATCTACGGCATCTGGGGGCTTTTCGTCCTCGCCCCGTTCATTCAGGAATATGTCGAGCCGGCGCTGATCGGCACGCTCGGCAAGATACCCGGGTTCGGCCTCCTATTCGCCGGCCCGCCGCTCGGCATCGGCGTGCTGACCGCGGGTTTCATCTTGGCGATCATGGTCCTGCCGTTTATCGCCGCGGTGATGCGCGACGTGTTCGAGACCGTGCCGCCGATGCTCAAGGAAAGCGCCTACGGCATCGGCGCGACGACGACCGAGGTGGTGTGGCAGGTGGTCCTGCCCTACACGCGGATCGGCGTTGTCGGCGGCATCCTGCTGGGTCTTGGCCGCGCGCTCGGCGAGACGATGGCGGTGACCTTCGTCATCGGCAATTCGCACCACATCCACGCGTCGATCCTGCAGCCCGGGACGACGATCTCGGCGGCGCTCGCCAACGAATTCACCGAGGCGGTGGGCGATCTCTACCAGTCCTCGCTGATCGCCCTGGGCTTCATCCTGTTCGTGATCACCTGCGTCGTGCTGGCGGCGGCGAAGCTGATGCTGCTCCGCCTGCAGAAGGGCGCCGGAGCCTCGGCATGATGCAGCTCTATACCCGCCGTCGCGTCACCAATTACCTCGTCGTCGCGCTGTCGCTCGGCGCGACCGCGTTCGGCCTGTTGTTCCTCTTCTTCGTGCTGGGGACCCTGCTGGCGAACGGCATCGGCGCGCTCGGCCCGACCTTGTTCACCCAAGCGACGCCCCCACCCGGCAGCACCGGCGGCTTGATCAACGCGATATGCGGCAGCCTGGCGATGACGTTCATCGCGACGATCGTCGGCACCCCGACCGGCATCCTCGCCGGCACGTTTCTCGCCGAATACGCGCACGGCAAGCGGCTCGGCGAGTTCGTGCGCTTCGTCAACGACATCCTGCTCAGCGCGCCCTCGATCATCATCGGGCTTTTCGTTTACGCGATCCTGGTCGTGCCGATGGGCCATTTCTCGGCCTGGGCGGGCTCGGCGGCGCTAGCGATCATCATGATCCCGGTGATCGTGCGCACCACCGAGGACATGCTGAACCTGGTGCCGAACACGCTGCGCGAAGCGGCGGCGGCGCTCGGCGCGCCGAAATGGAAGATCATCGTCCTGGTGACCTACCGCTCGGCGGTACAGGGCATGCTGACCGGCGTGCTGCTGGCGATAGCGCGCATCTCGGGCGAGACCGCGCCGCTGTTGTTCACCGCGCTCAACAACCAGTTCTGGAGCACCGACCTCAACGCGCCGATGGCCAATCTGCCGGTTGTCATCTTCCAGTTCGCAATGAGTCCCTACGCCGACTGGCAGGCGCTCGCCTGGGCCGGCGCCTTGCTGATCACCGTGACGATCCTCGTTCTCAATATCGGCGCCCGAATCTTGGGTTCCTGGAGCGGTCTGGCGAAATGAGCTTGTCCTTGGCGACTCCCCAGCCGGCCGAAGAGACGGCGCAACCCGGTGAAACCTCGCCGGAAAGCTCGCTTCCGGTGAAGGTGCAGATCAAGAATGTCGGCTTCCGCTACGGCAAGTTCGAAGCCCTCAAGGGAATCAGCCTGCCGCTGCGCGACCGCCGGGTCACCGCATTCATCGGCCCGTCGGGATGCGGCAAATCCACCTTGCTGCGCATTCTCAACCGCATCTACGAGCTCTATCCTAATCAGACCGCGAGCGGCGAGGTGCTGGTCGACGGGGTGAACATCCTGTCGCCCGGCCATGACCTCAACCTGGTGCGGTCGAAGATCGGCATGGTGTTCCAGAAGCCGACGCCGTTTCCGATGTCGATCCACGACAATATCGCCTTCGGCATCAAGCTCTATGAGCGCCTGCCGAAATCGGAGCTCGACGACCGGGTCGAATCGGCCCTGCGCCGCGCCGCGCTATGGGACGAGGTCAAGGACAAGCTGCGGCAGAGCGGGTTGGGTCTGTCGGGCGGCCAGCAGCAGCGCCTGTGCATCGCCCGGGCGATCGCGGTGGAACCCGAGATTCTGCTGCTGGACGAGCCCGCCTCGGCGCTCGACCCGATCTCGACCCAGCGCATCGAGGAGCTGATCGCCGAGCTGAAATCGGACTATTGCATCGCCATCGTCACGCACAACATGCAACAGGCGGCGCGCAGTTCGGACTACACCGCCTTTATGTATCTCGGCGAGCTCATAGAGTTCGACGTGACCGAGCGGATATTTACCGCCCCCCGGGTAAAGCGCACCGAGGACTACATCACCGGCCGCTTCGGCTGAGGGCCCATGGGCTGAGGGGAGCGACAATGCCTGCCGAACACATCATGAAGAGCTACGACGAGGAGCTGAGCCGGCTCAACAAGATGATCGTCGAGATGGGCGGGCTCGCCGAAAGCCAGCTCGCCGCCGCGATCGAGGCGGTCGCCAAGCGTGACAGCGCGCTGGCCGCGCGCGTCGTCGAGGGCGACGCCCAAGTCGACGAGCTGGAACGCGAGCTCGACAATCTGGCGATCCGCCTGCTCGCGTTGCGCCAGCCGATGGCGCGCGATCTGCGCGAGATTTTCGCCGCCTTGAAGATCGGCAGCGATCTGGAGCGCATCTGCGATTACGCGGCCAATGTCGCCAAGCGCTCGATCGCGCTGTCGCAGACGCCGCCGATCCAACCCGTCCACGCGCTGCCGCGCATGGCCACGCTGGCGTTGGGTCAGGTCAAGGACATCATCGACGCCTATATCGAGCGCGACGCCGACAAGGCGCTCGAGGTTTGGCGCCGCGACGAAGAGCTCGACGAGATGTATTCGAGCCTGTTCCGCGAGTTCCTGACCTACATGATGGAGGACCCGCGCAACATCGGCGCCTGTACGCACCTGCTGTTCATGGCCAAGAACATCGAGCGCATCGGCGACCATGCGACCAACATCGCCGAGAACCTCTATTACCTGGTGCACGGCAAGGCGCTGACCGAAGTTCGCCCGAAAGGCGACAATTCCAGCCTCGAAGTCGTCGCTCCCGACCGGGCCGGTTCGCGGTGAAGCCCCTGGTCCTGATCGTCGAGGATGAGGCGCCGCTGGTCACCCTGCTGCGCTACAACCTCGAAAAGGAAGGGTTCGCGGTGTGCTCAGCCGGCGACGGCGAGGAAGCCCTGCTGCAGATCGCCGAGAGCAAGCCCGACGCGGTGCTGCTCGACTGGATGCTGCCGCTGGTCTCCGGGCTCGAAGTGTGCCGGCAAATCCGCCGCGCGCCGGCGAGCCGGGCGCTGCCGATCATCCTCCTCACCGCGCGCGGCGAGGAGGCCGACCGAGTGCGCGGGCTCGACAGCGGCGCCGACGACTACATCGTCAAGCCGTTCAGCCCGAGCGAATTGGTGGCGCGGCTGCGCGCCGTGATCCGCCGGGCTCAGCCGAGCGCGGCGGACGATACGCTGCACTATGCCGATGTCGCGATGGACCTCGCCGCGCATCGCGTGTCGCGCGACGGCACGCCGGTGCATCTAGGTCCCACCGAATTCCGCCTGCTGCACCATTTCATGCTCTATCCCGGCAGGGTCTTCTCGCGCGAGCATCTGCTCGACCGGGTATGGGGACCCCATGCCGAGGTCGAGATGCGCACCGTCGACGTGCATATCCGCCGGCTGCGCAAGGCGCTCAACATCGACGGCTGCCGCGACCTGGTCCGCACCGTCCGCTCGGTCGGCTACGCGCTCGATCACGCCGGCTGAGTAGATTTCCGCTGTCGCGGAGGCGGCACCGGCCCGCTCCCCCACCCGGCCACCCAATCAGCATACTCTCGTTGGGTGGCCGGGTGGGGGAGCGGGCCGGTGCCGTAAGCTCGCGCCGAGGCGCGAGCGCACTTGAAACAATCAGCGAACCAGCCGGCCGGTCGCATCCGCCTCGAACGCCGCCAGATCTTCCGGGCTGAAATAATTGATGTCGCCGGGGGTCGCGAGGCCAATCGCCGCGGCATACGCGGCGAGGCGGATCGCCCGGTCGGGGTCGCCGTCGAGCAGCCCGTGGATCAGGCCAGCGAGAAACGAGTCGCCGGCACCGATGCGGTCGACGATCTCGACCTTGTAGCGCGGCGCGTAACGGACGGCGCCGTGCGCGAGAAAGATGTCGCCGGTATCGGCATTGGGAGCTCGGGTCAGCGCGACGAGCGGCACGCCGTAACGCGCGGCGACGGCCTCGGCGAGGCGTTCGCCGGCCTCGGCGAAGCCGAGAACATGCTGCGCGTCGCGCTCGGCGAGCACGAGAAGCTCGAGATGCGGCGCCACCGAAGCCAGTACCGCCTCCGCCTCGGCCGGAATGGTCAGCGTTGCGCGATAGTTGAGGTCGTAGGACAGCTTCTTTCCCGCCCGGCTGGCGAGCGCCGCGACTTCGAGCACCAGCGCCCGGCAACTCGCGCTGAGGGCCGGGGTGATGCCGGAGAGATGCACCCGCGCGCTCGCCGCGACGAGGCCCGGCCAGTCGGCGTCGTCGAGCGCCATGCCCGACGCCGCCGAGTTCTTGCGGTCGTAGATGACCCGCGCGTTGCGCGGCGCCGGGCCGGGCTCGAAGAACATCAGCCCCTGGCGCGCCTCGACCCAGCGGACATGGCCCATATCGACGCCGTGACGGCGCGCCTCGCCATCGACGATGCGGCCGAGCGGCCCTTCGGGCAGGCGCGACACCCAGGCGGCGCGGCGGCCGAGACGGGCCAGCAGGCACGCCACATTGAGCTCGCTACCGCCGACGCCAACCTCGAAGAGCCGCGCCTGGTCGAGCCGCTGCATCCCCGGCGGCGACAATCGCACCAAGGTCTCGCCGAGGGTCAGGAAATCATAACGGGGTGAATCGGGCATCGGCTCACGTCTACGCCCGCGGCCCGCCGGCGATGTAGATGACCTGGCCGGAGATGAACGACGCCTCGTCGCTGCACAGGAACGCGATCAAATTGGCGACGTCGCGCGGCACCCCGGCGCGGCGCACCGGGATCTCGCGGGCGCGTTCCTCCTTCCATTCCTCGGGGTCGCGGCCGAGGCGGATCGCGGTCGCGCGCGTCATCTCGCTGTCGATAAACCCAGGCGCCACCGCGTTGGCGGTGATGCCGTAGCGGCCGAGCTCGATCGCCAGCGTTTTCGCCATCCCTTGCAGCCCGGCCTTCGCGGTCGAGTAGTTGGTCTGGCCGCGATTGCCCAGCGCCGAGACCGACGACAGATTGACGATCCGCCCCCAATTGCGCTTGACCATCTCGCGCTGGGCCGCGCGCGAGCACAAAAACGCGCCGCGCAGATGCACCCCGGCGACCGCGTCCCAATCGTCGTCGCTCATCTTGTGGATCAGATTGTCGCGGGTGATCCCGGCGTTGTTGACGAGGATGTCGAGCGAGCCCAGGCGCAACGCGACCTCCTCGACCATGCGCTCGACCTCTTGCGTGACGCTGACATTGGCCTTGATGCCGATCGCCTTGACCCCGCAGCGAGCGGCGATGCTCGCCGCGGTCGCCTCGGCGGCGTCGAGATCGAGATCGCACAGCGCCACCGCCGCGCCGTCCTCGGCCAGCCGCTCGGCGGTCGCCGCGCCGATCCCGCGCGCCCCGCCGGTGACCAGCGCCACCCGGCCTTGCGAGCGTCCTGCCATGATGTGTCCTCCGGTTGTTCGAGCGGGTTTCTACCGGCGATTTACACCGCCATCCAGCCGCCATCGACATTGTAGGCCGCGCCGGTGACATAGCTGGCGCGTTCCGAGCACAGCCACACCACCATCTCGGCGATCTCCTCGGGGTCGCCCATGCGCCCGGCCGGGATTTGCGCCAGGATCTTGTCGCCGCGCCGGCGCATCGCGTCCTCGGTCATCCGCGTCTTGATAAAGCCGGGGCAGACCGCGTTGACCCGGATCTTGTCGTCGGCATATTCGAGCGCCGCGGTCTTGGTGAGGCCGAGCACGCCGTGCTTCGCCGCGACATAGGCGGATGAGGTGACGAGCCCGATGAGCCCGGCGATCGACCCGGTATTGACGATCGCCCCGCCCCCTTGGCCCCCCTGCGCCAGCATCTGGCGGATTTCCGCGCGCATGCACAGCCACACGCCCTTCAGATTGACCGCGATCATGCGGTCGAACGCCTCCTCGGTCCAATCGGCGGTCTTCTGGCCGCTGGCGGCGACCTGATAGGGCGCGATCCCGGCATTGTTGAAGGCGCAATCGAGCCGGCCATGGGCGACGATCGTGTCGTCGAGCATCGTCTTGACGTCCTTCTGGCGGGTGACGTCGCCGGTCAGCGTGATCGCCTGGCCGCCCGCGGCGTTGACCAGCGCCACGGTCTCGGCCGCGGCGTCGGCGGCGTAATCGGCGACCGCGACCCGCGCGCCCTCGCGCGCCATGGCGAGCGCGGTGGCGCGGCCGATACCGCCGCCGCCGCCGGTGACCAGCGCCGATTTGCCGTCGAGCATCCCGGGCATCTTGTCCTCCCCTCGATATCGTCCGGGCAGCATATACTGGCGGCTTGTGCCGAGACAGCGCGAGGCGCGACAGAGCGATGGGCCGACGCCCATTCAAGATTTTGGCGAATGCCGTCCTCGGCGCGCTGCTGCTCGGCCTCGCGGCGCGACCCGTCCTGGCCGACGTCGCGACCTTGCGCGTGGTGGTGCCGACCGATCTGGCCGCGCTGTCGCTGATCGTCGCCGCGCACGACCATCTCGTCGAGAAGCAGGCGGACGCGCGGGGCCTCGGCGCCGTCACGGTGCAATGGCTGACGCCGAATGGCGGCAACCCGATCGACGAGCTGCTGAACGGCCAGGCCGATGTCGTCGCCACCACCGACCTCATCGGCTTTCTGCTCGCCTGGGACGAGCGCAGCGGCGTGCCGCAGGAAATCCGCGGCCTCGCCGCGCTGGCGCGGATGCCGTACGAGCTGCTCAGCCGCAACCCGGCGATCGCGACGGTCCGCGATTTCACCGCGAAGGACCGCATCGCGGTGCCGGCGCTCAAGGCGTCGCTGCCGGCGGTGCTGCTGGAGATGGCCGCGGCCGATGAATGGGGCGTCGCGCATTACGACAAGCTCGACGCGCTGACCGTCGCGCGCGGCAGCGAGGAGGCCGACGCCGCGCTCCATTCCGGCAGGAGCGACATCGATACCGATTTCGCGCGCACCCCCTATGCCGATGAGGAGCGCGGCGACCCGGCGATCCACCGGGTCATGGATTCGTTCGACATCCTCGGCCCGCACAGCGTCGGGGTGGTGCTGACGACGGCGCAGTTCCGCGACGCCAACCCGGCGCTCTGCGCGGCGCTGGTCGGCGCGCTCACCGAGGCCGATGGCTTTATCAAGGCCGGCCGCGGCGCGGCCGCCGAGATCTACGATGCGGCCGACAAGAAGCAGGAGATCCCGGTCGAGGACCTGACCGACATGCTGGGCGACCCCGACACCGATTTCTCTCCGGCGCCGGCGGGGATGCTGCGG
>Ga0182024_10020531_pt1 | contig 12067 bp, 12 predicted proteins | sample P32metaG_FD_120480 | JGI IMG/M metagenome (GOLD analysis project Ga0182024, IMG submission 120480) | Permafrost microbial communities from Stordalen Mire, Sweden - P3-2 metaG (Illumina Assembly) | ecosystem: Environmental > Terrestrial > Soil > Wetlands > Permafrost | place: Sweden: Stordalen... | reverse complement strand
GTGACCCCTTCCGTGTCAGGGAAGTGCTCTCCCGCTGAGCTAACCGCCCGCGAGGCGGAAGCGGGAATCGAACCCGCGTACAGGGCTTTGCAGGCCCTTGCCTAAGCCACTCGGCCATTCCGCCCCAGATGACCCCGCTTGGGGCCGGTCCCGGGTACCGAAGAGCCGTGTTGACGACGTCCGCTCGCGAAACGGCGCCCGGCACCTCCGAGCGGACGACGGGATTCGAACCCGCGACCCTCACCTTGGCAAGGTGATGCTCTACCACTGAGCCACGTCCGCGCATGGGCCCCGCTGAGGCGAGGCCGTGCAACCCGGCCACGACCGGTGTGCGTTCAGAACTTTAGCCGATCCTGGCCGGCCGGCAAACTCGCCCCGAGCGAGCCGGCATGGCAGGGTGGCTGCCATGCGAACAGTGATCGTCAACGGGGACGCGCTGACCGTTGCGGATGTCGTGGATGTCGCCTTCAGCGCGGCGCGGGCACAGCTCGGTCCCGAGGTCCCGGCCAGGATGGAGACAACCCGCGCCGTGGTCGCGGCCGCTATCGCCGGCGGCGGGCCCGTCTACGGCGTCAACACGGGCTTCGGCGCGCTCGCCGACACCAGGGTGGGGGAGAAGGACCTGACCACCCTGCAGGGCGCGATCGTCCGCTCGCACGCCGCGGCGACCGGCGAGCCGCTGGATGATCCGACCGTCCGGGCGATCCTGCTGCTGCGCGCCAGGACCCTGGCCGCTGGCTACTCCGGCGTCCGCGCGGCCCTGCCGGAACGGCTGCTCGAACTGCTGGCGAAGAACCTGCTGCCCGTCGTGCCCGGCAAGGGATCGGTGGGCGCCTCCGGTGACCTGGCGCAACTCGCGCACCTGGCGCAGCCGCTGATCGGCGAGGGCCGGTTGCGCGCCCCTGGCGACGGCCCGCACGGCCGCCCAGCCGCCGAGGTGCTTGCCGAGCACGGGATCGAGCCGCTGGAGCTGGCCCCGAAGGAAGGCCTGTCGCTGGTCAACGGAACGGAGCCGATGCAGGCCCTGCTCGCGTTCTCGGTGCGCGACGCGGAACTGCTGCTGCGGGCCGCCGACGTGGCCTGCGCCCTGTCCATCGAGGCGCTCCTCGGCACCGACCGGCCCTACGACGAGCGGGTCCAGATCATCCGCCCGCACCCAGGCCAGCTGGAAAGCGCCGCCAACCTGCGCGCTCTGCTGGCCGGCTCGGAGCTGATGGCCAGCCACCGGCACAGCCGCCACGCGGTGCAGGACGCCTACAGCATGCGCTGCGCCCCGCAGGTGCACGGCGCGGTCCGCGATGTGCTCGGCTACGCCCGGCGGGTCATCGACACCGAGCTGGGGTCCGTGGTCGACAACCCGGTGATCGTGCCGGACGGCGAGGTCATGACCACCGGGAACTTCCACGGCGAGCCGCTCGCCTTCGCCGGCGACATGCTCGCCATGGCGATCTCCGAGCTGGCCAGCATCAGCGAGCGCCGGGTGGACCGGATGCTCGACCCGGCGTCGTCCCGCGGGCTGCCGCCGTTCCTCGCGCCGAACGCGGGCACCAACTCCGGCTACATGCTGGCCCAGTACACCGCGGCCTCGCTAGTCAGCGAGAACAAGGTGCTCTCCCACCCGGCCAGCGTGGACACCATCCCGACGTCGGGGAAGCAGGAAGATCACGTCTCGATGGGCTGGACGTCCGTCCGCAAGCTCCGCGACGTGATCGTCAACGTCCGCACCTGCCTGGCCGTCGAGATCCTCTGCGCCGTGCAGGGCATCGACCTACGAGCCTCGATCGGGGCGCCGGCCGGCCCGCTGGCCGCGGTGCGTGACGTGGTCAGGGCGCGGGTGCCGATGATGGCCGTCGACCGCGAGGTATCCGGGCAGATCGTGGCCGTTGACGAGCTCATCCCCGATATCTGCGAGACGGCGGCTGCGCACTGCGGCGGGCTGAAGTAGCTTTCCTGCCATGACCGTATGGCTGAACGGGACGCTGCTGGCCGACGCCGACGCGCGGGTTTCCGTCTTCGATCACGGGCTGACCGTTGGCGACGGGGTCTTCGAGACCGTCAGGATCTCCGGCGGCGTGCCGTTCGCGCTGACCAGGCACCTGGCCCGGTTGCTCGTTTCCGCCGCTGGGCTCGGCCTGCCGGAGCCTGACCTGGATCTGCTGCGGGCCGGCGTGCCTGCTCTGCTGGATGCCGCCGGCCGGCCGGGACGCGCGCGGATGCGGATCACGGTCACCGGGGGCCCGTCCCCGTTTGGCTCGGTCCGGGGGGACGCGCCGGTCACGATGATCATGACGCTGGGGGAGTGGCCTGTCATTGACACCGCGTGCGACGTGATCATGGTGCCGTGGCCGAGAAACGAGCACGGCGCGCTGGCCGGCCTGAAGACGACCTCGTACGCGGAGAACGTGCTCGCGCTCGGCTATGCCAGGGAGCGCGGCGGCACGGAGGCGATCTTCGCCAATACGGCCGGGAACTTGTGCGAGGGAACCGGGACCAGCGTGTTCATGGTGTCCGGCGGGCGGCTGCTGACGCCGCCGCTGAGCTCCGGCTGCCTGGCCGGGATCACCAGGGGACTGGTGCTGGAGTGGGCTGGCGCGGTGGAGGAGGACCTTCCGGCCGGGGCGCTCGCCGCGGCGCCGGAGGCTTTCCTGACCAGCACGACCAGGGACGTGCAGCCGATCCGGTCGGTCGACGGGCAGCCGCTGCCGGCCGCTCCCGGGCCGGTCACTCGCCGGGCCGCCGAGATTTTCGCCGCGATGTCCGCGGCGCAGTCAGATCCGTAAGAAGACTGAGGGCAGATCCGTAGGCCGACTTGGCTAGGTGAATCTGTTTAGCTGGACATGACTATCGCTTTAACTGGACATTACCTTTGCTCATGACGTCCGCCGACGGTCATGCGCGCCACAGCAGCTCGTCAAGCTCCCCGTCTACGTTGATGAACTCGCTTTCCTGCTCGCCCTCGACAATGCCGTAGGTGCGGTGCAGGAATTCCGCCGTCCCGCCGACCGGCGCCTCGAAATGCGCGTGGCCGAACGGGGACGACAACGCGATGTTCAGCACCTCGCGGCGGCCCGCGGAGCCTGGCCACACCCGGACGTCTCCCTCGCCCGCCGGGCAGGCCAGGCCCGTCGCGAGCAGCTCCCTGGCGAATATCCACACCACTGGCTCGTCCGTGCCCACATGGAAAGCCATGCGGACCGCATAAGGGTCATCGGCACTGTAATAGAGGCCGGCCACCAGCGGAACTGTGCCGTGTTCGGGGACTATAAGCGTTAGGCCGAGTTCGGCTGAGACTGTAGTGCTGCTGTTTAGCATCGGCAAGCCTTTGTCTTGTCGTGTCCCGGAATGCCGGGCTTCGCGATGATTATGCGGCCGCTCATTGGCCCTATCAGGCGTGGCGGCCGCTTAATATTTGTCGTGGTAGATAAGATTCCGCGAACTAGGTCACTCGTAACCTCGGTCACTAGTCACCAAACCGGCTGTGACCTGGGCAAACACGTCCCTGATTCGGTGTATATCGCGCTGTTGAGCGCGTTTCCGTAATCAGTTGTGACGCACCGTGACCGAGTGTTTACCGAAGTAGGGTAAAGCCTGGCCCATAAGATCGCGCGTCTCCGCCGACTTGCAGGGACATGGCCTGCCGCGAGGCGCCTGGCATGGCTGGGAGCGTTCGCTGCTTGCGCTGCGGTGCTCACTCTGATCTGTCCGGGGCATAGTGCACTTTACAACGCCGTTATATCCGCGGAGAAGAAGCAATTCGAGCTTAATGTCCATGTTTATTGCTATAAGGAGTGAGACTGGCTCGGGAGCAAAGAGGTTGCAGCATGCCAATGGTCGCTGCACACGGTTGCGCCCTGGCCGCAGCATGTGATCACGGGGCCGGCGGGGCCGTCCGGCGGGCACGGGCCGCGCTGCCGTCCGGCCCGCATGCGCTACGCTGAGGTGCGCCCGGGCGGACGGTATCGTGCCCCGGCGGCGGGCGATTGGCTCAGCGGGAGAGCGCCTCGTTCACACCGAGGAGGTCACTGGTTCGATCCCAGTATCGCCCACAGAGTTTCACCAGCTCAAAGGTCCAGGGGCGCAATCAGGTGTGCCTGATTGTCGCCAGTTCACCCTGAGCGCAGACACGTTGAGCAGTGCGCACGTTCATTGCGCGGGCCACCGTGTGGTCCAGCCGGACGCACGGCCCAATGCCACCAGGCCTGTGGACAAGCTGGCTCAGCGGTTGAGCTGCTATCCCCAAGTCGTATCCATGCGGACGAGTCGGGATGTCAGGTCCGCCCGAGAGAATCCAGGCAGAGCTACACGACTACTAGTTCACGGAGGGCTGATTGGTGACCTCGGGGCATGACGAACTGCGGGTGCGCATCGCGGGCGAAACCATGCAGGCGATCCCAGCAATAGTGGAACTGACGTGCTCGCGCCTCGGGATTCCGCTCGCGAACCAGCGTGACCGCGGCGCGGGACTCCTCAGTTACCCGGACCCTGTCACGGGCCTGCTGATCGCTCGGCAGCTTGAGCATGGCGCAGCCCAGTGGGCGCGTAACTACATGCGCGACCTCCGCGAGGACGGGGAATCGTGGCAGCGCATCGGTGAGGTAATCGGCTTGGAGGACAACGCCGCCGCCGGCGCCTTCGCGGCTGCTACAGCGTCACCCTGGCTGGACTCGGAGACCGGGCAGTGGCGCGACGACAAGACGTTCGGGTGGCACTGCCCCGCCTGCGGCAAACAAGTCGTGGACCACGGTCCCGGTGCCGACGCCGAATATGGCCATGCCGCAGGATGCCCCAGGCACGCCACCATCTAATCAGAGGTTTGAGATCCGTTCCGCTAGGGGCTGCGGCGATACCCTTGGTGGGTGACCGATGACGTAGTGACCTTGGAGGGTCTGCGCCGCCGCCGCGCGGAGATCCTGGGTGTCGCGCGCACGCGCAAGGCTCATCGGATCGCGGTGTTCGGTTCCGTTGCTAGGGGAGAGGCTCGTCCAGATAGCGATTTGGACTTGCTCGTGGATTTCGAGCCGGGTGCCTCTCTTCTTGATCAGGTCGGCTTGTTCCAGGATCTTGAGGAACTCCTCGGTGTTGGGGTGGATGTCGTCGCGCGGAGCGCCCTCAAGCCGCGGGACGAACACATTCGGGCCGAGGCCGTAGAGCTGTGACCAGGGGAGTCGATGACCTGCTGGCAGATCTGGCTGAGGCAGCCGACGCTGCCGCCGAACTTGTGAGGTTCGGTAAGGAGCGGTGGGATGCTGAGCGCCCGCTGCGTCTTGCGGGCGAGGCCATCATTGGCCGATTGGGCGACATCGCCACCAAGCTCCCCGACGAGGTCACCAAGGCGACACCTGAGGTTCCGTGGCGCGAAGTCAAGGGCATGAGGATCATCGCCGCGCACGCCTATCATCGCATCGACTATGAGGTGGTCTGGGTCACCTTGCGGGACGACGTGCCGCGAATGGACGAGGCGATCAGGCGCTGGCGTCAGGCTCAAGGTTGAGCGCCGCGCCGGGCCGAGGGCACAACTCGTTACGGAGGCTTGCTACCTCGTCGGCAAGTATGCAGTTACCCCGCTTACGTCACCGTACGGAAGCCGTTTCCCTGACGACTGGCTTCACACCGAGGAGGTCACTGGTTCGATCCCAGTATCGCCCACAGCCAGGATCTGGCGTTACGCCAGCTCAGAAGCTCGTCGGATAGACCTCACCCTAAGCCGCGGGTGGGGTCTTTCTCGCGAGTGGGAGGAATTTGGGAGATCAACTTGTCCGAGAGGTTCCCGTGCCGGACCGGTCGACGTCGATATCCTTGCCAGCGCGGGCCGGAGGAGAGGAAACGGTTGAAGCAGCAGCCCCGTTCACTGGGCGGCCCGTGCCCACGCAGGAGGCGCCGGGGAACGATCTGCCGCGGCCGATCATCCACAACGACCGTGCCCGCAAGGAGCTTGGATAGCGTCCGCGCCCGCTACGGTTTGCGATTGTGACCGTCGAACACGTCGGGACACCGAGTTCCGCCACAGCGCCGACCCTTCCATCGCAGGGTCCCCGCCTCAGCGACCTGCTCGAGGTCGAGGTCCACAGGGACCCCGACGCATCACTGGGCGGAGGCCCGTTTGCCTGCGGCGAGCAGGGCGAGCGCTGCCCGGCTCGTGGCCACGCACATTGCCCGGGAACGCTGCGGCGGTGCTCCGCAATATTTCGATGCCTGGCTCGCTCGGCACGGCGGCGGGCCGCCGCACCCACCGGATCTCCTCGACTGCCTCGTCGCCATGGTGGCATCGGAGTCGATCGGGAAGCCGCCGAAGGGCGGGAGTGACGAGCACATCGAGGGCTTCGTCGCCGAGCACATCTGGCACCTCCTCACCATCGAGAACGCCCTGACCTTCGGGGTTCCGGTACGCGTCGACGGACCCGACTGGTCGGTGACCGACTCGGGCGGCGACGGGCTGGCCATCTACCGGTCGAACGGATCCCTCGTCTTTCGGCTCTGGGAGTCGAAGGCGCACACGTCGGACGGCACCGTGCGCGAGGTGGTGAACGGTGCGTGCCGGCAGGTCGACAGCAATGCGCTGCGCTACCTTGCCCGGTTCTCCAAGTGTTAGCGACCTCGTTATTTGGTGATGTAGCGGCAGCGCTCCGTGAGCGCGGTTCGGCAACGCTTGATGAGCACTGCTGTTGCTTTCGCCACCCTGACTGAGTCTTGGTAGGCGGTCACCGCAACTTGCGCAGTCGCGGCATCACGGACCGCCCGGTGACGGTTGTCACGGTCACGCGTTGTGACGGACGGGATAATTCCGACGTTCGATATCCGCCGATCTGTACTTCTGCGGCTCGGCGGGCCACTGAGCGATGGCAGCGTCTGTATCGGGTGATCTGTGTGGCCATGCCAAGTCGGGGACGGCCTCCTCTACGTCGCTTCTGTGGTCAGCGTTGCCCACGGCTTGACACGCTTGATCCGGCTGGCCTTGACAGCGATCGAAGGATTTGGTCGACTGGTTTAGTCAATCGACTAACCAGTTGACTAAGGGCGCGGTGGACCGGAATGGGGCTGGCGATGGCGACTGATCAGGAGCTGATCAGGCAGACGGTGCGCGACTGCTTCGAGGGCTGGCACGACGCCGACGTGGCCCGGATGGACCGGGCGCTGCACCCAGACCTGGTCAAGCGCTCACCGGCCGAGGACGGCGGAGCGATCCTGACCAAGGCCGTTATGCTGCAGGCCTGCGCCGAGGGCGAGGGAACCATCGCCGCGGACCGTTGGGTGAAGATCGACATCGCCGATGTCTGCGGCGACATCGCGAGCGCGGTTGTCCGCTCGGCCCCCTGCCGGGAGTACCTCCGCCTGATCAGGACCGGCAACGGCTGGAAGATAGCGGACGCGCTGTGGCTGCCGCGGTGAGCCAGCCCGCGCCGAAGACGGCCGCGCGTGCCGCCGCCGAGGAGGCGCTGCTGGATGCGGCGGAGCGGCTGCTGGCCGATGTCGGGTACGCGGGCGTCACGACGCGGCGGCTGGCCGAGGAGGCGGGCATCAACCACGGCCTTGTGCACTATTACTTCGGCTCGAACGAGAACCTGCTCGTGCACGCGCTGGAGCGGTTCACCGACCGGCTCATCGCCCGCCAGCGCGAGCTGTATGCCGCCGATCTGCCGTTCGCAGACAAATGGCGGACGGTGATGCGCTACCTGGTCAGCGAGGACGTCAGCTATCAGAAGATCTGGCTGGAGCTGCAGGCGCTGGCCTGGAACAACCCTGACATCTCCGAGCGCCTGGCCCGGGTGAACGGCGAGTGGCGGGCGGTGCTGACCGAGGCGTTCGAACAGCCCCGCCGCGAGCTTGGCATCGGGCTGCCGCTGCCGGCGCTCGTCTCGCTGGTGATGACGTTCAACCTCGGCATCATCGTCGAGCGCCTGGGCGGCATCGAGACCGGGCACCGCGAACTACTGGATTGGATCGACCAATGGATATCCCGATGACTGAGCCCGCCCGCGAGCAATCGCGGGCACGGTACCCCGACAGTTCCGGCTACACCCAGCGCGACGGGGTGCGGCTCTACTACGAGGTCTACGGCTCCGGCGAGCCGACCGTCTTCCTGCTGCCGACGTGGTCGATCATCCATTCACGGCACTGGAAGATGCAGATCCCCTACCTGGCCCGGCACTGCCGCGTGCTCACATTCGACGGGCGCGGCAACGGCCGCTCCGATCGCCCGGCGACGGGATACGGGGAAGCCGAGTTCGCCGCTGATGCCCTGGCGGTGATGGATGCCACCGAGACCGGGCGCGCGGTGCTCGTCTCGCTCTCGGCCGGCGCTCAGTGGGCGCTGGTCCTCGCGGCCGAGCAGCCTGACCGGGTCGGCGGGGCGGTCTTCATCGGCCCTGGTGTGCCGTTCTGCGATCCGCCTGCACCCCGCACGATCTACCCGTGGGACGAGGAGCTGGACACCGACGAGGGGTGGGCGAAGTGCAACCGCTACTACTGGCTGCGCGATTACCGCGGCTTCCTCGAATTCTTCTTCTCCCAGGTGTTCACCGAACCGCATTCGACCAAGCCGGCCGAGGACTGCATCAGCTGGGGCCTGGACACGACGGCGGAGACGCTCGTCGCGACGTGTCTAAGTGATGAGCTCGACGAGGAAGCCACGCGCGAGCTGTGCCGCGGCGTCCGCTGCCCGGTGCTGGTGATCCACGGCGCAGACGACGCGATCGCGGCCCCTGGCCAGGCGATCGGGCTCGCCGAGGCGACCGGCGGCGATCTCGTCCTGCTCGACGGTTCGGGACACTGCCCGCACGCGCGTGACCCGGTGAAGGTCAATCTGATCATTCGCGACTTCGTGGCCCCTCCGCCGGCGCCCCGGCGCTGGGCGCGCGGCAAGGCGCGCCGCAAGCGCGCGCTTTACATCTCCTCGCCCATCGGCCTGGGTCACGCCCGGCGCGACGCGGCGATCGCGGACAAGCTGCGCAAGCTGCATCCCGACCTGGAGATCGACTGGCTCGCCCAGGATCCGGTCACCAGGGTGCTGGAAGAGCGCGGTGAGCGCGTCCACCCGGCCAGCGCGCACCTGGCCAGCGAGTCCGGGCACATCGAGAGCGAGTCGGCCGAGCACGACCTGCATGCCTTCCAGGCCATCCGGCGGATGGATGAGATCCTGCTCGCCAACTTCATGGTCTTCCACGACCTCGCCCGCGAGGAGGACTACGACCTGTGGATCGGCGACGAATCCTGGGAACTCGATTACTACCTGCACGAGAACCCGGAGCAGAAGCGCGCCGCCTACGCCTGGCTGACGGACTTCGTCGGCTGGCTGCCGATGCCCGACGGCGGCCCGCGCGAGGCCCTCGTGACCGCCGACTACAACGCCGAGATGATCGAGCACATCGCCCGCTATCCGCGGGTCCGTGACCGTGCCATCTTCGTGGGCGATCCCGGCGACATCGTCCCGGACACCTTCGGCCCGGGCCTGCCGCGCATCCGCGACTGGGCCGAGCAGCACTACGACTTCGCCGGCTACGTCACCGGCTTCGACCCGCGCCAGCTCGGGGACCGCGAACTGCTCGGCTACCGCGCCGACGAGCGCGTCTGCCTCGTGACGGTCGGCGGGTCTGGAGTCGGCGGCCACCTGCTGCGGCGCGTGATCGCCGCCTTCCCCGAGGCAAAGGACCGCGTGCCCGATCTCCGGATGACCGTGGTGGCCGGCCCGCGGATCGATCCCGCCAGCCTGCCGCAACATGACGGGCTGGAGATCCGCCCGTACGTCCCTGAGCTCTACCGCCACCTGGCCGTCTGCGACCTCGCCGTCATCCAGGGCGGACTGACCACTGCGATGGAGCTCACCGCCAGCCGACGGCCGTTCCTGTACTTCCCGCTCCGCCACCACTTCGAGCAGAACTTCCACGTCCGCCACCGGCTCGAGCGCTACCGAGCCGGGCGGTGCATGGACTACCAGACCGCCGAACCTGCCGACATCGCCGCCGCGATCGCCAGCGAGATCAGCCGCCACGTCGACTACCGCCCAGTCGCCACCGACGGCGCCGCCCGCGCCGCGTCAATGCTCGCCGACCTCCTCTGACAGCAAACAAGCCTCGACCGAAAGGAACCGTGACGACAGCCTCGATCGGGTACCTCATCGTCGACACCGCCGCCCGCCGCTGCTCACCGCTCCGCCGCGGCAGCAGCCGGAGACAGATCTAGCTGATCGGCGCATCAGGAGCGGGTAGCAGTGAACCGCACCCGGGAGCGCCAAATCAGCGTTCCGCGCGAACACGGCGCCCGCCGGGCCAACTGAGTCAATCACGCTCCGTGATAGCCGCCACGGAAGCGACGTCTGGCCGCCGACGGCCGCTCGCTGACAGCGTCCTGCACGCATACGGCCTCGGACGTCTTCGTGATCCTGAAAGCCGGGCGGCCGGCCAGGGGTAGCCCGTCACGAAAGAGCGTTGCCGTTGATCATCGATCCGTGCCCAGATAAATAGGCCGATAACACCAACGTGGGCCAGGGTCTCGGCGATCCTGAACTCCAGAAGTTCTACGGCAGCCTGCTCGAGCTGTGGCGCGCCGCCGCGCGAGGCGGGTGGCGGGATCTCGGTGGCGACCGCCTCGGATGCCACCAGGGACTGCTTCGGAAATTATCCGAACTACTGGGCGTTCGGCCACGACGATCAGCGCCAGGGCCTGGTCGTGACGATCGAGGACTACGCGGACTTCGCGAAGCAGGTACGGCAGGAGCTATGGAACGGGCTCTGAACCTCGACCTTCTGCGCGCGGCGCTCGGCGAGGGGGGCATGTTCCCATCGCCCGAGGAACTCCAGCGACGCCTCGCCGAGGCCGAGATCGCGCTGTTCATCCAGCGCGGCGCCGTCGACGAGGAGCTGCTCGGGACCGCCTGGTACCTCCACGGCGTTGGCACCGCCCGCGCGTCGCTCGAGATCTACCCGGTCGAGCGGCAGCTGCGCGCCAACCAGGTCGCCGCCCACATCTTCGATCTGGCCCTCTCGGCGGGGATCGCGTCCGAGGTGGTGCGGCGGGAGGTGACCTTCGCGGCCCAGGTCAGCTATATCCGGGGCGATCTGGACCCGAACGCCCTCGCCCTGTACCGGCGGCTGCCACAGTTCGAGCCTCGGCTACGCGACGAGCCGGGCGCGGTGTCATTGGACGTGGGCTCGGCCATGCTCGCGCTCGACCGCAAGCGGCTATTGGCCGGCGGTAGCTGCGCTGCATACTCGAAGAGTTCCGGCCTTAGCAGGCTATGCGGGATTTGCTTTGGCGCACCGTCAGGGCTATACCGAAGCTGCGCCAGCGCTCTTCCGCCCGGGATATCTGCGAACAGGCCATCCAGCCTCCGTACAGCAGCGGCATCGTCAAGCAGGCCAGGATTCACCAGCAACCGTATTTTCTTGTCGACACGTTCTAGCTCCAACATAGCTTCGCGGCAAAGCATTAGAAGGTCCGGGTCTTCGCTCATGCCTCGTAGCTCTTTACTTATAGCCGCGCTAACATTCTGCTTGGCTCCGAGAAAGATTTCACGAAGGAGTGGTACGCGCATTTCATATTGATTGACAATTAGACCGCCCGGACTGGTTTCCTTTGCAGACAGGAAAAGCCCGATGCAGCGAAGCGAATGATGAACCAGCACGTTTCTTAGCCGATACAACAACCGATAAGCGAAAGAACTGTCATAAGCTTCTGAAAAAATTCGTTTTACTTCGGCAACCTCAGCGGCACCCGGGCCATTATAGCGTTCTGCATCTGCCAACGACTGCTCCTGATGAAGGTGTAGCGCCGAGCAGAACGTCAGAACGCAACAAGTGATGCTAGTACGCCAACTTTCAGCTGAGAGCTGGATAAGTGGTATAGACACCGTCCTCATGAACTTCTGAACTTGAGCGCAGACACTTTCCAGATTCGCTAGTGACTGCCTGGTATAGACAAGAATGTTGCCGTTTAGAGAATTTTGTAGCTTAGCTACGCAAGTGGTATAGCCACGACCCGGAGCGCTTCGAGGAATTCGGCCGCCGCTACCAGGCAGAGCTGAAAGAGCCTGAGCGGGCAGACGCGCTGGCGCACCTGCGTGAACTTGCGAAAG
>Ga0182024_10020530_pt1 | contig 12067 bp, 14 predicted proteins | sample P32metaG_FD_120480 | JGI IMG/M metagenome (GOLD analysis project Ga0182024, IMG submission 120480) | Permafrost microbial communities from Stordalen Mire, Sweden - P3-2 metaG (Illumina Assembly) | ecosystem: Environmental > Terrestrial > Soil > Wetlands > Permafrost | place: Sweden: Stordalen... | reverse complement strand
TCAGCCACCGGCTGTCGCTGGAGCAGGTGAACGAGGGATTCGCTCTGATGGAGCGCCAGGACGGGATCCGAAGCGTGATCCAGTTCGCCTGAGCTCCAGCGAGCGGCAGAAGCGCTCCACCACCTCAGGATCGAACTGGGTACCGGCGCTGCGGCGCAGTTCGGCCACCGCGTCCGCGTCTGACATCGCCTGGCGGTAGGGCCGCGTGGTGGTCATCGCGTCGTACGCCTCGCACACCGAGATGACGCGGGAGCCCAGCGGGATCTCGTTCCCCGCCAACCGATCCGGGTAACCGCTGCCGTCGTACTTCTCGTGACTGGAACGCACCAGCGCGGCGACCCGGTGCAGGGCCGGAGCGGCGTTGATGATCCGCTCGCCGATCAGGGTGTGGCGGCGGATGAACTCCCACTCGGCATCCTCCAGTGGTGAGGGCTTGTTGAGGATTGCGTCGGGGACGGCCATCTTGCCCACATCATGCAGCTCGGCGCCCTGGCGGATCGGCTCCACTTCGTCGTGACACAGCCCGAAGCTCCGCGCCGTCTCGGCCGCCAGCTCGGACACGTCGTGGAGGTGGGCCCGCAGGCCCGGCGTTCCGTCGACGGCGCGCTCGGCCTGCTACGCGCGCTCGGATACGACACGTCGGCCGGGCGTCCGTACGACCTAGGTGATGTGGGGCTATCCGGCGTTGGAACTCGCCTACGCGCTCACCAGACGCGGGGCTACATGGCCTGCTCGTTGCCGAGGTCGATGAGCTGCCGAGGTCGTTCAAGACGATCGGCCGCCGCCTCGTAGACCGGTTTCACGATGAGCCGCTCGTTGTCCTCGGTGTACGCGGGACGGGTTCGTGGAGCAGCTTTGCGATCGTCCGCCCGCGACTCGTGCGCGGCGGCGGCGGGGCGGTCACGGTCGCCCGCCTCGTCGTTCGCCCGTCGTTGCCGACGGCCCATGACGTCGAGGTCGTCTCGCGGCTCGCCTGGCACACCGACCGCGACGATCGCGCGAATCAGCGGGCAGTCGACCAGGCGCTCGACGTCGAGCGAGTGACCCGACGGTTCTTTGTCGAGCTCAACGGTCACTACCAACGTGTGGTCGATGCAGTCGCCCACGTCGCTCAGGCGAACGCGACCGTCCGGACCGGCGTCGAGCGGGCGCACGGCGCCGAGCGCGTAGCCCTGCGAGTTGTTACCCAGACGCTGTTCGCCTATTTCCTGCAACGAAAGGGGCTGCTCGAAGGACGCCCAGCGTGGCTGTCGGACTCCTATAAGGCGCAGTTGCACGAGCGCCCCGGGTTCTACGCGGGGGTGATGGAGCCGCTGTGTTACGACGCTCTCAGCATGCCAGTCGACGAGCGCGAGGAGCGTTGGCGAAGCGCCGGCATCCCCTTCCTTAACGGCGGCCTGTTCGAGCGCCGGTACGGCGCAGTGTCACTGCCACTGCCTGACGAGGTCTTCTCTACCGAGGATGGGCTCCTCGGCTTCCTAGACGGCTGGAGCTTCACCGTCGCTGAGGAGCGCGCCGACGAGACCGAGGTTGCTGTCGATCCCGAGATGCTCGGCAAGGTCTTCGAGAATCTGATCTCCGACGACGAGCGTCGCAACCAGGGCACGATCTACACCCCTCGTCCGGTAGTCCAGTTCATGTGTCGTGAGGCACTCGTCCCCTATCTGCAGTGCACGGCCGACCTTTCGGAGACCGAGGCTCGGGCCTTGATCGACGGCGACGAGCCTTTTGACCACCTCACCGAACTGACTGACGCCGAGCGCTCAGCGACAGCGGCACCGCGGGTCGAGGCGGCGTTGACAGCAATCAAGGTCCTCGATCCTGCAGTGGGCTCTGGCGCGTTCCAGCTCGGAATGCTTTCTGAGATCGTGCGTCTGCGCCGCCACGCACACCGGGTGATCGACGGGGCCGAGCCGAACGACGCAACGCGCCACGCCTCGAAGGTTCACGCGATCCAGTCGAGCCTCTTCGGAGTGGCCATCAACCCAACGGCGATCGAGCTATGCCGCCTGCGGCTGTGGCTCTCCCTGCTCGTCGACACGCCGGATGGCGTCCCGCCGGACCCGCTGCCCAACCTTGAGTTCCGCACGATCGCGGCTAACTCGTTGACCGACTACGTCGCTGGAATCGAGGTCCAGAACACGCGCAACGCTGCCGCATCGCTGGACGTACATAGCCTCGCCCCTGATGCGCTCGTCGAGCTCCGCGAGCGCTACTTCGTCGCGGCCGATCCGACTGCTAAACAGGCGCTGAGCGACCAGATCGCTACGGCTGAGGATGCTCTGCTCGGCCAGTTTTCGAGCGTGCCCGTGAGAACGCCCGCAACGCCGCCGCGGCAGAGCGAACAGAGGCCTACGGGCGGCAGGCTCTGGCAGATATCGACTCGCTCGCCGCCGCGTATCACGACCGTGACCGCGTCTTTCCGGCGTTCATGCCAGCGTTCCACACACCGGATGTCGCGGCGAGCGGCGGCTGGGACGTTGTGATCATGAACCCGCCGTACCTCAGTAGAAAGGAGGTAGCGCAGCGGCTCGACGAGGTGCTGATGCACGACCTCGAGCGGCATTACGGGCGCACAGCGGACCTGATGATCCACTTCGCGTGGCGGGCGCTGCAGCTCATCCGTACCGGCGGCGTGTTGTCGATGATCTTCAACGACTCGATCTTTACGAGCACCGATGCAGCGGAGCTGCGCCGCACGCTGCTAGCCGGGGAGGACGCGCCCGAGACCGTGCATGTCGCGGCTCGCACCCGCTGCTTTGAGGGTGTGGCGGTCAATGGCGGCGTGATCATCGCCACGCGCGGACTCGGGCACGACCCTGAGATCAGGTGGGTGGAAAACCCCGGGCGCCCGACCTCTGACCTGCTTGCGGCCGGGCGGATCGCTGATCCCACGAAGACGTCAACTCCGATTGGAAGTTCCGAGCTGTTCGAGGTCTCGTCGCGCAACTTCCTGCGCCTCCCTCACAGGCCGCTCTTCCGGCCGAGCCCGCCGGCGCGCGAGTTGCAGAGACGGTTTATGCAATGCGCGGGCTGGCGCGAGTTCTCGCGCTACGAGGCTGCCAACGGCGGCGCGAGCTGGGAGTTGCTGTCGAACACGCGGGCGCTCGAGCGGTGGATCGCCGCTGCCCGCCGCGACGGTTTCTACGAGGCGCTGGAGCCCGGGCGCGACTGGGTACTGCTCGGGCTCGTTATCGAGGGCGGTCAGGGGCTGGCGACTGCTGACGACCGGCGATTTCTTGCCGCGCGCGAGGGCGGCGGCGAGGCCGACGCGGCGCGCACTATGCAGCAGCGATTGGAAGCCCTGACGCTCACCCACGAGGACGCCGGGGCACGCTACCGCGCGCTGCGAGCGGTCATGACGGTCGAGGACGCGCTGCTCGCCATCGCCGACTAGTTCCACCCGACGAATGACCTGCGCTGGCCGAAGAGCGGTTTGGTTCGGGTCGCGCCTGCGGCCGGCGTGCGCTCGAGGCGGCTAGCGGACGAGGAGGTTGCGTCGGGGATCACGGATGGTCCGAGCTGGGTACCGTTCGAGAAGGGTGACAGCTCGGGGGACGACGGTGGCGCGGCGAAATGGCGACGCGAAAACCCGATCGTGATCGACTGGTCGCCGGAAGCGGTCGAGCTTCTGCGGACACGGGCGGTGAGCGGTGTGTCCTACCGGCGCCCTCGCATCCAGAACGAACACCTATGGGGCAAGTCAGGCGTCACGTTCAACAGCACGGCCAGTTACCTGCGAACCCGGGCGGTACCCGAAGGCGGCATCTTCGGACACAAGACTCCGGTCATCCGCCCGGCGGTAGCGTGGCTCGCGCCGGAGAGCCTTCTTGCCTTGCTGAATGCACCCACTCTCGACTTCGTCCTGCGGACGTTCCTCGGGTCACGCATGCAGATCGAGATCGGCGACATCCGCCGGCTCCCGCTCCCCGTCTTGACGGCCGACCAGGCAAGCACGCTGGAGGCCCTCGGCCGCCGCGCGATCGCCGCCAAGGAAACGCTCGACGCCGGCACCGACGGCGACTCGCTCGACGTGATCGAAGCTGAGCTCGACGCTTACACCCGTGATCTCTACGGTGTTGCCGCCGATGCCCACCTCTGGGTGGTCAGGTGATCGACCCGCTCGCGCTTCCCTACTCCGACAACGACGTCGCCGTTGTCGCCGACCGCCTCCGCGCCGAGATCCGGGACGATCCCGATCGTCTCGACGTTGCCTCCGGTTATTTCGCCCCGTCGGTCTGGTCGGCAGTCGGCGATGCGCTCAACGGGGTTGCGCGATTCCGGCTGCTCCTCGGGACCGACCACGAGCTCAACGCGCTCACCCCAGCCCGCGAGACCGCGAACATCGAGGCGCTGGTGCGGGCCGCGATTGTGCGCGACACCCAGCCAGCCGGGCTGATCCGACCTGATGCAGCAGAGGCGCTCCAGGCGCTGATCGCGTTTCTTGAGCGCCAACAGGCCGCCAACGGCGAGATCGTGCGGCTCTGGCGCGGCGACGGCTTCCTTCATGCCAAGGCATACATCCTCGGTGGATCGGTGGGGATCGGCAGCGCGAACTTCACCTTCAACGGCCTGATGCGCAACCGTGAGCTCGTCGGCTGGCACCAGGACCGCCGCGAGGTCGGCGAAGTGCGCGAGTGGTTCGAGCGCTACTGGAACAACGAGCGCACGACCCCATACACCGACGCGCTGCTCGAAGCACTACGTGCGACGCCGCTCGTGTCAGAGTCGTTCACGCCGTACGACGTGCTGATCCGTACGCTCGCCGCTCGCTACGGCGGTGATCTTCCACCGTCGTTGGACGAGGCACAGTTCACGCTGAAATGGTTCCAAGAGGACGCTGTCTTCCGTCTCGTGCGCCTCCTCAACGAGCCAGCACGCGGGGCGCTGCTTGCCGACGCGGTCGGCCTCGGAAAGACGTGGATGGCAATTGGCGTCATCCACCACTACCTCTACCGCCAGACCGAGCCACGCCGTGGACAAGGACAGCCCGTCCTGCTGATCGTTCCAGCGTCACTCGAGACTATGTGGCAGGAGATACTCCAAGAGCACGGATTGGACTGGGCCTGCCGTCTCATCACACTGCAAAGCCTGCGCGCCGATCTCGACGTCAACACGTTCGCGGGCGCCGACCTGATCGTCATTGACGAGGCCCACCGCCTCCGCGGCGGGGGAACCTGGTTCCAGAAGGCCATGGACCTCTTGGCCACAGGCGACAACCCTCACGAGCGGCGCGTCCTTCTGCTGACCGCAACCCCGGTCAACACGGGCATCGAGGACCTCACGCGACTGCTCCGGGTGTTGGCGAAGAATCGCCGTGACGTGTGGGCTTCGGAGATCGCCGACTTCGAGAAGCACCTGCAGCGCGTCGAGCGCGGTCAAGCGGACCCCTTCCCGCTGCTCGACCGCTCGCTCGTTCGCCGCAGCCGTAGCGACATCCTCGAAGCCGAGCGCGAGGCTCGCGCGGCCGGGCTGAACGTCGAGCCGATCAAGCTGCCCAACCGCAACGCCGCGCATATCGACTATCGCTACGACACCGCCGAGGAAGGGCTGTTCGAGACGTTCGCGTTGACGCTCCGCCGCCTGGCGCTCGCCCCCTATGACCTTGACCGTTACCGCGGACACGCTCCGGGCCGTTCGGGGGTGGCTGACGACGAGGCAATGACCATCCGGCCCGGAACGATCGCCGCGGGTGGATCGGCTCGGTTCAAAGCACGACAAGGTGTGGCTCGTCAGCATGCTGCCCCCCGAGGACCTCGAACGCCATATCGGGCTGCTTGCACGCCTCGACGAGCGCTTCCGGCGCATCCACGGCCTCGGTCTAGGCGACGAACGTACGACCCCACTCGCATCTGATGTCCAAGGGCAAACACTCGAACAAATCCGGCGTCTCTACCGCGATGACGGCAGCGTCCTCGACGAGATCGAGCGCAGCTGGGCGTTCGGATCCACCGACTACATGCGCCAGCCGCTATGGACGTTTCTTGTCAGCGCTGGGCGCGAGCGCCTAGCCGCGATCCCGCTCGGCGTGTCCTCAGTAAAGCGGCCCCCCCGCGACTGGGCTCACGGCTCCGGCGTGTTCCTCGCGCTCGCGGGCCCCCGCGCCGAGCGGCCACGAACGCGAGACATACTGGCGGTTCTACCCGCACAGCAGCGGCGAACAGGTAGCACCACTCCGCGACGACGTCGCGATATTCCGGGCGATCGCCTGCCGCGAGGATGAGCCGCGCGCCGACATACCGGAGCGTCCACCCGGACCCGGAATCTTCGACTGGGACCTAATTGCGGGTGCCGCTGACGAGCTCGCCAACGAGCTCACGCTGCTGCGGTCGACGGCCGAGGTCGCCCGTGGCGCCTCCGAGCGCTCCCGCGCGATCCGCACAGAGATCCGCGCCGACGCCGCCGACCTCGATGTCCCACGGCTCGAGGACCTGCTCGACCGTCTCCTCCAAGTCCGCGCCGAGGACTTCGACGGCCGCAGCGGTTGGCGGCGATTCCAGGACGCCCGCCGAACGCTCAAGCGCGCCGATACCGAGGGCGAGCGCTTCGACGCTGCCCGCGTCCTAGTCGAGCTCGGCCTCGAGCTATTCGGCGCGCCGGTCCCAGAGGACATCAACTCAAGCCCCACCGAGGTCGCAGCCACGGACATTCAGCTCGTCGCATACGAAGCTCTAGTCGAGCCCGACAAGACCGCCGCGGAACAGCCGACCGCCCAGCAGATGAAGCTCACGATAGGCGGTGCCCAGACCGAGCTGCTGCCCGACGAGACACGGCTGGCATAACACGTCCCGAAGCCGGCCGTCTTTCATCGCCACGATCCGGGCCGGGGCCGTGCCGGCACCGGTTAGCGTGCGTTCCTGTTCCGTTACTACCGGAAGGCCTAGCTCAACACCACCGACGTAGCCGGTCTAGACGGTCTATATTAGACGCCATGGATCGTCTAAACGATGCAGACATGGACGCGGAGGGAGCTGCGACGCTGGAGAATTATTCCCGACCAGGGGCGCGATTCCCGAGGCGTTGCAGATCGGTCGAGCTGACGCGATCTCGGAGCTGACCGAATGGCTCGTGCAGGGGGACGACGTGCTCACCATCCAGCCGCGACGGATCGGGAAGAGCAGCGCGATCGGCTACGGCGCCCTGATTCGGCTGCAGGAGGAGTACGGCGGCGTCGTGGCTCAAGCTGATCTCCGCCTGGCCGGTATTCAGAATGCCGCGGGCCTCGCCGACGCGCTCGTCAACTCGGCACTGCAAACCGGGGCTGGGACGCCGCTGCTGCAGGAGAAGGCCGGTCGCATCGCCCGTAAGACCCAGCGGTTCATGAAGAGCGCCCGGGTTCGGGCGGCGTCCGAGCTGACCCAGGAAAGCGCGACGCTACGCACGGTGCAGGCTGTCGCGCAGCTGCTGGCCGGCGAGCCGCCGGCCGGGATCGAAGCGCTGCATCAAGTCCTCGGCGCGCTTGAACACGAGGCCGCCAGTCACCAGCGTCCCGTTGTGGTGTTCATCGACGAGGTGCAGGACCTCGGCGATCCCGACCGCTGGACGGCGGAGGAGGGATTGGCCGTCCAACAGGAGCTCGAGCGCGCCATGCGTCAGCCTGGCCGTTTGGTGACTTACGCGTATGCGGGCAGCGAGGAGACGGCCATGGAGCATCTGTTCGCGGCCGGCAAGCCGCTGTATCGCGAGGGTGAGCGATACGTCCTCCCCCCGATCGCTCCAGAGGCGTGGCAGGAGGGGCTAACCGGGCGGTTTGCCCGCGACGGGCGCACGATCACTCCCGACGGGATCGCGCGGATCCTCGAGGCCAGCGGCGGTCATCCCCTCCGAACGATGCAGGTCTGTCGCGCGGCGCTGAGGACCGTCCGGGCCCAAGCGCTCGACACGGTCACCGAGGCGGTGATCGAGGATGCGATCGCGCGAGCCAGAGCGCATCCCTCCTGGGAGCGGGCATCGTGATCGATCGCCTCGCCGAGGCGTTGACAGCCGTTCGCCGCACCGAGGCGGAGCGAATCACGGCGGGAATGCTCGAAGAGGGATTCGTGGGGATCGCCGGCGAGGCGCTCGTCGGAAAGACCCTGCTGACCCGACGGGTCGCGGCATGGCTGACGCATCAGGAAATGGCTCGCGTCGTGGAGGTCGACATGGTCGGCGTGTACTCGCTGCCAAAGCTAGTCGCCCGGTGGCGTCACGCAGTGTTCCGTGCCGCTGTTGGACATGTCGCCGCCTCCGAGGTTGCCGCGCTCGATCGGGACTTCTGGTCGAGCACGACCGAGCGGGCGATGCTCACGGCGCGGGAGATGTTCGGCGACGAGCTCGAGCCGGCGCTCACCGAGCAGCCCCGCAAAGGCGAGCGACCCCGAGACCTCGCTGGACCGATAGAGCTGACCACGCGTCTCGCCCGCAACCAGGGCAACCCGTGCGTACTCGTGCTCGATCACCTACAGGCACCCCTTCTGACCCACCGCCACCCGATCAACCCCCGAGACGTGCTGTGGCAGATCCGCGCCGCGGCCCAGCACATCCCGAACCTGCACGTCGCCGTCGTGTGCCAGCTCGGCGCCGAGGATCTCGCCGCCGACAGCAAGGCGGCGTTCTACGGCGACGGGACATGGCTGAAGATCGCGGCCCCCACACCCGCGCACTGGTCCCAGGCAGCGCTCGACGTCGGCACCGTCATCGACCCCGCCTGGGTCACGCTGGCCCGCGAACACGTCCCGACCGTCCTGGCGATGCTCCACGCCCGCGAGGCCGGCATCCAAGACCTTCGCGAGGCGTTCCGAACCGTCGCGAACTCTCAACATGAGCACGCGGCGCGATGCCTGCTGCACGCCTCCAGCCTGCACCGGCTTGGCGCGCACGTCCTCACCTCGATCGCCAACGGGGACGGCCCGTACGCGGGCGCTCCGGAAGCACGCAGTGACGACATCGCCGCCGCAGTCGGCCAGCTACGCCTCGCCGGCATGATCCGCCGGGCCCCCGATGACGACCGCGGATGGATCCTCGTCGACCCGACCATCCAATGGCTCCTCGCCGACGCCATGAACGTCCGCGCCGAAGAGCCCCTTCCAACATTCAGCCGAGTCGCCGTCTAGCGCGGTGGCCTTGGACGTGGGGGCCCCAACCCCCGGAGCACGTCCGAATAGGTCCGGCTACATGTAGAAGGCGTAGCGGGCGCCGACGGTGTCCTCGTCGCCGACGTGGCGCAGGATCGTGCCGATGCTTCTCGCCGCGCGCATCGTGATCGGCTCGCGACCGTCCAGCCGGCTGTTGTTCCAGTTGAGCTTGGTGAGTGCGAGGATCTCGCGGGCGTGCTCCTCGGCGGACAGCTCGGACTGCTGCAGGGTGACCCCGAGCGGCTGTGGAACATACGGGCCGGGGTAGAACTCATAGAAGGGGACGCTGCCGGAGGTGTAGAGCACCTGGTGACGCCCGTCGAGGACGATGTGGGTGCCGCGCAGCGGGGCGTGCTTGTGGGCGGAGACGCGGGTGCGTGACGGGCCGATCGCGACGAGCTCGAGGTCGGTGATGCGCTCCGCGTCGGCCGCGCGCTGCGGAGCCGCTGATGCGCACCGATCCGTCCGCGGCGCGCCGTACCGTGATCAGTTGGAGTGGCACGTCCGCGATCAGCCCGAAACGCGAAGAGGGTGGCGGCTCGGCAACCTCGCGGGTCGGGATTCGCGGCGCTACGCCGTCACGGCCTGTACGGACTGATCGCCGTGACCTGGGTGTTCTTCTTTTCTCTACGGCCCCGTCGATGACGCGATCCCGGTATACGTCGCGTGCGTGCATCGCCACGCTGGGCTGCTCAGCGCCTACTGGAGCGCGTTCGAGGTCGGTGCGCTCGCCGCGACGCTGATCACCGGCCTCACACACATCGGGCACAGCCGGCTCGCGATCCTGGTCGTGATCGCGGGATGGGGCGCGTGCCTGTTGCCGTTCGCGTTCGCGCCGATCATCGCGACGCTCGTCTGCTTTGCGACAGGCGGGCTGATGTACGGCCCGTTGATCCCGCTGACCTACACGCTGTTTCAGTCGCTTGCGAGCCCCGCCGAGCTGCCGTCCGTGCTCGCCGCGCGCAGCGCGATCACAACCATTGCGCAACCGCTCGGGACCGCCGTCGACGGACCACTGATCGCTTGGCTCGGTGCGGCGGGCACGATCACCGCCTCCGGAGCGCGACGATCGCTCTCGCCTGCGTCACGAGCATTCCTCTGGCGCAAACCAGCCTCGACCGAGACCAGCCAAGCCGATGCCAGCTAGCAAACACGACGGCGATACCCGAGTGCTGCATCTTCGCCAAGGCAGCCAGGAACCCGGGACTGCCCCTCTCCGCCGTCGCCGGGCGAGGAGCGACAACAGCAGTGGACCTTTGGCCGATGTCTGGACACCGGGTGAGCTGCTCGGACGTCCGGGCCGTCGCGTTCAGCCAGGATCAGGGACAACGACCCGCCGTCCTGGCCGCGGACACTGGCTCCTACAGCGACCTGGTGTTCGGGCTCTCAAGCCTGCTGGACATCGAGTACCGCCCCCGAGCTCGCCGACATGCCCGACCAGCGGACCTGGCGGATCGACCGCGACGCTGACTACGGGCCGCTGAGCACCGCCGCGCGCGGCCGGATCGACCTCGAACGGATCCGCGGTCACTGGCCGGACATCCTGCGGGTGATCGCGTCGATCTACACCGGCGCCGTGCGCGCCTACGACATTCATCCGGATGCTCCAGCGCGACGGAAAGCCCAACCCCGCTCGGAGAGGCGATCCAGGCGTACGGGCGGATCTTCAAGAGCCTGCACATCCTCGCCTACCTCGACGACGAGGCCTACCGCCGCGACATCAAAGCGATCCGCAACCTCCAAGAAGGCCGCCACTCCCTCGCTCGCAAGGTCTTCCACGGCAACAAAGGCGAGCTCTACCAGCGCTACCACACCGGGATGGAGGACCAACTCGGCGCGCTCGGGCTCGTCCTGAACTGCATCGTGCTGTGGCACACCGTCTACATGAACGCCGCCGTCGAGCAGCTCCGCGCCCGCGGGCACCCCATTCTGGCCGAGGACGTCGCCCGGCTCTCCCCGTTCGCTCGCCGCCACCTACGCGTACACGGCGACTACTCGTTCCTGCTGCCCGACCTCGCCGGCGCACTCAGAGACCTACGGGACCCCAACAGCCCCGACTACGAGCCAGACGACGACGAAGAAGAAGAAGAAGAAGAAGAAGAAGAAGAAGAAGAAGAAGAAGAAGAAGAAGAAGAGAACTGACAGCAGCACCGCCAAGCAGCCCCAAGCACGCAGTCACGAACGCCGCGCGGTGCTTAGCGGCACTCTTGACTATCCGGTTGGCTCAGGTAGCGCGGTCGGATGGGTGATTTGGCGGTAGGTGGTCGGGCCGTGAAGTGATCCCAGTCCAAGCAGCGTCTGGAAGGCGGCCATCGGTACCCGTCGGCGGTTGTGGCGAAAGGCGAACTCGTCCAGGTAGACCTGGAGGTGCTTCGCGGAGGCGCTCCGGTGGGTGCCGTGAAGCCAGGTCTTGAGGTTCGCGATCGTCCGGTGCGCGCGCGGCAGGATTTCCTTGCGGTCCTCGGTGCGCCACTGCTGCTTGATCGGTCGGTGGTCGAATCCGGCTTCGGTGAGGGTGTTGTAGCCGCGCCAGCCGTCTGTGTGCACGATCGTGCCCGCGTCAACCGCGTCGTTGAGGAAGGCGTGCAGCGAGTATGCGCTCGCGTCCTGGAGCACCGACAGGCGCACCCGCCCGGTGCCGCGGCCGCGCACCTCAGCGGCAACTCCAACGAGTACCTTGCCTGTCCGGTCCCGACCCCCGCGCCGCTGGGCGTTTCGCCCACCAACAAAGGCTTCGTCGACCTCGACCTCGCCCTTGAGGGGCTCCCGCTCGGGAGCGACCATCGCACGGCGCAGCTTCTGCAGAATCAGCCACGCCGTCTCATACCGGCTGAAGGGGGGTATCTGTCTAACTCAGGTAGGCTGAGAATGTGCCGCAAAATGGCAAGGACTACCCCGGCTCCTACGCGGAGCTGCTGGAGTGGTTCCCGGACGAGGGTGCCTGCCTGGACTAC
>Ga0182024_10020529_pt1 | contig 12067 bp, 16 predicted proteins | sample P32metaG_FD_120480 | JGI IMG/M metagenome (GOLD analysis project Ga0182024, IMG submission 120480) | Permafrost microbial communities from Stordalen Mire, Sweden - P3-2 metaG (Illumina Assembly) | ecosystem: Environmental > Terrestrial > Soil > Wetlands > Permafrost | place: Sweden: Stordalen... | reverse complement strand
CTTGGAAGAGCCAACAAACAGCGCGACATCAGAAAGGTGAATTGCTTCGTCGTGAGCCCACACGCCATGGCGGAGGATCAGATCATACGCAACGGCTTCGACTTCTTCAAATGTGGGTCCAATACCAAGCCACGCCGAAAGTTTGTCGCCAACGGTGAGCAAACCGGCTGGAACAGGATTCTCACGCATACTCGGACTCCCGGTCGCCAATACACAACGCAACGACGTCTATACCGTCGGAGCATACGCAGGGACGAGGAAGCACGGAGCATATTCGTTGGAATGTGAGAGTGCAACGCAAAAGGCTGCAGGCAGCTTCACAAAGCGGCTTCGTTGGAAATAGGCTTTTTCCGACGATGCGGCAGGCTGGAGGCGATCGGCAGCGATTTTCGTCTCGGGGCTGCTTTTCGCGCTGTGCCCGTTCATCCTATTTCTCATCAGCCAAGATCGGTCCGTGTTCATCGAGCGGGTCCTGGTTCCTACCAGTTTTGCGGCCTATCTTCTCATTGAAATCGCCTGAGCGCGGGACACGCCGCAAGCGTGGAGGCTTTGCGCCAGCGCAATACCGCCGAGGTGAGCCCGTGACGGCGTTAATGGCGGGAAGGGGGATGATCTTGTCGGGAGCGGCGACCCGCTCGCCCCTTTTTCTTGCGGGAGGGCCGCGAGAGTTCCAAAGACGTGTCCACGCTCCCGCGCAGAGGTCGGGACCGATTGAACATGACGCCGCAATCGCGACACTCGGTAATAACGATGGTCGGCCGATCTTGGCTTTGAAGCGGTCGGACGGCCATCGGCCGATGGCAGACGGGACAGCGGATCGGGGACCGGTAGTTCATGCGGCGAGGCTGCCGCCAGCGCCGGCCGCCAAAGCCCGCGGACCGGCAAGAGGCCTCGCCAGAAGGCCCGAGAGCACCGCAATGACAAACCCGAGGCGCACAACCGACTCAAGGTGGCGGTCCTCGTCAAGAGAGTCGATGGAACGTCGTTTCATTAGCGCGACCTCACGCGTCGGCGTCGAAGCCGAATCGGGTGAGGTCGAAAGTTAGAGGAAAAGAATTGTCAAAATCTTAATCATAGGCGCTCCCTCAATCGAGTCGCCCCTCACCGTCATTCGCCGCGCCGAGCTGGTAGGCGGGGATGGCTACATCTCGACGATCGGCTGTTGGCGATTCTCGCCACACGGATGAGGAAGCCTGTGGACGATCAAAAATAGGTTTATTTCATGTCTTGTATTTGTCTAAATATATGTTTATTTTGAGGAATAGCCTAAATTTTGAGCTGATTCGCATTTTCTGCCGTGCGAAAGTTGGTTCGCGCGACGGACGGAGTGTGCCATGCGCGATGCGTTTGTAACCGTGGTGGAGCCGAAGCCGCTGCTTCGAGAAGGTCTCGTTCGAATTCTGCGCTCGGCGCGGTTCCCCATCGTCAATTCGGCGGTCTCGCTAGACGAGACCATCATGGAAACGTTGGCGCAACATGAATCCTTGTTGCTCGTCATCGGTTCTGGCGTCGATCCGGATTCGGCTACAAAACAAATTGAACTGTTCAAGAAGGGGCAACGGACCGGGCGGGTCGCCGTACTTGCCGATCATTACGACGCGAGCGATGTGATCTCGGCGTTCAGGGCAGGCGCCAGTGCCTATCTTGTCAAAGTCACGCCTATCGCTTTGATCAAGTCTTTGGAATTAGTGATGCTCGGCGAAACGATCATGTCAGGAGATATCTTGCGATCCATTCTCGATCGCCGACATGCGGCTCCCCAAGAAACTATTGTGAACGAAGCAGCGTTGGCGGAGGTTGCGCTGGATCACGCTCCACATTTATCGGTGCAGGAAAAGCGCATTCTGGGCTTTTTGGTTGAAGGTTATTCAAACAAGGTCATCGCGCACAGGATAGGGATCGCCGAGGCCACTGTGAAGACTCATATCAAAGCGATCCTTCGCAAAGTCCGGGTCCAGAACAGGACACAAGCCGCCGTTTGGGCAATGAACAAGGGCGAGCGGGCAGCGATTATTGTCAATGAACATCGAAACGGGACCCCAGATTTTCCCCCAAAAGGGACCCCCATGTTACGGCTGGCAGGAGCGGTAGCGCTCGCCCCGGCGCAGCTGGTCGGGATTACGCAGCCGGGGCGAGCGCGGGGAAGGTCAAGCGCGGTTCTTGAAGCGCCAGCTCTCGTTGCCGGTCTCGACGACGAGCAGCGCGGTCGTCATCTTGGCGTCGCCGAAGACACTGGGCCATTCGCCGAACCAGTCACCCCACGCTTAGGACTGCGCGACCGTGTGGGGTGTAATCGTGTAGCCAAACGGGTCGCGAAACGCGAAGTAACGGCCAAACGGCCCCGTCTTTCGGCGCGAAGACGATTGGCGTCCCGTGCTCGATAAGATGGTCATGCAGCGCGTCGGCGTCATCGCAGCCGAACCAGATAGCGATTCCCCAGCCAAGCTTGTCCGTATTTCCTAGGTCGACCAAGGGTGTGCGGACGGCGAACGGGACCGGCTTGGTGTCGAACACTATGGCGCCCGGCGGACTGTTAGTGACGGCCTTCAGCCCGACGACTTCAGTGTAGAATATCCGTGCTGCCTCGAGATCTTCGGCTTGAATGCCAATGAAATCCGGTCCGATCAGATGGGGCATGGCTGGGCTTTCCTTCGCTACGCAGGGCTCTAGTATCAGGACGCTGATATATGTAAGGGCCCTTATATGTCAAGTCAGAAGATAGGCTCGCGGATGGGCGACCCGTACGCGACGATCGGCTTTGCGTTGAAGCAGGCTCAACAGGCGCTGCGCACCCGCTTGGACTCTGGACTAAGAGAGATTGGGCTGACCACGCCCCAGTATGCAGTCCTCGCCTTTCTGGAGGTCGAAGCAGGTGCTTCGAACGCCGCGCTCGCGCGCCGCGCCTTTGTGACTCCACAGACGATGCAGGCAATCCTAGTCGCACTTGAGCGCTCGGGCTTTATCGCACGGACTCCCCATCCCGAACACGGGCGAGTGCAAACGACCGAGCTGACGGCGATAGGTCGTGGCGCCCTGGAAGCAGCCTCTGGGATCGTGGCCGATGCAGAAGCGCGTGTACGGAACGCGGCGGCGCCTCTTGACCCCCAGGCGGTCACCGCGATGCTGCTACGGCTCGCGGAGGCGCTGCGTTGAGCAGCACTCCGCGAACTCAGCGGAAGGGACGGCGAAGCGGCGTAGCCTTCCGACGATCGAACGCTCGATGCCGTCGGAGTAACGACCCGGCTACGGGGCGGGCGACCGCTTCGTAGCCGCCCACTTTTATCTCGGGTCACTAGCACAGGTCCACGCAGCATTGACCCGCCTGATCGCCCCGATCTCGACGCACGACCGCCAATCCACCAGCCGATGTCATCGGCCCTTGCGCGGATCGGCCCTCTGTGTCGCAACCCGCGCCACACTGGCGTTGGATGCGATCGGCGGCGGCAAGCTCGCCAGCCAGATGCTGAATCGTATGGAAGTCGCCGTCACGAACATCATCCGGCGCGGCGCGCCCCTCCGACATCCGTGCCTTGGCGGCTACCGCCAGTCGTCGAGGACATAGAGCCCGGGCCGACTATAGGCCGCTTCGTTCGGACGGTGCATCGTGACGACCTGGACCTGGGCGCGGAAACCGCGCGCCACCATCATCAGGTAGGCCTCCTCGCGGGCGAGATTGACGCCGGCCAGAACGTTCGCCATGCCAACCGCGGCGGCGAGCGAGCCGCAGCCGTCGAGGAGCGCGGCGAAGCGCACGGCGTCCCCGGCCCCCGGCCGCACCGCGCCGAATTTGACGAAGCAGCAGCCTTCCCCGGCCTCGCTCGCTGGCCCCCAATGGCACACCGCGAACCCGGCGAGCCGGCTCCCGCCCTCCCACAACAGCAGCGTATCGCCGAGGCCGCGCGCGGCGACGGTGCGGATTTCCGCGCCGAGATCAAGGCCGTCATAGAGCATGTCGGTCAGCTCGCGACAGGCGGCCTCGACGGCACGCCGATCGCCTTCCGACAGCTCGCCATACCGCGACCAGGAACCCGCATCGCCGCCGCGTAGCGCCGGCGTCGCCATGATCGGAGTCAAAAACCGCGCCCGGAACCCGAATTTGTTGTAGAGCGCGATGTGTAGCGAGCTCTGTGGGAACGTGCACAGCCCCCCGTGACTGACGCCCCACTCCTCGAACTGGTTGCTGACCGCTTCGACCAGCGCCTTGCCGGTGCCCCGCCCCTGTCGGTCCGGGCGCATTGTGATCGGCCCGAAAAAGCCGACACTGCCCCAGCGCGTCGCGAAATTCGAGCCGACCAGTTCGCCGTCCAGCTCCGCGGCGAAGCTCGCGACGTGCTCGGCCCCGAACCGGCCATAGACATAGTCGCGATCGGCCCAGAACGTCTCGGGATCGGGCGCGCCCAGGAAAGTTCCGAAAGCGGTGCAGAAGATGCGGCGCGCTTCCGGCAGATCAGCTTTGCTCAATGGTCGGATCACGGCGCTCATTTTTCCCCTCCCTGTTCCATCCCGTCAGGCGCTCACGCGGCATCGCCGAGGCACTGGCGAACTCCCCCCGTGGATACTTTCGCTAAGCGTTATGAAGGGAAGCAGTCAAGATTGCCATGTTGGATCAAAATTCTGCCGTTCGGCGAAAGCAGACAGCCGCCGCACGGTTCATTGTCTCTGCGCTTGCATTGCCGCCTCCCCGCTGGCTTACTTATTGAGGCACGCGATGGAACCTGACGCCGCGCCAGGCTCGGATTAGGGATGCGGTGCATCAGTCATGAACAGGCCATGCCCCTGGAAGACGCCAACCAAGTCGCCGTCGATCAATTTGTGCAATTAATTGCACAAGCCCCAAGCAGCTTGGGTGTACCTGCGAAATGACGAGCCAGAGCGACGCTTGCTTCCATGATTGCCTCGCTCCGCTGCATTTTGATCCGTTGGGCCGTACGGCCGTTTTGAGTGGATACTGTTGAAAAACTCGGAAAATGGGCATCGACGGAAATGCGGGTTTTGCGGGTGAAGAGCGGTTTGTGCTGATCATTGCCACCGCCATTCGATTGCGCTGGCCGCACACTGAGAAGTCACCCTCTCTGCCGAACCCGTAGCTCTTTTTTCCTTAAGGCCGCCCAAGGCCTCTACAATTGTGATCAGCACGAAAATTCGAGTTTTTCAACACAATCAGTGGAAAGCCGCCATTCACGAAAGTCAGTCGCAGACGGTTCGAATCCTGTGAAAAACAAAATTATGCGCCGAACCGCGTCGCCGCCAGCCGCGAGTCCGTTCACCAATTGACCTCGTCGAGCCCAAGAGCGAGGATCGATCGCGACATTGCGGGAAGGACGCCGATGAGCGACTTCGTTTTGCCCGTCACGCGCTACGCCCTCAGCGGCGAGGTCAACATCGCCTATCAGACGATGGGGGACGGACCCGTCGATATCATCATGGTCCCGGGGCTAATTTCGCACGTCGAATTCGCCCACGAGTTCCTAGGTTATACGGCCTTTTTGCGCCGTCTTTCGACATTCGCCCGCGTCGTTACATTCGACAAGAGAGGGCAAGGATTGTCCGATCGCGTATCCGGCGCTCCGGCGCTTGAACAAAGGATGGATGACGTTCGCGCCATCATGGACGACATTGATTCGAAGCGAGCGATACTATTCGGATTTTCTGAAGGCTGCGCGATGAGCACCCTGTTCGTCGCGACCTATCCGGAGCGTGGATCCAAATTGATCCTTTTCGGCGGTTTTACACGGCCTGTCGCCGCAACCAGACCAGAATGGATTCTCGAACATGTGAAAGCTTGGGGTACCGGAGCCTTGATCAACGCCCTCTTACCCAGCATGGCGGGTAACCTGGACGCGGTCGCGCAATTCGCCAAGTTCGAACGGCTCTCGGCCAGTCCAGGGGCCATCAAGGTGTTGTTGCAGATGAACGCGCTGATTGACGTTCGATCGGTATGTCCGGTTGTGCGCGTTCCCACGCTCGTGCTCCATCGCCAAACGGATGCACTGATTTTGGCCGAACGAGGCCGTGACTTGGCGGCGCAAATTCCAGACGCCAAATATATCGAATATCCAGGCAGCGATCACGCTTTCTGGTCCGACGAAGTGGAAGCTATGCTTGGCGACATCCAGGAATTCGTCACCGGCGAGCGCGACAGCGCCGCGATCGAACTCGAACGCGTTCTTGCGACCGTTCTATTTACCGATATCGTCGATTCAACCCGCAGCGTCGCCGAAGCGGGCGACCATACGTGGCGGCGGTTGCTGGACAGCCACGATCAATTGGCCAAGCAAATGGTGGAAAAGTACCGCGGTTCGCTGATCAAGACCACCGGCGACGGCATTCTCGCGACTTTCGACGGACCCGGGCGCGCGGTCCGCTGCGCGTTGGCGCTCGGGACCGCGACAAGGCAAATCGGCCTACCGTCGCGCGCGGGCCTCCACACGGGCGAAATCGAGATCAGAGGCCGGGACATCGGCGGCATCGCGGTGCATGCCGCCTCGCGTCATGGCGCAGTGTCGGTCGGACGAAGTTCTCGTATCGAGAGTCGTCACCGACCTGGTGGCCGGCGCGGGCCTGAAGTTCTCGAAACGCGGTTCGCATGAACTCAAGGGACTTCCAGGCCGATGGGATTTGTTTGCTGCCACGGCCTAGCTTTGCACCAACACCATCCGTGCATCGCCGTAACTCACGAGCGATTGTTGCAGCAGAATTTTGCGCCAGAGAATGCGAACAGGGCGTCATCAACGTGCCGACCGTCTGCAATGGGTCGATACTGTTGAAAAACTCGAATTTTCGCACTGATCACAATTGTCGAGGCCATGGGCGGCCTTACGGAAAAAAGAGTTACGGGTTCGGCAGAGAAGGTGACTTCTCAATGTGCGGACAGCGCAATCGAATCGCGGTGGCAATGATCAGCACAAACCACTCTTCATCCACAAAGTCCGCATTTCCATCGGCGTCCATTTTCCGAGTTTTTCAACACAATCGGTCGAATCCGGCCGTTCGCTGAGCGGGCGCACAGCGGATTTTCGGGCCAAAAATCTCCAAAATAATCGGGCAAGTCAGCGCTCGGGTCCGGAGCGCGAACTCGCCATCTGTTTATTGGAGCCTGGGGGTGGCGGGAAGGCCGGGGCGGGAATCGCCGTCGCCCTAATTGTCTGCGCCATTGTGGATACCGGGCCGCCAAGGGAACTGCAAGCTTGAAGCGAGTGACAATGCCGGCATGCTTGCTGGTGTGCTCGCGCCCGCATATTGCCTTTTACTCAACCATGCCTTGCGCAGCCGCTATCAGAGGGGGCGGCTTTCGCAGTTCGGGTTCTACAAGTGCATGGTACCTGGATTGATCGGCCCTTTCTATTGCAGCGATATCGGGCGCGCCGCCCTTACGCCAGTCAAGATATGCATCGCTGGCGTCTATCCCCATCGCTTCAGCGATGAGCTGGACCCAATTCCTGATGCGAACATTGTCCTTGCCATCGAGAGCCGACAATTCGCGGTGGCAGGAATGAAAGATCGTACAAACCGTGTCGCTATGTTTTGCGACGGCTGCCGTCCACGTATCGTGAGCGGCGGTCGCCAGGGCTCCGGGGACTGCAGCGAGGGCGCTGCACATATGGCCGGGATGCACCGGTCCCTCGACCAATTCCAAGCCCGGAATACGAGACAGCAAACCAACCACGCGATCATTGACCGGCACATGCGTGGCAAACCCGACATGTCGATGTAGCAGAACACGCCGATTCACCGGAACTTTCAGCAGCGGCGCTAGTCGATCGGCGCAGTCGGCAAGAAGCTCGGTGATGTGGGTGACTTCAAACACCGCTGAATTTCCAGGGGCCATGATGTCCGACATGTGCATGTGACAAGACGGGCACCAAGTTACGACGGTGCTCCGCCCATCTTTCTCGGCGGCTTCATTGAAGCGAGCAACCGTACGCGCCGCCATGTTGCTCGCCGCTCGCGGCTGATGATCGTGGGCGGTACCGCAGCAATAGGCCGCCCCGCCGGCCGCACTCACATCATAACCTGCGCGCTCCAGGAGCATGATCGACAGCCGTATCATTTCGGCATGGCGAAGCATGTTGCAACCGAACCAGAATGTGATGCGATCCGCGCCTAGAGCCATTTCGCAAGCTCCTCGTCACTCAGTTGCAGTCGCGCGTACACTTTGAGGCGCGGGAAATACGTCGGGTCCTGCTTGACCGGCAGCTGCCCCGTGTCATTGAGAGCGCGTTGCTTGGCGATCCTAACGAGCAGCATTGCGTCGAGCCCCGAGGAGCTCTCGGGACACGCGGCGACGCACAGACCGCTCTTCGTGCAGGCGCTCACCCATGAGATTGTGTCCGCGTGCCCCGGCTCACCCCTTGCAAGCCGGCGCAAACCGTCTGTCGTCGACTTAGGATCGGAAGCGCGAAGGCCCAGGTGGTCGACCATGGGACACGCGTCGAAGCAGGCTCCGCAGGCCGTGCACAAGGCCGCGAGTTCCGGACCCGTTTCAGCCAAGAAGGCTTCCGTCGTCTCTGCGCGCGCCGCATGCAGCTTGCCCATATTATAAAGGTGGGCTGCATCAGTCATCTGGTCAAGTAGCCTCTGGTTCTGTCGAATAACGACCGCCGGCCACTGAATAAGGCCCAGCCGGACCCAAGCGACCGCTACGGGTCGAGGCTGTGTGAAAACTCCGGAATCTCGCGAAAATGGGCGCGCGCAGAATAATTTTTGGTGATCGGCGGACTTCTAGTCGACGAGAACGGGCGAAATTTCGACCAAAATTGGCACGGCCGAAAGATCGCCCGAGTTTTCACACAGCCTGGGTCGAAACGCGCCAGTCGCGAATACCGCTCGCTCTGAACACATGTGTCGCACAAAGGAGATTGTGTAACCGTCGTCAGGGAGGCGATCATGAGAGTAGTCGACGAACGTGCGGTGGGTCAGCACAAGATGGCCGATTTTGTCGGCTGGCCGAGAGGAGCTATAATGTTGACGTCGGGTATATAAGTATTGCGGAAATCAACCGGCATTTCCCGCGTTGCACTATTGGCAATAATGGAGGAAAGCCATGATACGCACGTTTGCGATCGCTGCGGTGTCGACCGCAGTCCTTATGTTCTCGCCCGCCGTATTCGCGCAACAGACAGGCGGCACTGCCGATGAAGCCAAAGCTATGCTGATGAAGGCGGTTGCCGCTTTGAAAGCGGACAAGGCCAAAGCACTCGATAAGTTCAACAAAGGAGAGGGCGGATTTCTGGACCGGGACCTGTATGTGTTCTGCGATAATCTCAGTGACGGAATTGCCGTCGCCATTGGCAACCCTAATGGCAAGCAAAATCTTGGTCGGGACGTCAGAACCCAGAAGGACGCCGCCGGCAAGGCTTACGGCGTGGAACTCTACGCTGGAATGCAGAAGCCGGAAGGCGAAATCACGGAGGTCAGCTACATGTTTCCAAGGCCAGGCGCTGACAAGACGCCGGTCGCGAAGGTGAGCCTCGCAACCAGGGTCGGCGATTTGGGCTGCGGCGTCGGCTATTACAAGTAGACCGTTTCCGAAACCGACGATGGGGCACCGGCCACGGTGCCCCGACTGCATTGGCTCCTTTTAGCCTTCGAGCGCCTTCCGTCCGTCCGGTCTCAATATTCCGTTGGGGGCAACCCCGCGCCATTGCCCGAACGGCCGCTTAGGGTCGAGGCTGTGTGAAAACTCCGCTGTTTCCTGAAAACGGGCGCGCTCAGCACAAATTTCGGCGATTGCCGCTCCTCTGGTCGCCCAGAATGCTCGAAAATTCGGTGGAGATCGGCATGACCTATCACTTGGCCGAGTTTTCACACAGCCTGGGTCGAAAGGCGTTGCTCACGCTTCTAAAGCGTATGAATTCTGTCGCCAGCGAGAAGTGGGTCGACCTCGCTGATAGCCGCCCGATTACCGCCCACGGCTTCCGCGCGACATTCAGGACATGGGCGGAAGAGGTCACTGGGTTCCCGCATGCCGTTATTGAGGAGGCAATGGGGCATCAGGTCGGCAATCAAGTGGAGCGCGCTTACCGGCGTACCGACGTTCTTGAGAAGCGTCGAGAACTGATGGCCGCGTGGGCGACCTATTGCGAACCGAAGGGAACCGCGTTTGTTCTTCCTCAACTGCGGCAACACGATGCTGATATTGGTCCATAGTGTAGATGGAGACAAATCACCTATTGGCCCTGGGCGAATTCGCCAGATTCAAGGACCTACGCAGACGGGAGTTACGAAGGCGACATTGTTAGGTGGCACCAAGACGGGAGCGTCGAGCGGGCCGCCAAGAGGGTTGCGGCGTATCCCAAGGCAGCCCGCGCCACGAGGGACGGATCGACCCGCACGGCTGAGTCATTTACGGGATGTGTGGCGAAGATTTCATGACGCCTTTGAGCGAGGAGCCTGCCGCCAACCGAGGGGTTGCTATTAAGGCGATGGGTCGCGAGTTCATCGAACGACGCGGACTGACGAAGTCCCGAAGAAATCGGGACGACCTCGATACCCCTTTAAACTGCGCTCGGCCGGGGATATTCAAGACGAAATCTCAAGCAAACGGCCCCGGCTCTGGCCGCCGCCGCAGCCCGCCAATCGACGAGAAAAGGCCCGCCGGCCGCGAACCGTCCTCAATTGACGATACGAATGGCGACAAGAGCGGCGCCCGCCCCGAACATTCCTAAGTCGGACGCCGCGCCGCGCGACAAATCGAGCGAGCGCCCCGTGTAGGCGGCTGGCCCGCGATCGTTCACGGTGACGATCGTCGATCTCCCTCGATACGTGACTTCAAGGCGCGTGCCGAAAGGCAGGGATCGATGCGCGGCGGTGCGAGCCCATGGCCGAAACAATTCTCCGCTCGCCGTGTATCGGCTCAGGCGCTCATGGGCGCCGCCATACCACGACGCACGAACGATGCCGCCCACCACGGACTTCCCATCATGTCTTGAGAGAGGCGGACTTACCGAGGGGCGCACTTGCGCCGCCCAGAACTGCAAAGGACTTTCCGCCGCACGCGCTGGCCATGACAGGCAGGCGAATGTTAATACGATAGCAACGAGACGATGATCTTTACTCATTTTACGCTACTCGCGTCTGGCCGACCAACCTCGGGAGCCAACGGGCCGCCGAGTGTTTGCGGTGTGCTCTGGGCGGCCCCAACGATTCAAGGTCTGCGGCCGACCGGAATTGGGCGTTGCAGTCACTTCGCCCGGTGAAAATGAAGACGGATCGTCAGGTCGTAGTGCCACGGTTGCGGCCAGCGGACCCGAGTAGGCCAACCGTCACTGGTCATTCGCCTCAACTTGCCGGCTGCCATAGATAATAATTGGCATTTTCTTTGCGGGCGCCGCCGGCTTCCCGATTATGAGGATTTTTGGGCCGCCGATGGCCGAGAAGGCGCGCGGAGCCGGCAGCGCGTAAAGAGGCGGCGCGGGAAGCGTAATCGTGATGCCTACATCGGCAATTGAAAGGCTTGAGGCGCGTCCCGGCTGAATTGCCTCATCCGCCGACGGCTCGCCAATATCTGAATTGGGAGCGAGAAAACCGCTATCTCTTCGCGACAAGAATCTGGCTCGATCCCGGTCATGTCGGAAGCGGTTTGGCTCGAACGGCCCAGCTCGGTTGAACTCCGGCCGTTCCATCGGTCTGTTCGCCACGCGCACTGACGGTATGAATGGGCGCGGCGAGGAAATGATCGTGACGCCGGCCGCAGCCGATTGAAGGGAAATAGCCATCGACAAGACGCCGATCGCAAAGCCGATTGAGGAGGGTTTCATGATCGCTCCATCGATGAGGCGGCCTCCTCAAGCCACTCTTTACGACAATTTGAACGATATCGGTAGCAAAATCAGAGTGTGTGGGGGTTGCCCTCGATCATGCCCCGATTTCCGGCAAAGGATCACTGCGGGGTCGGTCATCGGCGAGCCGTCAATGTGTTATCTATCTGTTTCGATTCCGGCCAGGGCACCAATGGTCGTTAATTTATGATAAATATATCAAATGGATAGCCTTGCCGCCGATTGACGGTCCCACGTTAAGTCCCACAGATTGACCGGATCATGACCGCCCGACTGTAGGGGCCACG
>Ga0182024_10020528_pt1 | contig 12068 bp, 9 predicted proteins | sample P32metaG_FD_120480 | JGI IMG/M metagenome (GOLD analysis project Ga0182024, IMG submission 120480) | Permafrost microbial communities from Stordalen Mire, Sweden - P3-2 metaG (Illumina Assembly) | ecosystem: Environmental > Terrestrial > Soil > Wetlands > Permafrost | place: Sweden: Stordalen... | reverse complement strand
GCGCGCACAGAACTCGCTGGGAACGTGGCCGCACAGGCAACGCTTAACCAGGTTTCGAACGATATCAATCAACTCAACATTTCCACCGCACGAACGACTCTTGCCGCCGCACTGGCATCAGCTCCCTCCTCGATCAGCGCTATTAACTCCCTGACCCTCAACGGCGCCGCGGCGCTGGACTTGGCCAACAACCACCTCGTCGTACAATACGCCGCAGGCTCCGACCCTGTCGCCATGATTCGCGCGTATCTAATCACCGGCCGCAATGACGGAACTTGGACGGGCCTTGGCATCCAAAGCTCCACCGCCGCCTCCAACACTTCGTATGCTCTCGGCTACGCCGATTCCGCGGATCCGGGAAATCCCGCCGGATTGGCGACCGGCACCATCGAAATCAAGTACACGCTTCTCGGCGATGCGGATCTCGACGGCTCGGTCACCGGAAGCGACTTCACCATCCTGGCCAGCAACCTGGGCAAGTCGGTGGCGGCCTGGGATAGGGGTGATTTCGACTACGACGGCGTGGTCACGGGCAGCGACTTCACCGATTTGGTCTCCAACCTTGGTAAAACGGCCAACGGCGCCGCCGTGGCAATACCCGCCAGCGATTACGCTGCGATCGATGCGTTCGCGGCCGCCAACGGATTGATGGCCGATGTGCCTGAGCCCACCACCTTCGGGTTGCTCGGTTTTGCTGGCGCCGGTGTTCTGGCTCACCGTCGCGGCAGGCGGCAATCGCGAATACATTGAATACCGGCGGACGCGACGATCCTGCCTGAACGTAATATGGTAATCCATTCAGTTGGAAGGCGGTTTTTCGAGGCGGAGAGCGATGACGATTGGCAAGGCAATCCGCTGGCTTCTGGCGTGGGGCGCCACGCTGGTGGTGATCTGGTCATTCTTTCAAGTCGGTCTGCGCCTGTGGCGCGAGCACGATCCGCACGATCACCGCACTCCGCTGCTCATTCTGCAATGGGGCGACGCCTCGGAAGAGCAAATCGTCCAAAACCTCGTCACACAGTATGAGCAAGGTCATCCCGACATCCGCATCACGCGCATTCAGGCGGCGGATTACGACTCCAAGCTCAAAAACATGCTCGCTGCCGGAACTCCGCCGGATCTGTTTTACCTGAGCTACGACCGCGTGCCGGAATTCGCCAGGCAGAATTTGCTGGCCAATCTGGAGCCGTTCATCGCCGGCATGCCGGACGGCAAACAATGGCTCGACGATTTTTATCCCCTGCTTGTTGAGGCGTTCCGTTATGACGGCTACGAAACCGGCCGCGGACCGCTGTATGGAATCCCCAAGGACTTCACCACCATGGTGATGTACGTGAACTGCGATCTGTTCAGAAAAGCCGGCGTCGCGGTGCCCTACAACGGATGGACCTGGGATGAATTCGAGGAAGACTGCAAGAAGATTTCCGCTCTTCCGCATGACGCGGCGGGGCGCGATTACGGCGCGGTGCTGAATACCTCGTGGCCGCTGGTGCTGGAGAATGTTATCCAGAGTTACGGGGGAGATTTTTTCAACGGGGCGGATTTCAGCAATTCCACCATCGATTCGCCCCAGTCCGTTGCCGCGTTGACAATGGTGCATCGCCTTCGCTTCATTGATGACGTGGCCTACCATGCCACCGGCCCGAGCGAACGGGACAACGGATACCAATTGTTTTTCACCGGCAAAGTGGGTTGTCTTGGCCCGCTGGGTCGGTGGGAAACACCCCACTTTCGGGGTACTGGCCAAAACGACCCGGGGATCACCGACTTCAAATGGGACATCACTCCGCTTCCACATGAAACGCGGCCCGTTTCGGATATCGCGGTCGTCGCCTGGAGTATGTCCCAATCGACGAAACATCCGAAGGAAGCGTTCGATCTCTTGCGATTTCTATGCGGAAAACAGGGGGAGAAAACAGCAGCGGGGCTGGGCTTGGCCATTCCGTCTCTTAAAGCCGTTGCGCAGAGCGATGCGTTTCTTTCTGGAAAACCCGACCATGCCCAGATATTTCTCGACAGCATTGCGCACGGTGAGATTTCGCAGATTCCTTCCGAGCGGGAATTTACGCAGTATTTTGACGATGAAATCTCCAAATGCCTGACGACGAATCAGATATCGCCACCGCAGGCTGCGGAAAATCTCAAGGCAAGATGGCTGCGCGAGCAGGCTTCTCCGTTGAAAATCGGAAAATATCCGCTGATGAACTGGCCGCTGGCGGGATCCATTTCCGCCGTGGCGATTACCTCTACCATCGCAATCGCCTGGTATTTCGGCCGGCGTCAAAAACGCGGCGCCATCGACCGCAAGATGGAGCGCATCGGATGGATCTGCATTTCGCCATGGCTCATCGGATTTCTGGCTTTGACGCTGGGGCCTATGGTGATGTCGCTGCTTTTGTCGATGACGCGCTGGACCGCAATGACACCGGCAACGGACGCCCAGTTCGTCGGCCTGGACAATTACCGGCACATGCTGGGCGAAGCATTCCATGCCCGCAGCTATGACGACGACTTCGGCCCGTCGCTGCGGGTGACGGCTTACTATGCTCTGCTCGCCGTCCCAGTCACACAAATCGCCGCGCTGGCCGTCGCTCTGTTGATGAATTCAAAGGTGAAGGGAATCGGTATTTTTCGCACGATCTACTACCTCCCCACATTGGTTGGCGGTGTGACGATGGCAACCATCTGGCTTTGGCTGTTCAACAAGGATTATGGATTGGTCAACCACATCCTATTGCCGTTCGCACACGTGTTACATTTCAAGCCACCAGATTGGGTCGGCGACGATGCTGCCCGCTGGGCAGTGCCGGCGTTCACGATCATGGCTCTGTGGACCGTCGGCGGCGGGATGCTCACTTATCTGGCCGCGCTGAAGAATGTGCCGACTTCGCTTTACGAAGCCGCCCACATCGACGGCGCCAGCGCGATCAGCCGATTCTTTAACGTCACCATTCCAATGATCTCGCCGCTGATTTTCTTCAACCTGATCATGGCCATTATTGCGAGCTTTCAGATATTCGCGCAGGTGTACGTCATGACCGACGGCGGACCGGGTAATGCGACAATGGTTTACGTGCTATATCTCTACCGTCAGGCGTTCGAGTTCCACAACATGGGATATGCCAGCGCACTGGCGTGGGTGCTGTTCATTCTGGTGCTGGCCCTGACGGGGATCGTGATCCGCAGCAGTCGCCGGTGGGTTTACTACGAAGGTCTCAAGGCATGAGCGATGCGGCGACAAGTTTCTCGACAGCTCGTGGCGCCACACCGCTGACCGACGCCACGCCCGGTTCGCGGCCGATGCCGATGCGCTGGCGACGCCACACGTGGAATGCCGCGATCTATACAATGCTGATCGTCGGCGCGGTCGCAATGCTGGTTCCATTCCTCTGGATGATGAGCGGCAGCCTGAAAACCGATCCGGAAATTCAGCACGTCCCGCCAACGATCCTGCCGCGCGAATTTCAGTGGCACAATTACATCGACTCGCTTGGCAAAGACAAGATGGATCTCGCCCGCACACTGCCGAACACAGTCGTCGTCAGCGTTCTGTGCGTCCTCGGCCAGATTGTCTCCAGCAGCATCGTGGGCTTCGGCTTCGCCCGCTTCCGCTTCCGCGGACGCAACGCGCTGTTCCTCATCATGTTGAGCACCATGATGCTTCCGATGCAGGTCACGATGATCCCGCTGTTCATCCTGTTCCGCTGGCTCGGCTGGATCGATACATTTCTGCCGCTGATCGTCCCGTGCTGGCTGGCCGGGCCTTTCTTCGTCTTCATGTTCCGCCAGTTCTTCACGGCGATTCCGGAAGAGCTGATGGAAGCCGCCCGGATCGACGGTGCCGGCACGTTTCGAATCTACTGGCAAATCATGATGCCGCTGTGCGGCCCGGTGATCGCCATCACCGCCATCTACACCTTCATGAACACGTGGAACGATTTCCTCAATCCGCTGATCTACCTGAATTCCCCGCAGAACCGCACGCTGGCGTTGGCCCTGGCCAGCTTTAACGGGCAGTTCGGAGTTTCACACGTCAACCAATTGATGGCCGCCAGCTTCGTGACGATGATTCCGTGCCTGCTGCTGTTCGCGGCCGCTCAGCGATACTTCGTCGAGAACGTCGCGATGACCGGTGGGAAGAACTGAAGATCGCATAATCGGATGGATTCACCCGAAATTGCGCAAAAGCCCCCTCGTCAGGCTCATCAGTAATGAACTGAGCTCTGACGAGGAGGCCTTTGGGCTGCGGACTACATCGACCCTCTGCGAGGGGCCGACGATCTACAATCAGCGTCGCCGTCGGCTTGCGAAGAAGAGGCACCCAAGTGCGCCCATACCAAGCGAGGCCGGCTCGGGAACGTTTACGCCCGACAGGCTGGTCCAATCCACGTCGTAGGAATTGGGCACTCCATCTGTGGCGCCCGGATCGAGCTCGAGGTGATACGCAACGATCGAGGTGAAATCGAAGGTGCCGGGGCCCGCGATAATGCCCCACGGGGAGTTAAGGGGCTGATCCAGGGTATAGGTTCCAGGGCCAATGCCGTAACCAAACAAATACTGCCATTCGTCCCCTTCCCCGTCGTTCAGATCAACCAGGAGGCCGGCATCGCCGGAGTTGATGGTTACGCCAAGCTGGAGATCGGCGCTGCCGCTGATGTCGACGACCGAAGGATAAATCTGGAAGTAACTACTCCCGTAACCGGTAGCGTCAGTTTCCCAGAAGGTTGGGTGGGAGGTCACCGTGGAGGATTCCACGCAGCGAAAACCGCGTTCGGTGCTACGGTCGCCGGGTAGTTGTTGAAGTCCGTGATCACCTGGGCACCCGCCATGGAGGCGACCATGCCGAAAGTCGTGCCTAATGCGGCAAAAATAGCGAAGCGTTTCATAGGCTTCTCTCCCTCAAATCGTGATGCGCTCTCTTGCGCGGGTATGAAGATCGAAATGACCCATAGCCATTTCCTCGACGCAGAATCTACCTCATATGGCGCAATCCGTCAAGAGAAATTCTAACGCGCACGTTATAATTTGGTGCGAATAGAGATTCGAATGGTAAACCATTGAAATTGCTTTACTTACAATGTCTATGTCTTTCGCCCAATACGGAAGAACGGCACCCGAAACGAAAGACGACGGTGCAGAGCCCCCGGAAATGGCTACATTAGTGTTATATATTATGAATAGACTGATCAGACGATCCGCTTCGACAAGCCTTCTATTTTCCCGACCGTCTTTGATAAGCCAGCGGGCATCGCCGGCGTGACGGTGCACCTCGAATGGATTTTGCGGAAGTGGCAGTGAATCGCGATCGCGTGGCTCGAGCCCGCAATGCAATGAGATTCCAAAACCGCGAATTGATTCAGGCTCTTCGCCTACGTTGAGCGAGTGCTCCGATTCCCCCAAGGACCATCAGCCCAACAGTAGCTGGCTCCGGAACATCCGCCTGCAAACCGTTGGCGGCCGCGAAGGCATCTATCGCCGCATAATCGGCAGCGGGCACTATCACGTCTGCTCCGGTTGCCGACTTGCCGAGGTTGCCTACCAAGGCGGTGAAGTCGCTGCCGGTGACCGATCCATCGTAATCGAAGTCGCCCTGGTCCCAGGTGCGCCCCGATTTGCCGAGATTGCCAACGAGGGCGGTGAAGTCGCTGCCAGTTACCACGCCATCCAGATCGGCATCGCCGAGGAGCGTGTATTTGAACTCGATCTGGCCGGAAGAAAGTCCGGAGACGACGTGATCTGCGCCATCAGCATAACCAATGCTGTAGCCGCTGGCGACGCCGAGGCCGGAACTACCGGTGGAAATGATGCCGGTGGCACCATTCCATGCTCCGCCGTTGCGGCCGCTGATCAGGTAACCGCGGATAGATGCATCCGTGGCAGCCTGAGTGCCCGCGGCATAGCTGAGGACAACATGATTATTACCGATATCCAGGAGGCCTGCGGTGATGGACAGAGACGAAAGCGTCTCCCCGCCGGTACCGACGGCGAGCTGTAATGTGCCCCCGGTGATCGACACGGCGCTATTGGCCGGAAGCGCCCCCGCCGCGCCAATGATTAGCTTGCCCGCGCTGACATTCGTGCCGCCGCTGTAAGTATTGACGGTGGAGAGAGTCAGGGTGCTGCCGCCCATTTTGGTCAGCGAGCCAGTGCCGGCAATGCTGCCGGTGCCGCTGATCGTGTAGTTGCCCAGGCTATTGTTGACCGTCACGGAGGCGGGGCTGACGGTGGTGTTGAGGATGACGTTATAGTTGCCGTTATTGGTGTCGTTGAACGTCACGACGGAGCCGTCCGTGTAGTTGGCCGGCGCGGTACCGTTGTTCCAATTCTGATTGGTGCCGATGTCCCATGTGGCGCCGTCACCGGTGCCGCCGGTATTATTCCAAGTCAGCGGCGCGGCGACGGTTACGCCCGACAGGTCGTTCCAATCCACGTCGTAGGATTGGGTCGGGCTGCCAGGATCGAGTTCGATGTTGTAACCCGTGATTGCACTGAAATCGAAGGTGCCGGTCCCTTGCTCGACGGCGACCGGGGCGTCAAAGGGCTGCTGCAGGATATACTCATTGCCGCCACCGACGCCGCCGCCGGGTATCAGGCCATACCCGAACAACCACTGCCATTCGTCCCCTTCCCCGTCATCAAGATCAATCAGGAAGCCGGCAACGCCCGAGTTGACGGTTACGTCAAGCTGGAGCGTATTGCTGGTGCTGACGTCGATGGCCGCGCCTTGGCTGGGATAAATATTCTTGTAGCCGCTGCCATAATCCGTAGCGGCCGTCTCGAAGTAAGTCGGGTGAGACACCAGCGACGCGGCTGGATGGGACCATGCATCATATCTATTGGTAAGCCCGTACGGGTTGTCGAAGGTCGCTATTTCCTGCGCACCCGCGGCGGAGACGATGCCGGAACTAACAGCCAATGCGGCAAGAATTACAGAGCGATTCATAGACTTTTCTCCCTCGCGATGCACTCTTTTGCGCGGATATGAAAACCGAAATGACCCAAAGTCATTTCCTCCCCCAGTAAACTACCACCTTTACGGAAGCCGTCAAGCGAATTCTTAACGCGCGTGTTATAGTATGTCGTAAAACACGAAAACGAAGTGCTAATTCAGGGAAACCGTTAGAGCCGAATTGTCTGACAAAAGGTTTTGCTGCTTAATCGATTTGGTCTCTCCAGCTTTTTCGTAATTCGCTGGGATTGGAATTACGCAGCCGCACGATCTCAATCAGGTCGCCGATGCCTCTGCGCCTGGCGGTTAAAAAGCGCTTTTAGAATTGTAGTGCTTATTATCGATGAGTGGCGGCCCTCAGTTCCCATCGGCAAGGTTCCGTCGGTTCCTCAACGTTGGTGTCATGATATTTTGGAAATGAATCCAATCATTTCAGCAGCGCGATCGATTTCGTAATCGAATCGGGCGCATCTGATCTTCAGAGCCGCGTCGGCTTCCGCAAGTGATAGCACAGGTAGACGATCTCACCGGATTCCAGCCCTGTATATATTGCCGACCCTTTCACCCCAGCAAAACCCATGGCTGGTTTTCGCAAAAGCTTCGGCATCAGAACCCGAATTAATTCCAGGTACTTCTCGGTGTTCAGCTGCATCCCTCGGACCACGTTTGGGCTGATATCCTGCCACGTGATGACTTCCAACCCACTTGTTTCCAACTGCCGATGCAGGACGGCCTGGTGGGGTTTGCTTTGACGAAAATCGGCGTATAGGAAGTGTCCGCCGGGGCGCAATACCCTTCGAACCTCGGAAAAGAAACGCGGCACATCGGGATAGCAATGGGACGCTTCAATGTTAATTACGGCATCGAACGTGTTATCGAGGAATTCGAGGGCCAAGGCATTCCCGCGGGAGAATGTGAGCCCATCTATTTGATGCCGCCGTTTACAAAACTCGATGGCTCTTGCGTTACGGTCCACCGCGTGCATGGACTGAGGCCTCATGTAGCGGGCAACGTAAGCCGCGCCTCCTCCGTGGCCGCAGCTTACTTCCAAAACGTCGAGTCCCCGCAGGTCAACGGCGCTAACAACCTGGTGGTAAAGCTGGATACAGGGCCGATCGGACTCGTCCTGCTCTTTCAATAGAGGATGGTTTCCCTCCGATCCATTGTCAGCATAACCATAGTTGAGAAAGTTGACCTGGGAATTCATCGAAAGGCGCGTAAGGAACGGATACCAGAGTCTCCACAGCAAACTCACAGAACTGCGGGATATCTTCGCCAGCATCGAGTGTTCTCACGCGGGTCGGTCCGATGTCAGGAGACGAAACGGGATCATCGCACGGCTTCATATCCGCCGCGCACGCCCTCTTTCGAGAGGACGATTTGCCAAAGCTGATATTTGCGGGATCGGAAGGCCCCGGCGCACATGAGCAGGTAATACTTCCACATTCGATGGAAGCGCGGACCGTATTTTTGTTCGATGGCGGGCCAGCCCCGCTCGAAATTCGCGAACCAGGCCATGAGCGTGGGGTCATAATCGCTTCCGAAATTGTGCAGGTCCTCGATCACAAACAAGCCGTCGATTGCCGCGCCGATTTGTTTCAGGGAAGGCAAAACCGCGCCGGGGAAGATGTGTTTTTCGATCCAGAGGACTTCCGAGTCTTGCGTATTGGGGAAGCTGTTGCGGGAGGCGATGAAATGCAGGAGGCATAGGCCGCCGTCGCGCAGGCATCGGTGCGCCGTTCGCATGAACTGGCGATAATTCTTCGGTCCCACGTGCTCCATGCAGCCCAAGGACACGATGTGGTCAAAAGGCTCGTTGACTTGCCGATAGTCCTGCAGCCGTACCTCCACCGGCAGTCCGCGGCACGATTCGGTCGCGAACCTCACCTGTTCGTCGGAGACGTTGATCGCGACGACGCTCGCGCCATGGCGCTCGGCGGCATATTTGGCGAACCCGCCCCATCCGCAGCCGATGTCCAGAACGCGCTGGCCCTCGCGCAGCCCGATCTTGCGGCAGACCAGTTCAACCTTCGCCTCCTGGGCGTCATCCAACGTGTGCGCAGTCTTCCAATAGCCGCAGGTGTACAACATGCGATGGTCCAGCATCCTCTCAAAGAGATCGTTGCCCAGGTTATAATGGGCCTCGGCATTGCGCCGCGACCGGCCCGGGCGCTGAAAGTTCCATAATTTCTGGAACAGATAAGAAGCCGCCGCACGCGGATCGAAAGGAATCCGATTCCCCAGCCGCGCCCCCAACGCGTGATCGAAGAACTGGTCGATGGCATCGCAATCCCACCACTGATCGACATACGCATCTCCCAAGCCAGTCAGTCCTCCAATCGCCAGCCGGCGATACATCCGCGCATCGTTGATGCGAATATCCCAGGGCCGGTCACCATCGGCACGAATGTCCGCCGTTGCCAGCAGATCGTTTACGTGATGGGCCAATCGGGGGATCGTTTCAACAGACGAGCCGTTGACATGTTGGGCATTTTCGCAGGTGGCCGTATTTTGCGCCATGTGAAGCTACGGTATCACTTTCAGCAAATGGGCACAAAAGAAAATCATTTTAGTTACTGGATCCGGTTGAAATTATTTCCTTTTTCGACGGGACTGTTCCGCATTCCGGGCATCGGTCGGGGGTGGCTCGGAGATCGTAGCCGCAGGAAGGACAGAGGCCGAGCATGTATCCAGGACGCATTCGCTTCCATGCGATTGGTAGGACCGCAAGGATCGCGGTCAGCTCCCATAGAGGAACAACAAGACGAATGTACGCCCAGCCCGGCTGCCTTTCTTTCGTATAATCGAAGCCGATGTGTTGACTCACATTGATGCCATTTGGAGCACCCATGTTCAGCGTCCATCCCCACGCTGGCAGCACCAAATCAATGGCGCGTAAGCTCTGTGCCACCATAATGCGGCCATGGTTAACTCCCAGAACGGTATATCGTTGAGTGGCCAATGGATGAAAATTTGCTGGGACTGCGCCGGGAGCCACTGGTAAGTACACGCACTGCGATAGGGCATAAGAATGAACAAAGCTCAACACTAGCAGGGCCAATGTCACCACGCACAGCAGCAGCGACAGCGCCGCAAGCCCATTGAACAGCCATCGGCGGAAACGTTTCATTGACGGGGATTTTACCGCGATTCAGTCGATCAGATTCAGCAAATCTTCAATCTCCCAAACGTGGTCGGTCAGGCGACCGATTTTAGAATCTCGGAAATGGAAAATTGTGCCCCGCAGATGACGCTGTCTGATGCGCCATAATAGATCGTAACCGCGTCGTCATCCACAAGATGTCCGTTGGTGAAGACGACATTGCCGAAGAAGCCGGTTTGTTCATAGGGCGCGCTCGGCTCCATTATCGGGTCTTTTGAACGGGCAATCACCTTCCACGGTTGTTCCAGATCCAGCAGCAGCGCGCCGAGGCAATAACGTTCCTTCTCGTTGGCACCATGATAGATTTCCAGCCAGCCAGCCGGGGTTTTGATCGGCGCAGCACCAGCGCCCACGCGGGCGCTGTCCCACATGCCCGGTCGCGTCCGCGCGAGACAGGCGTGCCTGCCCCAGTGGAACAGGTCGGGCGACTGCGCGAGCCAGATGTAGTTGCCGCCAATCTCCGGACTGGAAGGACGGTGCAGGGCAAAATAACGACCCCCAATTTTCTCTTCAAACAGCGCGCAATCTTTGTTGTGCGGTGGAAAGATGAGGCTGTGTTCCTGAAATTGTTTCCAGTCCAGCGTTGAGCGCATTCCGACGGCGACGCCATTCGGAGAGACGGCTGTATAGGTCAGATAGAAAACGCCACCCAGCCGCGAAACCCGGCAGTCTTCGATGCCGAATGCTTCTAACGCGCCGTGCCCATAGAGCGGCGGGTGCGCCGGGTCTTCGCGGAAACGAATTCCATCATCGCTGGTGAGCATTCGCAAATGCGAGAGCGTGGTCAAATAATGCACCCCGTCGTAACGCAGCACGCGCGGATTGGAAATATCAAGTCGCGGATCATTCCGATCAAACTCCAACACCCGCGCTTCACCAGATTCGGAAAGAATGGGAAAAGAAACACATCCTTCACGTTGCGGCGGACGTTCCGCCACCCGCACGAGCAAACAAGTCTTGCTGTTGAAGCGGAAAACCCCTGGATTCAAGAGACACACTACCTGCCAGTCAGGCCGGCTCGGTTGGATATCAGACGGTCGCAGCAGTGGGTTTTCCGGGAATCGCCGGGCAAGATCACTCGTGTTGTTCATGATTCTTAAGCGCTTCAACGGTTGGTTCGGCGACATCGAAGATGCACAGACCCCTATTGCGGGTCAGATCCAGCAGTCGACGGCGAATTTCATTCAATTTGACGTCGATCAATCGTGTATCTCCTGCACATCGCACTTCGATACGGCCATTACCCGATGGCTAGATTATCCGCGAGGAAACCTCTGTTTGCAAAATAGCGGTGACGTATTGTTGGGCATCGTTCGGGCAGGATTTCGTGCGACTGCGATCGAAGTCTCAGCATGTAATTTTAAAAACGTTTTTGATATTGCCGGCACAGGCATCTGTGGTATGGATCAACCCCGGCCCGGCGCTCGGTTCACGCGAACTTGCGCGATTCCCGGTATCATGAGGGCCGCCAGCCCGCGCTGGTGCGGGCGTCGGTCAGACGGGAGATTCAGGCTGAAATTTGAGGCCACACGGATGAGGATATTTTACGGGCTTTTCTTTCTGGCCGCTTTCGTCGTCTTGATCGCGTGCGCACCGATGATCGCGGTTGCCGATCCCCTGAGCGGCAATCGCGAGATGGAGCAGGAGACGGAGCGGCAAATCAGCGACCTGATCGCCACGATGACGATTCGGGAAAAGCTGGGCCAGATGTCGCAAGGCGGGTTTCCTGAAAAACTGACGGACAAGGTTAAGGCAGAACTGCGTCAGGGCAGGTGGGGATCGTTTTACGGGGGAGCGCCTGTGTCAGTAAAGACCGAGGCGCAACGCATCGCGATGAAGGAGAGCCGGCTCGGCATTCCGCTGATTTTCGGGTCCGATTTCATCCACGGATTCAGAACTACGTTTCCGATTCCGCTTGGGGAGTCGGCCAGTTGGAATCCGGAGTTGATCCGGCAG
>Ga0182024_10020527_pt1 | contig 12068 bp, 11 predicted proteins | sample P32metaG_FD_120480 | JGI IMG/M metagenome (GOLD analysis project Ga0182024, IMG submission 120480) | Permafrost microbial communities from Stordalen Mire, Sweden - P3-2 metaG (Illumina Assembly) | ecosystem: Environmental > Terrestrial > Soil > Wetlands > Permafrost | place: Sweden: Stordalen... | reverse complement strand
CATGAAAATTGTTCACGTCCGGCGGATTGGCCACATCCTTCATGGGCAGCCAGGCGCCAGCCATCTCGTCGAGCAGCGGCACGCCAGCCGGCGATGCGCTCCCGCCGTGACAAAGCACGGATGACAACCAGACTAGAGCGAAGCTGGAAAAAATTATTTTCCGAAGCAATGCGGTTTTCATTTTCTTCAATGGTATTAGTTGAGGCCTTAAACTCAAGCAGCACGCTCTTTGTAACAAATTCCGCGCGGGCAATCTGTTTTCGATATTCCAAGCCCATATCAACGGCGGTTGTGAACGCGCGTTGTGGCAAAGTTTCAGCAAGTTCCGGCCGGTAGTGGCGAATTGTTTTACCATTCGCCGCGTGACTGACAGTTTTACTGACAGTCAGGCTGCAATCCGGTCGGCGGCGAAGCAGCTGCCGTAACGCTTGCGCGGGTCGTAGACAGTCCGGTTCTCTGAACAGACGTAGATTGGTCAACTCCCGGAAACATTTTCATTTCGGCCAAGCCCGCAAAGCGATTTCAGCAATGCGCAGCAGTTCCTTGCGGGTCGCCCCCGTGGTCGCCTGAACCGTCAGGCCAAAGTTGACGGCCAGCACGAAATGCGCAAGCGCGTCCGCGTCCGCGTCAGCGGGCAGGTCGCCCCCGGCGATTGCGCGTTTGAAACGTTTGCGCAACCCGGCAATTGCGCCAGCGCGCTGCGCAGCAAATTCCTTCCGCAGAGGATCATCCCCGCAAGAAAGTGCGCTATGCACCCACAGACAAGTTGTGGGCGTTTGCGGATCAGAAAGCAGATCAATGACCGCTTGAAACAACCGCTCCACAACGGCCCGTGCGGTCGGTTCTTGGAGCGCGTCATGGAGATATGCAGAAGGCCCTTTGAAATAGCGGTCCAACGCCTTGCGGAAAAGGGATTTTTTGTTGCCAAAAGCAGCGTAGAGGCTCGGACGATTGATGCCCATCGCATCGGTGAGATCGGAAAGCGATGTGCCAAGATAACCCTTCCGCCAAAAAACCTGCATCGCGCGATCCAGCGCTTTCTCTGCGTCGAAAGCGCGGGGACGTCCTAGTTCCGATTTAACTTTTTCGCGTTTCATACCAATAAGTAAATAAGTCATTGACAGGTTTCTGTCCATGATGTTTAATTATATACCGAACGATACATAATAGCAAACTAACCAACAAAATATCGAAAGAACAAAAGTTATGAGCGCCAACAAACTTTCAGGAAAAATCGCCCTCGTCACCGGAGGCAGCAGCGGCATCGGACTCGCCACAGCCAAACGGTTTGTGTCCGAGGGCGCGTATGTATTCATCACTGGCCGTCGTCAACCCGAACTCGACGCTGCCGTGAAGCTGATTGGAAGCGACGTTACCGGCATCCGCAGCGACGTTTCCAACCTTGCAGACCTCGACCGCATCTATGCCACCATTAAAAGCGCGAAGGGTCGCCTCGACATTCTCTTTGCCAACGCCGGAGGCGGTGGCCTCGCGCCTCTTGGTCAGATCACCGAGGAGCATTTCGACAAAACTTTCAACACAAATGTTCGCGGTTTGCTTTTCACCGTTCAAAAAGCGTTGCCGCTCATGCCGCCCGGTTCGTCAATCATCCTGAACGCCTCGACCACCTCCATTAAAGGCACGCCAGCCTTCAGCGTTTATAGCGCAACGAAGGCAGCCGTGCGGTCATTCGCGCGCAACTGGACGCTTGATCTGAAGGAACGCAAAATTCGCGTCAACGCCGTCAGTCCGGGTGTCGTGCCGACTCCGGGTTATGATTTGATGGGACTGACAAAGGAACAGGTTCAGGGTTTCGTGGACTTCATGGTGACTTCCATTCCGCTCGGTCGCGTCGGCGTCCCGGACGAAATCGCCAAAGCGGTCGTGTTCCTCGCGTCTGACGACAGCAGCTTCGTCAATGGCATCGAACTCTTCGTGGACGGCGGCATGGCGCAAATCTGATGAGATATGTTTTATGAAAAATGCAACGGAATTGCTAACGGCCTACCTGTCTGAAATCCAAGACCCCGCAGCAGCAGCGGCTTTATTTGCAGACGACGGCGTGATTGAGTTGCCTTGGGTGGAGGCGCGCGCCGAAGGGCCTGCCGCAATCGAAAAGTTCCTCGCCGGGCTGCTCGCGAAAGTGCCGGACTTCCGCTTCAAAAACATCCGCATCTGGATTCAGACGCCCGACCAAGCCTTTGGCGAATACGACGTGGAAGCCCTCGTGCCGTCAACCGGCAAGACCTATCGGCAGTCCTACGCCGGACGCCTCGTCGCAGAGAACGGGAAGATTAAACTCTTGCGAGAATCACTCGATACCGTCGAGGCGGCGCGGGCATTCAGCAAGGACTGAGAGACGCTATTGGAAAACCATACCCAAATTATGAGAGGCAAAATCATGATAAATACCACCCTACAGAAAATCCGTGTTCGCGTTGTTCTCAATAACCGCTGGCTCGCCGTCACCGCGCTGGCATTCTTGCTCGGGTTTGGCTCCGTCGGCATCGCCGTCGCGCAGACGTCCGCCATTGAAAACACCAATGCATCCGGCGACATTTCCGACGCCGCATTAGTCCGTTCTTTGCCTGGATTCAAAAACGGCTATGCGGAGGTCGATGGAATCCAGTTGCACTATGTGACAGGTGGCAAAGGCCAGCCGCTAGTCTTGCTACCAGGCTGGCCGGAAACATGGTGGGAGTTTCACAAGATAATGCCGGAACTGGCGAAGCATTATCATGTGATTTCCGTCGATCTGCGTGGCATGGGCAGTTCATCCAAACCTCAGATTGGCTACGACAAGAAGACCATGGCAGAGGACATTTACCAGTTGGTGCGTCTTCTCGGATACGACAAGACCGACATCGTCGGGCATGACATCGGCTCCATGGTCGCTTACAGTTTTGCAGCCAACCACCCGGAGGCGACGCAGAAACTCGTGTTGATGGACGTGCCACCTGCGGATAATAGTCTTTTGAAATGGCCGCTCCTGCCCGAGCATGGAACTTTCGGCGACAAGATTGATGAAAACCATGCCTTTGCGTGGTGGTTTGCGTTCCATCAGGTTCGGGGCCTGCCCGAAAAACTGCTTGCAGGAGGAAGAATTCGCATGGAGCAGGAGTGGGTCTTCACGTATCTGCTGAAGGATGACTCTTCGGTCGGGCCGCAGGACCGCGATGTTTACGCGGCAGCTTACAACAGCGCCGACGCCATCCGCGCCGGAGATGCTTGGTATCAGGCCTTCACGCAGGACATCATCGACGACGAAACCTACAAAGAACTGGAGATGCCTGTGCTGGCGCTAGCGGGTCCCGGATACAACTGGATGAACTCCGTGATGCCGGGCAAAGCAACCGACGTCAAGGTCGTCAAAATTCCGGATTGCGGTCACTTCATTCCAGAGGAAAAGCCGGAAGTCGCGGTGAAGATATTGGTCGAGTTCTTAAAAGAATAGTCGCCACTCAAACCGAAATCGCTTGGGGCGGTAGTCGGGATACAATTGTTCCAGCGCGCAGGCGCGGCGTCTTTGTAGTTGAACGATGAAAGCCAATTCAAGCTCCGTCAGGAGCGGCATCATTGGGGAAAAAAACGGAATATGTCGCCCCGCCGGGGCTGGAGATTTTATTGCGCGTTTTGGCTACAAAGATTTCGCTCCTGACGAAGCTTCATGGCAGACGCCCTTGCCTAAACGGCTCAAGTGTCGCGAATGGGTCGGTTGCAAGGGGCAACGGTTTCAGTTCGCGCCATCCGGTGTTTACCGTATAGCCCGCCCGCCGGAATGGGTTTAGTTTACCCGCATGAAAACAAACCGACTCCGCTGGACGCTCCGGCTGCTGTTATTAAATGCGACCTTGGTGCTTTTAACCGCCGGCTGCGCCACCCACAACGAGCGATCCTACAATCAGGATTTTAATCAAAACCTGCCCACCTCGCCCAAATATACCATTGAGAATGTTGATGACACACATTTCAGAGTTACCGTCCATCAAGGTTCTCCCTTGCCGGGAACGGAGCGCATCATTTTTGTGAAAGAAGTGGCCTCAGCGGTTGCGGCAAGCGAAGCCAAACACAGGGGATGGCAAAATTGGGATCTTAATTATATTCAAGAACGCGATCAGGGGTGGATGCACGTGGTCATAGCCGATGTCACCCGTAAAAACGCCATCGAAAATACATCGGACTCAACCCAGTAGGTTCGGCCAGCCGGCTTTGGCTTGAGCGAAGCCGATGGCGATTAATTCGCGAGCGCGGACTCAAAGAAGCGCGGGCTGTTCATTTTCGACCTTCAGCCCGATTCGCATCTTGCCAACGACCACCGCGCCCGCTTCCATGACCAGACCGCCGGCCGCCAAGTCACCAAACATTCGCGCGCCGGATTTCAGCGTGATGGTTCCGGTGGCGCGCAAATTCGCCGCAAGTTCACCCGCAATTTCCGCCGTACCGACATTGAGGCAATCCCGCCAGCGGAAAAAATTATCCGCCGGAATGATCAAGCGCGCGATGGTCAAATTGCCTTTGATGTCGGCGCCGGAATAAATCGTCAACGAACGTTCGGCGGTCAATTTTCCATGAAATTGTCCCCGGATGCTGATGTCGCCGGCGATGGTTTCCGTGTTGAAGATGCGACCTTTCGGTTCAATGACGAGCGCGCCCTTCGTTTTGAAATTTTTGGCGACGGCATGGGTGATGCGGTAATCATGCAAGTCCACGTAACGGCTGCACCGTTTGCACATGGTGGATTCGGCGCTGGCGGGCACGTCCAGTTCCGCACTGCACTCGAAACAAATGACGCGCCGATGCGCCAGCGCGCGTTCAGGCGCTTTTGGCGACGGGTGGAGAACCTCCTGAACACGAATATGCCGGCCGCATTTCCTGCAAATGGTGGAAAAAGCAGAACGCGATTCCGGCTGCCGGTGGCCGCAGTGAGGGCAGGCCACCGGGACTTTATCCAGATTCGTTGCGGCATTCAAAGTTGGTTTGCGCCGCGAAAATAATTCAACGTCCGGCCAGTTTTGCCGGCAATTCAGGAGTTCTGGACGATTCCGCCGGGCGGGCCGGCGGAGGGGTCGGAGACACCTTGTTCGGATTGACCTCCGTTTTGCCGACGAAAGTCACGCCTTCCTCAATGGCAAGTTTGGTGGCGCGAATGTCGCCGAACACTTCGGCCTTGGCCTTGATTTCAATTTTTTCCTTGGCACTGATGTTGCCGTTGACCTTGCCGCGCACCACGACGGACTGCGCGGAGATGTTGCCGTTGATGACGGTGCTGTCGCCGAGGGTCAACGTGCCGTCCGTGTTGATTTCACCATCCAGCTTGCCCTCGAAGGTCAGTTCGCCGGCGAATTTGAGGTTGCCTTTGATTTCCACGTCCGAGTTCAGGACGTTCTTGCCGGTGTGGTTTGTGTTCATGTTCGTGTCCATATATTTGTGAGTCTCCGTAGTCAGGGAATTTGACAGGCAAAACAGAAGCCCGGCGCAACCAGGGTTGCGAGACAGCATTTTCCGGCCTTCATATTCGCATGCGAAAGATTGGTTTTACCTGCATAAAGTTGAAAACAGAAGGCGGGGTCGTTTTGATTTTAGTCCGGCTCGTTTGGTTGCGACGTTTTATTTTCGCAACCCGCAAGCTCTTCCTTATCACTGTCTAACCTTCCAAAATTATATCAGCGTAAACCCTGCCACAAATTGCAGGTCTCAAGTTACATCGGTTTTGAAGGCTTTTAAGAAAGACAAATTGGATAACCGAGGCTGTCTTTTCCACAAAGCGCATGATTTTTGCCGCCTTAATTGCATTTCGCATTAAAAATCATCCGACATTTTTTTGTTCGCAAGCGCGGACGCAGTGGCGCAAGTTATCCACGATGAAAACAGGATTAACCGCCAAGAACGCCAAGGCGCGAAGCAATACAACTTTTACGCCGGTGGTGGCCGTGTGCAAACACCCGCTGCCGGTGGGTCTTCGCAAGGGCGTGACAATTCCAGCAGGCCGGTTATCCTGTTTCCCAACACCATGAAAAAGAGCGAACAGGGCACTACGAAGATTGAAGTCACCAAGAATGGCCCGTATCTCGTCAGGGGAGAGCTGCCGCTCAGCGAGCAGTGGATTGTCACCAATGCCGAGGGAGATTCGCTGAATTACCGGGAAGGCAAGAAGTATCCGGCACAGGCGCAATATGCGCTTTGCCGCTGCGGCCAGTCCGCCAACAAACCCTTCTGCGACGGCACCCACAACCAGATCAAATTTGACGGCACGGAAACGGCCAGCCATCAACCTTACTTGAAGCAGGCCGAGACCATTGAAGGCCCCACGATGCGGCTCACCGATCAGGAGAACCTGTGCGCGTTCGCCCGGTTCTGCGATCCGAAAGGCAAAATCTGGAATCTGGTCAAGCAAACGGACAACCCCGAAGCCCGGCAACTGGTAAAACACGAAGCCGGCCATTGCCCCGCCGGACGGCTGGTGGCCTGGGATCGCGAGACCGGCAAACCCATCGAGCCGAAGTTTGAGCCGTCGCTCGGACTGATTGAGGACACGGACAAAAAGGTCAGCGGCCCGATTTGGGTGCGCGGGGGCATTCCGGTCGTTTCCGCCGCCGGAAAGACCTATGAGATTCGGAACCGGCTGACCTTGTGCCGATGCGGCAGTTCAGCCAATAAGCCGTTCTGCGATGGAGCGCACGCGGCCTGAACTTGAAGTTGCCGGCGGAAAACAGGATTAACCGCCAAGGCAACGTGACGCTGCACACCTTGCGGTGGGCCAAGATGTGGAAAATAGGATTAACCGCCAAGAACGCCAAGGCGCGAAGCAACACAACTTCTACGGAGTGGTGGCCGTGTGCAAACACCCGCTGCCGACGTGAATCAATAATCCCGTGTCGCGCCAACGGTTAGCCTCTCGAGCTGCGGAATCCGCCCGCGATATAGATGACAAGGCAGATCAACAGAACCAGGCCAAGGCCGCCGCCGCCGATGACGGGACCACCAAAGTAAAACCCGCCGCCACCGAACAAGAGAAGCAGAACAACTATGAGTAATAACATATTCATGCCGGTAACATAACACAACGCTGCCCGGTTCCTATGGGGTCTTCACCCCATAAACAATCATTTCAACCGCCAACGCGCCAAGGCGCGAACAACACAACGCTTACGGCAGACGCCAGCGACCGCTGCCGGTGTGCAGTAATAATCCCGTGTCGCGCAAAACTTGCAACTGCTGGCGAATCTTATCTTTGATGTGGCGATTGTCGGGATGCAGTTTTTCCAACTCGCGGGCAAAGGTGTAAACTTCCTCGTTCTTGAATTCTGCTTTGCCGAGACGGCGAACGATGTTCAAAACGTCCAATGTCCAGCCGCGTTGCGCGACGGGAATTTATTTCAGCGCGATAACCCAGATAGGGACGGTGATTGTGCCGCGCAACCACGCGAGGTCAGCTTTAACACGCGAGAGTGATGGAGCAACAGCTTTGCCTTTGACGCGAGCCAAACCAGTTTCGGAGTGAGTAACCAAAACTCCGACATCAATCTTGTCTGAATTGTAAGCGGAGAGAAAACGAAGATAATCACGCGACAAAAATTCGTAGCGGGAAAATTCGATTTCAATGGCGACATTATCTTTCAATAAATCAAATCGTTGCTCGTGAGGCTGATTCTCAGCGACCAGAACCTCTTTTTGCCAACCGCGCTCCGTGAATGCCTCGACGATTCGATGTGTGAGACTGTCTGCCTTTGCACTGACATGAGTTTCTTGCACCTTTCCAAGCGCGTTTTCAATCTCACGCTTGACGGAAAGATGCGCGTTCAGAATTTCTTCCGCATGACGGTAGCTGAACGTATCAAATTGCACCCCAAGACTAGATCAAACTCCGATCTGCGGTTCAACAACTTTTTAGTTTCAAACTCCAAGTCCAAGAATAATTCCAACAAGTTTCTTGCTGGCGTAGAAAGCGCGAGAAGTGCTGCCATGTCCCGCGCCTTTTGTTCCGGGCTCAATATAATCGGAAAGCGAGCGCGATAACTTTCCGAAACCTTCATTCCGAATCACCTTCTGGATTTTTTCATAATCAGCTTTGACCAACGCGAGTAATTCTTCATCGCTCACGTCAAAGCAACTAACTTGCATCAGCCGCGAACGCGGCTCTTCTTTGTTAATCCATTCGCGCCCACAGACAATTGTTTTGCGAAGTTTTGCCCAGAGATGGCTGTCCTCGAACGCGGTGTCTACATCGCGCTGTGGATTGATCATTGTGATGGCGAGAGTTTCTTTTGGTCGCCAGTGATCCTTCCGTGAAACAAGCGATGTGGTCTTTAGTTCCCAGCCCAAACCATTCGGAGCTTGGATGCAATTCGGATCTATTTTGATGCAACGTTCGAGCGTAAGTCCTGCCCAACCTTTGTTCTTCTTGCCGTTGACGAAAACAGAAATGCCAAATTCTTCCGCTGTTTTGCGAAGGTCTTTCCCAATGTAAGCCCGCAAAATTTGCAATGCTTTGAAACGTGTGATCAGCATTTCTTAATACCCCCCCCCCGAATTTTTTACTGATCATATCTTCTAATCTTTTCCTTGAGAGTTTCGCGTGCGCTTCGTCCAATTCAATGCCGACGCAGGCGCGATTTAATTTGAGGGCGGCAATGGCGGTCGTGCCGCCGCCCAGAAACGGGTCGAGCACGAGGTCGCCTTCGTTGGTGGACGCCAGCAGGCAGCGTTCAACCAGCGCCACGGGTTTTTGTGTGGGATGTTTGCCGTGTTGTTTCTCGCCGTTGCCCGGCGCGGGCATGGTCCAAATCGGGGCTAACCCGGTAGGGACGCGTTCCACCGCGTCCTCAACTTTTTCGGGAGAGATTTGGGACGGAGTGGAATCCGTCCCTACCAAGAATTCTTGCTTCCGCCAGACGGTTTTCATTTGTTTGCCCGTCACCTTGCGCATTTCCTGATAGTTGAAGACGTGCTTGGACTTTTCACTTTTTGCCGCCCACAAAATGGTTTCGGTGGAGTGCGTGAAATAACGGCAGCTCAAGTTGGGCGGTGGATTGGGTTTTTCCCAGGCGATGTCGTTGAGGATTTTGTAGCCAAGCTGTTGCATCGCAAATCCAATGCTGAAAATGACGTGATGCGTGCCGCTGACCCAGATGGTGCCGTTGGGTTTGAGGACGCGCTGGCAGCGTCGCAGCCATTCGGTGTTGAACTCGTGGTTAAGTTCGGGGCCGCGCGAAACATCCCAGTCGCCCTTGTCCACCTTGACCATGCGTCCGGCGTGGCAACTGATGCCGCCGTTGGAAAGGAAATAGGGCGGGTCGGCAAAAATGGCGTCGAACCGGCCGGCGGGATATTTGGCGGCGATGGCGTCGAGGAGTTCGAGGCAGTTGCCGTGATAGAGCCGGAGAAAGGGTGTGTCGGAGGAGTAAATCAAGGTAGGGATGCGTTCCACCGCGTCCTCAACTTTTTCGGGAGAGATTTGGGACGGAGTGGAGTCCGTCCCTGCCAAGAATTTATTTGGGGACGACGTGGAAGTCGTCCTTACCGAGCCATCTTCGCGCAGTTCAAAGTGCGCGGGGGAAATGGGATGGCCGATATTATTTCCGGCGCGCGATCCTTGCGGATGGGCAGCGTGACGCTGCACCCAAACATCTTGCGGACGACCACCAGCTCGCCCCACCGTTTTAGGTTTCGGCGGCGGAGATTTGTAGAACGCGCGGCGTCTGGTTGGTCCTTGCGGACGGCCACTATTTTTTTTCTTCGACACGCCCAGATCAATTGATCAGAAGGGCGGATCGGATCAAGGATTGATTTTGTTCGCCACGTGGTCGAGGCTGGTTCGCCAACGGAAATGGATTGGATATACGAATGAAAAACCGGGTGATTTCAATCTTCATGAAAGCACTGGGGGCGGTCGTCCTGGGGATGGGCGCGCTTTTGATTATCTTCACGGCCTGTGCCGTCTGGCCGACGGGACCCAAACCGTCGGTCGTCGCGGCAAAGATTCAACGCAATGTGGTCTATGGCAACGCCGGCGAAGTGAAATTGAAAATGGATTTTTATTTTCCCGCCGATGCCGGGGGCAAGGCGCGTCCGGTGGTGATGTATGTTCACGGTGGCGGCTGGCGGATGGGAAGCAAGTCCATGATCGCCATCATACCCGGACCGGCCGAACTGCTCCGGCGTGGATATGTGGTGGTGGCGATCAATTACCGGCTGGCACCGGAATACAAATTTCCCGCGATGCTCGAAGATGCGAAATGCGCCGTGCGTTTCCTGCGCGCCCACGCGGAAAATTTCAAGCTCGACCCCCAACGCATCGGCGTGATGGGCGACAGCGCGGGCGGACATCTGGCGGCATTGCTGGGACTGACGGATTCACGCGCGGGATTCGAGGGACACTGCGATTGGAGCAACGAATCCAGCCGCGTGCAGGCCGTGGTGGATTTATATGGCCCCAGCGATTTTGCCGACGGGAAGACGAATTTCAACAAAGCCGCCATCGCACTCGTCAAAGAAGCATTTGGCGCTAAGAGCGCGAACGATTCCATCCTCAAGCGCGCCAGTCCGGTGACGTATGTTTCCGCCCAGGCACCGCCGTTTTTGATTTTGCATGGTGATCGCGACGGGCTGGTGCCGCTGGAGCAATCGGCGGAACTCAATGAAAAGCTTAAAGCCGCCGGAGTTTCCTCGACTTTCATCGTCATAACGAATTTCAGCCACGGTTTCACGCCTTTCGGATTGAAATCGAGCCCCACTTCCGTTGAGCTTTCAAAAATGGTCGCGGATTTTTTCGACAAAAATTTGCGGTGACGGAAGCCTGATGAATGGCACGCCCAGACGCGGAGATGCCAAGGGAGAAGAGGATTTAACCACAAAAGCACCGGGGGCGTCCGGCTGAATCCATATGGGGTAAACACCTGATAGCGGATACGCCGTTGCCTGGCATATAAATGCGAAAATCATGACCTATAACAACACCCGCACGAGAAAACCAACCGTGTCCGCGCATCAAAAGCAAATCCGGTTTTTGGCCGGATTGTTAGTGTTCATCGGCTTGCTGCTGGTCGCCTTGTTTTGCTGGCTCGTGAACCAGCCAATTAATTAACATCTCCCATTAAATCAATCTTCCTCACGCGGATGGGCTTTGGCGGACGCGTGGTTTTCTTAGGCACACAGGATTAATCGATCAGCAGTGCGGATGGGATCAAGTTTTTTAATGCCCAGACGCGGAAGGCCGCCAAGGGAGGAGAGGATTTAACCACCACGGCATCAGGGGTGTTCACCCTATTGATTTGAGACGGCATGACTTTAAGTTGAGCCTTGTGAAATTTTTCGCGGCCATGGCCGCACTGATGTTGTTGCTGCCGGTTGCGCGGGCGTCGGGTGAGCGCATCAATCAGGAGGGGCGCATCCTCGGTCCGCTGCCGGTGGTGACGAGTCCCATTTTGTTCAACACCACGAACGCGGATGCGGTGGTCTCGGCGATGCAGATTTTTCCGGTGACGAATCCGTGGAACGAGGACATTTCCCAACGAGCGGTGCTGGCCAATTCGGACGCGATGATTGCGCAAATCATTTCGGACCTTTCGTCCAATCACCGCACGTTGACGGTGGAATACGAAATGAATTTCGTCCTCGTGCCGGACAGCCAGCCGTTGGCGCCGATTGATTTCTTCAATTACCCGGATGAATCGGATCTGAATGGCGGGACTTCGCCTTACGGCTGGTATCCGATTCCCACGAACCTGCCCATCGAGACCTGGCCGGCGCTGACCGGCACGCAGACGCTCGCGCAATGGCAGACGAACAACGACGGCAGCGACCGGCACGCCATCATGGTGGAACCGGGCGCGGGGTTCATCTGGGAAACGTGGGAGACGACGCTGGTGGGCACGAATTGGCAGGCGTCCAACGGCGCGATGTTCAACCTGAACACGAACGGGCTGCGGCCGGCGGGCTGGACTTCGGGCGATGCGGCGGGGTTCCCGATGTTTTCGGCGCTGGTGCGCTATGACGAGGCGGAGCGCGGCATGGTGGAACACGCGTGCCGGCTGGTTGTCGAAAAATCGCGTTACAACAATTACATTTAT
>Ga0182024_10020526_pt1 | contig 12069 bp, 12 predicted proteins | sample P32metaG_FD_120480 | JGI IMG/M metagenome (GOLD analysis project Ga0182024, IMG submission 120480) | Permafrost microbial communities from Stordalen Mire, Sweden - P3-2 metaG (Illumina Assembly) | ecosystem: Environmental > Terrestrial > Soil > Wetlands > Permafrost | place: Sweden: Stordalen... | reverse complement strand
CCACGAGATGTTCTCGTCGCGGACGAGGCGGAAGGCGAGCGCCGGTTCCACCTTGCGCAGGCATACGTGGACCCCCGCCGCTGCGGTGACCACCCAGGGGAAACTCCACCCATTGGCGTGAAACATGGGGAGCGTCCACAGGTAACGGTCTCCGACTCCAATGTCGAGGTGGAGGAGCGTTCCAATCACGTTCACCCACGCGTTGCGGTGGGTGATCATGACTCCCTTGGGCCGCGCTGTTGTGCCGCTGGTGTAGTTGATCGCCAGCAGATCGCTCTCGTTGATCTCGGGACGAGTGAATGTGGGCGGCGCTTGAGCGAGCAGCGCCTCGTAGTCGAGCCAATCGTCGTGAGCGCCCTCGAGCGCGACGAAGTGTTCCACGCCAGGCATTCCCTCTCTCGCGGCGTCGATGGCATCGAGCTGGTCGCTGTGCGCGAGCACGACCCGCGCGCCTGAGTGCTCCACAATGAAGGCCCAGTCGTCGCCCGTCAGTCGAAAGTTGATAGGAACGAGCACCGCGCCCAGTTGAGGTACGGCGTAGTACTGCTCAAGATGACCATGTGTGTTCGGCGCGATTACGGCGACCCGGTCGCCAGGCCGAACTCCAAGCCGCTCGAGGGCGGCCGAGGCCCGGTCGCAGCGATCGAGGAACTGTTCATACGTCAGACGCAGGGCGCCATCGACGACCGCGGGACGGTGTCCGTGGAGGCGCCGTGTCCGGCGGGCAAAATCCAGCGGAGTGAAGGGTACTTCCATAGAGATGTCGTCGACTAGTAGTGCAGAGCAGGGTACCAGTCGTGCGGGCGGCCGTTTGGCGTGAGGTCAAGGAGATGCCACACCGGCGTCAGCAGATCGATGCCCCGCTCGCGCCGGTCGTCGGCCATCTGGGCACCCTTGGAGTAGACGTGACGCACGGTGCCGTCGTCGCCGAGCGTGAAGACCGATACCGACTCGACCTGAGTGCCGTCAGCTTCCTCGCTGCCAAGGTCGTACTTGAAGGTGCTGTCGCCGGCACTGAGCAGGCGCAAGTTGCTCCAGCCGCGAGCCGCCGCGTGGGAGGCGATGGCGGCGGGATCAGCTGCGGCGACCACGACGAAGTCCGCGTTCTGGGTGAGATGTGGCGCTGCCGCGTTGTAGCCGTCGATCCACATCGTGCACAGTGGGCAGGGCTCCGTCTGGGCCTTGCCGTACATGAAGTGATACACGATGAGTGGCCGCGCCGGAGCGCTGAACAGCTCCGAAAGCTGCACGCGGTCGCCGCTCGCAACGTCGACGAAGGGGTACTGGTCGACAGTAGTGTCGGCGGGCAGACTGCGCCGCAAAGCGGCCACGCGTTCGGCGTGATCAATGAGATCCAATTCGGCGACCCGTAGCTCCTCACGCTGACGGCGATACTCGTCGGATTCGCTCAATCGAGTGAAGTGCATTTCGGGTTCCCCTTGGCCAGACGTCGATTGATCATACGGCGGTCGGGGCAGCGCAGACAGTCGCCCGCGCCTGCTCCACCGTGCCGGGGACCAGCGCATCGTCCCCATGCTGCTCGCTCCTGCGCCTCCAGGCACCGCAAGGCCAGTCACCGAGCGTTGGCCGCCAGTGCCCATCACCGCCCACCCTTACCTTGGCATTTCCGGGGGAGCGTCCCCACGGGGCACGGGCCGCCGCTTCTGCGAGGGCACCCTTCTCGGGGACAACGAGAAGACCTTGGCGCCACTCCTGTATGCGGGCGGAGCCGGCGTCGTGTGCGGCGCTGGGACGCAGACGGCATGCGTGGTGGTGATTCTCTCCTCGCCGCAGGCAAGTGCTGTCGGATTCCAGTACGGGACGAGTGATGGGTCGGCCTTAGCCGGCACCGACCACACCGCAACCTCGGGATCCGCGTCGATCCCGGCTGGGGGGACTCAATTCACGATCGCGGTGCCAATCCTCCCGTGTACGAGCTCTGGGCCGACCAAGACGTTCTCGATCTCAATCAGCAATGCGACTGGGCCGGCGACCATCCAGCTCGCGACCGGTACAGGTACAGTCTTCAACATCAACTGAGCATGGCGACCTGGGCCCACTCAGGGCACGCTGGTACACCTGGGCTCAACGGGGTCGAATCAAACACAGGAGCAACAGGATGTTCAGTCCAACATCAGCGTTCAGCGGCTTCTCGGTGGACAACCTTGCAGCCGCGAAAGAGTTCTACTCGACGACCCTGAGCCTTACGGTGGAACCCGACGGTGTCGGGGCACGGCTGCACCTGCCTGGCGGCGGCGCCGTGTTCTTCTACCCCAAGGAGGACCACCAGCCGGCGAGCTTCACGATCCTGAATTTCGCGGTGGAGGACATCGACGCGGCGGTTGACGATCTCACCAGCCGAGGCGTGACATTCGAACGCTACGAGGGCATCCGGGGGATCGATGCGAAGGGCATCATGCGCGGCCGCGAACACAACACCGGTCCCGACATCGCCTGGTTCCTGGATCCCGCCCGCAACGTCCTGTCCGTTATCCACTGAGACACCGGACCCCCGGCGCCCTATCCGGCGACATCCGATCTGCGCGTCCGAAATCCGATCACCCGGTCGCAGAACGATGGCGGCCGGATACCAACTGACCTTGCGCCGTTAGCGTTCACCCCAGGCGGATCAGAGGCGGGAACACGGTGCCGCAAGCCGGCACGAGAACGGGGAGTTGCCAGGGGATGGGTCCGGTACACGGCATCAGCTGGGACGATCGCAAGCGCCGCAGCGTCAGCGCGATGGCGACCGCCGCGGCCCTCATGCTCAGCGCGGGCGCTCTGGCCACCACGGCACACGCTGCCGCCGACACGCATCTCGTCTCGGTGATCGTGCGCGCCCAGCCCAGCGACACCGCCGCCGCCGACCAGGCGATCGCGTCGCTCGGCGGTCATGTCCAGCAGCACATCTCGCTCATCAATGCGATCGTCGCGGCCGTCCCGGCCAGCGCGGTCCCCGAGCTCGAGACCAACCCCGCCGTCGCCCAGGTGACGCTCAACGCCCCGGTGCAACTCCAGGGCGACGGTTGGGGCACGCAGAGCAACGTGTACAACGCTGCCACCGACGTCAACTCCATGTACAACATCGAGCAGATGGATGGGGCCCACACCTATTGGAACGCAGGCTTCACGGGCCAGGGAGTCGGCGTCGCGCTCATCGACTCCGGCGTGACCCCCATCGACGGCCTCAACACCCCGGGCAAGGTGGTCAACGGCCCTGATCTCTCGTTCGAATCGCAGGTCCCGTCGCTCGAGTATCTCGACACGTTCGGTCATGGCACGCACATGGCCGGGATCATCGCCGGCCGCGACAGTGCGGTGACGTCGGTGAGCTCGAGCGACTCCACACACTTCCTCGGCATGGCGCCCGACGCGCAGATCGTGAGCGTGAAGGTCGCCGACGCGCTCGGTCAGACCGACGTGTCGCAGGTGCTCGCCGCCATCGATTGGGTGGTGCAGCATCAGCATGACAACGGCATGAACATCCGCGTGCTCAACCTGTCGTACGGCACCGACAGCAACCAGAGCTACGTGCTCGATCCGGTCGCATATGCCGCCGAGCAGGCGTGGATGCACGGCATCGTGGTGGTCGTCGCCGCGGGCAACCAGGGCAACTGGTCCAACGGCCTTGACGACCCGGCGATCGACCCCTACGTCATCGCCGTCGGTGCATCCAACACTGAGTACACCATGAACGTGCGCTACCACCGGCCTGCGGCCTTCACGAGTGAGGGTGACGGCACGCGCAATCCAGATCTCTCTGCCCCCGGCACCCACATCGTGTCGCTGCGCGACCCGGGATCGTTTGTCGACGACACCTACGGATCCACAGCCACCGTGAGCAACCGCTTCTTCCTCGGGAGCGGAACGTCGCAGGCAGCCGCCGTCGTCTCGGGTGCGGCGGCTCTCCTGCTCAGCCAGCGGCCCAACCTCACGCCTGACCAGGTGAAGGCACTGCTCGACACGAACGCCCATCAGATGTACGGCCCAACCGACCTCAAGGGCAGTGGTGAGCTGAACCTCGCGGGGGTGCTCAATGCGCCGACGCCGAACGCCACGCAGACGTGGCCCACGTCCAATGGCACCGGCAGTCTCGAGGCGTCGCGCGGCACGCATCACGTCGTCGATAGCAACGGCAACCAGCTCGACGGTGAGCAGGACATCTTCGGCAACACCGTCGACACGACCGCCCTCGCAGCTGCCGAGGCAAACGGGACCGCCTGGAACGGCGGGCTCTTCAACGGCTCGTCGTGGTCCGGCTCGTCGTGGTCGGGATCGTCATGGTCCGGATCGTCATGGTCGGGCTCCTCCTGGTCCGGCGGCTCGTGGTCAGGATCCTCATGGTCTGGATCGTCCTGGTCCGGCGCCTCGTGGTCGGGGTCCTCGTGGTCCGGAGCGTCCTGGTCAGGGTCCTCCTGGTCGGGCTCGAGCTGGTCCGAGTACGACTGGAGCTAGCGACCTTTTCCGTCACTTCGGCAGGTCGAAGGTCGCGCTCCCGATAGCCCTGCTACCGCTTGGAAACAGGGCTGGCACAACGGGTGCCGCGGCGGTCGGCGTCACTCAGTATTCGGGCATGGCCGAGGTCGAGGCCCAGGCGCCGGAGGGCGGCCCGGGTCACACCGCTGCAGGTCGGAGGGGACACCGAGTCCACCTTCTGACCGTGGTCCTCGTGGCGACCGCAATCTTCCTGCTGGTCGACGTCGTCTCGAAGCTCCACGTCATCCCTGCTCCGCGCCAGATTCCCTGGTGGCTGCTCATCCCGCTGTTCTGCGCGGCGGAGGTGTTCGTGGTGCACATCCAGTTCCGCCGCGACGCCCATTCGTTCTCGTTGAGTGAGCTGCCGCTGGTCGTCGGATTCTTCTTCGCACCGCCGCTGGTGGTGGTGCTGTCGATGGTGGCCGGCACCGCGCTGGCACTGGAGGTGCATCGCCGCCAGTCACCGCTGAAGCTGGCCTTCAACCTTGCCAATTTCACGGTCGCCAACAGCGTCACCGCGGTGCTCTTCATGCACCTCGTCAACCATCACGATCCGTTGAGCGCGATCAGCTTCCTCGGCACCCTGGTGGCGATCCTGGCGGGCGGAGTGCTTCAGTCGTTGGTGATCCTGGTGGCCATCTCGTTCTCCGAAGGGCGCGTCGATCGGGCCGGAATCGCCTCGACCTTTGGATTCGCCCAGGCAGCCACGCTGGTCAACACGTGTCTCGCGCTGATCGGAGTGCGCATCGTCTGGGAGAACCCGGCCGAGCTCTGGTTGCTCGCGATTCCGACCGTCGGCGTCTTCGTCGCATATCGCTTCTATGTCGCCGAGCGCGAGAAGCGCGACCAGGTCGACTTCCTCTATCAGTCGAGCAAGCAACTGCAGCGCACCGAGGCCGTCGACGATGCGGTCGCCGCTTTGCTGACCAAATCGTGCGAGGTCTTCCGCGCGGAGCGAGCCGAGATCACGTTCCTCCCGACCCGCGAGCGCGACGCCGTGGTGCGCACCGCCGTCGACAAGGAGCAGACGACGCTCTTCATGACGCCGGTCACCCTCGACGACACCGAGCTGCAGTTCATGAGCAGGCTGCTGCTTGACTCGCCGCTGCTGCTGAGCACGCACGGCCGGACTGACGGCGACCCCGGAGGGTTCCTCGAACAGCGCGGACTGCGCGATGCGATGGCAGTCGTGCTTCGCGGCGAGAACAACATGGTCGGCACCATGCTCATCGCCAACCGGCTCGGTGAGGTCACAGGCTTCGACGACGAGGACCTGCGTCTCCTCGAGATGCTCGCCAACCAGACCGGCGTGATCCTGGAGCGCGGACGCCTGCAGCACTCGCTGTCGCAGCTCACCGTGCTTCAGGCGCAGCTGCAGCACGAGGCGTCGCACGATCCACTCACCGGCATGGCGAACCGGCTCCTCTTCGGCTCGCGCGTCGAGCAGGCGCTCGCGCAGACGGGGCAGCACGTCGGCGTGCTCTTCATCGACATCGACGACTTCAAGACCGTCAACGACAGCCTCGGTCACGCCGCCGGCGACGAGCTGCTCCGCGCCATCGCCGACCGTATCGGCGAGTGCCTCCGCCCCGGCGACGTCGCCGCTCGGCTGGGAGGCGATGAGTTCGCGGTCCTGCTCATCGGCATCGACGAACCGGCAACGGCGGTGCGCGTCGCCGAGCGTGTCATCGAAGCGCTGCGCGAGCCGTTCATCATCGCGGCGGAGGAGGTCCTGACCCACGCGAGCATCGGCATCGCGAGCGCCATCGATACGAAGTTTGACGGCCAGGAGCTGCTCCAGAACGCCGACCTCGCCCTGTACACGGCCAAGAGCTCGGGCAAGTCGCGCTGGGAGCTGTTCGCGCCCGCGATGTATGCTGCTGTCCAGCACCGCCATCGCCTCAAGGCCGACCTCTACCACGCCGTCGAGCAGGTCGAATTCGAGCTGGTGTATCAACCGATCGTGCAGGTCTCGACGTGTTTGATCGTCGCGGCGGAGGCGCTGCTGCGCTGGCGCCATCCCACCCGCGGGACGGTGCTCCCCGATGACTTCATCAGCCTGGTCGAGGAGACGGGGCTGATCACGCAGCTGGGAGCGTGGGTGATGCGCAGCGCCTGCGAGGAGGCGATGGACTGGCCGGTCGGCGAGGACGGCGCGCCGGTTTCGGTGAGTGTCAACGTCGCCGTCCGCCAGTTGCGCGAGCCCGACTTCGTCGACAGCGTGCGCAGTGTGCTGCATGACACCGGGCTCGATGCGCGCCGCCTCATCGTCGAGGTCACCGAGGCGGACATCATCTACGACACGGAGCCGATCATTGGGTGCCTCAACGAGCTGCGCACCATGGGGGTGCGCATCGCGCTCGACGACTTCGGGACCGGTCACTCGTCGCTCAGCCGCCTGCGCGATTTCCCCGTCGATGTGCTGAAGATCGACAGGTCCTTCACGGCGTCGCTCTGCGGTCCGACGCAATCGATTGGCTTCGCCCATTCGGTGTTCAACTTCGGCGTCGGCCTTGGGCTCAGCGTGATTGCCGAGGGTGTCGAAACCGAGGAGTGCCTCCGCGAGCTTCAGGAGCTCGGGTGCGAGCTGGCGCAGGGTTACCTGTTCGGACAGCCGCTGGCGCCGCACGCGATGCGACGGCTGCTCGACCACAACATCGCGGTGCCCACGCCGCTGCCGGCGCTGGCCGCGTTATCCGCAGGCTCGGCCTTCCAGCCTCGCTGACCGGGATGCGTCAGGCGCTGTAGCCGCGTAGCACGCTGTCGACGACGCGCTCCGCGAAATCGAGGTCCAGGTCACCGCCGAACATCAGCCGGAAGTACACGGGACCGACCAGCAGCTCGGTGGCGAGCGCGGCGTCGGCATCAGTACGCAGATCGCCCCTCGCGATTCCCCGCTGGATCACCCGCGCGACCTCGGCGCGGCGGGCCGCGACCACCGTCGCCCGAAAGGGGTCTCCGATCGACGGGTTACTCGCGATCTGCGCCAGCATCGCCTTGATGACCGGGCCGAAGTCGGTCTCCGTGACGGCGCGCATCGGGTTGGTGACCGCGGCCAGCATCTCCTCGCGGGTGTTTCCCGAGTCCGCCACCGCGATGTGCGGCGCGGCGAGCTCGCTCAGCAGCTCCTGAGCGAGTGCTTCCTTCGAAGGCCAGCGCCGGTAGATGGTCGCCTTGCCCGCGCCCGCTCGGGCGGCGACATGCTCGAGACGCATTTCAGCGAAGCCCTTCTCGATGAGCAGCTGGCGGGCTGCGGTGAGAATCGCCTGGTGGGCGCGCTCACTTCTCGGCCGGCCGGCACGTTCCGGGGCAGGGGCCGCTGGGCCCGGCGCGAGGGAGGAGGGTTTGGTTTTCACCTGATGAGCTATAATACGAAACGCATCGTATCGATGTATGGAGAACCAAGAAATGACGACACAAGACGAGACCCGCATTGTTGCGCTCATCGAGCGCGCCGAGCGCGAGACACCCTTCTGCGACTGCGGTGAGCCCGTGGCCGCGATCGCTCAGAACCGCGAGATCTGGCTTCGCTGCACAGCGCTGAAGAGTTCCACCGGCGGCACCCTCCACCGGCTCCTCACCGCGCTCGCATCCACCGGGCACACGCGCAAGCTCCTGATCGACCGGGTCTAAACCCGCGACCAACCCGGGCCACGCGGAGGGCGACCGGGTGATCATCCACATGCCGGTCTGACCCCGCCTCCCGATCAGACCGTCAGCACCTCGATTTGTCCGTCGCGAACCCGGGATTCCAGCTTCGGCAGCGGCGGCAGTGCGTCCGGCATGTGCTTGAAGAGAACGGTGCCGTCGAATCCGAACGCCGCGTTGTGACAGGGACAATCGAGACGGCGCGCCGTCGCGTTGAGCTGGAGCACGCAGCCGAGGTGCGTGCACACGCCCGACAGGGCCACGATCGCTCCCCCTCGGTTCGCGACGAAACCGCGGACCGAACCGGTGTCGAAGGTGCGGGCGGTTCCTTCGGGAAGATCGGACAGATGGGCCACCGCCGTCCAGGTGGCACCGATCGGGAGCAACTCCTTCTGCGCCGTCGACGGGCTGGCGAGCCGATCGCCGATGACCACGCCGGCGGCCGCGGTGGCGACCGCAAGGCCGCCCCCGGCGAGCAGTGTGCGCCTGGACACCCGCGTTGACATCGGCACCTCGCCCTGTGTCTCGCGCGCGATCCGCTGCCTGAGCGACTCGATGAACTGAGGATCCGGGAGTCCCGCACTCGGGCTCGCACTCTGCAACTCGATCGCTGCCGCCAGAACCTCGGCGTCCTCCTCGGCTCCTCCGAAGCGACGCGGGCTGCGATCGTGGAGCAGGTCGTCGACCCAGCGGCTGACCCGACGGATCCGGCGGCTCATGCGCCCACCTCCTGTCCCAGTTCGGCGGCGCGCTGCAGCGCCCGGTACTGGACGACGCGGGCGTTGCCGGCACTGATCCCCATCCTGGTCGCGGTCTCCCCAACCGAGCAGCGCTCGAGGAATCGGAGCTCGAGGACACGTCGATAGTTGGGAGGCAGCTTCGCGAGGATTCGGCGGATGCGAGGCAGCGGATCCGCAGCGGGCGGCGCCTGACCTTCCGCTGAGACCAGGTTCTCGTCGATGGTCGTCACCTGAACGCCGAGCCGCCGCCGCCAATGGCCGGCGAGCGTGGTCCGTGCAGTCATGACCAGGTAGGTGTGGATCTCCCCGCCCGACGCGCTCGACCTGAGGCGAGGGAGCGCTTCAAGGAACACCTGCGACGTGAGGTCCTCGGCGTCGTGCTGGTTGCCGACCTTCAGGTAGAGGAGGCGATAGATCGACGCCACATGGTCGCGGTAGACCCGCTCCCAGTCGAGCGGGCGATCGCCGTCGATCACGTGGAACATACCGGGCTCCCCAGGCTGCGGTCGCATGTCCATACCTATCCCTATGCGGGGCGTTACACCGCCTGATCCCTGACCGGATCTGAACGCTGCCACCCGGATGAGAACACCGGCGCGGTGGTAATGATGAGTGGTGGGCGGCGCCGACCGGCGGATCGGCGCCACCCGGGCGGAGGGTGAGGTGCGGTGATGAAAGCGTTCACCAGTACATAGGGGCGGCGTTACGCACGTTGCGCGCGCAGCACGTCAGCCCGTGCCTCGACTCTGCGTCACGTGTAACCGCGCGGATATGCATGTGTGTCAGAACACTCGGAGGTGCACAAGCGCTTTCGAGCACAACACACACATCAAGGAGCGCGATCATGCACCGACTGATCACACGCATGTCCGAACATCGAGGGATGCTGCTGCTCGCAGCTCCTGCCGCGGGCGTCACTCTCCTCGCGGCCGCCTGTGGCAGCGCAGTCACCACCGGGCCTGCGTCTGCAGGGTACGGGTATTCCACAAATGGGGCTGCGAGTGGGACAGGAGGAACCGCCGCCGGAGGCAATCCATATGGCAGGGCAGCGGCGCCGGCTGGGTCAGCGTCGCTGAAGGTTGCAACGTCCGGGATCGGTTCGTTCCTCACCGACGGCACCGGCCGCACCGTGTATCTCTTCACCAAAGACAGCGGCACCATGTCGTCATGCTCAAGTGGGTGCGCGAGTGTATGGCCACCGGTGACGACGGCAACGCAAATCCAGGTCGGAAGCGGCGCGTCCGCGTCGCTGCTCGGCACAACGCAGCGCGCGGGTGGTCAGACGCAGGTCACATACAACGGCCATCCGCTTTACTACTTCGTCGGTGACGCCCAGCCCGGACAGACCAGCGGTGAGCAGCTCAACGAGTTTGGTGGCCTGTGGTACGCGGTTTCGCCGAATGGCATGCAGGTGAGCGCATGAAGCGCGCACCTTCCAGTGCCGCAGACGAAAGAACGGGGATGACGAGACTCGACCGCAGCCCGACGGCGGTGCTCCGCACACTCTTTGGCATCGTGTGGCTGGTCGATGCCTTCTTCAAGTGGCAGCCTGGTTTCCGCAGCGGCTTCACGCCAATCATCCAGGGCATGGTGACCAGTCAGCCGACGATCATCCGGCCGTGGTTCCAGTTCTGGGCGCTCCTGGCCACGCACACCGGCCAGCTCCTTCCCGACGCAACCGCGATCACTGAAACGGCACTCGGCATCGCCCTCATCATCGGTATCGCGCGCCGCCCTGTGTACGTCGTCGGGGCGATGTATGCGTTGTTCGTCTGGGCGGTCGGCGAAGGTTTCGGTGGACCGTACGCTCTCGGGATCTCGACCGATGTGGGAGCGGCGCTGATCTATGCCTTCGTGTTCGCCTCCCTCTTCATTCTCGACCGGCGCCCCGACGTGAGAACCCTCAGCCTGCAACACATCTCGGTGCCCGCACACAGCGAGAACATGGATGTTCGCCAGGCCCTGGCCGCACTCGAGGAAACCGCGGCGATCGAAGCCCTGCGTCGGCCGGTTGCCAACAGTTCAACGCAGACCCGGCGATAGCAGGCCGGCGTCTACGGCTGCTCGTTCAACCAGCGATAGCGCGGATCGAGGTACACGCGCATCGCACGCTGCTCCCCGGCCAGGATCCACAGGTAGTAGAGGTCATGGCCGGGGGCGGCAACGAGCGGATGGAAGCCCGAGGTGATGGCCGCCGCCTCACCGTCACGCGCCATCCACAGGTCCTCCCGGCCGCCGTCAAGGTCGTATCTCGCCTGCATCGCAAAGCCGCTGTCTGGGTGGAGACGGTAGTAGTAGACCTCCTCGAGCGTCGCTTCGTCGGCCGATTCGCGGTCGTGGCGGTGCGGCGGAAACGACGACCATGTGCCGGTCCCCACATGCACCGTCTCGCCGACGATGAGTCGCGACGCCTGGTCGGCAGGTCCGAGGATGTTGCGCACGGTGCGGCTCCAGTTGTCGCGGCCGACCACCGTCTCGACCTGCGCCGCCGCGGTGATGACACGCGCGGCACCTGGTTCCTGCGAACCGGCAGGAGCGGCGACGACGGCGAGGCTCAGCGCGGCGGTATCGCCTTCGACCACCGGCATCATCTCCATCGACGCCGCCGGCGGCACATATACGGCATCGCCGGCTCCCTCGAACACGCCGGCTCGGCCGCCCGCCACGCCGTGGTCCTGACCGTCAAGCACGACGCGCGCGCGCCCCGAGAGAATCACCACCAGCCGCTCGGTACCCGGTCCCAGCACCAGCAGATCGTCGGCCCGAGCCTCGACCAGGTCCAGGGAGATGAATTGTGTCTGCTCGCCGGCGCGAATCAGGGAGTTGACATTCACGTCGCCGATGCCCGATCCGGGTCGGGGATCATCGCGTCACGCACGAATGCGTTCAGGTCGCCACACGCTGCGCAGAACTGGCGCAACGTGCGCCGCGTTGCACCGTAGCCATCGAACTGCTCGATGCTCAGGCCATCCTCCCGATACGCACGGTGAAAGTCGGGGAAGTACGCCAGCAACTCGTCGACAACGCGCGGATCCACCGGGATGTCGATGCGCGGGATCACCCTGATATCGCTCGCGTTCAGCCGCTTCTGCCACGCGTAGGTCGGAGACACGACCGCATCCGCGCCGATGAGCTCGCTCCAGTGCATGTGGTTGCGGAACGCCGCGGAGAGCAGACGGATCCGATAGCCACGCTCGCGAAAGAT
>Ga0182024_10020525_pt1 | contig 12069 bp, 10 predicted proteins | sample P32metaG_FD_120480 | JGI IMG/M metagenome (GOLD analysis project Ga0182024, IMG submission 120480) | Permafrost microbial communities from Stordalen Mire, Sweden - P3-2 metaG (Illumina Assembly) | ecosystem: Environmental > Terrestrial > Soil > Wetlands > Permafrost | place: Sweden: Stordalen... | reverse complement strand
CGCTCTTCTTGGAGTTGTGCAGGCCTGTGAGCACATCCTGCAATTGAGCCACATTCATTTTTCTTGGATCGGCCGACAACAGGGTGGGAGCCACTGCTATGAATAGAAGGATCAATTCGAAGCGCTTCATATTGTCATCCTGGGTGAAATTGGGAGTGGACCGATTGTAGCGATTGGTTGTGGACTGTGCATCAGTAGCTTGCGCGGGTTATCGGGGACGGCGATGAGGGGGCTGCGGGAGAGCAAGGGGCTCATACCGCGAGTGATATTGTTTGAATCGGGTGATTTCATCCCCAACCTGCTGCCAATGCCGAACGGGCGGGAGCCAACGCCAAGCTCGCCAAACCATACACGCGCTACACGGTCAACTTCCTGATCCAATCGAAAGATCTTCATCTTGACGCCGCCGGCGACGGCAACCGCTAAGGCTAGGTCCAGATCGAACTGCTCGCCTACGACCGCAATGGCAAGGCCCTCAACTGGACCGGCAATACAGCCAACTTCAACCTCAAACCAGCAACCTTCGCTTCGATTGAAAAGTCCGGCCTGCGCGCCCACATGGAGATCGACCTACCCCAAGGCGACGCCTGGCTCGCAACCGGCGTCTACGACTGGAACACAGGCAAAGGCGGCACCCTGGAGATTCCACTCAATTCACTCAAAGCGGAATCTGCCGCAAAGTAGACTAACTCGGCGAGCAGCCTACCGTTGTTGCGAATCTAATCTGTCTTGTACTCGAGCCACTCTCTAAAGTGTCCCCTGGTCCTCGGGCTCCCTGAGCGGCTGGTTGGCCTCGTACCTGGCTTGGTGCGCCCTGAGTTTGGCTGCCAGATAGGCGTCTCCCTGCTTTTCCGCGAGCGCCAGAGCCTGGTTCACTGCTTCTTTGGCCTGGTCGAAGCGGCGAGTCTCCGCGTAGGACGCCGAAAGCGTGTCCAGAACCGAGATATCCTGCGCCTGGGTCAAATCCCTTGCCCGCTCTGCCAATGTCACCGCCTCGGGACCGTCGCGGAGGGAGGCATCCGCGCTCGTGGCCATCAAGCTCGCGGCCAGAGTCAGCACCGAGACCCGGTCCGGCTCTCCATCCAGCGCCAGCCGCAGCTGGGCTAGCGACTCCCGAGACTTCCCTAGCATGTAATACGCGAATCCCAGCCCCTCATGTCCCTGGAAGAATCCAGGGTAGATGCGCACAGCATTCTGCCATGCGTCGATCGCTTCCTCCACCCGGTGCTTCTGCATCTCCACAGAGCCCAGATTGTAGAAGGCATCAAGAAAGTTCGGCTTCGCCTGCGTGGCCTTCTTTAGATAGAAGATGGCCTCCTCCGGTCTGCCCGCGGCCGTCAGCGCCAACCCCATGCCGTTGTTCACGCGCGCGTCGTCCGGGTCCATCGCGATGGCTTTCTTCCACGTCTCAAATGCCCCGGCCTTGTCGCCCGCGGCCTGCAGATCTCCTGCCTCATCGATCAGGCGATAAAGCTCCGAAGCCGGAGAAGTCATATCGAGAATGCCATCCGGTGCGATATTCACGAACTCCGGCAGATTGACGGCCCGGTTTGCGGCCGTCGAATCCTCGATGAGTATCGGCGGCGAGTCGTTTCCGTTCGCGTCGATGTGGGTCAGATACATCTGGGTGTAGGGCGACCGGCTCTTGGAGGAAAAAACCATCCACCGCCCATTCGGAGAGAAGCTGTGCCAGGAGTTCATCAGGGACGTATTACAGCGCATCTTCCGTGCCGCTCCGCCAGCAGCAGGAACAATGTAAAGCTCGCTATCCGGCCGCATCAGTTGAGCGTTGCGGGCCTTCACAAAGACAATCCAGCGCCCGTCCGGCGAGATTTTGGGGAAGCTGTTGCTCATCCCATTGTTCGCAGCCCCCGTGACCGGCTCCGCCACCCCACCCCGACCATCGTTGAAGGGGACGCGGTACAGGTTGTATTGGATTTGCACCTCATTCGGATCGTTGGCCTCGGTTGGCAGCGGAACGCCCTCGGGATGCGGCTCCTTCGCTTCGGCGCGTACAAAGACAATGTATTTCCCATCTGGACTCCAAACCCCATCGGTCTGGACATACCGGGGATCGTCCGCCCCTGGAAGCGGCTCCCGCCAGCCAGTCTCCCGGTTGTACCAGGTCAAGATTCCGCGCGTGGGATAGAAGACCTGGAGGAATCGATAGTCCTTGAAATTGGTGACAAAGTACGAGCTCCCGATCGACTGGTCGCGACCCGCAAAAGTGGTCAAGACATACTTTCCGTCAGGAGACACCTGAGACATGAAGCCGACCCGCGACTGGCCCACCCGCAGATCGGTGTTCCACGAGACCGTATCCTCATTGCGAATGGCCATGTGCTGCTCGACCGGAACCACGGCGTAGAGCCCCTTGTCGTTGGCAGGGCCATCCACGTCCATCCCGATCGTCTTGCCGTCGGCTGAAAATGAGTGGCAGTTCGCGCAGGTGTGCAGACCGGTCATCAGCAGCCGGCTCTCCGGTTTACCGATGTCGCGCAACCGCCACGCAATCAGGCTCAACTTGGAGGGCGCCAGCGGCTGCACGACATGCTTGGCTCCCTCGGACGGCATCAGCGGCACATCGCGGTAGAAGATCGGCGCACCGACCGGATCGGCCGAAGTCGTCAGCGTCACCCGGCCATCGCTCACCGCTCGGCCGGCCTCATCCAGCCCAGTAATCTCCATCGTCGCCGGCCCCCTTACCGAGCGCTTCTTGATAAGCGCCCAGGTATCCGCTTCCGGCTTCCAGGTATGCGCCGCCGCCTGCTCCGGCGTCAGAAATGGCGGCTTGTTCGCCGTAGAAACGCACAGCGGGTCGATCGAGCCAATCTTCATCCCCTCGCCCAGCGAAGTGAGATGGATCGCCTTGCGACGATCGGCAAAACTCACATCGATATGCCAGGAACGCGCGGAAGCCTCCGCATCCCGCCAAAGAAATGTCGGCGCAGCCATATCTGGAGGAAAAATCGCTCCCTCCTGCGGATAGTCCACGGTGATGGCCGGTTTTATCGGCGCCGCAGCCTGCACCTCCGGGCCGGCCTGCCTCGATGCCGCCATCGCCGTCAGCCCAACTGCACCGGAGACTCCCTCCAGCCGCAGAAAGCAAACCGTCAGCAGCAGGGTCCCCAGCAGCGCCAACCCCACAGCCGGCAACCGTCCCCGCCGAAAACTCGTTGCAGTCTCCTTCGCCCGCACCGCACCTACCCCGTTGCAACCCTAGCGGCGAAAAGCCACGCAAGCTGTGACCAGGGTCACGCGGAGGAAGGTCATCTCTTGACGGAACACGAAGCGTTTTTCTGAGCGAATAGATTGACGACCTGGCAGTAGGCGCAAGCTCTCGACTATGGGGTTCTCCGTTGTATTCCTGAGCCGCCGCTCCAAGAGGTGGATTCTGGCTTTGCTCTGAGAGCGAATAGCGCCCTCTGGATCCTGCCCCTTTCCCATTTGCCCCCGGGCCCACGCCGCGAAGCCAGAATGATCTCCCGGTTTGAAGTCGGATCGCTCTATCGTATTGCCAACATACCTGCAAGGGGCAGGTGCATTGGTTCGACAACCATTCACTTTGGGGGGTGTGCTGGATCCCGGCACGGGCACAGCGGAACAAACAAAGCAAAATCGGGGCGCCGGAGAAGCCTCAAACCCCGAAAACAACCCGCAATCGGAATCTGACATGAAAAGACCGGACTTGATCAGACGTTCCCTAAAGTTTGTGAGAATGCCTCGTGCCGGCTCCCTGCCTGGAACGGCGCAAGAACAATGTTTTCCCGCCGAGAAACCAACTTTGCAGGGCAAGTCGAAGTAATCTTCAATGGATATCCTTCCGAAAAAGCCTGACCGATCAAATTTGCCCAAAAGAGTGACATTTAATCATTCTTTTGCCCGCTATACTGTCAGCATGAGAAGTATCGACCTTCGCATCGGTCCGTTGAGACCTCGGAGCATCGTACTTGAGAAAGCGGCTTGGGTACGGGGCGTCATTTGCCTGGCTGTGGTCATGTCTATACCGCTCGCCGCTGGCGTCGCCCAGCAGGTAGGGAACGGATTGCCCTATCCGCCGCCTTCGCCGGGAATGCCGCCGATGAATCAGATGGCGAATCCAACCGCGGACGCTAACCGGCTCATGCAAGATTCGATGAAGCACCAAGACAACCTTAAGCGGTTTGAGTTGATGAATGTGCAGCGCCAAAAAGAAATGACATCGGACGCCGCAAAATTGATTGAGCTGGCCCATCAGTTGAAAGCCGAGACGGACAAGGGCACGCCGGATAAGCTTTCAGTATTTGAGATCCGTGAGGCTGAACTGATTGAGAAGCTGGCGCACAACATTCAACACAAGATGAGGGCGTCCGTTTCCAATTAGCTGCCTTGCCTACCTCGGTGCGCCGGCTGCCGGATGCCTGAGACGACAGTGTGACCAGGGGGCGCAGATATTGCAGGGCGACTTCGCCAGTGCCAATCTGGGATAACTCAAGAAGACAATTCGCCGACAAAACCGAACCGAATTGTCCAATGGCGGAGCCCCCGGCGCATGATGACCCAGGGGCGAGTTTGGCGCAGTCCCAAGGCGCCCGCCACAGCAACAGCGCGCGAGTTTCCGCTTCCTGCCAGACATAGCCGGAGAGTGGTCCAAGGCAAATCTCAGTAACTCCCTTGCTCAAATTCGGCGGCGTATAAGAATTGCAAAAAGATAAATTCCCCCTCTTGCATTTTCTTTCTATACTGCGCGGATGAGAGGTGCGCGTATGAAATTCCCTGAAGAAGATCGATCCGTTGAATTCAGGCAGGACACGAAGCTTTACTCAAAGTCTTGGGTGCGCAACTTCCTTTGCTTGGCCATGCTGGTCGCAATTCCGTATATGGCTGGCTTCTCCCAGACCAAGCAAAACGGCAGCGGAAACCAGACGCATGATTATTCCGGGATTCCACAGGCGAACACGGTGGCCCACCCCACTGCCGATTTCAACCGGCTGGCCGAGTTGCGCAAGGTGGAGCTGATTGAAAAGTTGTCGAAGAGCGTCCGCAACCGGATGATGGCGATGGGCAACAACTAGATTGGAGGTTTGCTATGAGGATACCGTCAAGGTTTCGTTTCTTGTGCCGGTTGGAAGGACGGATGCGTTCTGTGCGAAATTTGGCTTGCCTGGCTGTCTTCGCCTTCGGCTCAATTTCACCAGATGCAGCTCAGCAACCCGCTCAGGGCAGCGCGGCTCAACCACCCGAGGCCCAGGCGCCAGCAACTGCAGAGGCAAAAGCGGACACTTCCAAGCCCACGACTCCGCAACGGAAGCAACTCGCGGACGACACTGCGAAGCTGCTGACTTTGGCGAACGAACTGAAGGCAGAACTTGACAAGAGCAGCAAAAACACGCTTTCACTGAGCGTTATCAAGAAGGCTGAGCAGGTTGAGAAGCTGGCGCAAAAGGTTCGGGACGAGGTGAAGGCTAGTCTGCAAAATTAGAACATTTTAAGTGAAGGTACAGACAGGAAGTGGGTTCAGGTATTCGTCCGAGTGGATCCGCGTGGGCTGAGGCACGCTTTGGCGCGAGCCCGGGTTTTCGGGCGCATCAAGTTTTTCTCCTTTGTGTTTTGGTTTTTCGAAAAAACGAGCGGCTGCGGGCCGATAACGTATGCTTCCGGCTTCCAGAACCCCGCTACCCGATTCCGCGGAACACTGAAAGACAGGTAATCCCGAGGCGAGCAGCCAAGTCGTCAGGGCCCGGAGAGGGTAGGTCTCCACAATCTATATGCGCGCCAACCCCTCCTTTGCAGTCCCTTGAGCATTTGCCGAGTGTATGGACAACTTTTCGACGATTACACAATAAGTACGGAGTCGCCCCAGTGCCGACTGACAGCCGCTTACCGGTCTGCAACAACGAGACTTCCAAACCATTATTTTGCGGGCACTCCAGGAATCTTTGGGTCGGCCCTCGCCGGCTGTTGAGCCTGCCCTCATGAGGCGAAAAGCGCATCGCTCGTGGAAAGTCTTAATCGGCGACGACTACGAGGGACTTCAGGCAACGAACGAATGCTGGCCCTCGGAGAGGATAGCAAGCAAGTCTGGGCGACCAATCGGAAATTGCCTTAACTTGACGACGTGTTACTCTTCGAATCACGAGCTTGCGCGATTCGCAAAAAACATTCAAGCTCTTGACGTTCGGATGCGATCGACTACGACGTGATCGTTATTGGAGGCAGCTTCGCTGGCTTGTCTGCCGCTATCCAATTGGCTCGAGCGCGCAGACGCATTTTATAAATAGTCCTCGACTCTGGAAAGCCGCGAAATCGTTTCGCACTATCTGCTCATGGCTTTTTCGGCCACGACGGGCAGCCGGCTCTCGTGATTCTGGCGAACGCACGGTCGCAGCTTCTCTCGTACCTCACCGTGTCGTTCGCCGAAAATCTCGCAACCCATGCAGCTAGAACCGGAGAAAAATTCAGCGTTACCGTCGCCGAGGGCATGGTGCATGCTGCCTCTCGCCTGATTCTTGCCACCGGTGTGAGCGATGACCTTACAACCATTCCCAGATTGCAGGGACGCTGGGGCTCAGCATTTTCCACTGCTTCTACTGCCATGGATACGAAGTGGCCGGACGACGCCTTGGCATACTGGCGACGGCATACGGACGGCTGGTACGGTCAGGTCTTTTCGCTACTGAAGCGCTGGTTGCTGGGAACGCACCAGGGATCTGTCAGCGGGGAACATCTTCAGGATTATCTGAACGAATTCGCGTTCCGTTCAACCGCCGAAAATCGCGTAGCCGAGGCAAACTCTTCTACCGCTTGGTGCAGCAGGCCGAGGCAATCGAACCGACAACTTACACACAGATTGTGGACTCGGCCATCAAACGAAAATAGCCCAAAACACAATCTGTTGGGGGTACCTGAGTCAAACGGATACCCAGTTCCGTACTTTACTGAGCAGTAAAGTACGGTTGGGTCACCATCCTCTCTGAACTCGAGAATTAGCGCACGCTCCGGCTCGAGATCAGCTCCCAGGTCATCTCTTTCGCCAACACTAAAGCATGATCATCAGCCTTTGCGCAGATTGGTGTATTGCCGGAGTGGTTTGAGGCCACTGCGGTGTTAAGCGTTGGCTGCAAAATCGAGTGCGATTACTTCATGCACAGCAATCGAGGGGACATCGAAAATGATGAAGCCTTGCTCCCTCCTGAATGGACTTGAATTCCCTGCCACCAGGAGTTTTGCTCGTGACACCCGACGTCCCTCGGGGATTCTTATTCGCACGCGCTGTCTTGCAATCGGAATGACTTCGCGCACAGGTCCTTTCAACATCATGGGATTCGTGAGATTCACGAGATGTACGGTCATCGAGTTTTTCTGTCCCCACACGGAAATGTCGAGGACTCCCGGACCTTCGACACTCACGGGCGAAGTCTCATTCGTTGCCCAAAGCACGGCGTTGCGCAGGAGTTTTGCATGGTCGACATTGAGCACCTCCCAGAATGTGCGATCGATATCTCCCGGAAAGTAGACCACACGGCCGCGCCCTGACTCGCGAAGGATGACTCCGGGATTGTGAGTCGTGACGGGCTGAGGAAAAACAGCCTCCATGGGAAGATCAGGATAGCTGGGGACAATTTGTAGCGGCGAGAAGAGGTTTTGACTCAGAGGTCGTATGTTTACCTGATTAGAGGCATTTACGATCCTTGTCGCATCTTCGAACCCCTTCAACAGTGGATGGTAGGTGTCCGTGCCCGGTTCTTTCTGCAAAGAAAGATATGAGTTAAGCATTGGCCCCTGAGGTCCGCCGGCAAAGGACATCCCAAATAACGACGCCAGTCCGAAGTCCTGGCGGCGAACGCCCCACTCGTCGTAGAGAGACGTCTCATAGGTTGCAACCACGCTGCCGCCATCCTCCACGAATTCGCTGATCTGCTGACATTGCAGATTTGAAAGCGCTGCGATATTGGGGAGAATCAAAGTGCGAAACTGGGCTGTATGCTGCCGGTCAAGCAATCGATCGTGCACCATCTCAAATGGAATGCGCGCCTCTATAAGCGCCTGGTAGAAGCCGAGCGCAGGATCTTCCACCAAGGCTCTGGCCTTCTCTCCTCCATAGAAAGACGCCGTTTGCTGCGAGTACACCATTCCCACTCGAGCAAAGGATCTCTCATTGCGAAGATAGGCTTCGTTCGCGTGGTGCCATTTGTAGATTTCTTCTACGACAGGCAGCCATCGGCGATCGATTACCTTTGCATTAAACTTCGTAAACCAGGGGCGGAGGCCTTGGGCCATGCCATCGGCTACCCAAAGGCGCGTCTCATCGGCCGATTGAACCGAATCTTTCCAACGATTCTTATCGTCGATGCCCACGCTGAAGATTCCTACGATGGCCTTATGTCCCATGGTGGCGCGATATTCTTTGCCGTTTTTTCCGTTGGCCCATGGCGCCATCAGGCCGGTTCTTCCCTGACGATCCGCGAATAAGGTAGGGGCCAGTTCTCCGATGATTTTCATATCGAGCGGGCTGAGGGCGCCCCCGCCGGCATTCGCGATGTAGCTGGCCTGTGGGTTGATCTCTTTGATCCTCTGATTCCAGAGTCTCCACAGATCGAACAGTACCTTCTGGTTCCACACGATGTACTGGCGCCGCGCTGGATTCTGTGGGTCACTGGTACGAGGAAGATCAAGGCCGGAGAAGTCGCGAAAGCCTTTCTGGCAGTGTTCGCAGTAGCACATACCGGAACCAGACCAACGATTCGTGAAAATCCCGTCGACCATGTACCTCCGTATGATTTCCTGATGCACCGAGGTCATGAACTCGAAGTTGTACGGCCCGAGCGCGCAGGTCAACCAATATTCGGGATCGGAAGGGTGCCTGCGCTTGTTGCCATGTTCATCCACCGCAATCCAATCAGGATGCGCGTCATAGACGTCCTGGTGACAAGCATGTGAATCCGTCCGTGCAATCACGTTCATCCCAAGCTTCCGGCATCCGGCAACGATGTCGCCGAATGTGTCCATCGTCCCGAGCCACTTGCTTCGAAAGTGGAACGGAACCTCCGTCGGATAGAAAGCGACCACACCTCCCGCGCTCAGGCAGGCCGCATCGGCATGGATCTTCTCGAAGTAATCAAGCCAGAAAGAGAGATCGTAATTTCCTGGATCGTCTTCAACAAATGCCAGCTGGGCCCAGCGCATTGGGCGGTCGTACCATCCCACTGAACTGCTGCCGACTGCATCTTTGCTGGGCGAAGAGGAAGACGCAAATGTGGCGGCGGCCATATCGAGGCCAGTAAAGCAGGCTGCGGTAAAACCTGATGCCTGCTTGATAAAGGTCCGTCTGCTGTTCCGCATTGCCAGTTCCTCACAGCGAGCTGAAACAAAAACGCCCCGTCCCAATCGCGGCGCGATCATTGCGTCGGATCGATCACCTTCATTCCCGACGCATCGTCCGGCTTCCTCTTCAAGGGAATCGTATTCACAGTCACAATGACCTCCAGCGTGGGATTTACGTCCAGCTCAAAGACGTGACCTCCGATCGTGGTGCCGTCTGGCTTGCCGAGCACCGCATGCATGTGGACAATCGGCTTTCCATTGAATGTGGCGATGTCTCCGATGAGGGAGAGAACCTCTACCTGCTGGGTCACGGGAATGCGGTGATAGATCTTGGCCGCGGGGTCGAGCCACGCCAGCGTTGCGCCGTTTATGGCACCGATCGCCGTGAAATGCGCATCCTCGATCTTGTTCTGGATGGCAAAATCGGTCAGGCCGCTCATTGCATCGTCCCCCTTGTAAAAGATCACAGCATAGACCTTTTCTTCAGGCGCGTCCTTGACCAATTTCACCTTCATGCCAGGGGCTCTTCCCGCCGGGACAGGACGGGAGGGTGAGATGTAGTGATCATCTGGGGCCTGTCCGTCGGCGGGGTAGCAGAGCAACGCGGGCGTCGTGAAGGCAATCAAGAATAGGGCAAGCTTTTCCCTCATGTTCAGTCTCTCCAATTCCGGCGATTCGAGAAAGGTAAGCTGTATCGCGATTTCAGACTCAGTTCGGAACCATACTCCAGCGAAAAGGGGCTCCGGACTAACCAAGAATGAGGTCGAACCAGCTCACTGGTCCTCGCTACTCTGCAAGCTTTCATAAAGATGCTGCAAGCGGCCACCGTATCGTTGAATACGCGTCCGAGATGAGCCAGTTCGTCTGCTCCGTCGACAGCCACCTGGCATTTGAAGTCTCCACGCGCCAACATCTTTGAACGCTCAACCAAGCGTTCAAGTGGTCGTGTGATGCTGCGTGTGATGGCGAGTCCGAGCGTTCCGGCAATCAGCAAGGTAAGAAGGACCGTTGCCGGAACCAAGACAAAGATGCGGTTCCGCGCCTCACGGATATTGGCCGCGGCTTCGGCCTGTTCGGCTTTGACCTTCCGGTCGACTCTTTCTACCAAAGCCGAGGTCGTGAATTCGAGTGGGCGTATCTCGGTGGCAACGCGCAATCGCACGGCATCCCAATCATCTCCTTCGGCCAACCCGATCATTGACTCGGTCTGCGATTGAAGCGCCAACTGGACGACTGCGAGAGCGGGGAGAATCATCGGGTCAGAGGCGTTGTCGGAATTCACGGCCATCCCCTCAGAATCAAAATACGTGATCGTTACCTGCTTTGAGTGCTTCTGGCAACCAGACGCGATGAGAACTGTCAATCGAATCCCTGCCGTGCCGATAGGCCGGAACAAGCCGCGTTGCGCACATCGAAGCGTCTCGATAGAGCAACGTTCAGAGCTCAAAGATCTAGTTCGGATAGACCGCTTAAGCAGTTTTCACCGCCTTTGCCGCGCGGGGAATGAGCGATTGCGTGGATTTGGGTACAAAAGTCGATTTTCCCTCTTCCCCTTGAGAAATGGCAATGAGAAATGTGTGGCGCTCGCCCGCGCTTCATTCAAGACCGAAATTCCTGCACAGCCTTACGTCACTTTCGCCCACCAGTCCGACGAATCCGCTCTCGGGTTGCGAATCTGCACCGCCCGATCACAGGTGTGATCAACTCCGGACGCATCTCTGCAGCGATCGAGGTGATCGTCCGTAGCGGTGCCTCCCAGTCGTGATTGGCAATACAAAAACTTGGTGTTTTCGCGGAAGACGCCCTTAGCAATTCAGTTCGACCTGAGGTCTGGAATATCTTTGCAGTGGATTTCAGTGCTAATGGGGCAAACGGGGTTCTGTAGGGATCCGTGCTAAGGAAACTGACACCGAACGCCAAAACCGGATTGAGCGATAGATCACATACCTGCGATTGTTTTCACGCGAGCTATGAGTGCTTCTGTGAATCCGAAGAATGGAAGCAGCTACTGTGAAGTCATAATAGGTAGTGGGTATAGCGTCGCGACAAACTTCCCAAACATCTCGAAGCTGGCTAACAATTATCGACCGACACTTTAGTCAAATCGATCTGGAACGTCGTCGATGAGGCGATTACTCGACATGCGCAATGCATTCTTCCTTCCGTTGATGAAACCCGACAATAACTTCACCAGGGAGTCGTTTAATGGCATCAAGGGAAAAGCTCAACACTCATCAAAAAGCGCTCCGCATCAATCTCGATCCAACCAGCTACAGCTCCCTTCTCGTGCGCTAATCGAAAACGCCTCGGAGAACTGACGTAACTCCGCGCTGCATCTCGGCCGAGGCGCTTCCGATGACGATGCCATCTGCGACTATCCCAGTCAGGCGAGCGAATCTTCGGGCGAAGTAATTTGCAGGCCCTGCGGAGTCATCATCCCGGCAAGCCGTCAGGCTTCAATGTCAAACGAATTCTCGGAAAAGGTGATCTCTGGATCACGGAATACACAATCATCTACCAGGGTCGACCAGCGTACACGGTGAGCATTATGGAGTTCCGCAACGGTAAGGTCGTACACAAGACACAGTATTTCGCAGATCCCTTCGAGGCGCCGTCCTGGCGGACCCAATGGGTCCAGCGGATCACTCTTGTCCAAGACAGCGATTCTGTAAATCCGCGCAGTTGATTTCAGAGGACATGGGGATCTTCCCTCGCCGATAGTGGCAGGTTCTGTCGATGACTCGCTCTGGATAGATTTGTATGTGT
>Ga0182024_10020524_pt1 | contig 12069 bp, 12 predicted proteins | sample P32metaG_FD_120480 | JGI IMG/M metagenome (GOLD analysis project Ga0182024, IMG submission 120480) | Permafrost microbial communities from Stordalen Mire, Sweden - P3-2 metaG (Illumina Assembly) | ecosystem: Environmental > Terrestrial > Soil > Wetlands > Permafrost | place: Sweden: Stordalen... | reverse complement strand
GCGAGTTCGGAATCTTCTTTGGCCAGTTTTTTTAAGATGTCTTTTAATCCGGATTTTTGAGCGGTGGAAAATGACGCGACGAAACTTTGATTGGAGCTGCGAACTCTTTCGATGAGGTCGTGCATGGGTACGGCAGGTGCGGGCGGAACTTTCTGCGCGGAGGCGCGGAAAGCCTGCAATTGGGCGCTGGCGCTTTCGACGTCTTGAATGGCAGTATTGAACAATGCGCTCTGTTGAGCGGTGGCTTGCAGGGCCATGGCGCGGTGAAAGTTTCTTAGATCGTCCCTTTCGGAAACTCCTGACGGACGCGCGGCGCCGGACCCACCGCCGGAGCCTCCTCCCGTACCGCCGCCACCGCCGCCGTGCTGAGCTAGAGCGGACTGGGTACCGGTAAGCAGCGAGAGTGCGGATATCGATAGAAATAGGGAAAAAGTTCGGTTAAAAGTTCCTCTGGGGAACATAGGACGGATCTCCTAAGTCATTTTACGGTTAGGCGTGCGGATTGAGCATCTAGAAATGTAAATTGTGGTGGAGTTTTGTGAGGGGAGCAAAAGCGTTTACCACCAAGGGCACGAAGGGTACACGAAGGTTGGTCTTTGGGTGGAGGCGTTTGCGCCATTGGCGTGAAGAGTGAATGGGGCCTAAAGTGAATGGGGCCTAAAAGGACGAGCCGGAGCCATTACTCAGGTACTCACCCAGGCGTCGCAAAAAATGCGACAATAGATTCAACGATTGCAGCCCTGGGATTTACGTAACTTTACGCTGTTAGTTACGTTGGAACTCTGCGTTTTGCTTTAGTCTTATTTTACGCGTTGGCTTTAAGCATTTTCTTTACGCATTGTTGACGCAACCCAGGACGTTGCCCGTAGCTCTAATCTAATAGTTTTGCCTGATGCCAGTCACCCAAATTCCGTCTCGGGATCCCGTCACACCATCCGCCGAACAGCCGGAACAGCGCGACCTGTTTGAAGCGCAGCATTGGGAGACGGCTTATCGCGGTTTCAATCCTGACGATGTTCCGCATCTTTTAATTCAGTTGCAGGACGATCTTTCGCGGGCACGCAAGCGTGAAGCGTTGTGGCTGTCGGTGATCCTGCATTTTCTGGTCATCATTCTTTTGTGGAACAGCGAGAAGTTGATGTTGCTGTTGCCGCACCGGACGGTCGATCTGGCGATTCGCACGGATGCGGATAAGAATAAGGACGCAACATTTTTGGAGTTGCCGCCAGATGAGCAGAAGCTGACGCGGCGTCCGAATGCGAAGGTGATGTCGGATAAAGATCGCATTGCGACCAGTAAAGCGCCGCAGGTAAATCGGGAAGAATTGAAGAAGATACTGCAGAGCGCGCATCCGGGGCGACCGGGGGCGAATGTGCAGCAACCGCCGGCGCAGGGTCAGCCTCCGCAGAATCAGGTGGCGCAGAATCCGCCACAGCAGCCGCCGGCTGCGCAGAATGAGCAACCGAGTACGAGTCCGATGCAGCCGCAGCAGGCGCCGGAGCAGACGGCGCGGATGCAGCCGCCTAAGGTGATGCCGAATTTTAATACTCCGATGACGGCGGGGTCGGCGATTGAGCAGGCGGCTCGGGCGGCGGCGCAAAGCCGCGGCCATTATGGTAGCGGGGAATCGGGCGACTATGGCATGTCGCGCGGCAGGAATGGGGCGAAGGCGCTGGATCAGGCAGAGATTCTGACGGACACGATGGGCGTGGACTTCGGGCCGTACCTGACTCGAGTCGTCCAGATCGTGCGGCAGAATTGGTATAACCTGATGCCGCCGTCGGTGTATCCGCCGATTTTGAAGCAGGGGAAATTATCGATTGAATTTGTAATTCTGAAGAATGGCGAGAGCGCCAGCATGGTGGTGCATACGTCGTCGGGGGATGTGGCGCTGGATCGGGCGGCGTGGGGAAGCATTACGGCTTCTGCTCCGTTCCCGCCGCTGCCGAAAGAATTTCCCGGCAAGTTGCTGGGGCTGCGGTTTTATTATTTTTACAATCTGCAGCCGGGCAGCGGCGAAGTAAAGTAGTTTTTCTGTAGAGATGCGGCTTGCCGCGTTGGCGGCGGCAAACATTGCATCGTCCGACGACCGACAACAGATTTGCGGAGGGGTTTAGACGGGGCAAGCCCCGTCTCTACACAGGCTCGCGTGAACGCGCCGAATTCGCTACCATTGAAATATTCCTGATTGATGAATACTCAAAACAAAATTATGAAGATGAAAAGATTTTTGGCTGTGACCTTGGGTCTGGCGGCGTTGTGTTTGTTGTCGGCGGCGGTTTTTGCCCAGGATGCGCCGGAGGCTTTGCGTCCGCCGAAGGGAGCACAGGTGGCGCTCGTGGTTTTCGAAGACCTGCAGTGTCCGCAGTGCGGACGCGTGGCGCCGCTGCTGGCGCAGGCTTCGAAGACTTATAAAATTCCGCTGGTGCAGCATGATTTTCCTCTGCCGATGCATAACTGGTCATTCGACGCGGCGGTGATGGCGCGTTACTTTGACACGCATTCGAAGGAAGTTGGGAACGAATTTCGCGATCACGTGTTCGCGCACCAGATGGAGATCACTCCGCAAAACTTGCGGGCGTTTGAAGAAAAGTTTGCGGCGGAGCACAAGATTGCGTTGCCATTTGTGGTTGATCCGGATGGGAAGTTGGCGGCCGCGGTGCGAGCGGATAAAGAAGTGGGATTGGGATTGAAGATCGACCACACGCCTACGATTTATATTGTCAGCGGCAAACATACGGGCAAGCCGTATGTGGAAGTCACGGATACGAACCAGCTTTACATCATGATTGATGCGATGGTGAAGCAGTAGTGGCGGAGGTCGGTGGTTGAGATCTTCCAGAGCCGGTTTAGGCGGTAGGGGTCCTTCGACTTCGCCGGGCCAATCGCTTTGCTCTTGGCTCGGCTTCGCTCAGGATGACAAGGGATAGAGCGCAAGATGAAAAGTGATGGAGTCAGGATGACAAGTGAGTGACGTTTTTAGTCTTTCCAGCGGCGGAAGAGTAGGGCGCCGTTGGTGCCGCCGAAGCCGAAAGAGTTTGACATGGCGTAATCGAAGCTTATTTTGCGGGCTTGGTTGGGGACGAAATCCATGCCGTCGGTTTCGGGATCCTGATTTTCCAGATTGATAGTTGGCGGCAGAATTTGATCACGCAGCGCGAGCACGGTTACTCCGGCTTCTAGTCCTCCTGCGCCGCCCAGCAAGTGGCCGGTCATCGATTTTGTGGAACTGACCGGAACTTTTTTTCCAAATAAATTTCTAATGGCGTGGGCTTCTAGCGTATCGCCCAGGGGCGTCGAAGTGCCGTGGGCATTGAGGTAGCCGACTACGCTGGCGTCTAATTTCGCGTCGCGCAGGGCATTGCGCATGACACGGAATCCGCCTTCGTGTTCGGGGGCGGGTTGGGTCATGTGGAAGGCGTCGGCGGACATGCCGTAGCCTACGATTTCTGCGAGGATGGGCGCGTTGCGGCGGCGGGCGTGTTCGAGTTCTTCGAGCACCATGATGCCGGCGCCTTCGCCCATGACGAAGCCGTCGCGATCTTTATCCCAAGGACGGCTGGCGCGGGCGGGATCGTCGTTGCGCGTGGAGAGAGCGCGCATGGCGGCGAATCCACCGACTCCCATGGGAGTAATGGCGGCTTCGGAGCCGCCGGCGATCATTACGTCCGCGTCGCCGTGCTGAATGATGCGGAAAGAATCGCCGATGGAGTGCGCGCTGGTGGTGCATGCCGTGGCCGTCGCTTCGTTCGGACCCTTGGCTCCGAAGCGCATGGAGACGTGTCCGGCGGCTAGATTGACGATGGCTGCGGGGATGAAGAATGGCGAGATCTTGCGCGGGCCGCCTTCGAGGAGCGCGGTGTGTTCGCGCTCGATCACATCGAATCCGCCGATGCCGGAGCCGATGTGCACGCCAACCATTTCGGCATTCTCGGGCGTGACTTTTAATTGCGACATCTTCATCGCTTCGTCGGAGGCGGCGATGGCGAAGTGAATGAAGCGGCCCATCTTCTTCACTTCTTTTTTCTCGATGAACTGGTAGGGATCGAAGTTGCGGACTTCGGCGGCGATCTGGCAGGCAAAGGCGGAGGCATCGAATCCGGTGATGCGATCGACGCCACTCTTGCCCGCGAGCAGCGCCTGCCAGACTGCGTCGGTGGTATTGCCCACCGCGCAGATCAGGCCGATTCCGGTGATGACTACGCGCCTTCCAGTGTTACTTGCCAAAGCTACTTGCCTGCCTTCGCGTGCTTGCCGATGTAGTCGACGGCGTCGGAGACGGTGCGAATTTTCTCCGCGTCTTCGTCGGGGATTTCGATGTCGAAGGCCTCTTCGAAGGCCATGACGAGTTCTACGGTGTCGAGCGAATCAGCGCCCAGGTCATCCACGAAAGAGGCACTGGGCGTAACCTCGCCCTCGTCCACACCCAACTGCTCGACAATAATCTGTTTTACTTTTTCATCAACGGCTGCCATTGTTTCTCCTCGTTTTCAAGTCTGGGGATCGCGGGTCCGTTCGGGGCCGGCGTTTGATTATCTACGACTGAAAGCTACTCTCAAAAATTTATTTAAGTCGAAACCAGTAGTCTAAAAGGGATTGGGAAAGTATGCAAAGGAAGTACGGGAAGAAAGCTGATGTGTGTGCTGATCACTACGGAATCCTAACTGGCAGCGGGGAGAGTGGTCAAACGTAGGCTTGTGGCCCGAGAACATGGATAATTCGCGCAGATGGATAGTTCGTCCATGATAACAATTTTGCAGAGTCGCGCTCGCGGCGCTTCGCTTGGACGGACGAATGCGTCCGTCCCTAAGCAATCTGTTTGGTGGACCTGCCTTTGAGTTGATCGCTGGTGGTGGAGTAGGGGTCCCTTCGACTTCGCTCAGGGCAGGCTCTTCGACTGCGTAGCTGCTGCGCTTTGCGCAGCAACTACACCGCTCAGGATGACAAAGAGGTTTTACTTCGGCGGTTGTTCAGAACTCACTTTGAGTATTCGTCTCGCAATTGAGTTTGGCGGCTGGTCATCGGGATTTCGCGGCCTTGGATGAAGACTTGTTTTACGTCGGTTTTTACATCCAGCGGATCGCCGTTGGCTACAACGATGTTGGCGGTTTTGCCTACGTCAAGCGAGCCTAGCTGGTCGGCTACTCCCCACACTTCGGCGGGGTTGAGGGTGATTGCTTTTAGCGCCTCGTCGTAGGGGAGGCCGAAGGCGGTGGCGAATCCGGCGGCGTCGGGGAGGTTGCGGACGTTGTGGGCGGAGTAGGAGGCGAAGAGGATTTTGACTCCGCGCTTGTAGAGCTGCGCGGGAAGGCTGTAGACGGCGTCGTAACGCTCATCTTCTTTGGGAGCTTCGTAGATCGGACCGACGATGACGGGCACCTTGAGGCTGGCAACATAGTCGAGAACTGGCTGCGAGTGGGCGATGTGGTTGAGCACGAATTTCAGATGGAATTCGTTGGCCAGGCTGACGGCGGTTTGGAGATCGCTCGGGCTTTCGGCGGCGAGGACAATTGTCTTTTTGCCTTCGAGGTATGGGATTAGCGCTTCGAGTTTGAGATCGCGCTTGGGAGGGACGGGGTCGGACTTCTTTTCTTTATTATTATTATTATTATTATTTTGATTCTGCCCGGCTTCGGATTTTTTGCGGTCGTACTCTCCCCATTTTGCTTTGTAATCCTGCGCGTCAATGAATGCCTGGCGCAGTTGCGCGGCGAGGCCCATGCGGGTGGAGGGGAATTTGCGCTTCTCGAAGCCGCCTTTGTTGCGGCGCTCATCGCCGGTGAAGTTGAGCGGCATGGCGTTGTCGCGGATCAATAGCATTTCTGGGGCTGATGCTCCGGCTAGCTGAATGAACGAATCCTGGCCGGGGAGAGTGTCTGCGCCTCCGGGAGCGACGATTGCGTTGGTGATGCCGTTCAGGCGCGCTACGGGGATCAACGCCGACTCGGCGTGGAAGGCGTCGGCGGTGTGCATGTGAGGCATGATCTCGTCGCTCAACTCGATCATGTCGTTAGTCATATTTTCGGCGGAGATTTCGGTGAGGCCGAGGCTGGTCTCGGAGTCGATCAGGCCGGGATAGATGGTCATGCCGGAGGCGTCGATGATTTTTGCATCGGGTGGAATGTTGACGGAAGTGGCGGCGCCTACGGCGGTGATTTTTCCGTTTTGCATTACTACGGAGCCGTTTTCTATTACTCCGTGGGTGATGGTTAGGAGCTTGGCGTTTTTTAGGGCTATGGGGTTGGTTTGGGCTTGGAGTGAGAGTGTGGAGATCAAGGTCAACGTCAAGAGCAAAAGCAGGAGCAAGGACAAGGGCAGCGGGCGGGGGCGCCCGCTCCACATCCACATGGGGTGGGTGTAGGGGTCCTTCGACTGCGTGGCTGCTGCGCTTTGCGCGGCGGCCACTTCGCTCAGGATGACATTAATTTTAATTTTAATTTTATTTTTCATGATTATTCGGCCTCTCTGTAATGGGTGGTTCCCAGGCCGGGGAGGGAGCGGTCGAAGTATAGATCGCCATCGATTAGAACTTTTTCGGGGACGCCGGTGGTTGAGAGGGGGTATCCGTCCCAGATCACGAGGTCGGCATCTTTGCCTACTTCGATGGAGCCGACTCGATCGTCGACGCCTACGATCCATGCGGCGTTGAGGGTGATCATCTTCAAGGCTTCCTCTTCGGTTGCTCCGCCGTAACGGATGGCTTTGGCGGCCTCCTGATTGAGGCGGCGCGTGTAATCTTCGGAGTCGCTCTTGATGGCGACGCGCACGCCTTTGCGCATGGCTAGCACGGCGTTCCACGGAATTGCATCCCACGCCTCCTGTTTGTAGCCCCACCAGTCGGCGAAGGTGGCGATGCCCACGTTGTTGGCGGCGAGTTGATCGGAAATTTTGTAGGCTTCGAGGGCGTGGTGGAAGGCGCGGAGTTTGTAGCCGAATTCCTTGGCCATCGCCATTTCTGTGAGCATTTCGTCGGCGCGATAGCAGTGGATTTGCACCATTAATTTTCCGCGCAGAACGTCGGCGAGGGCTTCGAGCTTGAGGTCGTGCTTGGGACGAGTGGCATCTTTGGCATCTTTATCACGCTTTATTTTTGCGTTGTATGCATCCCACTCGCGTATGTAATCCTGCGCCTCGACGAGCGCTTGGCGCTGCACTTCAAAATTTCCCATGCGGGTAGAGGGGAGTTGATCGCGGGATCCGTAGACGCGCTTGGGATTTTCGCCGCTGGCAAATTTGATAGAGCCGGGCGCGTTGGGGAACAACATCGCATCGCGGGAGGCGCCGTACTTGTGCTTGATGACGACGGCTTGGCCTCCGATCATGTTGGCAGAGCCGTGTAGGAGGAGCGAGGTGGTTACGCCTCCGGCTAGCGCGCGATAGATGGCCTTGTCCTGATAATCGAAGGCGTCTTTCATCATCATCTGCGGCGTGATGGGGTTCGTGGCTTCGTTGACGTCGTCGTCGAGAGCGATGTGAGAGTGGGAGTCGACTATGCCGGGGGTTAGATATTTTCCTCCGGCATCAATGACGGTGAGGGCGGCGCTGGCGGGGGCGTTCACGTTTTCGCCGACGGCGGCGATCTTGCCGTCTTTTATATAGATGGAGCCATGCTGAATGTTGCCGTGGGTGACGGTCATCACGGTGGCGTTCTTGATTAGCACGTCGTGATGGGGAGTGGATTGCGCGAACGCGGCGGCCAGCATGGTTACAAAGCAGACGGAGAGGAATGCAAATTTTCTTGTCGCGATTCGCGGCATGGACGGGAACTCCTAAGTAAGGAAGCTCGATGCGGTGAATATCGGATTGTAGGGGCCGCTGCGAATAGGGTCAAATGCGAAATTATTCGGGGGATAATTTGGAAGCGGAATTGGGCGGGGCGGACGAATGCGTCCGCCGCTACGTGAGCAGACTTGCTCATTGCTGTTGCTCGTGTCAGGATTTGGGCGTGAAAATTCTTGCTGCTGTTTTCGTATTGCTGGCGTTGGCGGTATCTGCGTTTGGCGCTGATTGCCCTAGTCATCAACCTAAGACCGAGGCCACGCTGGTCGAACTCGAACAGAATTGGGCGGCGGCGCTTAGCCGCAAAGATGTTGACGCGGTGGCTTGCATGCTGGCTACGGAGTTTGAGGATGCGGACGTCGATGGGTCGCTGCATTCGCGCAAAGAGACGCTGGAGCACATTCCGCATAAGAAGCCGGGGGTGAATCAGCTTTCGGAGTTGCGCGGGCATGTCGAGGGGAACTCGGGATTCACGCGCGGGCTTGCCACTTTGATGGATGATTCCGGTAAAGTTGTGGCGCGCGTGCGATTCACGGACGTATTTGTTTATCGCGATGGGCGGTGGCAGGCGCTGGCAGGGCAGGAATCGCTGCTGAGCCAGGCTAGCCGTTAAATGCGCGCCGTGGTGCAGCGGGTGAGCCGCGCCATCGTTCGTGTGGATGGCGAGATCGCGGGCGAGATTGGGATGGGACTGCTGGTCCTGCTCGGGGTTGGCGCGGGCGATTCGCGTGCCGCAGCGGATTATCTTTCTGAAAAAATAATTGGGCTGCGTATCTTTGAAGATGCTGGCGGCCCGATGCAAGAAAAGAAGATGAATTTGTCGGTAGCGGAAGTGGGCGGGGCGGTGCTGGTGGTTTCGCAGTTCACTTTGTATGGGGATGTGCGGCGGGGGAAGCGTCCGTCGTTTGACTCGGCGGCGGCTCCGGCGGTGGCACGTGAACTTTATGAATATTTTGTGGAGAGGGTGCGGGCGGCGGGTTTGCGCTGTGAAACTGGGCGCTTCCAGGAGACGATGCGGGTGGAGTTGGTGAATGAAGGGCCGGTGACTATTTTGCTGGATTCGGCGAAGGCGTTCTGAGGTGGGGACGCGCTGAATGTCGGGTCTTGGTGTCGTCGTGAGTTAGTACCTATGCATTCGGCGGCTGTGGAGAGAGCAGGGGTCCTTCGACTTCGCATGATCTTCACTTCGTGAAAATCATGCTGCGCTCAGGATGACACGAGTTGGTGGTGAGGAGCGAAGTTTGTGGATTAGCTTGGGACGCGGATAGTTTGGTTTGACCGATTTCCACAACGCACGATAGACTAGATGAGTTTGCCTGTACTTGCGGACCCGTTCTGGGGCCGCGCCGCGTTTCCGGTCACAAGCCGCAGCGGGAAAACAGCAAGCACATTTTTGTTTCTGCCGAGCTGCGCTCGGCTGGACGGGCGAGGGCGCCCGTCCCCACACACGAGCACATTAGTTCGTAGCTTTATTCGTAACCAAGGAGAGTCTATGTACGCGGTGATCCGCGCTGGTGGTAAGCAGTATCGTGTTGCGCCGGGAGATGTGATCCGGGTGGAGACGCCGGAAGACAACGACGGCAAAGTGGAGTTTGGCGACGTGCTGGCGGTTTCGGCGGAGGCGGGAAGCATTGTGCCTCCGGGATCGGGAGCGCTGGTGAGCGGCGAGGTTGTGGAGCACGGACGCGGCGCGAAGATTCTGGTCTTCCACTACAAACGCAAAAAGCAGTACAAGAAGCTGCGCGGGCACCGGCAGAATTATTCCGCGGTTCGGATTACGGAGATTGCGTTTGACGGGCAGTCGTTTAAGGCCCCGGAACTGGAGAAAAAAGAGAAGAAGGTTCGGAAGGCGCCTGAGGGGCAGGAGCACGAGACGCATGGGGAAGTGAAGCGCTCGAAGCGTCCGGGTAAGAAGGCCGTGAAGCACGCGGCGCATGCTTCGGCGAAGAAGAAAGCGCCGAAGAAGAAGGCGGCCAAGAAGAGTAAGAAGAAGTAGAGGTCATTGAGTAGGGGTCCTTCGACTGCGCATGATTTTCACTTCGTGAAGATCATGCTCCGCTCAGGATGACAAGTTATTTGAAATTGAAAATAATTCACTGGCAACTGGCCACTGAGAACTGGGAACTGGGAACTGGGAACTGATTTTATGGCACATAAAAAAGGACAGGGCACTTCACGAAACGGGCGCGATTCTAATGCGCAGCGGCTTGGGGTTAAGGCATTCGGCGGGCAACTGGTTCCGGGCGGGACGATTATTGTCCGGCAGCGCGGGACGCGGGTGAAGCCGGGGCTGAATGTTGGGCGGGGCAAGGATGACACGCTTTTCGCCAAGATCACGGGACGGATTAAGTTCGTCAACAAAGGGGCCATGGGCAAGTTTGTGATGGTCGAGCCCGAAGCAATGGCAGCGGAGTAGGATTTCGCTGTAGAGACGGGGCTTGCCCCGTCTTCTTCGCACGTTGTTTGGTACCGCGGGAGACGCGGCAAGCCGCGTCTCTACAGAAGTTTTAGCCTCGGCTTTGGGTCGAGGCTTTTTCGTTGCGGCGAAATTGCGGAGCTTTGCTCCGCTGGACGGGCGGGACGCCCGTCCCCACACGGACATCCACCACACTGAACTTTATGTTTATTGATGAGGCAAAAATTCGGGTTAAGGCGGGGGATGGCGGGAACGGCTGCATGGCGTTCCGGAGGGAGAAGTTTATTCCTCGGGGCGGACCTTCGGGCGGCGATGGCGGGCGGGGCGGCGATATATGGATGGAGTCGAGCGAGCGGCACAATACGCTGGTGCATTTCCGCTTCAATCCTGAATACCAGGCTGAGCGCGGGCGGCATGGTGAAGGCTCGAAAAAGACTGGGCGCGACGGCGAGGGAATTGTTTTGAAGGTTCCGGTCGGCACGATCGTTTACGACGAAGACACAGGCGAGAAAGTGCACGATTTTTCTCGGGCGGATGAACGCGTCGTGATTGCGCGCGGCGGGCGCGGTGGGCGGGGCAATGCACAATTTGCTACGTCAACGCATCAGGCTCCGCGCGAGCATGAGGATGGGCGGCCGGGAGAAGAACGTAATTTTCGGCTGGAGTTGAAACTGCTGGCGGATGTGGGGCTGGTGGGGTATCCGAATGTTGGCAAGTCGACTTTAATTTCGCGCATTTCGGCGGCGCGGCCGAAGGTTGCGGATTATCCCTTTACTACGCTGGAGCCGAATCTAGGGGTTGTGCTCGCGGGTGAAAAGGGGAAAGAAGACAGTTTCGTGGTCGCCGATATTCCTGGATTGATTGAAGGCGCGCACAAGGGGTCGGGCCTGGGCACGCAGTTTTTGCGGCATATTGAGCGGACGCGGTTGCTGGTGCACATGGTGGATGTCTCGGACGGCAGCGGGCGCGATGACGTTATTAAAGATGTGGATGTGATTCGCGGGGAGTTGGAGAGTTTCGGCGCTGATCTAGAAAAGAAGCCGACCCTGATGGTGGCATCGAAGATCGATGTGGCGAATCCGGAGAAGCTGAAGAAGCTGAAGCAGTGGTCGACACGGAAGAAGTTGAAGCTGTATCCGATTTCGGCGGTGACGGGCGAGGGGATTGAGAAGCTGAAATACGCGATGGCGGAGGAAGTGGACAAGGTGCGGAAAGAGCTGGCGGCTGAAGCTGAGGAGACAAAGCTCGATAGGTTCATCGGGTAGAGCGATCGCCTCGATCAAGGATTGCGATGCTCTCGTCGCGACCGGACGGCTACCATAGGAAGTCAAAATCCCCGCCCCGTGTCTGCAAAAAGCGCAGACACAGGGACGGGGCACCCTTTTTTGGTGCTAGAATTTTGCTATCTTCTTATCTTTATCTGTTGACCCTGAACTCTGACTGGATTCTGATTTGATCGAACTTGCACCCTCGATACTCTCGGCGGACTTCGCCCATCTAGCGGATCAGGTGGACAGAGCTACGGAGGGTGGTGCCAGCGTTATCCATGTCGACATTATGGATGGGCATTTTGTGCCCAATTTAACGGTCGGGCCTCCGGTGGTTAAATCGCTGCGGCGGGCAACCCAGTTGCCGCTGGATTGCCATCTGATGATAGAGAATCCCGACCAATATATTGCTGACTTTGCGGAGGCGGGAGCGGACTGGATCTCGGTGCATCAGGAAGCATGCCGGCATTTGAATCGGACGCTGCACCTGATCAAGAGCCATGATTGCCTCGCGGGTGTGGTGATTAATCCTGCCACTCCGGTGGCGGCTTTGAGCGAAGTGCTGGACGTTGTCGACTATGTGCTGGTGATGAGCGTGAATCCGGG
>Ga0182024_10020523_pt1 | contig 12069 bp, 11 predicted proteins | sample P32metaG_FD_120480 | JGI IMG/M metagenome (GOLD analysis project Ga0182024, IMG submission 120480) | Permafrost microbial communities from Stordalen Mire, Sweden - P3-2 metaG (Illumina Assembly) | ecosystem: Environmental > Terrestrial > Soil > Wetlands > Permafrost | place: Sweden: Stordalen... | reverse complement strand
CCGCCCGCTCTCGCCAACGATGGTGCAGGCCGGCCGTCATCACGCTGTTCAGCAGGTCGTAGACCCCCGCGATACGGTCGAACATCGCCCGCACCTGGCCTGCCTCGAGCGTTCCCGCCGACGGATTGGCCGCCCGCCCGCCCGTTTGGGCCTCCGCTGAGGACCCGTTTGTGCCACCGATCGGAGATCGGCCAGCACCGGTACTCGCCTCAGCTGGCATGGCTCGCGGGCCAGCTACTTCAGCTGCTTCAGGAAGGCGACGATCGTATTGAACTCCTGCGGCGGCAGGTTCTTGTACGACGGCATCGGCGCCGTGGGGTTTACCAACGTGCGCGCGATCGCCTGGGCCGGCAATCGCGCGCCGATGTGCGTCAGTTCCGGCCCGGGTCCATTGTTGCCGTTGTCGCCGATCTTGTGACACCCCAGACAGCCATGGCTGGCGACGACGTCCGCTCCGGCGTTGTATTCCGCAAGCCTCGTTCCACCGGCTTGCGTGACGGCGGCTGGGGCAGTCATTTCGATCACCGTCGGCGAGCCTGCGTTGGCGCCCTGGTAGGTGAGCAGCGCCATCGCGCCGATCACCAAGATGCCGGTGATGGTGGCAATCGGGCGCTTCTCGGGACGACGCTCGGGGCCGCGATCGTAGAACGGCAGCAGGAACAGGAAGATCATGCCCAGCGTGGGCACGCCGATCGTCGCCAGCCCCACGAGGCCGGGCGGCTTGATCACGCGCAGGACCTCAAAGAGGAAGAAGAAGTACCACTCCGGACGAGGCACATAGGTGGTAGTCGTCGGGTTCGCCTTGGAGCCGAGCTCGGCACCGAGCACCAGCGACATCGCGATGATGACCGCCATCACCACGACAGCCATCGCCGAGTCCTTCGCCACGGCATAAGGGAAGAAAGGCTTGCCCTGCGACTTCAGGATCCCGTACTCGCGGAGGTACTCCTCCTTCTCGCGCTGGTTCACACGTCCACCTTGCGCAGCTCGGGATTCTGCTCGGCTTTGATCCACGGCGGCGCGGTCGTGCCGAGCTTCGCCACCAGGTACAGGTGGGCGCTGATCAGCGCGATCAGCGCTCCTGGCACGAGCAGCATGTGGATGGCATAGAAGCGAGACAGCGTGGTTGCCCCGAATTCGGGGCCCGCGCGTAAGAAGTCGCTCAGGTAGGGACCGATCAGCGGCCCGGTGCCGTTGATGTTGACGCCCACGATCGTCGCCCAATAGGCGCGCTGGTCAAACGGCAGCAGATAGCCGGTGAAGGACATCACCATCGTCAGGATCAGCAGCACGACGCCGATCACCCAGTTCAGCTCGCGTGGGTACTTGTAGGCCCCAAAGAAGAACGTGCGGCCCATGTGCAGGAATACCAGGATCACCATAACGCTCGAGCCCCACTTGTGCATACCGCGCACGAATTGGCCGAGGAACACGTCGTTGGTCACATAGCGAATCGATTCATATGCCCCGCCCGCGGGATCGGGCCGGTAGTACATCGCGAGGAAGACTCCCGTGACCGCCTGTGAGAGGAAGGCGAACATCGTGGCCGAGCCAAGCGTGTAGAACCAGTTGGTGCCCTTGGGCACCTTGCGGAACATCATCCAACGGGCGGCGCCGCTCAGCGAGGTGCGCTCGTCGACCCAGCCGACGACGTTGATCCCAGCCGCCTTCGCGTCCTCGGCCGGGCCACCCTTCCCGCTGTCCTCCCCCGGGCGCGGAGGCGGCGATCTGAGCGGGCCCGGGAGCGGCGGGGCGGGGAGCTTTGGCAGCTTGGGCACGGGCTAGAGCTAGAGCTTGCGCGCGGACGGGCGCGAGGGGTAGAGGTACTGGCCGATGCCGTCGATCGGCTCGCCGGGATCGCGCGGCGAGAAGCGTTTCAGCTCGCTGTTGACGCTGAAGCGCCCGCTGTACAGTTCGACGCGGTCGCCTTTCAGGCGCGTGGGGAAGCGGTCGAGCGGTCTGACCGGAGGCCCGCCCACCCTTCGCCCCAGCAGGTCGTAGACGCCGCCGTGACAGGGACAGATGAAGCGCTCCGCGGCGTCCACCCAGCGCACCGGGCAGCCCAGGTGAGCGCAGCGTGTGGAGATCGCTATGTACGGAGTGGTGCGGTCATAGATGTCCGTATCGATTTCGTCGTTGTGTTGGCGCACATACGCGGTCGACTTGCCGGCCTCGCCGATCCCCTGGGTGATCGTGATGACCACCGGCACGTAGTTGTTCTTGGTGAAGTCTTCGGTGGAGCCGATGTCCTCCCAGAAGTGCGGGGGCTGTTTGAAGATCGGCCCGAGCGCGAAGCCGAGCGCCGGCAGCGTGAAGGAGGCGGCCGCAATCGCGCCCGCCGTGTGGGCGGTCCCGGTCATGAATCGCCGCCGCGTAACCGTCTCGCCCTCGAAGGCGCCGGGGATCATCCGGTCGACGGTGTACTTGGACTTGTGCTGGGTGTGCTTGTCTGGCACCGCGCAGAACAATATCGAGGCGCGATTCAGGGCGACGCGGAGAGGCCCATGGCGCTTGTGCGCATCGCCTCGATCGCCTCCGCGTCACCCGCGCGCGTAAGGTCCTTGGCGCGCCTGTGGGCGTCGCTCGATCCCCAGCCCAGGGCGCGGGCGCCGGCCGCCCATACGGCGTCGGCCAGCTCGGGCGCGCCCGCTCCCTGCGCGAGCGCGCTGAGGGTAATCGTGTCAGCCAGCTCCACCACAGCCTCGGTGTCGCCGAGCGCAACCAAGCGGGCCAGCCCCAGAGCGTACAGCCGGTCGCCCGCCAGCAGTCCGAGGTCCGCTTCCTCGGTAAAAGCCACACGCGGGGTCCCATAGTGCAGCAGGTAGCCCTCGTAAATCGCCTCGATCAGCAGTTCATAGTCCTCGCGATGTCCCTCGGCGCGCGGACCGGAGGCGGCGATCTGAGCGGGGCCGGGGGCGGGGGAAGGGTCGGCCCTCGTGTCCGTGGGGCCATCGCCTCTTCCCGCGGGTGGCGCGACGAGGCTCGCCATCAGGCCGCCCTCGTCGAGCAGCAGCGCTCGCAGCCACTCCAGAGATGTGTCGCTCGCCGATCGTGAGCTCATGGGAGCTCCGCAAAGGCGGCAGCAGCGGCAGCGAGTGTGCGCTCGAGATGCTCGGGAGTGTGCGCGAGGGACGGGAACCACGCCTCGAACTGCGAGGGGGGGGCGTAGACGCCTCGCGAGAGCAGCTCGCGGCACCAAGCGGCGTAGGCGGACAGGTCGCAGGCGCGGGCATCGTCGAAGTCGGTGATCGGCTGGTCGCTGAAGAAAACCGTCAAGAGGCCCGGGACGCTGACGACTTGAACCGGATACCCACCCGCCCCACCCCCCGCCATCGCCGCTGCCTCACGCAACCCGGCGGCGAGCCGGTCTGTATACGAGGCGAGGCGCAGGTAGGCGGGCTCGTCGAGCAGCGAGAGCGTCGCGAGACCGGCGGCGAGCGCAAGCGGGTTGCCGGAGAGCGTGCCGGCTTGGTAGACCTCGCCGGCCGGGGCGAGTTGGCGCATCAGCTCGACTCGGCCACCGACCGCGGCCGCGGGCAGGCCGCCGCCGAGAATCTTGCCCATGATCGTGAGATCGCCACGCACGCCCGTGAGCTCCTGCGCCCCGCCGCGTGAGACGCGGAAGCCGCTGATCACCTCGTCGAGTATCAGCAGCGCGCCGCAGGCGTCGGCGCGCTCGCGCAGCAGCTCGAGAAATCCCTCGCGCGGCGGGACCAGTCCCATATTCGCGGGCAGCGGCTCAGCGATGATCGCGGCGAGCTCCGGGCCGTTCGATCCGTCGGTGGCGGCGAGCAGCGCCTCGGGGTCGTTCCAGGGCACGACGACCGTGGCGGCCGCTGTGCTGGCGGGCACGCCGGGGCTCGCAGGGAGTCCCTGCGTGGCCAGGCCGGAGCCGGCGTGCGCGAGCAAGGGGTCGAGATGCCCGTGATAGGCACCGGCGAACTTGAGCAGCTTCTCACGGCCGGTGTGGGCGCGCGCGAGACGGACGGCGGTCATCGTCGCCTCGGTCCCAGAGGAAGTCATGCGCAGCATGTCGACCCCATCGATCCGGCGCGTGATCTCCACTGCCAGTTCCACCTCGGCGGGCGTCGGAGCACCGAAGCTGGTGCCTCTCGCCGCCGCCGCGGACAGCGCATCGAGTACGACCGGGTGGGCGTGCCCGTGGATCAGCGGGCCCCAGGAGCAGACGTAATCCACGTAGCGGTTGCCGTCGACGTCGATCAGCTCGGCGCCCTCGCCACGATCGATGAAGATTGGGGAGCGGCCGATCGCGCGCATTGCGCGCACGGGTGAGTTGACGCCACCGGGGAGCACATCGAGCGCCCGCCGGTACCACTCGGCGGAGCGGGTGTCAGCGAGGGAAGCGCTCACGAATGGCGGCAGGTAGCTCCGGGGTGTGGGCCGGCGTCTTGTGTGGTCGCCGGGCCGGGCGCATCACGCGTGCTGGCTCTCCCAGTTCTTGAAGTCCTCGGTGAAGTAGAGGAGGCGAATCTTCTTGAACTCGGTCGAGGAGTAGAGCGTCGCCCGCTCGTGGATGCCCGTCTGCTCAGCAATCGCGTCGAGGACCGCGTCGCACTCCTCCTTGGAGCGACCGTGAGCCATCGTGAAGACTGAGTAGGGCCAGTCCTCGTAGGTGGGGCGCTCATAGCAGTGGGAGATACCGCGGAAAGACGCCATCCGCGGTCCGAGCTCTGAGATCTGCTCAGGCGAGACCTTCCAAACGCCCATCCCGTTAGCCGAGAAACCTGCCCGGCGGTGGTAGAGGATCGCCGCGACTCGGCGCAGCAGCCCGCGCTCGCGCATGCCCTGCATGTGCTCCAACAACGCATCGGTATCGATGCCCAGGCGGGCAGCGGCTGGGGCGTAGGGCTCCGCGATCACCGGCATGTCCCCTTGGGTGGCGCGGATCACGTCCTTGTCGAGCTCGTCATAGGGAACGGGCTCGAGGTCGACGGGCTCCACGGCGACGCCCTCGCTGGTGAGCGCCTTGGTGCCGCCCTCCATTTCGAGGTCCATGCGGATCTTGAACAGTTTGAGCGTGGGCAGCTGGCGAATCGACTCGGCGCCGGTGAGCCGCTGGAGCACGTCCAGCGTGCCATCCAGGCCGAGCAGCGAATCGGGCTCGACGGCGAGCGTGAACCACATGTTGAAGTCGTGGTTGCGCAGGTAGTTGTGCGAGACGCCGGGGTGTGAGTTGACGATCTTGGCGGCTTGCCAGGGGTTCTCCGGGTCGACCTTGGCGGCCACCAGCATCGAGCCATAACCCAGAGCACGGGTGTCGTAGATCGGCGTGACCTGGCGGATGATGCGCTCGTCGAGCAGGCGCTGGACGCGGGCGAGCACTTGGAGCTCGGGCACCTCGGCGGCCGCTGCCACGGCCGCGTAGGGATGTGGCTGCAGCGGGAAGGAGCCCTGCATCAGGTTGAGCAGCTTGCGGTCGAGATCGTCCAGCGCCACAGCCGCGCCGTCCTTGCGCGAGCGGGTCTTGGGAATCGCGGCGCTCGCACGGTCGCGGGCCTCGGCCTGTTGGGTGCTCAGCTCTACTCGGCTAGCCATTGGGCGGCATCCTTGGAGTGGTAGGAGATGATCGTGTCGGCGCCGGCGCGGCGTAGGGAGGTAAGGATCTCCAGCACCGCGGCCCGCTCGTCGAGGTAGCCGGCGGCGGCGGCGACCTTGACCATCGCATACTCGCCGCTGACGTTGTAGGCCGCAACCGGTAAGCGCGTGGCGCGCTTGAGCGCTCCGATCAGGTCGCCGTAGGCGAGCGCGGGCTTGACCATCACCATGTCGGCGCCCTCCTGCACGTCGAGCAGCGCCTCGCGCACGGCCTCGCGGCCGTTGGCGGGATCCATCTGATAGCCGCGGCGATCACCGAACGCGGGGGTCGAGCCGGCGGCCTCGCGGAACGGCCCGTAGAAGGCCGAGGCGAACTTGGCGGAGTAGGCGAGGATCGGAGTGTCGGCGAAGCCCTCCTCGTCGAGCGCGGCGCGGATCGCGCCGACACGCCCGTCCATCATGTCCGAGGGGGCGATCAGGTCGGCGCCGGCACGGGCATGGCTGACCGCGACGCGCGCGAGCAGCTCGAGCGAGGCGTCGTTGTCGACGACTGGTGGGTCGAGGGGCGAGTGGGATCCGATGTCCCGCAGGACGCCGCAGTGGCCGTGGTCGGTGTACTCGCAGAGGCAGACGTCGGTGAGGACGAGCAGCTCCGGTAGCGCGCCCTTGAGCGCGCGCACGGCGGTCTGGATGACGCCCTCCTCGTCCCATGCGCCCGAGCCCTCAGGGTCCTTGGCGGCCGGTATGCCAAACAGCATCACGGCACCGATGCCAAGCGCGGCGATCTCGTGGGCCTCCTGCAGCGCGGCGGAGATCGACAGGCGCTGCACTCCCGGCAGCGTCGCGATCAGCTCACGCGCTGCAGAGCCGGGGCGCCCCTCGGAAACGAACAACGGCATCACGAGCTGGCCGGCGCGCAGCTCGGTCTCACGCACGAGCCCGCGCAGTGCAGGGCTCGCGCGCAGGCGACGCATCCGCGTTTGGGGAAAAGCCATCCTCCCCAGGATACCCCTGCTCAATCCAGGCGCCGCAGGCCGGCGCGCGCGAGCGCGCCGAACAGCGCCGTGAGGCCGAGGAGGTGCGCAAGCGAGATCGACAGGCCCGGGGAGGCCTGGTTGACGGCCGCATCGAGCGCTTGCAGAGATGCCTTGAAGGGGAATATGAACGAGACCGCGGAGATCGCGTCGTAGAGCCCCCCGGCCACCGATCCCGAGGGGACCAGCGCAAGGAAGGCGAGCGGGAGCGACAGCAGGAAGGCGAGCAGCGAGGCGGCGCGCACCTCGCGGGCGAGCACGCCGATCGATACGCCGAGCGCGCCGAAGGAGAGCGCGCCGAGGAAGAGCGCCGCCAGCCACAGCGGCACGCGCGACCAGTCGAGGCTGACAAACGCGCCGATCCCGGCGAGCATCGCGAAGGCGAGCAGAAACGAGCAGGCGGCGGCGAGCAGCGCCTTCTCGGCGAGCAATCCCTCACGAGAGATCAACCCACGAAGCAAACGGGCGAGCGCATGCTCTTCGCGCTCGAGCGCGACACCGCCGGCAGCGAGCAACACGCAGACGAACATCAGCGACACGCTGACAGCCACCACGACGGCGAACGTATTCAGCGGCGTGCGGCGGCCGTGGAGCAGCGTGCTGTGCACGGCGATCGGCTGGCTGATCGTCGAAAGTACGGTCTTCGAGAGTGTGAGGTTCTGGGCGGCGAAGGTGGCGAAGGCGAGGGTCCGCTGCAGTGCCGCGCGGTCGGGGCCGGGCGGCTGGCGGGCGATCACGCCGCGCAGCAGCGGCGGGATCTGGCTGAGTCCGATCAGGTTCGGGGGCGCTCCGAGCACGCCCAGGTTGCCGCCCTTGAGTAGTAGGCCGATCGCCTGGGCGGCGGCCTGCTGGATCTGTTCGGAGAAGCCGAGGTTCGCCTGGGCAAGCGCAGAGTTCAAAGAGGACTGCACGAGCGACTGCTCGAGCGCATCGCCGTTGTAGAGCACTTCCAGGTGGGCTTGGGAGATGTCGGAGGAGAGGCGGGCGGCGATGTCGTGGGGGATCACCACGGCGGCGAGCACATCGCCCGACTGAATCTTCGCGATCGCCTGGGCACGTGTGGCGCTCGGCACCGCTTCAACCTGGTTGAAGAGCTGCGAGGCGTACTCGCTGACATCGACGCTGCGGCCGCCGACCTGGACACTCGCGCCGGGCGTGGTTTCGTTGACGATCGCGACGCGTGGCTTGGTGGGACCGCGCGAGAGGGCCAGCCCGATCAGCAGCGCGATCGCGACGGGATACACCACGAGCAGGGCGACCGTCAGGCGCGAGCGGCGCAGGATCAGGAGGTCCTTACGCAAAAGCCACCTCATTGGTGACCCCGCCGTCGCAGGAACGAGACGAACGCGTCCTCGAAGTCCACGATCGAGTCGCCGGCCGCGCGTTCGGCCTCGGCGAGAAACGATGCGGGGGAGCCATCGAACAGCAGCCGGCCGTCGGCGAGGACGAGCGCGCGCGATGCATAGCGCTGAACCTCACCCACGTCGTGGGTGGAGAACACAACGCTGGTGCCTTCCGCCGCCAGGCCACGAATGAAGCTCCACAGTCGCTCGCGCTGACCCGGGTCGAGCGCGGTCGAGGGCTCATCGAGCGCGAGCACCGGTGGGCGGGAGAGCAGCCCGATCGCGACGTTCACGCGCTGGCGGTTGCCGCCCGAGAGCCGCCCGATCTGCTCGGCGGCGCGCTCGCGCAGACCGGTCTGCTCGAGCATCCGCTCCACCGCGCCCCTCGGGTCGGAGACGTGCTCCAGGCGCGCGAACAGGGCGAGGTTCTCGGCGACCGAGAGCTTGGAGTAGAGCGCCGGCTGTTGGGGCACCCATCCGACCTCGCTGGGAGCCCGACTCACGCTGCCCGCGGTGGGACGCTGGATGCCGGCAAGGATCGACAGCAGCGTCGTCTTGCCCGCGCCATTGGGCCCGACCACCGCGACCAGCTCGCCCGCCGCGGCATCGAAGCTGACACCTGCGAGCGCCTCGCGCTCGCCGTAGCGCATCGCCAGGTCCCGAGCTCTCAAAACAGGCCCACCAAGCCCGGTCCCACCCGCAACCGTCCCGGCCGGCGTATCGCTCACAGCACTCCGTCGCGCGGATGCTGCCAGGACTCGAGTGTCAGATGACGACTGAGGTAGAGAGTGCTCTCGCGCAGGATCGACAGGATCGGCAGCGCGAGCAGCGCCCCGACCAGCCCGTAGAGGTGCTGGCCGAACAGCAGCGCGAAGATCACGAGCAGGGGATTGATCCGCAGCGAGTGGCCGAAGATCTGCGGCGCCACGATGTGTCCCTCGAGCTGCTGGATGCCGACGAACAGCAGCGCGACCCAGAGCGCGGTGATCGGGTCGGTCAGCAGCGCCACCAGGATCGGGGGCAGCGCGCCGAGGAACGGCCCGAGGTAGGGGACCAGCTCCATCAGCCCGAAGATGATCGCGAACACGACCGCGTACTTGCCGCCGTCGGGGAAGATGCCGATCACGCCGAACAGGTACAGCGCGATACCGGCGGTGGCGCCCATGATCACGCTGAACGCCAGCTGGCCCTGAACGTAATGGGAGACCGCTCGCTGGACGAGTGTCGGATAGTCATCCGCAGGCGTGCCGTCACCGGCGGGCATCACGCGGCGCACGAGCCTGCCGATCCGCTGGCCGTAGACGAGCATGTAGATCGAGAGCACGAACACGAGCACGAGGTCGAAGACCGCAGCGGCGGCTTCGGACAGCAGTGCCCCGCTGAAGGAGACCAGCTTGCTGGAGCTTTTGGAGAGCTTGTCCGACACGGTCTGCAGCGCCGTCTTGCCCTGCTCGGCCAGCCGCACATGGACGCCCAGGCGGTGCAGGTCGCCTTCGAAGCTGACGATCGTCCGGTTGGCTTCGTCGACGAGGCGCGGCAGGCTGTGTGTGAACGACTTCACCTGGTTGGAGATCGGATTGGCCAGCAGCACACCGATCCCGGCGAGCGCGAGGAAGAATGCGAGGTACACGCTGAACACCGCCAATCCGCGAGGAAACCGCGAGCGCTGCAGAAAGGCGACAGCCGGGTTGAGGATCAATGCGATGATGCCCGCCACGATGAAGATCAGCAGAACTTTTCCCGCCGCTTTCGCCAGTGCCCAGGCCGCGAGCAACGCCACCGGCAGCAGCACCAGCTGGATCCAGCGGGGAACGATCACACGCGGCGACCCGACGGGTGCGGGAGCCGCGCCGTCGACGAGCTCGCGCTCCTGTGGCTTGGGTGGGGCCGCCTGCGGCGCGGAGCCGCCGTTTACCGGCGCGCGCTCCTGCTCCTGCGGCGAAGCCGCTTCGGAAGCACCCGCGGGAGCACGTTTGGACTTGCCGGTCATCTCCCTCCTACCATCGCCAGAGTATGGCTGAGGTACAGGTCAGCGGGGGGGTGAGTGGGCGGGCGGGAATTCTATTCATCGGCGATCTCGTCGGCAGCATCGGCCGGCGCACGTTGCTCGACTGCCTGCCGCTACTGCGAGAGCGCTTTGACCCGACCTTCGTGGTGGTCAACGGCGAGAACGTCGCGGGCGGCCTGGGAATCACGCCAAAGGCAGCCGAGCAGCTGTTCGCGGGGGGAGTCGATGCGATCACGCTCGGCAACCACACCTACCATCGCCGCGAGATCTATCCGTATTTGGACTCCGAGCCGCGGATCCTGCGCCCGGCGAACTTCCTGGGCATCCAGCCCGGCCACGGCACGTGCGTGATCGAGCACGACGGAGTGCGCCTGGGCGTAATCAACCTCAGCGGGAACCTGTACCTGCGCGCGGGCCGTCCGGCGTTTACCGAGATCGAGGCCGCGCTCGGCCAGCTGGGTGGGGATGTCGATCACATCCTCGTCGACATGCATGCCGAGGCGACGAGCGAGAAGGTCGCCATGGGCTGGCTGCTGGATGGGCGCGTCACCGCGGTGCTTGGCACCCACACACACGTGCCCACCGCGGACGCGCGCGTGCTGCCGGGGGGAACCGCCTACATCACCGACGTCGGCATGACCGGCGCGCGTGGCGGCGTGATCGGCGTCAAGCGCGAGCAGGCGATCGAGTCGCTGCTCACGCAGATGCCCGTGCGCTTTGAGACCTCCGAGGAGGACCCGTGGCTCATGGGAGTGCTGATCCGCTGCTCAGCGCCGCTGCGGGCGGACTCCATCGAGCAGGTGTTGATGCCTCGGCCCGCGTAGCCTCGGCCCGCGTAGGGTCCGGACCCCTGGCAGCGGGCTCGCCAAAGCGCCCCAACAGCGCGATCATCACGAGCCCGAAGAACCAGGGGATGTAGAGGTAGAACCAGTGGTCGATCCCCAGCTGCACGGCGATGATCACCGCTGCGCAGGCGGCCGCGAGGCCGACCAGGTCATCGCGGCGGGGGGCCGCGGCGAGCGCGAGGGCGAGCGCGACGGCGGCGAGCTGCACCGCCAGCTGGAGACCGTGCAGACCGCCGTAAAGGCCCCATACGGAGAAGGGCGAGCCGCGGTTCGATTGGTAGAGGATCGTCCGCTCGTAGATCGTATGCAGCGAGTCGTTGCTGAATGCGGGGATCGACACAAGCGCGGCGACCGCGGCGAAGGCCAGCAGGAACAGCGCGAACGCGCGTGAGCGAAATGCCGAGAGGCTCAGCCACCCCTCGCGCTCGCGCAGGCCGTGTGTCGCCAGCAGCGGCGCGAGCCCAAGCGGCGCGAACTTGGTCAGCCCCGCGAGCGCCGCAAACGCTCCCCGGGCGGGTGGTGAGCCGGCAAAGTAGAGCGCCGCGAGGATCGTCACCGCGACAAGCGTGTCGTTGGAGTCGCTCTCCAGCGCGAACAGCGTGAAGGGAAACGAGACCCAGGCGTAGGCGAGCACGATGCCGAGGGTCGGGCCGCGCATGCGGCGGCCGATCAGGAACAGCAGCGCGACCGCGAGCAGATCGAAGACGACCGCCGCGGCGTGCGCGGCCGGCAGGTCGTTCCAGGTGCCGCTCCAGCCGAAGATCTGCTCGAACGGCACGTAGGCCTCGTAGTTGACGGGGCCATAAGTGTCACCGTGTTCGTTGTCGGCCGGATAGCCGCCGTACAGGGGTTTGCCGTGGACGATCCGCTGCGCGCCGATCACGCCCGCATAACCGACGTCGATCACGTTGGCGTCGGTTACGTTCAGCGCGACCCGAAAGCCGAGCAGCGAGACGATGCCAAGCGCCAGCCAGGGCGCCGGAATCAGCAAGCGCAAGGGCGATTCAGAATCCCCGCCGGGCGGGTGGGCTCCGGATCGCCGGCGCAGGAGCGCGAGCATCCGCGCGAGCAGGTAGAGCAGCGGCGGGTAGCTGAGCGGCACGGAGGCGTAGATGTGCGCGTGGTTGAAGAACGCGAGCGAAACCGAGAACGAGAGCAGCACGAGCAGGTCGAGGTGCAGCAGCGCGAAGGGCCGGCGCCAGTCGAAGAAGGGAACGAAGAACAGCAGGCACAGGGGTATCCACACGTAGAGCGCGTTTACGTGCTCACCGAACGCGCCCGGG
>Ga0182024_10020522_pt1 | contig 12069 bp, 16 predicted proteins | sample P32metaG_FD_120480 | JGI IMG/M metagenome (GOLD analysis project Ga0182024, IMG submission 120480) | Permafrost microbial communities from Stordalen Mire, Sweden - P3-2 metaG (Illumina Assembly) | ecosystem: Environmental > Terrestrial > Soil > Wetlands > Permafrost | place: Sweden: Stordalen... | reverse complement strand
CCGAACGCGGCAATCGTGATGACCGGCCCCCACTGACGGGTCCACTTCGAATGTTAGTGCATTGAGGGCCTCGAGGCCACGCGGGCGGCGTAACTGGCGGAGATTGCGAAGCCGCCCGCGTGGGCCCCAGTGCGGGCACGAAAACCTCTGGCGCTGGCGGCTTGTAGCCGAGCGATCCATGGGGCCTCACGGCGTTGTAGTGACGCCGCCAGCTTTCGATTACGATCTTGGCCTCGTTGAGCGAGTAGAAGAGTTCGCCATCGAGCAACTCATCGCGCAAACGCGCATTGAAGGACTCGATGAAGCCGTTCTCCCAAGGGCTGCCAGGCGTAATGTAGGCAGTTTTCACCCCGACAGCGGTAATCCATTCCTGCACGGCCTTGGCGACGAACTCCGGGCCATTGTCAGAACGAATGTGCTCCGGGACGCCACGCAAAATAAAGAGACCCGAGAGCACATCGATGACATCGATGGATTTCAGCTTCCGGTCGATACGAATGGTCAGACATTCGTGTGTGAACTCGTCGATGATGTTCAGCATCCTGTATTTAGTCGTAGGACCAGACATGGTTCGGTCGCTCGGCGCGAAGACGGACGCAGGATCCATCCGCGAGGCAAAGCCGGCCGCGCTTAGGTTGCTTGGCGGGAACTTTCAGCCCCTCGCGCCGCCAGATCCGCTCGACCCGTTTGTCGTTGACGACCCAGCCGGCGGAAGATCGCAGAAGCTCCGCAATCTTCCGATAGTCATAGCGGCCGTACCGACGGGCGAGCCAAAAACCCGCCCAAACGCCTCTTGATTAAAGCCTCTCAAAAGGTCTACAGTTGCTTGAGTTATGAGACGATCAAACTTGCCGACGAAAAACCAGAAGGCCGCCCCCACGCGCCCGAAGCTGCAGAGACGCCGGCTCCCCAGCGAGAAGGCCACGGGAAAGCTGAAGCTGCGACGCGACGGAGTAACGCCGACCAAAAGCATGTTGATTGGCTACGCGCGAGTATCGACCCTTGACCAGAATCTGGCCTTGCAGCGCGACGCCCTCGCCGAGGCGGGATGCGGCAGGGTTTTCATCGAACAAATGTCCGGCGCGGTCTTGGATCGACCCGCCTTGCGGGAAGCACTGGATTTCGCCCGCGCGGGTGACACCATCGTTGTTTGGAAGCTCGACCGTCTCGCCCGATCGATGAAGCAATTGAACGAAACTATCGAGATCTTGCGGTTGCGCAACATCGGTTTCCGCAGCCTGACTGAAAATCCCTCGATACGACGACCGCGCAGGGCTTGCTTGTCTTTCACATGTTCAGCGCTTTGGCAGAATTCGAACGCGCCTTGATCCGCGAGCGCACCCGCGCCGGACTCGCTGCCGCGAGGCGTATTGGCCGGACGGCAGGCCGACCGAAGAAGCTGACCGAAGACGACCTTGAAGCCGCAAGGGCATTGCTCGCCAATCCGGACATTGGCGTGACGCAGATCGCACAGCGCCTTGGCGTGTCACCCGCGACGCTGTATCGGTATATGCCCGCGGCTAGGAGCGCGAGTGCGCCAGACGGGTAAGTCTGATCTTGCTGGTGCGGGAGTTGGGAGCGGTTGCAAAAACTGTCATTGTGATAAACTTACTAGGGACAAGTCTATGGGGGATGGTGATGGGGGATGGTGATGGCATCAAGGCGGCGCAGCCAGACATTGTCGACGTGTTTATCATTATACTTATTGCATCTGCCATTGATATATTTTTGTTCTGGATGGCCACACAGTTTATCGCTAATCCAGTTTTTCAGAAACTTCCAGATTTTGTCAGCGGAGCATACTCAGGAGTATGGGCGAGCATTGCAACGGGGACCGCTGGAATTGGCTTGGTAATTGTAAAATACATCTCTCAAAGACATAAAGATCATATAAATTATTTTTTGTACGTGTCAGCTACGGCGATAGGCCTTTTTGTGCTTATTATTGCTACTTCATTTATATCTCTATTTACGGATAAATGGAAAAACCAAGCTCTGATTCCACCGAAACCTGCTGTGTCTTTCTCAAGTTTTCGCCTTGATATACCATCTGACGGTACAGATCAGATATTTGATCAAAATGACAATACATGGGGTTGGGACTATAGTTATAAAGGAACAATATCATTATTAGATAGAAATATTAGGGGAACGCTTCAGCCATCAACATTTCGGACTTCATCGGCATTCAGGCCTCTTCCAGATCAAACTCTTCGGCGTATAAGCGCCGACATATGCTATTGGAAACCTATAAACGGAGTGTGGTACGTCGAGTGGCTCCCGCAGCACAGTAATATCAATAATAGTGTAGAAATTAGCATTCCTATGAAGGCTGGTATGAGTGCTAATATGCCATGTGTCGATTTTAATATTAACACTCCAAGTGAAGTTGACTTAAAAGAAGCTTGGCTTTGTTTCAAAATAGATTTCAATGGAGGGGGATTTATTCCAATTCCTCATTAGAAGATTTATGCACAATAGAAGACTCATGCACATCAAAAAGCCCCTTGATCCATAAGGGCTTTTTCGGTGCATAAATCAGGTGCAGAAGTTCACCGCCATGGATCGACGACCGGCGCATGGGCGCGCTCGTAATCGCTCGTATCGCGGGACAGGATGGTCAGCCCGTGGCAGAGCGCCGTCGCGGCGACCTGGCTGATGCCTCAGCCATAGCCACGCCAGCTCAATCATGATGTGGCGCAGACGCGGATTGCCGGCTTTGGAGATGCCTTGCTCCCTGTCGATCGAGCCACTTCGCCATGGCGTCGGCACCAGCCCAGCATAGGCGGCCACGTCACGCCGTTGGCGAAGTTTCTGTAGAGGCCTTCATGATAGAGCACCGCGCCAATCTGCGGACCAATTGCCTTGAGCTGCATGAGCAACGTGATGGGCGACGGCCGTCCTTCCGCATCCGGCTTGATGGCGGCATTACGTTCAGCCTCGAGATCTGCGATCTGCAACAGCAGCAGTTCGATGCGGGCGAGTTCGCGCAGCAGCTCTGCCTTCAATCGCCCAGGCAACGGCCGTCCGTCACCGGTCGTCAGCCCATTAAGCTGGGTTCGCCGATCTTTGTGCAGCGGATCATAACCGGTGATTCCTTGGCCAGCGAGCAGACCTTTGATTCGATTGACGTGCTGGACTCTCTCCCGCAACAAGTTTGCGCGTTCACGTGAGAGACCCCGGTGGTCCTCTTGCTCCGGTGTAGGTGCCACAACCATTTCGCAGACACGCGGCTCCCCGCGCTTCCAGGCCAGCAATGTCCTGAGCAGTGTTTCGCCGTCGATCGTGTCCGTCTTTGCGCGCCGTCGTCGCCTCGACACGGCGATCGAAGCGGGATCGACGACATGGCTTTCAATGTCATTTGCCTCGAGCGATCGATGTACCCAGAAGCCGTCGAGGCCGGCTTCTTGGATGACCACGACATTAAGCGACCCTCCGACGAGCGCTGCTCGGCTCTTCTGCGCAGGCTTGCCAGCAAGGCAAGTAATTTGGGGGCGTCACCCGCGGCAATCGTGTGTTTCGACATCTTGTCGCTGTTCGGCGACAGCGAGGTCACGAGCCAAGTCGATCGGCTTAACTCCAGCGACACATACAGAGTTGAATGATCTCCCTGGCTACGGGCCAAAGCCTGGTTGCGGGTTTTATCGGTAGGGCGCATCGGAATCCTCCTTGCGACGCCGCGCGGGCAGATCGGGTAGAACACCAGCCTTAGACATCATTCCATCTCCCACAAAGGCGAGAGATCGGCGAGACGTTCCGCGATAAGGCTGCTCTTGAGCTCGAAGTAGCTTTCCTTCGCGCCGCCGGGCAGCGCAAAGGCGAGATCATTGTTATCATCCTCCGCGCCCGCCCCGGGCAGCACATTCCCCGCCTTCGCGTAACGCTGCGCGGCGGTTACAAAGCTCGCCAGACTTACAAGCACTGCTGCGGGATCCGCGAGAGCGTATAGGCCGTCCCCTTCCGCCCTCGGAAATAGAAGCCGCGTCTGAACGTCTTTCACGGCTGGGACGAGCGAGCGAACTGCATAGGCGTAGAGACAGCGCTGCAGTTCGGCTCCGCCCTTGAGGACCGGTTGCTTTTTGCCAGGCGGCTTCCCCGACTTGTAGTCGGTCACGCGCGCAACTGTGCCGGCGCCATCAAGGTCGAGTCGATCGATCGATCCGCCGATCGCAACCGTCGTTTCAGGAATCACCACTGGGATCGTCGGGTCCCACGGCAACAAGGCACGGCGCTCGTCGGTCAAATTCTCCACACTCATATCGCCGCCAAACGGTATTTCGGCCCAGCTTCGCTGCCCCGCCAGTGATTGCTCCCGGTATCCCAAGGCGGCAACTGCAAGCGTGCGAATGTCGTGCAGCTTGCGTTCCCATATCACGGGTGGTGGTACTGGGCGCGTGCGTTCCCATTCCCGCGCGACAGCATCGAGGGCCATGCCAACTGCGTCCGCAATTGAAGCGTCGTCAGCGGTGCCAAACCCTCCCGGCTTCGCTAACTCAAGTCCCGATACAGCGCGTTCCAGCGTCGCATGGAGAATGCCTCCAGTAGCCAACGGATCAAGCTGCAGCGGCTCTTCTGTCTCATCGGGCTCCTGCCATCGAAACCCGTAGGTCCACAGATACCCGAGCGGGTCGCGCAATAGCTTTGTCAGGGACGTAGCGGACTGCCGTCGATTGAGTGAGGCAACGACGAGAGGGTGATCGGCTCTCATCAGGCCGTCATGGGCCGTCAGTCGCTCGGTGTGCCAATCGATCCAACAGGAGCGCGCGGAGTGAGCCACCGGCAGGCCCTCGAATTCCGCGGGTCGCGCGAACAAACGATCAGTCCAACCGGCCGCGTGTTCCGGAATGCGGGCGCGTTGGCGGTATATCTCCCCAGGCGCCCTCGGATACAGGGGTGAAACGCCATTGATGCGCCCTTGCGTGTCGCGTCGCGCCCGCGAGCAGACGACTTGTAGCGCCGTTGTCTTGAGGATCGTGTCAAAATCCCGCCGATCAGCTTGATGCACCGGCAGAGATCAAGCAGAGATGAATCCACGATATGGTTTGGCAGAAGTGCATCCTCGGCCTGGTGACGTGGCCAGGCGCGCGAGGTGAGCCCAACGAGCCGCACCCACGGCCGAGGACCCGCCGCGAGCGACGCCGCCGGCGCCCAAATGATATTTGCTTCCTGCGCCACCTGGTCGGCCAATGTGAGAGATGCGAGCGTCACATCGAGCGCTTCGGGGGGTCCCTCGGTCAATGCCCGCTCCCAAATCGCAAGGCTGCGGCCACGCAAGAGAACGCCACCGACCTCACCTGCCCGCTTTAATCCGAACGCCAGGGTTTCAATCAGGTTGGTAAGAGCGCGGACCACCGCTTCAGAATTTGCGTCCGTCGGGTTTGACATCGCTGGCAGAACGTCACGCCATGAGGCGGCGTCAAGCAGTGGTGCGTCCTCCGGAAGAGCGCGCCACCAGTTTCCGGGGACGATCTTAAAATCAGAATTTTGTGAGCGCAGTAACGCAATCAAGCGTGTCATGCGCGCCTGGCTGAAGCACCGCAACAGCACCTCGGCAAGTGCCGCCGCGAGTTGCCCCTCCTGCGTCGATAATGCTTTGCGGCCATGGACAAAGTGCAGATCGATACCGGCCATCTCACTTAGAGCCTGAAAGTGATCGTCCCACTCTGCCGGCGATGCGGCTGCGATCGCGATCTCCTCTGGTTTGGCTCGCCCACCGGCAAGAAGCGCTCGCGCCCAACGCATTGCCTCCAGGGCTTCGTGGCGTGGGCTTGCACAGGATTCGCACTGAATTTCGGGTTGCTCTGGTGCCGTCTCAATGACAGCAATCCCAAGCTCTCGCACCCAGGCAGGCACTTGGCGCGGACCCGCGACCCACTGCACGTCCGTCACGTCCTTCAACGCCGCAAGGAATGGTCGCCATACTGGCGACATTTCTGTTCTGCCGAGCACGCGGATCGCTCCGAACAGAGTCTTCGCGTGTCGAAGGTGCTGAAGCGCAAGATCAACTAGGTCCGCGGGCCGACGCATTGACGGAGGCAATCGCTTCAGCACCTCAGCTTCAAGTCGGGTGATGGCGTCAATGCGCGAGCGAACGAGGGCGTCCGACGTTTTGGCCAGTTCGGTGAATTTGAGGCCTGCGGCCCAAGCCTTCTCAAGTGTTGCAGCCGCCGCTCGTGCAAATCCGGGAAGTGTTTTGATATCGTTGAATTCGCCGAGGTCCATGGCGATGGCTTCGCCAATTGCCTCTTTGAGCGAGTCGGAATTCATCGGCTGGAGAAATCCGCCGGCTAACCGTGCAGCTAGGTGCTCGATCGCAAGTGCCTGCAATCCGTGCTGGCGCTCGATCGCTGCCACTCCGCGAACCTGACGCCATGAGAGGCGCGAATGTATGACAAGCGTCTCGCGCACGAGCATTGCCCATTGAGGTGGTGATCAATCCATCTAGCACGGCAGCGTCGCAACTACATCCGAAAGTATCGCATTGGGCTAGAAGTATCCCCATCTAAGCGAGCCGCAGGCGACCTCTCACGCGCGCCGGTAATGTCCAAGACGGTTTCAATCCGCCGCGTAGCCGGCAGGCGGTTTCCGCGAGGCGGCGGAGTCGCCGCCGGCGGACAAGGCAACAGCCTTGCGGTTTCCTTGCGATTCCATTCGCCATATTCCGCCATATGTGCCCTGATATCATCAACACCGTAGGTCGTTCAACCGGTGCGAAAAGTTGGAAACCCGCTCAGTTGCGCGGCCGTCTCTGAATTTCGATCGATTTGCCATTTTCAGCGATCAGGGAGCCCGCCGGGCTCGCAGATCGTCTCCAGACGAGCCGTCTTGAGGCAAAATCGGCTACCTTAAGAACTTAAAGAAGTTTATGAGGTTGCGTCGCGGATTGTGTTGGAATTTGATGACGCAGCGGCATTATGTATCCGATCATGCGGCGAGGTCAAAGACCTGATCGGAGGGCTTGTCGGCAAGACTTTGCCAGCCATCGACTTTTCGCATCGTGGTCTGACCCGACGCCAACAGCGCCCAGAACAACATGGCGGGGTTTCGGCACTTGGTAGAACGGTCTACGTCTTGATCCGCCGTTTGAACTCCTCGCGCAGGCGATCCGCGCGCATGTATTGAGAGCGGAGCGCATCCACGCCGACGACACGACCGTACCGGTGCTTGCGAAACTGAAGACGGTCACTGGCCGGCTCTGGACTTATGTCCGTGATGACCAGCCGTTCGGCGGAAAAGATCCGCCCGCGGCCTTCTTCGAATATTCGCGGACCCGCGTCGGTGAGCATCCGCAAAAGCATCTCGTCGATTACGTCGGCATCATGCAGGCGGACGCCTTCGCAGGTTACAAGGCGCTTTATGACGCGCGACGACGACCTCGCCGGGCCTTCCTGCACCGCGTGAAATCTCAAATCCCAATTTTTACACTTTAAGAGACTTGATACAACGACTTATACAACGGCATAATGCGATTGGGGCGAGCTGAGGGTCTTGGAAGTGTCAAAAACATCTGAGCAAATCTCGCAGGCGCGGGAACCATTTACAGCGGCGATCCAGGCGAAGTTTGAAAAAGGATTGCTCCTTCATCAGCAGGGCAAGCTCGTTGAGGCAGAACAACTCTACGTAGAAGTGCTTTTGACGGCGCATAATCTCGCGAGGGGCGACGCACTGTAAAGCAGCGTTGTTTTTGTCCGGTTGCGCTAGTTGGAATTGCGCATAAATATAGTCCGCTGTAATCATTTGGCTTTTCGTGATCTGCGAATCCCCAAAGCGCTTTGTTGAAAGAGTCGAGCAGAAGATGGCCACAACACCGAGAGGCATGAACGTAACGGAAGCCTACAGAAGCTTCAGAGAAGGCCATTTTCTGGTAAATAGGACCTATCAACGCAAATTGGTTTGGACACTTGAAGAAAAGATACGACTGATCGACAGCATCCTAAAGAATTATCCAATTCCCTTGATCCTCTTGGTCCAGACTGAACGCGGCGACTATGAAATCATAGATGGCATGCAACGCCTGAACGCAATATTCTCATTTTTGGAAAATGGGTTTCCAATAAGTGACGGTCGCTACTTTGACGTGAATGAGTTTCCTACCGCCAAGGAAATGGCGGATAATGGAAAATTTGCGCCCATAACTAATCATCCGCTATTAACACGATCTGAATGTGCTGGAATTCTCGCTCTGAATTGAGAGGTGATGCATCAGCGGAAACCGTCAATCTTGCTGATATGCCTGTGATAAGCGTGGATGCCCCAGCGCTTAAGCTTGGCTATGGCATCCGCGCAGAGAATACTTTCTGGTGCAAACAAGGCGTCCTTCGCACTAGTGAACTGCGCGACAGCCTCGATGAACAGATCGTGGCGGATGTTGCTGCTTCCATCCTCCTCAATTATCCGTTCAATGCGAGCACAGAAAGGCTCGACGACGCGTACGCTCCTGAGAGCAGATTACATATAGAACTAAACAACCGGCTCGCTGCGTATCCGGAACAGCTATTAGGAAGTCAATTCAAGGCTGTATTTTCGGCGTTAACGGAAACCATTGAGGCTTTCGATAAAGCCCCCAATGCCTTTCGAAAAGTAGTAAACCCTTTTGCTGGAGGAAACCCGGTCCGCACTCCCTTCTATGCGGTGTTTATGGCGTTCTTTGAATTGATCATACGGAAAGAGCAAACGCCAACCGACGTAAAGGCCATCATGCATGCGCTTAAGAATATTGCTGAAATACTGAAGACTGAAAGCCACTATGTAAGGACAGCAGACCGAGAAAAAAATATAAACAAAACGATTGGGCTGATACAAAAGTTCTTTACTCGTCGAGATCCGCCTCTGCTTGCCCACGGAGCAGGGTTGTCCCTTGACTTTGAAAATTCTTTGCGGCGATCCAAAATTGAGACGCCAAGATATGAATTTAAGCAGGGGATCTATAATCTTGATGATCGCAGAAGCAAATCAACAAACATGGGAACTCGAATCGCTGAGATCGCATGTAGCATGGCTAACATTGGACCAGATGCCACCAGTTACATTTTCTTAGGTGTCGCTGATAAAAAAGCTGATGCAGACCGGATTATTGAGCTTGACGGAGTAGCAACAGTTGAAATTGGCGGTCTTCATGTCGTTGGGATTGACCGCGAAACGAGACTCGTTAAACAGACCGTTGACGTCTACCTCAGATCGCTTATTGCCGAAATACGAAACACGCAACTTTCTGAACCTCTAAAAAGTGCGTTGTTAGGGGCTGTTGATACTGTTGAATATCGCGGCCTGAGCGTAGTTAGATTCACGGTTCCTCAGCAACAAGAAATAAGTTGGGTGGGAGAAGGCTCATTCATTCGCGAGGGGTCAAGTACACTTCCTGCATCTCCAAAACAGATAGCGGCTACTATTCAGCGGTTCACAAAATAATCTCGTGAGGCTTCCTGATGTTGTAGGCTTTCTGTGGGTCCATTTGCAAAACGAGTCAACGGGGGGCTAGGCAGCGTCGTTCCGGCTTCAGCCAGCTGCGCCAATAGGGCGACTTCGGGTTGCGAACGTTGGCCACCGGCGTGTTGCCAATGTTCGGCGGCGGCGGGAAGCCCCAGCGCATCGGGGAAAGCTCGCGTTCGGCGCGCGGCGGACGTGGGTCCTTTCAAAGCGCCTGAATTCCGACGCCAAGTGCAACACCCCAGCGCTTTGAGCCTACGCGATTTTCCTTTCCCCGGAGCCGCCTTCGCATCTTCGAAATGCGGGGGAGGCGGCGCTCCGGCACATGCGTGAGATGACGAAAAATGCGGAGCATGAAATGCACGCCATCCTTTTGTCCTGTAAGCGCGCCCGTAAGTAGATGCTTGCGGCATTTCCGGCACAGAAGTCGAGTTTGCATTAATGAAAGCGCGAAGACCGGCGGAGCGGTGGGCTGGCTGAAGGTCCGCTACCTTTCACAAACGCATTGAGAACGGGCCGGCCTGCGCCCAACGGCAGACTTTCTGCAGCGACCAAAATAAGGGGCTGGGGCTCCATGACCAACGTCACTTGAGCGTGATGGTGGCCAACGCCTTTCCCACATGCAAATGGATAGGATTTTTATGACCTCATTCCGGCAGACGATCCTTATGTGCCCTCCCGATCATTTCGAGGTCGTTTACGTGATCAATCCGTGGATGGAAGGGCAGTTCGCAAATACCGACGATGCCTTGGCGCACCGGCAATGGAATGATTTGCGAAGCGCGATAGAACAACATGCGAAACTGGTGTTGGAGCCGCCGCAACAAGATCTGCCGGATATCGTTTTCACAGCGAATGCCGGCATCGTCTTGGGCAAAAAAGTCATCGTCAGCCGTTTCCGCAGCGTCGAAAGACAGGGTGAAGAGCCGCATCACCGCGCCTGGTTCGCGGAAAATGGATTTAAAATTCTGGACTGGCCGCAGGACGTTCCATTTGAAGGAGCAGGTGATGCTTTGTTTGATCGCGGGCAAGAATTGCTGTGGGTCGGTCACGGCTTCCGGTCAGATGCCGCCGTGCCCGCGCTTTTGGAAAAATTGCTGGGTCGCAAAACCGCGGCGTTGAATCTGATCGATCCGCGCTTTTATCATCTCGACACGTGCCTCTGCCCATTGGCGAGCGGGCATTTGTTGTATTTTCCGGCGGCATTCGATGAAAAATCGCGCGCCTTAATTGAATTGCTGGTGCCGCAAAGTAAGCGCATCGCGGTTGAGGAAGCCGACGCCCTGGAATTCTGCTGCAACGCCGTCGATCTTGATGGCTATGTCTTTATGAATAACGCGTCGGAAAATTTGCAGAACCGTTTGCGCAGCGCTGGTTTTACGCCGGCCTTTGTCGGAATTCATGAAGGCTGGCGGCGCGGCCAAGTGCCTGACGCTTAAGCTGGTCGAGACCTAGAAAGAAACGGCGCCCCGCTCAGGCGGCGAGTTGCCCAAGGGCGTTGGATGGGCAGTGTCTTAAGCCATGGCGCCTGTCTTCGACCCATATTTCCGGCACGTGGGGACCGACCGATCCCACCCCAGCGATGTTGCCATTTATCTTTGCTGCCTCAGCCGTTCAGAACGGCGATACGGTTACCCTGATGCTGTTCCACGATGCCGTTCTCATGGCCGTGGAAGGAGCCGGAGCCAAGCTCGTGCCGGTCGGCCCGCCGAACCGACATGTGGAGGTCGCCTCCGATCCGAATGTGATCCTCTGGGCCTGCCGCCCTTGCGTCGATGCTCGCGGCCTTGCCCCTTCTTCTCTCGATCATCGGGTCAAGCTCGGCGGCATGAATGAATTTCACGCGGCCGCAAAGCAACCTGACTCAAAGGTGGTCGCCTTTTAGAGCGGAATACCTGTTCGCCGGGTCGGACGCGCTCGTGCGATAACCAGGCTGCGGCGTGAAGCGGTTCGAGGAGCCGGCATTGATCGATCAACGATACGGACTGACCGCCGGGAGGTTCGATGGTAAGATTTGTGCGCCTTCATACCCGGCACCCTGGGCTCGGATGTTGTCGTAAGCGCCACTTCGGCGCGGTTCCCGTTCGCATTGGATCGATCCATGACCGCGCTGGTCGTCTTCGACATTGAGGCCGTTCCCGACTTCGAGGCAGCGCGCCGCCTCCTCGCACAGCCTGACAGCACGCCTGATGCCGAGATCAGACGGATGTTGGGTGAACGCTATTCGCGCGATGGCGAGAATCCAATGACGGCCTTCCTCAAGACGCCGATCTACCGCATTGTCTCCATCGCAACCCTCAACGCCAAGCGGGAAGATGGTAGCGGCCCTTGGACGGTGACCCAGATCGGCAGCCGATCGGTCGGCGAGAAGACCGAGGCCGAAGTCCTGCTCGGCTTCGTCAAAGCCCTTCCGGTGGATGGCCGCGGCACCGGCCCGATCCTCGTGACCTTCGGCGGCAACGGCTTCGACCTGCCGCTGCTGCGCTATCGCGCCTTCACCCTCGGTGTTCCTGTGCCAGGACTCCATGGCGGCGGTCACCGCGACTACTGGCATCGCTTCGGCCAGGATCACGTCGATCTCTGCGACGTGCTCTCCGGCTATGGCGCTTCAGCCAAGCCCAGCCTGGCCGAGATGGCGGCCCT
>Ga0182024_10020521_pt1 | contig 12070 bp, 14 predicted proteins | sample P32metaG_FD_120480 | JGI IMG/M metagenome (GOLD analysis project Ga0182024, IMG submission 120480) | Permafrost microbial communities from Stordalen Mire, Sweden - P3-2 metaG (Illumina Assembly) | ecosystem: Environmental > Terrestrial > Soil > Wetlands > Permafrost | place: Sweden: Stordalen... | reverse complement strand
CTCCCTCTCCGCCCGCCATGGACCATTGCGGGGCGGAGAGGGCCGGGGTGAGGTGGGGGATTCCAGAGCGCTCGCCGATACCCACCTACCCTCCCACGCCTACGGCGTGGGTCCCTCCCTCTCCCCCCTGAAGGGCGGAGAGGGTAAATTGGGCGACGAACCCGGCCTCATCCTCGAGGCAGCGCAGATCGAGCACGACGCGCCCGCCCTCGATATGGCCGATCACCGGGATCGGCAGGTCGCGCAACGCCTGCGCCAGGCTCTCGACAGCCTTGCCGGAGCCCTGCAGCGGGCGCAGCGCGAGACCGGTGCTGGGCAGCAGCGACACCGGCAGCGCGCCGCTGCCGATCTGGCTGCGGGCCGCGACGATTTCGACCGTCGCGACACCGTCGAGCGCGTGGGCGACCGCGGGCAGCAGGCGTTCCGCCAGCGCCGCGATCTCGGCGGCAGGCCGGACCAAGAGCCGCAGCGCGGGCAGCCGCTCCGCCAGACGATCCGGGTCGGCGTAGAGACGCAGCACCCCCTCCAGCGCGGCGAGGCGGATCTTGTCGAGGCGCAGCGCCCGCTTCAGCGGGTTCCGCGTCAAGGTCGCGATCAAATCGGCGCGGCCAACAACGAGCCCCGCCTGCGGCCCGCCCAGCAATTTATCGCCGCTGAACGTCACGAGATCGGCGCCCGCCTTGAGCGCCTCGGCGACGGTCGGCTCGTGCGGCAATCCCCAATGGTCGAGATCGACCAGCGTGCCGCTGCCAAGGTCTTCGACCAGCGGCACATCATGGCGATGCGCCAGCGCGGCGAGCTCGGGCGTCGGCGCGGCGGCGGTGAACCCCTGGACCGCGTAATTGCTGGTGTGGACCTTGAGGATGAGCCCGGTCTGCGGCCCGATCGCGGCGGCGAAGTCGCGCAGATGCGTCCGGTTGGTGGTGCCGACCTCGCGCAGGGTGGTCCCGGCGCGCGCCATGATGTCGGGCAGGCGAAACGCGCCGCCGATCTCGATCAGCTCGCCGCGCGAGACTATCGTCTCCTTGCCGGCGGCGAGCGCGTTGAGCGCCAGCACCAGCGCGCCGGCATTGTTGTTGACCGCCAGCGCCGCCGCGCCGCCGGTGAGGCGCGTGAGCCAGCCGGCGACGTGGTCGTCGCGCTCGCCGCGTCTGCCGCCGTCGGTCTCGTATTCGAGCGTCGTCGGCTCGCGCATCGCCTCGACAGCGGCTTCGATCGCAGCCTCGGGCAGGGGCGCGCGGCCCAGATTGGTGTGCAGCACGGTGCCGGTCAGATTGAACACGCGGCGCTGCGACTTCTGCATCAACCGCGCGAGCGTCGTTCCGGCCTCGACGAGGAGGGTCGCCGCATCGGCGGCATTGCCCTGCGCCCGGCGATGGGCGAGCGCGTCGCGCACTGCCTCGGTAACGAGCGCGCGGCCATAGCGTTCGATCAGCGCACCGGCGTCGCGCAGCACGCGATCGACCGATGGCAGCGCCGCGCGGCCCTGGCGTTCCCCCGGGGACCTTGGCGCGCTCATTGGGCGGCCACCAGCGTCGCCAGCTGGACCCGGCAGCGCGGATCGAGCCGGATCGCGGGCATGGCGCCGCTCGCGGGATCGACCACGCCGACCTCGGCGGCGCGGTAGCCGGCCTCGCGCAATGCCGCGAGGCACGACCCGGCGCGGTCCGCCGGAACGCCGGCCAGGAGCCCGCCGGCGGTCTGCGGGTCGATCAGCAGCGCGGCGAGTGGCGAGCCTCGATCCGCGTCGGCGAGCGCGGCGAGTGCCGTCTGGTTGCCGGCATGCAGCGAGCTGGCAATACCGGCAGCGATCAGATCGAGCGCGCCATCGAGCGCCGGGATGTTGCGCGGATCGAGCCGCGCATCGGCGGAGGACGCCGACAGCATCTCCAGCAAATGCCCGAGCAGGCCGAAGCCGGTGACGTCGGTGCAGGCGCTGGCGTCGTGCGCGACGAAAATGGCCGATGCCGCGGCTGCCGGCTGCAGCATCGTCTGGATCGCGCCCAGCACGAGCCACGCGCGGGCGCGGGCGCGCATCTCGGCGGCGAGAATCACGCCGGTGCCGAGCGGCTTGGTCAGGATCAGCCGGTCGCCTGGCCTCAGCCCGCCCTTGCGCAGCAGGTGCCCGGGACGTGTCCGGCCGGTCACCGCGAAGCCCAGCGCCATCTCGGTCGCCTCGGCGCTATGCCCACCAATCAGCGTCGCGCCGGCCGCTTCCAGCACCTCGGTGCCGCCTTTCAGCATGTGGTAGAGGTCGTGCTCGGTAATCGCCGGGCGCGCCGGCGGCAGTGCAGCGATCGCCAGCGCGGTCTCGGGCACCCCGCCCATCGCGTAGATGTCGCCGAGCGCATGGGTCGCGGCGATGCGACCGAAGAGATAGGGGTCGCCGACCATCGCGCGAAAGAAGTCGACGGTTTGCAGCAGCGGCGGTGCACCGGGAAACAAGACGAGCGCCGCATCGTCGCCGACGCCGATTTCGACCGTGTCGCCGCGGGCGGGCGCGAGGCGCGCGATCACCCGGCCCAAGACGTCGGCCGGCACCTTGGCCGCGCAGCCGCCGCAGCGCATCGCCTCCTCGGCGACATCCATCGCCGGCAGCTCGGCATAGCCACGCATCCAGCGCCGGTCGATCCCCTGCTTCAAGCGCCACAGCCAGGCGCCCTCGGCGGCGAAAGCGCCGCGCGAGGCGACGGCGCGCCCGTCTCCGATGCCGATCAGCGCCAGCGCGCGGCGTTGCGGCACCGCGCGGCGCAGCTTCTGGCCGGCGAGCGCGCGGCGCAGATTCTCGGCGAGCTTCGGTCCGGCGCGCACCGCGTAAACGCCGCTTTTGGCGCGCTTGTGGCCGCGCATCGCGGCGATGTCGCCGACGGCGAACACCGTGGCGTCGCTCGGCGAGCGCAAATACTCGTCGATCTCGACAAAGCCATCGGGATCGAGGGCGAGGCCGGTATCGGCGAGCCACGGCGCGGCCGCCGCCTCGGTCACCCAAAGCACCTCGTCGAACGCGACCACCGCGCCGTCGGCCAGGAGCAGCCGTCCCGCGTCGACCCGCTCGACCGGGTTGCCGGCGGCGACACGGATGCCACGCTCGGTGAGGATGCGCGCGAACTTCGTCCGCACCCGCGCATTATGCGACGGCAGCAGGCCCTCGCGCGTCACCAGCGTCATTTCGGGCGGCGCGGCAAACAGCCCGGCGAGCCGGTGCCGCGCCGCCAGCGCCAGCTCGACCCCACCGGCGCCGCCTCCGACCACCGCCAAACGCAGCCGGCCGAGCGCCTTGGCGCGATCAATCAGCGCTTCCCAGCGCGCGGCGAAACGGTCGATCGGCTTTACGGGAACGGTGTATTCGGCCGCGCCAGGAACGGCATCGCGCGGCGTGATGCCGATATCGAGCGAAAGGATGTCATAGCGGATCGGCGGATGATCGCGGCACCGCACTTCGCGTCGGTCGCGGTCGAGCCCCACCGCCTCGTCATGGACAAGCCGGGCGCCGGCGAACCGCGCGAGCCGCAGCAAATCGATATGGCATTCGTCAAAACGGTAATCCCCGGCGACATAGCCGGGCAGCATTCCCGAATAGGGGGTCTCTGCATCGCGGGCGATCAAGGTGACCCGCACCCCCGGCGCCGGCCGCATGCCGAAGCGCTTCAGCACATGGACATGCGCATGACCGCCGCCGACAAGCACGAGGTCCTGCGAGATCGGGGTTGTTATCAAGCCAGGGGGCTGCATCGCGCCCACTATGCCCGAGCGTTTCCCCTAGGCCAAATTCCGCTTGCCGCGCGGATTGCCAATGCGCGCGGAGGCGGTAAAAATTAGCGATTGCCCGGCATCGTCGAGTTCTGCGTCGCCGGGTTCTGCGTGCCCGCCGGATATTGCGGGGTCATGTTCTGCCCGCTCACCGGCTGCGCTCCGCCGGCATTTGTCGTCGAGCCGCCCGTCAGCCGGCCAAGCGTCTGCTGGTCGAGCTGAGCGGATTGCGGCAAGCCCTGTTCGCGCTGGAACTTGGTCAGCGCCGTCTGGGTTTCCGGGCCCATCACGCCATCGATCGTGCCGCGATAGAGGCCTTCCGACTTCAGCTGCTGCTGAGCCTGCTGGATCTGCGACTGCGAGGCTTGCTGGCCGCCCTGGTTCATCTGGGCGTTGGCCTGCGGGCCCTGCGTGCCGTAATTGCCGGTCGAGCTTGGCGCCGACCCTGGCGCCGACATCGTGGCGGGGCCAGGCGTGCCGCCCTGCGAAGTCATCGGCGGGTTCATGTTCGTGCTGGGTGTCGACGGGGCCATCGTGTTCGGCGAGGTGGACGGGCCGGCGCTCGACTGGGCCTGCGCCACGCCGGCCATTCCAAGGGCCGCGGTAAGCGCCACGGCGGCGGTGAGGGTGCGGTTCATCGGGTTCTCCAAAACTGTCAAAACGGGACGAGCTCGTCTCCCTGCGAACGAACCCGCCACCGTCTTGTTCCCCGCTTCGGCCTGCCGCTAACTTCTTAAACCTTTGATTTTAAACTGCTGATCGATTGCCCTTCGATGCACTGCGCGGCCCGCGCGCGAGCGGGGACCGGTGACCGCGACGAGTTTGCTTGCCCGGCAAGGGGTTGCCGGAATGGTCCGGTCAGCGACCGGGAGCGCCCGGCTGCTAGCCGCGAAAATCGAAGCGATAGGCGCCGCCGTGGCGCTTAATATGCCCGGCGGTCGGCTCGGGGAAATGCGCCGGCAGGATCAGCGTATCGCTGTCGGCATGTTCCTCGACCAGGCGCGTGCGGCTGACGCGCGAGAGGTCGGGGTCGGTGCAGGCGAGCGTCGACCATTCCGGCCGCAGGCATTGCAGCGGATGATGCAGCACGTCACCGATGAACACCCCGCGTTCCCCCTCCGAGCGCGCGTGGATCACGACATTGCCCGGGGTGTGGCCAGGGTAGGATTCGAACCACAGCCCGTCATCGAGCGCGAAGTCGTCGCCGACCAGCATCGCCTGCCCGGTCTTGACCACGGGGAGGATGCTGTCGCCAAAGGCCAGGGCATGCGCCGAATCGACGCCGCTGGCGTGGAAATCCTGCCAATGGTCGTATTCCTTCTTGGCCATCACGTATTTGGCGTTGGGAAAGGTCGGGACCCACTTCCCGTCCTGTAGCCGCGTGTTCCAGCCGACATGATCCCAGTGCAGATGCGTGCACATCACATAGTCGATCTCTTCCGGCTTGACCCCGACCCGGGCGAGATCGTCGATGAACGAGGTGCGCATATGATGAAATTGTGGCCGCGTCGGGCGCTCCTTGTCGTTGCCGATGCAGGCGTCGATCAGCACTGTGTGATGACCGGCGCGCACGACGAAGCTGTGAAAGCTGAAGATCAGTTTCCCCGTCGCCGGGTCGAGCAGCCGGGGGCCAAGCAGCGCGGCGTGTTCCTGGACCACGGCGGGGTCGAAATCGGGAAAGAAATCGCCCGGGTCGAAAAACGGACCCTGGTAATCGGCGATGCGGTTGATCTCGAGACTGCCGATACGGGTGGGCTGCATGGTGGCTCCTCCACTCTGTCCTGGGAGCTTACCGCCTCGCCGCGGCCAAGGGGAGCTAAACCGGCAGCCAGAAGTTGCCCCGAGCCGGGCGGTTCGCTACGCTTGTCGCGACCACGGATGAGGGGCGATTTCGATGCGCGGCTTTCCAATTGCGGCCCTGATGATCATGCTGTCGAGCGCGGCGATCGCGCAAACGATGGCGACGCCGGCGACACCGCCCCCCGCGGGCGCTGCCGCCACACCGCCCGCCGCGTCATCGGCGCCGGCCGCCGCGGGCATCACTCGCGACGACTATATCCAACGCGCCCAGGACCGCGCGGGGAAGGCCGCCGCTAAGCGTTTCGACGCGATGGACGCCGACCATGACGGCGTCCTGACCAAGGACGAGATCGCCGCCTATCGCGACGCCCATTCGCGCAAGAAGCCCGCGACGGCGCAATAGCCAGGGGAGAGCGCGATGCCCGACGACGTCAAAATCCTCAGCCAGGTCGCCAACCCGGCGCTGACGATCACCGGTCTCGACCATGTCGTGCTGCGTGTCGCCAGCCTGGAGCGGGCGGTCGAATTTTATGGCACCGTCCTCGGCTGCCCGGTCGAGCGCGAGCTGGAAACCCCACGGCTGGTGCAGATGCGCGCCGGCACGTCGATGATCGATTTAGTGCCGTGCGCGCCGGGCGAGGCGTCCGGGATGTCGCTGGACGGCCGCAACATGGACCATTACGCGCTGCGCGTCGCCCGGATGGATGTGCCGGCGCTGACCGCGCATCTGGCGCGCCACGGTATCGACGCCGGCGAGGTGCGGCGCCGCTACGGCGCGGAAGGCTACGGCTCATCGATCTACATCACCGACCCGGACGGCAACACCGTCGAGCTGAAGGGGCCGCCGGAAGCGGCGTAGCCCCTACAGCGTCGCCTTGAGGAACGCGGCCATGCGGTCCCAGGCTTGGGTGGCGCGGGCGACGTCGTAGGCGGGGCTGCGCTCGTTGAAGAAGGCGTGCGCGGCGTCGTAGCGGTAGATTTCCGGCTTCGAGCCTTGCATCGCGGTCTCCAGCGCGTCGACCGCGGCGGGGGTGCACCAATCGTCCTGGTTGGCGAAATGGCCCTGGAACGGGATTTTGATCGAAGCCGGGTCGGCGAATTCCTTTTTGCCACAGTCCTATTATTCCCACGAGCCTGCCACGCAATTGCGGCAATTTTAACGGCGATGTTCAGCCGCCGAGAAAGACCCCGACGAGACGCTCGCAGCCGGCTTGGTCCTCGGCGTCGAAGCGTGCGAGGCGCGGGCTGTCGAGATCGAGCACGCCGGTGACGCGACCGTCCTCGATCAATGGCACGACCAGTTCGGAGCGCGAATTGGCATCGCAGGCGATGTGGCCGGGAAAATCGTGCACGTCGGGCACCAGCACGGTTTCGCCACGCGACGCGGCGGCGCCGCAGACGCCCTGGCCCCAGGCGATGCGGACGCAGGCCGGCTGGCCCTGGAACGGGCCGAGCACCAGCTCGCCGCCTTCTTGGGCGAAATAGAACCCGGCCCAATTGAGGTCGGGCAGGCCGTGATAGATCAGCGCCGCCATGTTGGCGGCGTTGGCGACGCGGTCGGGCTCGCCATCGATCAAGGCCGCAAGCTGCGCGGCGAGGTCGCGATAGAGCTCGGCTTTATGTGTCATTACGCCGCGACCTCTCTAAAAATCAGGAGAGGGGTCATGCCGTAGGACGTGGCCGGTCGCCCGAGTGCAAATCTTGCAATTGGAGTTATTGCCGTAATGGCCTGCCAAAGCGCTCCGAGAGCTAGGGCAGCCGTTGCGTGTGCGATGAACTTTTCAGGGTCAGATTCTACGGAGGGAACCACTTCATCTGGCAATGCGTCCAGAATGCCCACTGCGTTCCAATCCCCTGCTATTACGTGTCCGTGCTTTGTAAGCAATTCGCTTGCGGGAACGATCAGGTTGTCATCCCGCAAACTGGCCCAAATCTCGGCCTCGCCATTCCGGAGGCTGCTTTGTATCGCATGAGGCAACAATTTTATAAATTCTAACCCAGCACTCATTTCTTTTGCTGCATTCGCTTTTCGTTCGCGGTCCTGCCGTTGCCGATCCTTATGGTTTCCCTGTAACGGCAAGGCATCGGTTGCGTCCTGAGCGTCCATTGCGCCCTGAATAATGACATCTCTGATTGCCGGGATTTCCCAAGCGCTTCGCATTACCCCCAAGTCGAACATCGCAAGGCGACCCGAGGCAAGAACGAGTTGGCCAATCCGAGCTTCGCTCAGCTCGCGGACGATCATGCCTTTCTGGCCAGCTTGGTCCAGAAACGAAAGTGGCGCTAACCATTGTGGATCAAACTGGCGTGTCTGTGTCGTCTGCTCGGAGGCCGCTGTGTCGAGCTTCACAACTGCGTTAAGTCCGCCAGACGAGGAGTTTGTCTCAGACGCCGCCCGCGTTAATGAGGTTAAATGGCCGTATTGCTCAAATTGTGATAAGAAAACGGCGATGCGCCTCGCATCGACATACAAGAAATCATAAACGGAATCTCCCTTTTCGGGGCCTTGCGCCATCTTCTAATTCCTTCCTGACTTGCGCAATGCGGCGCTCAGCGTCAGCGCGCTGCTTTAATATACCTCCTGCAACGGCTTCAATGACCCCTTTTGGGTCAGTTTGCATGAAACGAGCAAGGGCTTCCCCGAAGGGCATATCCAACTCCCGCGCGAGGCGCTTTGGCTTTTGCGTTTTCATGCGATCAATGCCTGATAGGTGAACCGTCTGCCCCCGGTCGCTGCGAGAAGCGCATTTACCCGATCGCCCTTCTTCCGCCTCGCGGCGATTGTAACGCCATGTGGCCTCGCTAACATAGCGATCAAGATGCTTGGGGCTGATCCAGTGGTGAATGCCATAAACTTGGCGCTTGAGCAGCGACCAGAGCCTTCAATGGTATTGGTAGGCGCCAGCCCCTTCCCATCGGCCGAGATTGCTTCGCTACGCTCGCAATGACAACGCGGGGATGGTCATTCGTAGGGCCGGTCGCCGGAGATCTGCACCCGGCGCATCAGCCGCAGATACGGGCCGGCGTCGTGAATCGCCAGATGCTTGACCGCGCGGTTGTCCCAGAACGCGACCGAGCCATTCTCCCAGCGGAAGCGGCAGGTGAATTCCGGGCGATTTCCCTGCGCTAGCAGGTAATCGAGCAGCGGCCGAGACTCCTCCTCGGTCATCCCCTCGAAGCCGACCGTATAGGCGGCGTTGACGTTGAGGAGCTTGCGGCCGGTCTCGGGGTGGGTGCGCACCACGGGGTGCAGATTGACCGTCTCCCGCCAGTCGTCGCCCTGGCGCACCTTGGTCGTGCGATAGGCGTTGCGGTTGGCGACGGGCCCCGCGACGAGGCGGTCGGAATGGACCGCGCGCAGCCCCGACAGCATCCGTTTCATGCCGTCGGACAGCGTGTCGTAGGCGAGGCACTGGTTGGCGAAGAGGGTATCGCCGCCATAGGGCGGCACCTCGATGGCGTAGAGGATCGCGCCCATCGGCGGCGCCGCCATCATCGTCGTGTCGGCGTGCCAATCCTCGCCGACGATATGCTGGTCGCCCGGCTCGCGGCGGATCATCACGATCTCATCGTCCTGCTGCATGCCGCGATAGTTCGGGTGGACGAAAATCTCGCCGAAGCGGCGCGCGAACGCCTTGTGCCGCTCGGCGTCGAAGCGCTGGTCGCGGAAAAAGATCACGCAATGCTCGTTGAGCGCCTGGCGGATTTCCGCGATGACCGCGTCATCGAGCTCGTCGGCGATGTCGGCGCCGTAAATTTCGGCGCCGCACGCGCCGGCGATCGGCTTCACCTCGATCCGGCTGTTGCGCATGCGGGTCTCCTTGTTTCGGCGCGGAGGTTAGGACCGAGGCCGGCAAGCTGCAACGGCATCCTGGATGCTTTACGAATGTCAGCGCGAATAAGTGCGTCATCGCGGCGAAGGCCAGGGCCCATGCTGCAACCGCACTAGAAGCGGATAAGTGGGCCCCGACCTTCGCCGGGGTGACGAAATAAGCAGGCGGCGCGCGATGTAGTGGCGGTCAGCGCGGTGCGTGCGTCGTGCTATCTTTCCCGATGTGATCCTCCGTCGGACAATCCTTACCGCACTCGCCGCCATGCCGCTATCGCGACCCACCTCCGCCATGACCTATGCCGACCTCACCTACCGGGGTGGGACCCTGTCCTGGCCCGGTGGGGCGGCGCGCGCGGCGTGCGGCAAGGCGGGCGTCAGCGCCGACAAGCATGAGGGCGACCATGCGAGCCCGGCCGGCAGGTTCGCGCTGGGCAGCGCGTTCTATCGCCCCGACCGGCTGGCGGCGCCGGCGACCGCGCTGCCGCTCGCCGCGCTCACGCCCGATGATTGCTGGGTCGATGACCCGGCCGACCCGCGCTACAACACGCTCGTCGTGCTGCCCTGCCCGGCCAGCCACGAGACCTTGTGGCGCGATGACGGGCTTTACGATGTGATCGTCGTGATCGGCTACAACACCGATCCGGTAGTCCCGGGCAAGGGCAGCGCGATCTTCCTGCACTGCGCCGCGCCCGATTTTGCCGGCACTGAAGGCTGTATCGCGGTGGCGTGCGAGGCGTTGGTCGCGCTGTTGGGCTTGCTTGGGCCGGGCAGCACGATCACCATCGCGCCCTGAGCGGCCGAGGAGAAGCAACATGGGTCTGGCGGTGGCGATCCAGATGGATCCGATCCACACGATCAATATCGACGCCGATTCGACCTTCGCCCTCGCGCTGGAGGCGCAGGCGCGCGGCCATGCGCTGTTCCATTATCTGGCGACGGCGTTGACCCTGCGCGACGGGCGGCTCTCCGCCAAGGGCCGTAAGCTCGAAGTCTTCCGCCAATACGGCGCGCACCATAAATTCGGCGACGACGAGGAATTGGACCTCGAAGCGGTCGACGTGATCCTGATGCGCCAGGACCCGCCGTTCGACATGGCCTACATCACCGCGACGCACCTCCTCGAATTGCTGCCGCCCGAGGGACCGCTCGTGGTCAACGATCCGGCCTCGGTGCGCAACGCGCCGGAAAAGCTGTTCGTGCTGCGCTTTCGCGAGCTGATGCCGCCGACCCTGCTGTCGCTCGACAAGGACGAAATCCGTGCCTTCTGGGACCTGCACGGCGAGATCATCCTGAAGCCGCTGTTCGGCAATGGCGGGGCCGGCATCGTCCATCTGCGGCCGGGCGACGACAACCTCAACTCGCTCCTCGAGATGTACGCGCAGATGTACCGCGAACCGGTCATGGTGCAGCGCTATATCCCCGAGGTGCGGCAGGGCGACAAGCGCATCATCCTGATCGACGGCGAGCCGGTAGGTGGGGTGCTGCGGGTGCCGGCGGAGGGCGAGTCGCGCGCCAACCTCCATGTCGGCGGCCGCGCGGTGAAGACCGAGCTGACGCCGCGCGAGCTCGACATCTGCGCCGCGATCGGCCCGACGCTCAAGGCACAGGGCCTCTTGTTTGTCGGAATCGACGTGATCGGCGACTACATCACCGAGATCAACGTGACCTCGCCCACCGGCATCCAGGAGATCGGCCGGCTCAACAACGACAATCTCGCCGCGAAAATCTGGGACGCGATCGAGGCGAAGGTGGCAGGGCGGGCAGAGCGGTGGCCGGCTTAGTATGGTAGCACGAAACTCTGTCCGCTTCCCGGCGCAAGCCGGGGTCCACTTTTCCGCGGCAGGGACGGCTGAAGGGTGGACCCCGGCTTTCGCCAGGGAGCGCAAGAAGGGAGATACAAACATGCCCGATGCTGGTGGTTTCGAACCCGGCCGACGCCAGGCGCCGCCCAAGAATGTGCTCGGCGAGCGGCTCGACGAGTGCTGCACCAAGCCGTTGACCGGGTTCTACCGCGACGGGAGCTGCAATACCGGCCCCGAGGATTACGGCGTGCACACGGTGTGCACCCGGGTCGACGCCGAGTTCCTCGCCTTCTCGAAGGCGGCCGGCAACGATTTGTCGACGCCGGTGCCGCAATTCGGCTTCGACGGGCTGAAGCCGGGCGATTGCTGGTGCCTGTGCGCGGCGCGCTGGAAGGAGGCGTTCGACGCCGGGCATCCGCCCCGCATCCGCCTCGCCGCGACGCATGAGGCGACGCTCGACATCGTGCCGCTCGACACGCTGAAGAAATACGCGATCGATATAGTCTGAACCGCGATGTTCGCTCCCCTCGCCCGCCTGTTCCGCAAGCCGCCGCCGTCGGAGCCGCGCTGGCTCGATGTCGCGACGCTGCGAGAGCGCCTCTCCGGCGAGCCGAAGCCGCTGGTCGTCGATGTCCGCGGCGTCGACGAGTTCGACGGGCCGCTCGGCCATGTCGAGGGCGCGCTGAACATCCCGCTGCCCGAACTCGCCGGGCGCCAGGCCGAGATCGCCGCCGCCGGGCAGGCGGTCGTTTGCGTCTGCCTGACCGACAAGCGCTCGTCGGCCGCGGCGGGGCAGCTCGCGGCGTGCGGCATCGCCGATGTCACCGTACTGCGCGGCGGCATCAAGGCGTGGCGCGAGGCCGGGCTGTGAGGATCACGATCTGCG
>Ga0182024_10020520_pt1 | contig 12070 bp, 12 predicted proteins | sample P32metaG_FD_120480 | JGI IMG/M metagenome (GOLD analysis project Ga0182024, IMG submission 120480) | Permafrost microbial communities from Stordalen Mire, Sweden - P3-2 metaG (Illumina Assembly) | ecosystem: Environmental > Terrestrial > Soil > Wetlands > Permafrost | place: Sweden: Stordalen... | reverse complement strand
TCCCAGTAGAGCGGCGTCGCCTGCCTGTGGCGGTCATCGGTGAGGATCACGCGACGTGCATCGACGTGAATCGAGGAGACGCCGGCGCTTTCAAGCGCGGCGGCCACCACTTCGCTCGACATCCGCTCGCCGTAGGCGGCGATTTCGTCAAGCAGCGCGGGCGTAAGCTCTCGGCCCTCCTCCGCGATCTCGGAGAGCAGCGTGTGCAGATCGCGGAAATGGCGTTGCAAGCTTGTTTCCAGGCGTTCGAGCGGTTCGCCCGAAACCGCTTCCGCGGCTTCGTCGAAATGGTAATCCTGTAACCCGGCAAGATTTTTCGACACGAAATACTTATGCGCGCGCGCCGCCTCCTGTGCCAGCTCGAGCAGCCGGCTGGTGGTCTTTCCCATGGCCGAAACAACCACGACGGGCTTGCGCGACAGTTGAGTTTTGACAATGGCGGCAACTCGCCGGATCGCGCTCCCGGATTCGACGGAAGAGCCGCCAAATTTCATGACAATCATTTGAAAATCCTTTCAACGCGCCGGCGGTCCGCTGGCGCCCACGCACTCGGATATTGCCGGTGTGGCGAGATCCTATATCAGGGTCCGAGGCGTTCATCAGCCATAAGAATAAATCCGCAGCCGTAAAGAAGGCATAAAGCCTTGATTAAGTTTTTATGGCGGATCGCCAAACCTAGGCGTCGAAACGGGTTTCGGTGCTTCCCACTTTCCACAAAGACAACACCAGCATCACCGCCGCCAGCGGCAGGATCACGTAATTGCCGATCGCGCCGGGCGGCCGGTGAGCGAAAGTCACCGGCTTCATGTGCCCCACCAGTTCCCGTAGCAAGGTCTCAAGAATCAGCAGCACGTACATGAACGGGATCAAGGACCGGTATCGAAACGCCACCACCAGTTGCACCAGCGCGTAAATCAATTGCGCGCTGCCCCACAACGCAAACGAAAAGATAATGCCGTCCGCCCCGGCCACCGCCAGGTTCATCCCTGCGATGCTCCCCGCGCCTCCGTCCGGGGCGAGCAGGTGAATCGAGCTTCGTATCAGGCTGAGAAAGGAAATCGCCAGGAACACATAGACCGGCAGTTTACTCCCCCGCACCGTGTTGTCGGCTTGGGCCGGCAGCAATGCCGCAAGAATATGCTTCATCGGCTAATTCCGGATCGTCCAGGCCGCGCTTCCGCAGGAATCGCACTGCCGCGCGTTCGCATTCAGCTTCGCCCCACAGTGAACACATTTGTGTACGGACGCCCTGCTGCCGCGCATCGTCTGAAAAACGATAAACGCCGCAAAGAGGGCGAAGAATAGTCCCACCACCACCCAGGAGCCGGTGTAATAATACAACGTCAGCACCGCCAGAACCGCGGCGGTCGCCATCAGCCAAACCTGCGGTTTTCGCGAGCCGTCTTCCATGGGTTATTCCTCTGCGGACCAAGCGATTCTTCCATGGTAGCCCTTGCCCGATGGCAGTACTAAAGCTTTGTCTTTGTTGGGTCGATAGCCAAAAGAGTGAACATTGTATCCGAACCCGGGATTCGTCTGGCCGGGTTTCGCCTGTCCCCGTCCAGAATGGCGGCAGCGGCCTGCGCCGCCCTGGTCATCCTGCTCGGATCAATCGTGCTCGCGGGATGGGTAACGCAATCCGCCCCGCTGGTTCAGCTTGCCCCCAATCTGGGACCCATGCAGTGCAGCACCGCCCTTGGCTTTGTGCTCACCGGTCTCGCTCTCCTGGGAATCGTCATCGGCCGCCGGCGAGTCACCGTCGTCGCGTCCGCGGTGGCCGGCCTGCTGGCATTGCTGTCACTTCTGGAGTCGCTCTTTCATGTCAACCTTGGGATCGATGAACCCCTGAGCTCGGCATTCCTGGCCCGCAGCGCTTTTGATCCCCGCATGCGCCCCGCCGCCGCCATCTGTTTTCTGGTGCTTTCGGCGGCTTTCTTGTCGATTCATACCCGCCTGCGCAGCCATCGTTCCGCCGTGCTCGGGTATCCGGGCCTGCTGACTGCCGCGGTCGGAGCAACCTACGGCGTCAGCCTCCTCTCGCAAGCCAGCGATCCGCTCAGCTGGGTGCATCTCACCGGTGTCGCCCTGCACACCGCCATGGGATTCCTGTTTCTCGGAATGGGCGTCGCGGCGGTCGCCTGGGACATGACTCGACCCGGTATGAGCGAGCCTCTCTGGGTCCCCATCGGCGCGTGTCTCGTGGTGGTCCTGTCCCGTACCGGATTGTGGATGGCGTTTCTGGCGAAGAGCCAGACCAAAGCGGATCTGCTGTCCGACGTGACGTTGTTTGGAGGAATATTCAGCGCGGTCCTCTTCGGGGTCGTCCTGCACTTGGCTTTGAAAGCGAATCTACAACGGGAAGCCCTGCGAAAAGCGAATCGCCGATTAAACGAAGAGATGGTGGAGCGCCGGCGCGCCGAGGCGGCGGCCCAGGCGGCCAATCGAGCCAAGAGCGAATTCCTCGCCAACATGAGCCATGAAATCCGCACGCCGATGAATGGCATTCTCGGCATGCTCCAGCTCGCGCTCGAAACCGCGCTCGATGTCGAACAGCGCGATTATCTTCACACCGCCAAGGACTCCGCCGAGGCCCTGCTCCTGGTGATCAACGACATTCTGGACTTCTCCAAAATCGAAGCCGGAAAGATGCGTCTGGAGACCGTCAACTTCAGCCTGCGCGACACCCTGACCCAGGCCGTCAAGGCATTTACCTTTCGAGCCCGGCAGAAAGGCCTGGACTTGACTCTGCACGTCGATCCGCAAGTGGCCGATGCGGTGGCGGGCGATCCCATTCGCCTGCGCCAGATCATCGTCAACCTGGTCGGCAACGCCGTCAAGTTCACCAGCTCCGGCGCGGTGAGGCTCACCGTTCAAAAAGAGTATCCGGAAGGCGACGATCGCGGCACGCTGCTTTTCACGGTCAAAGATACCGGGATCGGCATTGCCGCGGACAAGCAGAAAGAAATCTTTCAATCCTTTACGCAGGCCGACAATTCCACCACTCGTAACTACGGCGGCACCGGCCTCGGCTTGACCATTTCTCGCCGGCTGACGGAAATGCTGGGCGGTCGAATCTGGGTGGAGAGCGAACTGGGCAAGGGCAGCTCATTTCATTTCACCGCGCTGCTCGCGCGCGTCGCGCCGGCGAAACCGGCCACGCCGGCCATCGTCCTCCCGCAGACCTCCGCGCTGCGTTCAGCCCCGGTCGCCGCTGCTGTTTTGCCGCGGCCTGAAGCGCGCCTGCAGCCTTCCTCACCCGTTTCCTGAGCCGCGCATATGTGCCGAAGGGCACCCACCCGATCAACGCCAAAGCTATACCACTCTTCAACTTAGGAGATATTCGACTGACCACCCAAGGTCACCTGACGGTCAACGGTCGGTCCCGGAATCGCGGTAATTACGCTCGCCGGATGGATCCTTCGCGGTAAACCCCATAGCCCGAGCAGATGAAGGCGGTCGCCGTCGCTTCCCCGTGCCTGGGCGGGGAACTGCTCTACGTTAACCACCTGCTGGTTTCATCGGAGCGGGTACCAAGAATGGAAACAGGGAAAAATAAATGAAAATTGCAAGTCTGATCCAGTCTGCCCCGATCGCCGGGGTAGCACTCATTTTGATGACTGCGACCGCCAGCGCCAGCAGCATCACCTACAATACGAATGCCGCAGGCACAGTATTCACCAACGACAGCAGCTTGACGCTGAATAACACCGCCGGTGCAACCGCCACGCTCACTTACATTCCCGACCCCGACACCACCTACGGGATACCGTCCAATGTCGATTTCGGAAACTTCACGCTTTCCTGCGCCGCATGTACCACCCTCGACGACGGTATAGGCTCGACCTTCGGCGCTTTTACCTTTGACTTGATCGTCACCGACGTGACCGACTCCAACGCGCAAGGGGAGTTTGTAGGTTCCTCCGTCGGCGGCGCCGTTTACAGCAATCTCAGTGGGATCACCATCAATTGGGCGCCGCTGGTGCTCGGACCGGGAACGACCAACGCGATGTCCGGCGATTTCCAGACAACCTATTTCACCACCACCGGTTTTACCGGGATCGTCGCACCTAATTCCGGCGGGATGGGCGGCGAATCGACGATCCAGGGATTCGTCGGTTCCACGGCCGTTCCTGAGCCGGCCACTCTCACCATAATCGGCGGCAGCCTTCTCTGTCTCGGTCTGTTGCGCCGCAAGAAAATTTCAATCTCCTAATCTCTCACGCAGCAAGCTGGGCGAAAAGGGCGGAGTGGGTCCCCATTAACATGCAGGAAAAGGGGACCGCTACCGCCTTTCTTTTCTTTTGGATCGAACAGAGCCGCCACCCGTCAGGGTGCGATTCCGAATCGGGAGCGCTATTGCTTCGCTGCGCCCGCCGGGGGCGCGCCTTCCGCCTTCGTCACCCGTTTCTTAAACCGCCATCCCTGCGGCGTTTTCACCAGTTGATCTTCATACTTCGCAGCCGTCCTGATCACCGGCGGCCGGACGCTCACATCCACCAGCAAAAGGTACACCGACCCGTTTGCTCCCTCCGGAGTGCCGGTAATGGCCAGATTCGTATTCCAGTGCCGCATATTTCCGCCGTTCATGCTTTCCTTCCAGCGATGGATAAAACCAACCAGCGCGTCGTGACCGGCGAAAGTATTGAAGACGCCGTCGGGCGTGTACCTGCCGGCGTATCCCTCGGCGTCTCCGGAATCGATGGCGTTGTTGTACTGCGCGTAGAGCTGCTGGATTTCGATATAGTCGTCGGCCGTCAGCGAGCCCTTGCGCGGCTGCGCGTCGATCAACGCCGCCGCGGTCAGCAGCGCGATGGCGGCAATAGCGATCAGAATCTTTTTGGGCATGTTCCCGCTATGGTATCCGCTTCGCCTCTATTTTTCCAGGGTTACTTCGAAACCCATGGCGTCTTCTTGAATATCGGTGCGGCGGAATTTAGTCTGCGTGAAGAACTGCTTCAGGTCCGGTTTGGTGTAAGCCCGCCGCAGCAGCATGAACCGGAACGTCAGCTTGGTCAGGATCGAGTTGGCCAGGCCGACGCGCGCGTGGTCGACATATTGGTTGATCGATTCCCGCGACGCGTCCCGCCGCAGATCAATGATCAACGTGCGTCCGCCCTTGCGCAGCACACGGCACATCTCCTGCAGCGCGCCCACCGGATCGGAGAAATTTTTGAAGGCCGCGCGGCACAGCAGAAAGTCGAAAGAGTCGTCCTTAAACGGCATCTGCGACGCGTTCCCCTGCCGGAACTCGACCACCACTCCCGCCTCCGCCGCGTTCTTCCGCGCGATGTCGACGAAAGTGCGGCTGATGTCGAGCCCGGTGACACGATAATCGCCGAGCTTCGCCAGTTCGATTGAAAAATAGCCGGGCCCCGGCGCGACTTCTAAAATCCGGCTTCCCTCGAGAATTTCGCCGGCCACGCGCCGCGCCAATACTTTGAAATCTTCCAGCGATTTGCCTGTTAGTTTGGCGTACCACTTCGCCGTTAACCCCTCCATTCCCAGTCCTTTATAGCCTTTTGTCGAGATCGGCTGCTGCATCGGAAACTTTCTTTCAAAAACGATCATAAGGAGGAGAAGCGCGGCGATACAGCGCGATTCGGCGGGTGCGCGGCGATTACCGGCGAACTGCAAGAAATGTCGCTTTTTTACACCTTAAACGGCGTAAAATCGCCTTATCCACGCCCGGCGTCGTAGCGCATCCGCAGAGTCTTCACCGGATTCAGACTTTCACCGGGTTTGGCGCCTTGCGGATGATCGGGCGAGGGCTGCGAAACGGTGATGTACAACGAATATTTTCCTTCGGTGTCGGTGGGATTAGCCAGCAGAATAAACGCGACGTGCGCGTGCTTGTTGTCGCAGGGCAGAGCGGGCGCGGCCGGACAGGAACAACGAACGTCGCCGCCGTTGGCGTCACCAGCTTCGAGCGCGGCCATGACCCGATCGGTGATCGAACCTTTAGCATCGGCGAGCGCTTTCGCCGCTTTCCGGATGGCGCCCGAGCGAATGGTGTTGCCTTGCACCTCATAAAAAATTCCGGTTCCAGGGACCTGGCCGTGAACCGCAAGAGTTTCGAAGCTGTTCAGTAGACCGGAGTGAGCGGCGGCGCGGCCCTGCATGTCGATAATGCCGAACTGGCGCGATTGAAATTGCGGATCGGCGCTCAGCATTTCAATGATGCGGCTCGGCTCGGTGCCTTTCTGCAATTCCGCGAAAACCAGTTTCTGGTTTTGATGGGTGTTATCGGCGGCGGCCTGGCAGGCGGCCGCTCCTTTGCCGGGAACGATCACGGCGATGGCGTCGCGCATGGTGTTGTCGGCGGTGTCTACGCAGGAAGCGGCGGCCATCGCGACTTGCCGGGTGTTCTGATCGATGGCGATTACGGACCATGTCGCGAAGGCCGAGCCGTGGAGACCAAGCAGGAGCAGCAGCGCGTTTCTCATTCTTCGAGAATAACCGCGCCGGTGATACAATGGCGCTGCTTATGACCATCAGAGCGTGGATGATTCTTGGATTGGCGACGTCAGGTTGGGCACAGGAGAGCCTTCCTGCTCCGGGATTTCATCATTTGCACCTGAACTCGACGAATCCCGACGCGGCCATCGATTTTTATGTCAAGAATTTTCCGAGCACCTCGCGGTCGACCTGGGGCGGAATGCCGGCGGTCAAAGCGGGGCACGTTTACATCCTCTTTAATAAGGTCAGCTCGCCGCCGGCTTTGACGCCGCAGACGGCGATCTGGCATTTCGGTTTCTATGTGACCGACGAGCGCGCGGTGTTTAAGCGCTTCGGGGAGATCGGTACCAAAGTTTTGCCGCTGTACACCGGCGACGGGGATGGCGCGGTGTACATCAACAGCGACACCTGGCCGGGCGGGGGCGGTCCGGGCGGAGCGCTGGGACGGACCAAAGAGCAGATCGCCGAAGCCAAAGCGCAGAAAATTGAACCGAAGGGCGGCGGCGGATTCAGCTACATCTCCGGACCGGATGGAGCGATCATCGAATACCTGGGCAGCCAGGCGGCGGAGCGGTTCAATCACGTGCACATGTACCAGGACGATCCGTTCTGCGCGCAGCTCTGGTATCGCCAACATTTGAACGCCGGCGGCGGCGGGCGCGGTCCGGAGCACACCGAGGACGATTGCAAAGTAGCGCGGGGGGAGAGGAGCTGGCCGGCGCTCGACAAAGAAGGCATGTTTCGCGTTCCCACGGCGGGGGTCGCTTTCGACGATGTGGCGATGAACTGGTACATGAATCAGGGAGAATCGCCGCTGGCTCCGACGCGTGGACACCTGGCGGATCACCTGGCGCTGAGCGTGGCGAATCTGGATGCGTGGGTCGCCAAGCTGCAAAGTGAGAAGGTCAAGTTTTTGCGGAAGACTTATAAATTGGGGGACACGCGGGCGGTGATGATCGAGGGGCCGAGTCGAGAGGCGATTGAATTGGTGGAAGTGAAGTAGATCCGACACGCGCGCGCGAATGTGAAAGCCGCACATTTGTACGGCCGGCCCGAGTCGTTGTGAAAACTAGACCACCCGGTCGCTGGCGCTCCCGGCTCTGTGTCTGGTATCGAGTCAAATTTGCTGTCGGGATCGGAGAACCGCATCCTGACGGATGGCGGCTCCGTGACGACGAGGGTGGCCTCGGTCGGCGGACGTATCCTGCGGGCGACGGCGAGCGGAGCGTAATCTGTCTTCGAAATTAACCGTCAATTGAGGTGAAGGAGTTACTTCAAGAGATATGAAAACTTTTCGCATTATTATGGCTACCGTTGCGATCTCGGGAGGGCTGTTCGCTCAGGGGCCGCGGGGCTTCGGCCGCGATGCTTCCGGCGGCACGTTCACGCCGCCGACCCCGGCCCAGATGGCGCAGAACGAGACCAACCGGTTAACCAAGTTTTTCACGCTGAGCGCTTCACAGCAATCGACGGTGCTGGGTATTCTGACCAGCGCGGATACACAGATTCAGGCGATTGGCACGCAAACCCAGCCGCTGCGGACTACTTTAGTCGCGGCGATTAAGGCAAATAACACGGCGCAGATCAGTTCCACACTGGCGCAAATGTCGGGGTTGCAGGAACAGGAGCAGGTGCTTCGAGCGAATGCCGCGGCGCTGATCTACACTACCGTCCTGAGCTCCACGCAGCAGGCGCAGGTGGGGACGGGGCTTGGTCCTTTGATGGGAATGGGCGGCGGATTTGGTGGACGGCGGTAAGAGGCAGATCGGGGAGAGCAAGAGGCAGGTCGGGGACCTGCCCCACAGTAGAATGCAAGTAGAGACGTGTCGATTCTTATTCGCTGGTGTTTGCCGCTATTGTTGACCGTGCCCGCCTGGGCGGGTGGCGTGGACTTCTCGTTGAAAGACGCCGACGGGACGGTGCACACCGCGGCGGAGCTGAGCCGGGTTAAGGCGACGGTTTTCATCTTTGTCGCTACCGATTGTCCGAATTCCAATACCTACGCGCCGGTGCTGGCACGGTTGTATCGCCAGTACTCGGCGCGCGGTGTGGCGTTCTTCAACGTCTATTCGGACCCGGCGGAGAGCGCGGCCACGGTGCGCAAACATGATGCCGATTTCGAGACGCCGTTCGCGGCGCTGCTCGATCCGCAGCAGACGCTGGCGCGCGAGACGGGCGCGCGATCGACGCCTGAAGTGGTGATTCTCGGTCCGCAAAAACAGCAGCTTTATCGCGGACGGGTGGACGACCGCTTTGTGGATTTCGGAAAGACGCGGTATCAGCCGACGGAAAACGATCTCGCAGAAGCGCTCGACGCAATTCTGCAAGGCAAGAGCGCGCCGCATCCGGTGACGCGTGTTTTGGGCTGCGCGATTCCCGGAATCAATTGACCGCTAGACTAAAGGTATGCGATCCCTGACAGCAGCCTTCGCAGTCCTGGCGTGCGCCGGAGTGGTTTCGGCGGCCGACGCGAACGGCGTGCCGACTTTCAATCGCGACATCGCGCCGATCCTGTATCAGAACTGCTCGAACTGCCACCGGCCGGGAGAGGTGGCGCCGTTCGCGCTGCTGACCTATCAGGATGCGGCGAAACGGGCGCGGCAGATCGCGGCGATCACCCAGGCGCGGGTGATGCCGCCGTGGAAGGCGACGCCCGGGTACGGCGATTTTCTGGATGTGCGCCGGTTGACCGACCAGCAGATCGCGACGATTCGCGATTGGGCGGAACATGGAACCCCGGAGGGCGATCCGGCGGCGAAACCGGCGCCGCCGAAATTTCCCGAAGGATGGATCGCGGGCGAACCGGACAAGGTGTTCAAGATGACCGCGGCATATTCTTTGCCGGCGGAAGGTCCCGATCAGTTTCGCTGTTTCGTGATCCCGCTGAATGCCGACCACGATGAATACGTGAAGCGAGTGGAGTTTCGCGCCGGAAACGCGCGCATTGTGCACCACGCGATTTTGTTTTTAGACACCAGCGGCGAGGCTCGCAAGCGGGAAACGGCGCCGGGCGAGGGTTATTCCTGCGTGGGCGGTCCGGGGCTGGATATTACGGGATCGCTCGGTGGATGGGCTCCGGGAGCGCAGCCGGCGACGGCGCGGGAGGGAGTGGCGCACACCATCAAGAAAGGCTCCGACCTGGTGATGCAGATCCACTATCATCTGGACGGCAAGCCGGAGCGGGATCAATCGACCGTGGGGCTGACGTTCGCCGACGCGCCGCCGACGAAGGGGCTGACGCTATTCGTCCTGGGAAACGAAAAGATCGATATACCGGCGGGCGATTCGCATTACGTGGTGAAGGCCTCGGGCGTGCTGCCGATGGATACCGAGGCGGTTGGGATTTTTCCGCACGCGCATTACCTTTGCAAGGACATGAAGGTGGACGCGCACTTGCCCGACGGCATGGTGACGCCGCTAATCTGGATTAAGGATTGGGATTTCAGCTGGCAGGGATCGTACCGCTATGCGAGTCCGGTGAAATTGCCGAAGGGCACACGCCTCGAGATGCAGTACACCTACGACAATTCGGCGGCGAATCCGCATAATCCGAGCAATCCGCCGCGAGAGGTGAAGTTCGGTGAAGAGACCACCAACGAGATGGGGTTCGCGTTTGTCTCGCTGACGCTTCCGACTCCGGAAGATGTGACGTTGTTCCGGCGGGGAACTCGCGCCGAATTTATCGCTTCCATGCTGGAGAATGGCGTGGATGCCGAGGCGCTCGGCCCGGAGCGCGCCGGTCAATTGAAGCTGCTGCTGGCGGCGTTCGACAAGAATCGAAATGGAAAAATCGACGCGGACGAGCGCGACGCGCTGGTGCAATTTCTGATCAAGCGCGGGGACGGCAAGCAGTAAACTTGCACGCGGGCGCGGCGAGGTGCGGTCGTGGACTGTTGCAGAGATTTCGTTGACGAACGCGCTTCATTACTGCGCCTCAATCTTGCAGGAGTGCTAGCGAATTGCAAGTGTGGGGAAGGCGCTGCTGGCGTTTTAAAGCGGCGCTCCGCCCTCACGAGTGTGTGTGAGAAGACCAACCGGTCGCTGGCGCTCGCGGCTCAGTGTCGGCTATCGAGTGAAATCATCAATTTTGTCAGACATATTGGCAAGAAGCCGGGAGCGATAGCGACCGGGTGAAAATTTGCACATTGCCCCCCGCCATCACTGGCGGGGCTGTACGCATATCGATGGAGAACATTGATACCGCTTCCTAACGGTCGCGGCTCCGTTACGATCGGAAGCCGATGGCGAAGCTGGCGGCGTACTACCAGCTCTTTTTGCGGCGACGCTGTTTATCGTCTTCGGTAGCGGCGCCGGCAAAATATAGTTTGACGTCGACCACGTGGGTCTTCTCGTTTATATTCGTCTCGGCGCGCGTTTTTCCGAGATTGTCGAACACCCCTTGCGCGCGGATGTCGTTCAGAAAGGCATCCGGATAATCGGGACGAAAGGGCGAGCCCGGCTTCAACTCCCAGACCTTGCGGATCTCCGGTTCGCTGGTGAGATCGAGGCCAGCGATTTCGAGGGCGCCCATGGTGAACTGCGGGCCAGGGTCGATGGCCTCGGTCACGTTCACCTGATGACCCTGGTCGTCGATGTCGCGTTCCAGGCGACCGGTGACGTGCAGATATCCTTTGTTGCGATAGCGCGCCAGGATCCGGTCGAGGCCGGCCTTGAGCTGGTCGAAGTTCACGATGTCCTTGGCCTGTACGTTGGCGATCTTCTGCAACTCCGGCAGATCTCCAGGATCGACGCCCGAAAATTTCACCTCACCCAGGCTGTAGGAGGGGCCTTCGTTCACGATGACGGTGACCACCACGCCGTCGACCAGCATGGAGGGGCGCGCCTCGATCTTCGAAAATGCCACGCGGATGCGGCCGCGCGCTTCGTAGAGCGGCCGGATGCTCGAGTCGAGCAGCACCCGCAGGGTGGTTTCGCTAAACGTGGTTCCGATGGCGACCTCGGCCAGGGTGCGCACCAGCAGCGCCGCGGGCAGCACGTCATTGTTCGCGAATTTCACTTCCGCCACCTGATCGCGCCGCGCGTCCGGGCGGAACACGATCATCAACTGGCCCGGCAGATCGGAGTTGAGCGTGCCGGTGATCTTCAGTTTCGATCCCACCTGTTGCTGGATCGCGCGGAGGTAGCGCTCGATCACCTCTTTCGTGGCGGGGATCTGGTCGCCCAAAATCGGCTCCTGCGCGCGGAGCGCGGCGCGCAATACATCTTCAGAAACCGGGAGGTCTTCGAAGCGGTATGGAAAAACCTGATCGACCTCGGCCACGTCGATCACCGCGTCGTAACCGGTCTTGGCGGCGCCCGGCTTGAACTCGTATGCTACGGTCTCGAAGGCGCCGGTCGACAGCAGGCGCTGGCGGGCGCGATCGAAATCTGCCTTGACCACCGGCGCGCCGATCGTCAGACCCGAAACGGCGATGATCTTCTCGGCGGCGAGGCGCCGGTTGCCCACGATCTTCAAGGTTTCGAGCGGGAAAATCTGCTGGGCCGGCGCCGCCAAGACGGTCAGAAGCGCCAGCGACCACATGCTGCTTCCGCGCCGGTTCATTCGAACTCAGCGACGATGTACATCAGCTTCCCGCTTCGTTCGATTTGCAGG
>Ga0182024_10020519_pt1 | contig 12070 bp, 11 predicted proteins | sample P32metaG_FD_120480 | JGI IMG/M metagenome (GOLD analysis project Ga0182024, IMG submission 120480) | Permafrost microbial communities from Stordalen Mire, Sweden - P3-2 metaG (Illumina Assembly) | ecosystem: Environmental > Terrestrial > Soil > Wetlands > Permafrost | place: Sweden: Stordalen... | reverse complement strand
GGCGATGGTGTGCGCTCCGGTGGAGACGTCGATGGCCGCGGCGATGCTGCCGTTGTTGAGCGTCAGGCTGCCGCCGGTGCCCGAAGTGAGCGTGTAGGAGTTGGTGCTGGCGAAGTTGACGGTTCCGGCGGTCCAGTTGCCGTCGAGGGTGACGGTGGAGGGGGCCGTGATGGTCGCGCCGAAGGTCACGATGTCGCCGGCTTGGTTGGGAACGCTTCCGTTGGCCCAGTTGCCGGTGCTGTCCCACGTACCGCCGGTGGAAAGCAGCCAGTCCGGGGCGGATGGGTAGATCAACTCCTGAGCGGTCAGGCCGTAGGCGTTGTTGGGTGCAACCTGAGTGTTGGCGCCGGTGATGTAATAGTAATCCTCCCAGCCGGTGACGCTGGGATTAGCGCCCAGGACGCTCAGTTCCATGCGCAGCGCGTCGTACATGTCCCCATCAGCCTGGCTGACGCTGAAGGTGAACTGATCGAGGGCGTTGGCGGCATTGAGATCGGCGATGGGAAACTCGAAGACCAGGAATTCGTAAGTGCCGGAATTGCCGCTGCGGACCATCGCGTCGGAATTGTTGCCGCCGAAGTGCCATATTTCCTGGTGGCCGTTGAGGTAGACGATGAGACTGCCTTCATTAGAGGCCAGACCGACGGAGAGATCGACGTATTTGTAATTCGCGGCGCTGAGCTGCGTCGGGGTGACGGTGAAATTCACCTGCCAGGGCGCGCCGCCATAGGTCGTGGGTCCGCCAGCGGCCATGACGTACGCCGGCGCGCCGCCGTCGGGACCATAGCCGTTGGCGTATCCGTCCGTGGTGCCGTCAACGGGATTGTAGATTCCCGGATCGAAGGTTCCCCACTGGTTGCCGATCCAATCGAGCGGGTTATTGGTTGCCGTCAGGCCGCTGCTCGGAACGCTGGTGGCGTTGTAGGAAACGTAACCGGGCGTGCCCAACTGCTGCTCTTCCCACCAGTAATTATAGTTGCCGTAGTATTGGCGAAGATCGCCGCCGGGCGTGACGCCGTTGTTCGTGATGGGCGTCGCGGTGGCGTTGCCGTTGGTGAAGGTGATGGTGTTGTTGTTGCCGTTGAGGAACTCGTGGTCGGAGCGGTCGGGCGTGCCGATGGTCCAGATCGACGAGCCGAAATTCTCCGGCGTGAATTGCACGTTTTGAGGGACGGTGATCTGGCCGTTCTTCACCTGCACGCCGTCGATGCGCGTCTCGCCCCACTGGCCCAGTTCGTACAGTGTCATGCGGTAGGTTCCGGGCACGACATTGGCGATGCTGGCCGTGCCGGTCGTGGAGACCTGCGCCCAGTAATCATTGCCGAGCACCGATTCTTGAAAGTCCGTGTTCGGAGCGGACAGCACGATCGTGTTGTTGTCGATGTCGCTGCTCCAGCCGGCGAGGCTGGCGGCGTTAACCTGCACGGTTCCGCGCGAAGCGGCGGTTTCGGGCACATAACCGTTGGCGATCAGTTCGGTGTCGGTCGCGTAATCGGCCTCAAGACCGGGCATGGAATTGACGGCGTCGGTGTAGAGCTGAGCGCCGGTTTCGCCGTCGGTCGGAACAAAACGGAACGCGAATGGGCCGAAGAGTTTGCTGGTGGCGACGCCTTGCGCCGGATCGTACGCGTAGTTGGCATCGCCCAGATGGCCGGAGAGGAAGCCGATCAGGGCAAGATTGGTGGACATCAAATCCTGGTGGGTCGGGCCGCCGTTGATGGAGTCGATGGAAGTGTAGATGTCGCTCTCGGCATACTGCGAGCCGTACAGAGTTTGCGCCTGGAGGAACTGAAAATAGGAGGCGAAGTCGTACTTGGTGTTGAAGTTGGATCCCCAGTCGCCGGGAAGACCGCTGCCGGTGAGATCGTAGGTGGCGTTGGTCACGTCACGGCCGGTCACGGCGTCAACTGTGTTTGAGTTGGGAGTTCCGTCCGCCGGATACGTCGGCGGTGTGATGGAGGTTTGCGGGCCGAGATTGTTGGGGCCGACGTTGTACTGGTAGCTGTTGGTAAACATCCCCGTGTTGATGCGGGCGATGAACTGCCCCTGGCCGACGCTGGTGGCGGGGTCGGTCGCGGAGTGATTCAGCACCTCGTAGCAGCAGATGTCCGGGTCGTTGGCGAACATGATGTAGTGGAACGAATAGGTGATCGGATTGACGGTCGTGCCGGTGGAGGCGGTGGTGGTCCAGAAGTCGATGTAGTTGCTGGTCTGCACGGAGCCGAACGACTGGCTTCCCGCTCCGAACGGCGTGCCGGCGAATTCCGGGTAGAGCGAGGAGTTGTTGGGATCGAGCAAATTGCCGCCGGAACCAATGGCGACCGACGTGATGTTGTTGTTGGCCGGATCGTAGACAACATTCAGGTCGCCGTTGCCGATCTTCCAGTCGGTATTGCTGGTTTTGGTGATGGTGATCTGAGCTTGGGTAACGGACGATCCAGCGCCGAGCGCGGCGGCGACGGCGCCCGCCAGGAGCGCGCAGGAACGCCCACGGCCGGCACGGCGGCGCACGCACGACGTGATTTCTCCCGCGGAATACACACCCATCGGGCCGACTCTCCGCTTCGTTCAATATGACACTCCAACGCCGAAGGGTCAAGTATATTTTGGGTTTTCCAGATACAATTGCCTGCATGAAATCGCATGAAATCATCCGTCACGCGGTGGAGGAACAGGGCGTCAAGGCGGTCGCGGCGGCTTTGAAGCTGTCGCCGGCGCTGGTTTACAAATGGTGCGAGCCGCCGGCCGAGCACGACGACCCGGAGCAGTCGGGCACGAAGAACCCGCTGGATCGCGTGCGCGAACTGTATCACAAGACGCGCGACATCCATCTGATCCGCTGGCTCTGCAACGACGCCGGGGGGTTCTTCGTCGCCAACCCGGTGACTGAAGCGCAAAAAAGCCGCGACGAAAGCATCTTCAACGAGACGCGCAAGATGGTGCGCGAGTTCAGCGAACTGCTGCACGCCGTCACGGAATCGGTGGAGGACGATTCCAAGATCGACCGCAAGGAGGCCGACGACATCCGCCAGAAATGGGAGGACCTGAAGGCCTGCGTCGAGCATTTCGTGGTCGGCTGCGAAAAGGGGTTTTACGCGACTGAAACGCAGCGCAAGGCAACGTGATGCGCCTCGCCGCTCCCGCCAAGTTGAATCTGCACCTGCGCGTCGGCCCCCCGCGCCCCGACGGATTCCATCCGCTGCTCACATGGATGTGCACCGTCGGCCTGTTTGACGAACTGGAACTGGAAAAAGGGGACATCACCGACCAAGCCGGAACTAAAAGGGACACGACCCTTTTACAATACCTTTTGCTCTGCGACGACCCCGCCATTCCGACCGGCGAAGAAAATTTGATGGTGCGGGCCGCGATGGACCTGGGCGTGCCGGCGCGGATGAAGCTGTACAAGCGCATTCCCCCCGGCGGCGGCCTGGCGGGCGGCAGCTCCGACGCGGCGGCAACGCTTGTGGGCCTGAATAAGCTGTGGAACCTCGGCCGCACGGCGGCGCAGCTTGCGGAATCGGCCAATCGTCTGGGCAGCGACATCGCGTTTTTTCTCTCTGGGCCGAGCAGCGTCTGCTCCGGCCGCGGCGACGTCGTGCGGCCGATCGGGCGACCCTCGCCGAAATGGGCATTGCTTATTCTGCCCCCATACCCGATGGCCACGCCGCAGGTTTACCGGCGATTCGATGAGATGCGCCTCGGCCGCTTGCGCGACGTGGAGGAGCAACCGGATTGGAGCCGCTGGACGCAACTGCCCGCCATGGAATTGCTTCCGCTGCTGGTCAACGATCTGGAGGCGCCCGCGTTTGATTTGAATCCGGCGCTGGCGAAATTGCGCGATCAATGGGAAGAGCGCCTCGGCCGGCCCGTGCGTATGAGCGGCAGCGGGAGCACGTTGTTCACGTTGTTTGATGAGAAGCTGGAGGCAGAGAAGATAATTCCTGCCGCGAGCGGACCTGAATTTTTGCGGCTTGTCGAACTGGGACCGAACCCGATTATCCCGTGAGAGAAGGATTCACCACCGCCGATCCCCTATTCAATCATCGGCAAAGTCGGAAATATGCGCTCGTTGCACGCGACCACTCGCCTCGGCTTGCCAAAGGCGCCCCGAGGTGACGTCGAGACATGTCAACGGTCCGCCACCATATGTGTTGGTGTCGAGGCAAATCGCAAAGCCCTTATTCAGCGGATGTTCGGTTTTCTGTGGCGTATGTCCGCAGACGATGACTTTGCCCGACTCGTGGGCAACGATATTGTCGCAACGCTCCCACCTCAACATGTAATCGGGCTGTTCGGGCATTGCCAGATTAGGATGTGCGTTCGCGTGAACGAAAATATGAGTATCGGTTTCCAAATAGTCGGCGAGGTGGTGTTCAAGGAAATCCCAGTGGTCGGCGGGTATGTCTCGAAGCGTTCCCCGTGCTCCGGCGTAGGAGCGCAATGTAGCGTCTCCTCCGTTTTTGAGCCAATCGGCGTACTTGTCGTGTGAGTCCCGGGCTGCGAGCATCATTTGTTCGTGGTTGCCTTTGAGGGTGGTCAGATGGTGGGTCCGCGAAAGGTCCAGTATGCGCTTCAAGACACCCGCAGAGTTCGGACCGCGGTCAACGTAATCGCCCAAGAAGATAAAACGATCTTCAGGCGAAGGTACGATGCTTTGAAGTAGAGCATCGAGGTTTGCCAAGCAGCCGTGGATATCGCCGACAACAAGAACTCGCGTAGCCAATTAGATATCTCCGAAAGCTCGGATTCCGGCTTCTATCAAGGCAATAACCAATCTTCGATCGTCAGCCCGGACAGATGGTCGAAGTCCTGAACATTATGCGTGACCAGAGTCAGGTCATGGACGAGCGCTGTGCTTGCGATGAGCAGATCGACCTCCGGGGTTGGCCGGCCATGATCCAACAGCGCGGCGCGGATCTCGCCAAATTTTCGGGCGACGTCGTGATCAACGGGAAGCACCTGCAGTTCCGAAAGCAGGTCCGACAATCCTTGCAATCGTTCGGGCTTGGTCTTGGCGCGATAGACCCACGAATACAATTCGGCGGCAACAATTGCCGAGACAGCCAAGCCGCCGGCATGTTGGATAAATCGATTGAAGACCCGGCCGTCCCCTTTCAGGTAGGCGGAGCAGATGTTGGTATCGAGCAGAAATCTCACGAGCCAAGCTGTTCCCGCTGGCGCTTGCGATCAGCGCGGATTTGCTTCAGATGCTGGTCCAGTCCCGCGGCGTCGTCAGCCCAGGAGCCGAAGGAGCGGCGCAGGCCGCCGTTGGACGGGGAGGCCGCGATGAGGGTTACAGAAACCGCTTGGCCATCAGGAAGACCGGACTCCTGCTCCAATTCAATCGTCTTGCCGTGGACGGTTCCCTTGAGAATGCTGTCGCCGTTTTTAATGGGTCACCTCGCTTGGACGTTCTGTTCCTGCCACATTATATCATCGTCTGGCGGCGAATGGCTACGCCATTTTCTGCGGTTTCGTGACTCGGCTTGCGGTCAATCCCCGAGCGCGGCCAGGCGCTGGGCAAATCCCTCGACAAGGAAACGCTTCCCTTTCTGTTTGACCTTGTGCCCTTCGGCGCTCAGCCTCCTTTTGAGCAGAGCAATGCCGCCGGGGTATTTGGGGTTGAGTTCGCCGCCGGATTTGAGGGTTCGCCAGAAGGGAGTCGGGTTCCGGTCCTTGTCGGTCTCGGCCTCGGCTTCGGCGGCGGCGTGGGCGGCGATCCAGGCGAATATTCCGGTTGTGATCGGGCACGCGATTGTTGCATCGTGCCGCGCAGCCAGGGTTTTGCGCAGTTCGTCGATGGTCGTCAGCCTGCCCTTGCGAACGCGGCGCATCAGGTTGTCCACTTCCTTGGGCGCGGGGATGACGCATGTGCCGGTTCCCCATCGCTTTGATTTTGCGGCGTCAATCTTGAACACCTTGGGGAATCCGCGATTGTCGTCGAGCTTCTCCCGCCAGGTTTTTCTTTTTGCAGCCATGCTTGCTCGGGGTCGCAGCAGTATATTCGCGCCAAGCGCCGTCGTCATGAGCAGGGCGAAAAAAGGGAGGGCTATCTCGACTCTCTCTTCTGCCGCTCGGTCGCTTTGCGCAGGGCGCGTTTTTCCACCCAGGTCAGGGAGATCATGCCGGTTCGGCCGACTTTGGCGAGGATGCGGTCGATTTTTTGGCGCTCGCGGCGGACCTGGGCGTTTTTCTTGGCGGCTTTTTGGGCTGCGCCGCGATCGAACCATGCGCGGCTTTGCGGTCCGGTCCGTGCGGTCGCCTGGGCGCTCCAGGCGATGGCGTCCTCCAAATCGCCGGTCCCCTGGGCCTGCAACTGGCGGCGGCGGGTGTAGGAACCGCTGAACAGCAGCACCCAAAGCACCATGCCGAGGAAACTCTGGCCGATGAGCGACAGGGCGAACATAGGAACCGCCACAACCATGCCGACAATGCAGGTGATGTTGATGGCGCGGTAAGACCCGGCGATAGGCCAGAGCAGGGATTGCAGGAGGCATCCGCCGTCGAACCAGTAGTAGGGAAGCACGTTCACCAGCATCAGCAGCCAGTTGTCCAGGGCGAACGCAAGCAGCAGTCCGCGAATGCTAAGTATGCCCGGTGGAACCAGATTCATGGAAAGCCCGGTCAGCGGATTGAGAGGCAGCATCGAAATGGGCAACCCGGCCGCGAAGCCGCAGCTTGTGGCAAGGATCGCATGCACAACCAGCGGGCCGGCATACGCGACAAACATCGCCAGCGCACCGGGCGCGATCTCCGGAAAGACCAGTCCGCCGGCGGGCCACAACATGAATTCGTCGTGGCGGCCGCCGAACCATTGGGCGGCGAGCTTGTGGGAAAAATCGTGAACCAGAAGCGTGAGCACAAGAATCGCGATGCCGATCGCGATGAGCGGGAGAGGCACGCCGCGCACGATGTTAGCCACGCCAAAAACCACACTGACCAGCAGCCAGAAATGCAGGCGGACGCGCACGCCGAACCAGCTTCCGAACGGCACGGAAAAGCCCAGAATGGCCGCTGGGTTGCCGAGATAGTCGCCGGGTCCCCCGCCGCTATTGTTGTAATCGCGATCTTGCCAGGCCACGCTTGTCCCTTCTCATTCCTTGATCGCATGATCCGTGCCGATGTCCTGGCCCGACCAGGCGCGTTGGCTTGTCCAATCGCTCGGCCCGCAGGTCCAGAACTCGTCGGTCGCCGGCAATCCCAGCGGCAGAAACCCCGCTGTGCAATGATAGAGGCTGCCGGTCGAAATGTAATCCTCCGCCATGCCCGCCTGATGGCCGCAGAAGCCGATGGTCAGGAAACCGTGCTCGTCGAACGTGCCGGGCGCTTCGATCATGCGGCGGATGACCGCGGACAATGCGGATTTCACCTGTCCCGGCGAGAGAGCAGGCGGCAGGTCTTTGCGCAATGTCATTTGACCGAGCAATTGGAATGCGCCGAAGCGATAGGCCAGAGATCGGCCGATCGCGGGGAATGTTCCCTCCGGGGAGATCAGGCGTTCCTGAATCGCCGCGTAGCGGCGGGCGCGGGCGAGAATCGGCTGGCGGTTGGCTTCCCAGTCTTTGCGCTGCTTTGAGACCGTCTCCAGCACGTCGATCAGCATGGGGTGAATGACAAAGCTATTGTAGTAATCCCAATGAAATGCCGGGCCGTCGCCGTAGAGTCCGTCGCCTTTGTACCATTCCATGAGTTTTGTGAATGCAAAGTCCACCGGCTCGGTTTTCCATTCGCGGCCGACGCTGCACAGGGCCGCTTCGATCATCGCGCTGAAGAGGAGCCAGTTGTTCATGGCGGGTTTGATGGCCCGCGTGGATTGCAAGGCGGTAACAAGATTCTCTTTCACGCGCGCTTCAAGTTTCGCCCAAAGCTGCACGGGGGCGCGGACGACCGCGTGGGCCAGAAACGCCGCGTCCACCACGGGCTGACGCCCGGTTGTGAAATTCATGAAATCCGCCGAAGCCGGATCGGTGCCCGCGTCAACGCTCTTTCTGGCCAGGTCCGCCAGTTCAGCCCGCAGTCTGCCTTCGTCGCTGCCATCGGGGCCAAGCTCCAGCCACGGCGCAATGCCCGCCAGAGTGCGCCCGAGCGCTTCAAGATGCGTGAACTGGCGCCGATCAGCCCGATCCGGCGGATTGGTCTCCACCGGCATCGTAGCCTTCAATTGGCGCCGTGCCAGCGCGCCGAGAACCGGACGCACGATGCGATCGAGCGTAGCGACCCAGTAGGCGCGATCCGGGGAATCCAGCGTCGGCACAGAGATAGTTTACGATATGAGGGCAAGCCGCAGTAGCGATAGGCCGCAGCCTACACCGCCGCCGCCGGCTGCGATGCCTCTTCCTCTCGCACGATGTGCCAGAGCGATTCAATCATCTCCGCCACGCCATGATGGCTGGCGCCGGAGATGGAGAAGATTCGCTTGCCGGGTAACTCAGCGCGCAGGCGGTCGATCGCTTCGTCATCGATGGCCAAATCCATCTTGTTGGCCGCGATCACTTCGCGCTTGGCAGCCAAAGTTGGGCTGAAACCCTCCAGCTCCCGGCGGATCACGTGATAATTGGCCACCGGATCAGAGCCGTCCGGCGGGAACATGTCGAGCATGTGCACAATCACCTTGGTCCGCTCGATGTGGCGCAGAAATGCGTGGCCAAGGCCCAGGCCTTTGCCCGCGCCCTCGATCAGGCCGGGAATGTCGGCAAATACCAACCGCCGGTCGGCGTCCAGTTGGACGATTCCGAGTTGCGGGTCGAGCGTCGTGAATGGATAGTCCGCCACCTTCGGCCGCGCCGCGGAGACAGTGCGCAGCAGCGTGCTCTTTCCGGCGTTGGGCATGCCGACGAGGCCGACATCGGCGATCAGTTTCAGTTCCAGGCGCAACATTCGCTGCTGCCCCTCAATGCCCGGCTCAGCGTAGCGCGGAGCCTGATTGACGGCCGTTTTGAAATGCCAGTTGCCGCGGCCGCCCTTGCCGCCCTTGGCCGCGATGATTTTTTTGCCGGACTTGTCCAGATCCGTCAGCAGCAGTGTGTGATCGGCATCGTAAACCAATGTGCCGACGGGAACATGAATGATGAGATTATCGCCATTGAGGCCGGCCATTTTTTTGCCCATGCCGCCCTGGCCGCGCGTGGCCCGCCAGTGGTGTTTGCTGGCGAAATCCATGAGCGTGTCTTTGTTGGGATCAGCTTCGAGAATGACGCTGCCGCCGTCGCCGCCGTCGCCGCCGTCGGGGCCGCCTTTGGGGACGTACTTCTCGCGCCGGAAGGAAACGCAGCCGTCTCCCCCGTCTCCCGCCGCGACGTGGATGACCGCTTCGTCAACGAACACAGGATTACAAAACCAATCTGGGCCGCTTAATTCTGCTCGGCGCGGATGTGCACCTTGCGACCCTGGAACTCGACCTTGCCGTCTTTGAGGGCAAACAGCGTGTCGTCGCAGCCGATTCCCACATTGAAGCCCGGCCTGAACTTCGTGCCGCGCTGGCGGACGATGATCGACCCGGCGGAGACCAACTGCCCGCCGTACGCCTTGACGCCGCGATACTGCGGATTGCTGTCGCGCCCATTGCTGCTGGAGCCGGCGCCTTTCTTATGAGCCATATTTCACCTTTGGAAAATGCGCCCCGCAAGCGGGGCCGCTAAACGTCGGATTATCGATGATATGCCAAACGCCCCGCTATCGCAACTTGGCGATCATCCGCCGCAGGCCGGAGTCCAAATCCAGCTTCGCCGCCTCGTCCAGCGTGAACCATCTGGCTTCCAGCGCGTCGGATGCCGCCCGCGTCGCGGAAATCGGGGTTTCAAACAGGTAGCGGAAGTCAAAATGCAGATGCTGCGGCTCCGATTTGCGGGCCGGGACGGTATGCACGTCGATGTCGCAAAAACGCGCCGACGTGGCGTCCAGCCGGCAGCCGACCTCCTCCCAAGCCTCCCGGCAGGCGACGGTGAGCAGATCAGTCTCGCCCACATCCGCATGGCCGCCCGGTTGGAGCCAGCGCTTGAGCTTCGCGTGCATCACCAGCATGACGTGCCGATGCTCCGGGTCGGTGATGAGGGCGCTGCCGACAGCGTGGCCGGGATCAAAATCATTGCGATTCAGCGGATCAGGCTTCCCGGCGAGGAATCGCAGCGCCTGCTGAATATTCTCGCGCTCCTCCGCGTCGGCCGGCTGGTGATGTTGCAGCAGTTTGATCAGGGCGCTCGCTGTGGACATGCCAACGTTTCTAACAGCGCGCGGCAGCGGCGGCAAAGCACCGAAAGCCCAGGGAACTTGTTCCCTGAGTTTTGCCCCCTCAGTTATTGTGAATCAATTCCTCCCCAGTGCGGTCAAAGATTTCCATGACGACCTTCCCATCCAGCGGCAGCTTCGTCGGATGCAGACCCAGCACATAGCACGCGGTGCAAAACGTGTCTTCAATGTCAACATTGAGCTTGTCATATTTGGTCAGGTCCACGCCCCTGCGAATTCCCGGCCCGACGACGATCCACGGGATGGCCCGGCTGCGCGGATCGTCCGGTCCGTGCGACAAGCCCGCGCCGCCGTGGTCGCTGGTGAGGATGAACATCGTCTGGTCGCGAATGTGCAGATCGTCCAATGTTTGCAGCAGTTGCCCGACGCACCGGTCAGCATTGGAGATCACCTTCATCTGCTCCGCACTGGCCCAGCCCGCCGCGTGCCCCACGTTGTCCACGCTCGGCAGATGCACGAACATCACCTGCGGCTGATGCTCGCGCAGCATCGCCAGCGCCCGCGGCATCACATCCGAATCCAGCGCCTTGTCGGTATCGGGAATGTATTGCCAGTCCAGCGATCCCGGCACCGCCAGAGCATCGAATTTGTCTTTGCCCGCCGCCATCGCCGTCGTATAGCCCGCATGTTTGGCCAACTCGAACAGCGTCGGGAATTTCGGATAAATCGGATGTACCAGCGCCAGATCGGTGTTCCATTGGATCGTATGCCGGATCGGCGTGACCCCCGTCAACATGCTCACGTGCGTCGGCAGCGTGATCGACTCGGCCGTTGTTCGCGCCCAGAATGTGAACGCCCCCTCAGTGATCAGTGCATGAATCGTCGGCGTATCGGCCCGCAGAGCCAGGTCGGGCCGCAACCCGTCGATGGTGACGATCAGCACGCGCTGGATCGCCGGAATCGGCCGGTCCGGCAACTGCCCCAAACACCTGGCAGTCAGGCAAAGACACAACGCCAAAATCAACCGGCGGGATACTCTCATGTTCGTGCACATCCTACCGGCGATTGTTCAGATTGTTTTAGCCGCCTGACGCAGCGCGGTGCCGGAAACATCCGCGCGGAAATCAGGCAGCTTCATAAATAATTTCTCGGCCCCCGCCGGAATGGATAGATCGTCCAGCGTTTTGAACACGCCATCCTCCACTCGCCCCGCCACCAGAACGCGGCAGCCCTCCAGCAGCATCCCGCGCAGAGCTGCGTCACGATCGCTCTCGCTGCCGCCGTAAAACTTGACATCCAGAAGCCGCGCGGCCGTGTCGTGGCCGACCAGAAACGTGCAGCTTGGAAACAAACGCGCCTTGTCCGCGAACAGCGGCTTGCGCGTGACCACGACGCGCTGATGCACTGCGAACTGTTCCAGCCGCCGCTCCAACTCGCCGCGCTCCATCGGCGATTTTCCCGCGTTCACCGCCGCGATCTCGAACGTCACCGGCATTCCCGTCGCCCCCATCGCCGCCCCCGCCAGCGCTTCGTGCCCGAAATGCAGCGGATTGAATGAGCCGCAATAAACCACGCCCTGCACAGGCAGCTCCTTCACGCGCCGGCCGTCCGGTTCGACGACAACCCATTTCGCCGAGCCGGCCCACAGTTCCTCCAGCGGATCGGCGCTGGAGTGCGCATCTCGAAGAAGCTTCTCGGAGTCAAGCAGTTCCAGAGGCAATGATTCACCCACGCCCGCCGCCTCGGCAATCGCGCTGATCAGTAATGTCGCAATGAGTTCTTCCTCCCCCGCCCGATCGCGCCCGCCTTTGGATATCACAAGATCGAACGTCGTCACCGCGCGGTGGTCCTGCACGGCGATGCAGCAGCGATGTTCGCCGCG